>Ga0255188_1000131_pt1 | contig 28634 bp, 25 predicted proteins | sample Miss_Cont_RepB_8_FD_188427 | JGI IMG/M metagenome (GOLD analysis project Ga0255188, IMG submission 188427) | Freshwater microbial communities from Mississippi River, Louisiana, United States - Miss_Cont_RepB_8h | ecosystem: Environmental > Aquatic > Freshwater > River | place: USA: Louisiana... | reverse complement strand
AGGATCGCCTGATCGCCACCACCGAGCACCCGCTGGCCACGGTCGGAGAATTTGCCTGCCTGCGCGTCAAGGAGGTCAACCCGCAGATCGGCGCCTTCCTCGACTGGGGCTTGCCCAAAGATCTGCTGCTGCCCTTCCGCGAGCAGGGTGTCCCCTTGCGCGCGGGCCAGCAGGTGGTCGTTGCGGTCTGCCTGGATCCGAAGACCGACCGCATCATCGCCAGCGCGCGGCTCAACCGGCACTTGAGCAAGGAGTTTCCCGATTACCGCGAAGGCGATGCCGTCCGCTTCATCATCACCGGCAAGACCCCGCTGGGCTACAACGCCATTGTGGAAAACGCGCATCCCGGCCTGCTCTACCACGACAACCTCTCGACTCCCCTGACGACCGGCCAGGTGCTCGACGGCTTCGTGCGCACCGTCCGCGAGGGTGGCAAGCTCGACCTGAGCCTGGACGCCTCCGGCTACCAACGGGTGGCTTCGCTCACCGATCAAATCGAGCAGGCCCTGGAGCACAACGGCGGCCAACTCGACTTCGACGACGACAGCTCGCCGGAACAAATCCGTGCGGCCTTCGGGGTCAGCAAAAAGGCCTTCAAGCAGGCGCTCGGAAAACTTTACCGCGAGCGTCGCATCGCCTTTACGGCCCCGGGAATCCAGTTGCTCGACAACTCCTCCTGGTCCCCCGGCAACTGACCGCCGCGTTCTCCGCACCTCGCCAACCCGCGTCCCTCCCCACGCATGAGCAACTCCAAACGCATCCCGACCGACGGCGGACAGAGCCTCGTTCACAATCCCTTCGCCGCGCTGTCCAGCACTGGACTTCCCCCGGCTCCTGAACCTTCCCTCGTCGGGACACCAGATGTTGTGAGCGAGTCGTCCAAGCCCGCCAAAAAGAACCGCGGCCGCGTGGACATTGTCCGGCAGAAAGCTGGCCGCGGCGGCAAGACCGTCACGGTGGTCAAAGGCTTCATCGGCATCGGCCTTCCGGAAAAGGAGCAACTGGCCAAGGCCATGCAAAAGGCCTGCGGCACTGGCGGCACCGTGAAGGACGGCCAGATCGAGATTCAAGGCGACAAGCGCGAAGAGGTCGCGCGCATCCTGACCGAGGCCAACTTCCGCCCCGTGTTTGCCGGCGGATGAGGTCCCCGGCCCGCCCGCGAAGCCGACGCCCGGCGGCAGCAGGAAATGAGCTATTGACGACACGGAGCCGTTTGTTACTTTCTGCGTCCCTTTACGGGGAAACTGTAATGAAAACATTTTTGCCGAACGCCCAAGCCTCGCTGGACAACCGCAAGTGGCACGTCGTGGACGCCAACGGAGTTGTCCTTGGCCGCCTCGCCACGCGCGTCGCCACCATCATCCGCGGCAAACACCGCCCCACTTTCACCCCGCACCTGGACACCGGCGACTTCGTCGTGGTCATCAACGCCGAGAAGGTCGTCCTCACCGGCAAGAAGGAGCAGGACAAGCAGTTCATGACCTACTCCGGCTGGAAGGGCGGCGAGAGCTTCGAGAGCGTCGCGCAACGCCGCGCCCGCCGCCCCGAGCTCCTCATCGAGCACGCCGTCAAGGGCATGCTCCCCAAGGGCCGCCTCGGTCGCAGCCTCCACACCAAGCTCAAGGTTTACGCCGGCGACAAACATCCGCACACCGCTCAGGCGCCCGCCAAGCTCGAGATCAAGCATTAGTCTCTTTCAACCACCAACGCACCTCACTCCCACATGGCCGCCACTCAGGAACACCTCGGAACCGGACGCCGCAAGACTGCTGTCGCCCGCGTTCGCCTCGCCTCCGGTTCGGGCAAAATCGTCATCAACGGTCGCCCGATGGAGAAATACTTCCTCACCGAGGACCAGCGCGCCGCCGTCGTGCAGCCGCTGAAGGTCACCGACTCCATCAGCAAGTTTGACGTCCGCGTCAACGTGCAGGGTGGCGGCCCCAACGGCCAGGCCGGTGCCGTCCGTCACGGCATCGCCCGCGCGCTGCTCACCGTGGACGTCGCCCTTCGTCCCCCGCTGAAGGCTGAAGGCCTGCTCACCCGCGACCCGCGCAAGCGCGAGCGCAAGAAGTATGGCCAACCCGGCGCCCGCAAGCGCTTCCAGTTCAGCAAGCGTTAATCGCCAAACAGGTTTTCCAAGAACCCCGCCCGCGCAAGCCGGCGGGGTTTTTCTTTGCCGCACCCTGTGCCGGCGATTTGCAATCGCCGTCCGCACGCAACTTGCGCCGAGGCCGATTGCAACTCGCCGCCACTCTTCACTCTTCACTCCTCACGCCTCACCCTTCACACTCCCCCCATGTCCGCGCCCGCTCCCTTGCTCCGCCTCGCGAACGTCACCAAGCGCTACCCTGGCGCGGCGGGCGGCGACCTGCCCGTGCTGCGCGGCCTTTCCCTCGAAGTCGCGCGCGGCGAGACCGTCGCCATCGTCGGGCCAAGCGGCTGCGGCAAGAGCACGCTGCTAAACCTCATCGGCACGCTCGACCTGCCCGACTCGGGCGAACTCGTCCTCGACGGCCAGCGCCTCGACACGCTCGACGAACTCGCCCTCGCCGCCACGCGCAACCGGCAGATTGGCTTCATCTTCCAGTCCCACCACCTGCTCCCGCAATGCACCGTGCTGGAAAACGTCCTCGTCCCCACGCTCGCCTCTGGTGACACCGCCAGCCGCGCGCAGGCGATGGACCGTGCCAAGCAACTCCTCACCCGCGTCGGCCTCAGCGAGCGGATGAACTACCGGCCCGGCCAGCTTTCCGGCGGCGAACGCCAGCGTTGTGCCGTCGTTCGCGCGCTCATCAACCAGCCCAAGCTCCTGCTCGCCGACGAACCCACCGGCGCACTCGACCGCGCCACCGCCGACGGGCTCGCCGCGCTCCTCCTCGACCTCAACCGCGAGCAAGGCACCGCCCTCATCGTCGTCACCCACGCCCCCGAGCTGGCGAAGCGGATGGGGCGCGTGCTGGAACTGCGCGATGGCGTGCTGACGCAAATGCCCGCATGAGCACACAATGGCAACTAAGCACCCGCCGCGCTATGGAGTGCGGTGACTTGTCACCGCTTTCCCAAGGCGACTCGTCGCCGTCGAATGCGGACGCGCGCGGTTTCGCCCAGGCCCTCCGGAGCTTGCGCCAGCCGGAAGCCACTGGCCCATCCGCAAGCCCTCAGAACCACGACGGCGACAGGTCGCCTGCTCAAAGCGGTGACGAGTCACCGCACTCCAAAGTGGCGCCCCCGGACAGCGTGGCCATTTCCAATCCTGCGCTGAAGAAACCTTGGCCCCACGCCCCTGTCCACAAGCTCACCGAGCATGGGGTTTACTTCGTAACCGCTGGCACATTGCACAAGGAACACTTGTTCCGAGGCGACGAACGGCTCGCTCTCCTTGAGTTCGAGCTGCTGACCAAGGCCAATCTCTACCACTGGCAAATCGAGGCCTGGGCGGTTTTCTCCAATCATTACCACTTTGTCGCCCGCGGCTGTCCGGACTCAGCGAACCTCGGCAAGCTGCTCAAGCACCTGCACTCCGACACGGCCCGCGAGTTGAACCGGCTCGACGGCGTAACCAAGCGGAAAGTCTGGCACAACTTCCGGGAGACCAAGCTGACCTACGAGCGCTCGTATCTCGCTCGGCTTAACTACGTCCATCAAAATGCCGTTCATCATGGCCTCGTGCCCGTGGCGAACCAATACCGCTGGTGCTCCGCCGCGTGGTTTGAGCGCGTGGCCACGCCTGCGATGGTGCAGACCATCTACGGCTTCAAAACCGACCGCGTGGAGGTGGAAGATGACTTTTAACCCGCAACCAACACGCGATTACTCTGCGCTCGCTCGGCTGGCTGCGCGCGCTATGGAGTGCGGCGAGTTCTCGCCGCTTTCCGCAGGCGACTTGTCGCCGTCGAAAGCGCGTGGCTTGCGGTATCTCCCAGCGTCCTCCGGCTGGCGCGAGCCGGGGCGGCCTCGGCCAGGGAGCGCGCGTTTGACCTCGACGGCGACAAGTCGCCTGCCAAAAGCGGTGACGAGTCACCGCACTCCATAACGCCATGACCCTCCGCACGCTCATCCTCCGCAGCCTGCGCTTTCATCTGCGCGCGCATCTGGGCGTGCTGCTGGGGGCGACGCTGGGCAGCGCCATCCTCATCGGCGCGCTGCTGGTGGGCGACTCCGTGCGCGGCAGCCTGCGTGACATGGCGCTGGCAAGGCTGGGCAAAACCTACTTGGCGATGTCCACCGGTGACCGGCTAGTTCAGGATGCATTTGTCAGTGGGCTATTAGGTAACACGGACACGCCCGGCGCTATCTTCGGAGCTTCTGTGTTGGTGACCCCTGCTGCCGCAATCGCACAAAACGGCGGAACGACTGCCAGCCGTGTTCACTTACTCGGCGTGGACGTCCGGTTTGGGAAGTTTTCTGAAGTTGCCAAAGAGTTTGGTGGACTCGGCAAAGGTCAGGTCGCGCTAAACACACAGCTCGCGGACCAGTTGCGTGTCCGCGTTGGCGACGAGGTGCTGTTTCGCGTCCCGAAAGTGTCTGCGCTCTCCAAGGATGTCGCCCTGACGTCACGTGAAACAGGTTCGACTGCAAGCCGCATGAAGGTGGTCGCGGTTTTCGACACGAACCAACTCGGTCGGTTTAGTTTGCAGGCGAATCAAATTGCTCCGTTCAACGCGTTTGTTGACCGCTCTTCTCTTCAAGAACTGATTGGCGCAGGGCCACGAGCCAATTTAGTGCTCATTGGTCGTGAGCCACGACACGACCCAAAACCGCTCAGAATCACAACCAAAGTCCTTCTGAGCAGTTCCTCAAAATACGTGAGTGCTGATGCTCAATTAGCGGACTATCAACTCTCCCTCCGCACCCTCACCAACTCCCCCGCCCTCGAACTCCGCACCGATCGCATCTTCCTCGACCCGCCCGCCGTCCGCGCCGCGCTGGCGGTGGAAACGAGCGCGCAGCCCATCCTCACCTACCTCGCCACGTTGTTGCGCGCGGGCACCAACGCCACCGCCTACCCGATGGTCACCGCCGCCGGTGCGCCGCTCGTGCCCGCTGACTTGCGCGACGACGAAATCGTCGTGAACCAGTGGCTTGCGGACCAGTTGCAGCTCAAGCCCGGCGGCGAGTTGGAGCTGTCCTACTTCCTGCCCGACTCCGGCGCGCGGCTCACCGAGGCCACGAACCGCTTCCGCGTCCGCTCCATCGTGCCGATGCAGATGCCGTGGGCCGACCGCAAGCTGATGCCCGACTTCCCCGGCATCGCGAGCGCCGAGCGCATCGGCGACTGGGACGCCGGCTTCCCGCTCACGCACCGCAAGCTCGTGGACGACCCGTATTGGAAGCAATGGCGCGGCACGCCGAAAGCCTTCGTGAGCCTGAACGCCGGGCGGAAGATGTGGGCAAACCGCTTCGGCGACACGACGGCCATCCGTTTCCCCGTAGGTGCCGACGTGAGGAGGCTCACTTCAACTTCGACCAACACACCTTCAACCAATCAGTCAGAGACTCCTCACGTCGTCTCCTACAAAGCGGAGTTGGAGAAGTCCCTCCTCGCCGCGCTCAAGCCCGCTGACTTTGGCCTGGTCTTCCAGCCCGTGCGCGAGCAGGCGCTCAAGGCGAGTCGCGAGGGGCAGGACTTCGGCGGGTTGTTCATCGGGTTCAGCTTCTTTCTCATCGTGGCGGCGTGCGTGCTGGTGGCGCTGCTGTTCCAGTTCGGCGTCGAGCAACGCACGAAAGAAGTCGGCACGCTGCTGGCGCTGGGCTTCACGCCCAAGCAGGTGCGGCGGCTCCTGCTCGGCGAGGGCGCGGGCCTCGCGGTGCTGGGCGCGGCGCTCGGGGCGGTCGGCGCGGTCTGGTATGCGCGCGCGATGCTGCACGGCCTCTCGACCGTTTGGCGCGACGCCGTGGGCACGAGCGACCTGCGCTTCCACGCGGAGCCGGCCACGCTGGCGGGCGGCTTCGTGGGCGCGGTGGCGGTGGCGGTGTTCAGCCTGTGGCTGGCGCTGCGCAAGCAGGTGCGGCAGCCGGCGCGGGTGCTGCTCGCGGGAGGGGGGGAGGAAGTAATTAGTAATCAGTTTTCAGTAAGCAGTGGGGAAGGCGACGCGTGCGGGGCGAAGACGGGCGCTATGGAGTGCGGTGACTTGTCACCGCTTTCGGCAGGCGACTTGTCGCCGTCGAGGTCATCGAAAGTGTCGGAGATGGACGCGAGCACCGGGCTGGCGCAAGCCGAGGCGGCTACGACATGGGGAAGCGCGTCCGACTCTGACGGCGACAAGTCGCCTCATAAAAGCGGTGACAAGTCACCGCACTCCAAAGAGCACACGGGCTGGTTCGGCGGCGCTTGTTTGCTGCTTGCCCTCGCCCTCCTCGGCTGGGCCTTGGCCACGGGTCAAACTGCCAATGCCGGGGCGTTCTTCGGCGCGGGGGCGTTGCTGCTCATCGCGGCGCTGGCGGGCACGTCGGCGTTGCTCACGCGGCTGGAGCGGAGCGAGGCGGCAGCGGCGCTGACGGTCGCGAGCCTCGGCATCCGCAACACCACGCGTCGCCGCTCGCGCAGCCTCGCGACGGCCACGATGCTCGCCTGCGGCAGCTTCCTCGTGCTGTCCATCGGCGTGTTCCGGCTGGACGAAAACGCGAACGCGACGAAGCGCAGCTCCGGCACCGGCGGCTTCGCGCTGCTGGGCGAAAGCACGCTGCCGGTGGTGCAGGACTTGAACACGAAGGCGGGGCGAGAGGCGTTGGGCCTGGACGAGAAGTCGCTCGAAGGCGTGAGCGTGGTGCCCTTCCGCGTGCGCGACGGTGATGACGCGAGCTGCCTGAACTTGAACCGCGCGCAGAAGCCGAGGTTGCTGGGGGTGAAGCCCGCATTGTTGGCTCGCGGTGAAAGGTTTTCCTTCGCGAAAATTTGGAGTGGTCCGCCGCGTTCAATGGGCTGGACTCTTTTAGACCATGGAGACGAAGCGATGGTCTGGTGGCATAACACGCTAAAGGGGTGGGAAGAAAAGGAGACGTTCAGTTTGCTCGGCCCTGTAGCTCCTCGCCCTGGTGAAGCCAGCATCATTTGCGGCTTTGCTGACGAAGCCTCGATTCTCTGGGCTTTAGGTAAGAAAGTCGGTGATACGCTGGACTATGCAGATGAACGGGGCAGGCCGTTCAAGGTGCGGCTCGTGGGCGCGGTGGCGAACTCCATCCTGCAAGGCAACCTTATCATCGCGGAGGACGAGTTCACCGCGCGCTTCCCGAGCGAGGCGGGCTACCGCTACTTCCTCGTGGATGCGCCGACCAACCGCGTCGCCGACGTGTCCGCCACGCTCACGCGCGCACTGCGCGACTTCGGCCTTGAACTCACGCCCGCGACGCGGCGCATGGCGCAGCTCAACGCGGTGCAGAACACTTACCTCGGCACGTTCCAAATCCTCGGCGGTCTCGGGTTGCTGCTGGGCAGCGCCGGCCTCGGCGTGGTGGTGCTGCGCAATGTTTTGGAGCGACGCGGCGAGCTGGCGCTGCTGCTCGCGCTGGGCTTCCGCGCGAAGGCACTGCGGTGGCTCGTCCTGAGCGAGCACGCGGCGCTGCTGTTGCTGGGCTTGTTGAGCGGCGTGGTGGCGGCGGGCGTGGCGGTGCTGCCGTCGGTGCTGGGCGCGGGGGAATTGCCTGTTGCTGCGCTCGCACTGACGCTCGGCGGCGTGCTCGTGAGCGGCCTCGTGTGGACATGGCTGGCGACCGTGTCCGCGCTGCGCGGGCGGTTGCTGGATGCGCTGCGGAATCAGTGACCCCGTGCCGGCGACTTCCAGTCGCCGACTGCGGGGCACAGCAGTTCGAACGCGTCCTGACGAAATTCCGCGCAGCGCGGCGGTTGCAAACCGCCGGCACGGGTGCTGCGAAAGTTGCCACGCTGTTGACGTGCTGGACGCGACGGGCGGCGGCTGGAAGCCGCCGGCACTGGCTTTCGAATCATGCGCTTGGTCTGGATTTTTCTCGTGCTGGCCGTGGTGCTGGCGGTGCCGTTCCTGCTGTGGCGGGACGTGGGTGTCTTCACGCCGGAGGGCGCGGTGGCGTGGCTGCGCGAGTATGGCCGCTGGGCGTGGCTCGCGGGCATTGGGCTGTTGGTGGCGGACTTGTTCCTGCCGGTGCCGGGCACGGCCATCATGGCGGCGCTGGGCTTTACTTACGGGCCGTTCGTGGGCGGGGCGGTGAGCGCGGCGGGGTCGTTTCTATCGGGCGCGCTGGCTTACGGATTGTGCCGCGCGCTCGGCCAGCGCGCGGCGGCGCGGTTGGTGAGCGAGGCGGATTTGGCGAAGGGCGGCGCGTTGTTCGCCCGTTGGGGCGCGTGGTTGGTGGTGCTGTCGCGGTGGCTGCCGTTGTTCCCAGAGGTCATCGCCTGCATGGCTGGGCTGACGCGGATGCCGCCGGCGACGTTCTTCCTCGCGCTGGCGTGCGGGTCGGTGCCGCTGGGCTTCACCTACGCGGCCATTGGTCACGCCGGCGTGGCGCATCCGACGCTGGCGGTGCTGGTGAGCGCGGGCCTGCCGCCGGTGCTTTGGCTGGTGATTCACCGGACGCTCTTTGCCCGGCAGAAGCCGGAGTCGGAACCGCCCGCCAAGCCGCGATGAAATGAAGGCTTTTCAGCCGGTGGCTGCGCGGTAGTCTCCGCCTCCGTCGCACATGAAAAAGCTGTTGCTCCTCGCCCTCACTGTCTGGTCCAGCGTCGCTGTAACCGTTGCCGCGGACAAGCCGCGCAAACTCGTCCTCATCGCCGGCAAGCCGAGCCATCCGCCGCTGATGCATGAGTTCCGCGCCGGGTCGCTGCTGTTGGAGAAGTGCCTCAAGGGCGTGCCGGGCTTCACCATCGAGGTTCACACGAACGGCTGGGTGCGCGACGAGAAGACCTTCGCGGACGCGGACGCCGTGGTCATCTACGCCGACGGCGGTGGCGGCCATCCCGCCGTGCAGGGCAACCACAAGGAGGTCCTGGGCGCGCTCATCAAGCGCGGCGTGGGCTTCGGCGCGATGCACTATGGGGTCGAGGTGGTGCCGGCGCAGGCGGGCGCGGAGTTCAACGAATGGATCGGCGGCCACTACGCGAAGGACTTTTCGTGCAACCCCATCTGGGAGCCGGACTATCAAAAGTTCCCCACGCACCCCATCACGCGCGGCGTGCAGCCGTTCAAGACGAAGGACGAGTGGTATTTCAACATGAGCTTCCGCGAAGGCATGCAGGGCATCACCCCCATCCTCGTGGCCAAGCCCAGTGACGCCGTGCGCGATGGCCCCTACGTGTATCCGAAGGGGCCTTACGCGCACATCCAAGCTGCGAAGGGCCGCGATGAAATCATGATGTGGGCGGTGGAGCGGCCCGATGGCGGGCGGGGCTTCGGCTTCACCGGCGGACACTTCCACGTGAACTGGGGCAACGACCAGCAACGCAAGACCATCCTCAACGCGTTCCTCTGGCTCGCGAAGGCCGAAGTGCCCAAGAACGGCGTCGAATCGAAAATCACCGAGGCCGAGCTCATGGCCAACCTCGATCCAAAGAACACGCCCAAGCCGCCGGTGGCGAAAAAGGCGGAGCCGAAACCCGCCAAGTAATTGATCCGGCGATCGTGAAGTTCCTTTCCCAACCCCAGTCGAAATGCACCGTATGAAAAACCAACTCGCCCTGTCCCTTGCCTTCGCTTGTGCGACCCTGCCGTCGCTGGCCGCCGACGCGCCGAAGGATAAACAAAAGCCCGCGCCAAAGCCCGCGGTTGCGGCAGCCGCCGCGGCTCCCGAACGCGATGCCGACAAGGCCCTCGCCGGTCTGGATGTCGGCGCTGGCTTGAAAGCCCAGCTTTTCGCCAGCGAACCGATGCTCCTGAGCCCCTCGAATGTCGAGGTGGATCACCTGGGCCGCATCTGGATTTGCGAGGTGGTGAACTATCGCGGCCGCAACGGCACCCGCCCGGAAGGCGATCGCATTCTCGTCCTCGAAGACACCGATGGCGATGGCAAGGCCGACAAACAAACGGTCTTCTACCAAGGCCGCGACATTGATTCCGCGCTGGGCATCTGCGTGCTCCCCAGCCTCGATGGCAAGTCCACCAAGGTCATCGTTTCCTGCGCGCCCAACGTTTTCATCTTCACCGATGAAAATGGCGACCTGAAGTCCGACAAGAAGGATCTGCTCTTCACCAAGGTCGGCAACCCGCAGCATGACCACTCGACGCACGCGTTCATCTTCGGCCCCGACGGCAAGCTCTACTGGAACGTCGGCAACACCGGCAAAGGCGTCTCCGACAAGGACGGCAATCCCATCACCGACCGCGCGGGCAACATCGTCAACGACGGCGGCAAACCCTACCGCCAGGGCATGGCCTTCCGCTGCAACCCCGACGGCTCCGAGTTCGAGGTGCTGGGCCACAACTTCCGCAACAATTACGAGGTCACCGTGGACTCCTTCGGCACGCTCTGGCAGTCCGACAACGACGACGACGGCAACAAGTCCGTCCGCATCAACTACGTCATGGAGTTCGGCAACTACGGTTACGTGGATGAACTGACGGGCGCGGGCTGGAGCACTGCTTGGAAGAAGGCCAACGAGAAGACCAAAGTCTCCGACGATGAGAAGCCCCGCTACCACTGGCACCTCGACGACCCCGGCGTGGTGCCCACGCTGCTCGTCACCGGTGCGGGCTCGCCCACGGGCATCACCGTTTATGAGGGCGACCTGTTGCCTGCAACCTTTCGTGGCCAGGTGATCCACTGCGACGCCGGACCCAACATCGTGCGCGCTTATCCCGTGAAGACCGCCGGTGCGGGCTACACGGCCACCATCGCTCCCGTGCTCACCGGCGCGCGCGACAAGTGGTTCCGCCCGGCGGATGTCTGTGTCGCCCCGGACGGCTCGCTGATTGTCGCCGACTGGTATGACCCCGGTGTGGGCGGCCACGCGATGGGCGACCTCACCCGCGGGCGCATCTTCCGGGTGACCGTGCCCGGAGCGGAGAAATACACCGCGCCGAAGCTCAACGTCAGCACTCCCGCCGGAGCGGTCGCCGCGCTGAAGAGCCCGAACCTGACGGCGCGTTACCTCGGTTACACCGCGCTCAAGGCCGCCGGCACGAAGGCCGAGGCCGAACTCACGACCCTCTTCAAGAGCGACAACGCGCGGCATCGCGCCCGCGCCCTCTGGCTGCTCGCGCAACTGCCCAATGGCAAGACCCACCTGGCGGCGGCCCTGAAAGACAAGGATGCCGACATCCGCATCACCGCCCTGCGGGCTGCCCGCCGTTACAATCTCGACGCCCACGCCGCCGTCATCCAGCTCGCCAGCGACAGCGCCGCCGCCGTCCGCCGCGAGTGCGCCATCGCCCTGCGCCACAGCAAGGCCAGCGACGCGCCCGCGCTCTGGACGAAGCTCGCGCAAGCCCACGACGGCCAGGACCGCTGGTATCTGGAAGCGCTCGGCATCGCCGCCGACCGCAACGAAGCGGCCTTCTTCGCCGCCTGGCAGGCCGCTGCCGGAGCGAACTGGAGCACGCCGGCTGGCCGCGACATCGTCTGGCGCTCCCGGACTCCCGCCGCCGCGCCACTGCTGGCCAAGCTCATCATGGATGCCAAGACCACCGGCCCCGACAAGGCCCGTTTCCTCCGCGCACTGGACTTCATTCCCAAGTGCAAGGAGAAGGACGACGCCCTCGCGGCCATCGCCCTCGGCGCGCTGTAAAGTGCCGTAGCGGGGACACTCTTGTCCCCGGTGAGGCAAGCCTCCATCCGGTCATCGTTGGCTGCGGGACAAGAGTGTCCCGCTTACACCCGCACGCCCGGAACTTCTCCCGCGCCACGGTGTTTGCTACCGTCACCTGTAGATGCCCGCTGACCTCGACCCCGATGCCGCGCTCATGCGCCGTGTGCAGCGTGGCGATCGTGCGGCGTTCGAGGAGCTGGTCGCCCGCTGGCAGCAGCCGGTGCTGAACTTCGTCTTTCGCACCCTGCCCGACGCCACCGAGGCGGAGGATCTTGCGCAAGGGGTCTTCGTTCAGGTGTGGAAATCCGCCGCCCGATATGAGCCGAGCGCGAAGTTCTCCACCTGGCTGTTTACCATCGCCCGCAATCTCTGCCTGAACGAATTCCGCCGTCGCACCCGGCACCCGGCCGATTCCTTGGATGCACCCGCTCACGCCGGCACTGACGAACCGCGCGGGCACAGTGTCGAAGACCGGCAGATTACCGTTGCCCCCGACGCCCTGCTCCGGGGCGAACTGGAGGCCAAGGTGGCGGAAGCCGTGGCCGCCCTGCCGGAGAACCAGCGCACCGCCCTGCTGCTCTGGCAGCGCGACGACATGGCTTACGAGGAGATCGGCACCGTGCTCGGCTGCTCGCTTTCGGCGGTGAAATCCCTAATCCACCGCGCCCGCGAGACTTTGAAGGGCCGGCTGAAGCCCTACCTGCGCACCGGCGAATGGCAAACCGGTCCCGCCAAGGATGAAAAATGAAACATCTTTCCCCCGTCACCGCGAAACTTTGCCAGCCCTCCGGCGATTAACCCAAAGGCCAACATGAACGAGAACCAGTTTGAAGAGCTCCTCGCCCTCCGGTGGAAGCGCCGGCTGAACGAAGCCGAGCAGATGCAAGTGGACGCCTGGCTGGCCAGCCATCCGGCGGAGCGCGCCCGGTGGGAGGCTGAAGTCAGCACGAGCCGCGCCTGCCACGAACTCCCCACCACGCCTGCGCCTTCCAACTTCATGGCCCGAGTCTGGCAGCAGATTGATCAGGAGGAACGCCGCCCGGCACCCGTTGCGGCGCGCTGGCCGGGATGGCTCCGCTGGCCCTCGCTCGCGCAGCAGTTCGCCGTGCTGGCGCTGATCTGCACGCTCACGGCCATGTTGCTTCACCAACGTCGCGCGCGCACCCCGGCCCAGCTCGCCCGGAGCGTCGAGCAGGTGGCCCCGCTGGCCCGCGTGCCGGATCTCGCCTTGCTGAAGGACTTCGAGGCCATCAGCCGCCTCAGCCAGCCCGGAGCGGATCTGGAGCTGCTGGCCGCCTTCGAACAAACCCGCTGAACAATGCGCCCGTCCGCCCATCTCCTGTTCCTGTTGCTGACGGCGGTTTGCGTCCCGGCGGCGGAACCAGCGGCGCGCAATCCCGTGGTGATTTTCCGCGACTTGCTGGCGATGCGCACGGACGCGCGGGAGAAGGAACTGGCAGCCAAACCCGAGCGGCTGCGCACCGTCCTGGCCAGCCGCCTCCGTGAATATGACTCGCTCCAGCCGAGCGAACGCGAGGCCCGGCTGCGCTCCACGGAGCTGCGCTATCATCTTCACCCGCTGCTGACCACGCCGCTCCCGGAGCGCGCGGCCAAGGTGGCGGTGGTGCCGGAAAACTTCCGCCCCCTCGTCACCGAACGCCTGGCGGCCTGGGACAAATTGCCCGCCGAGATTCAGCGCGAAATCCTGGCCAACGAACGGCTCGTCCAAGCCATCACCCGCCCGGCCGTGCCCAATGCCTTTCCGCCGCTGCCACCGGGTCTGGAGCCCAAGGTGCCGGACAATCTCGCCCATTGGCAGAGCCTGGGGCCGCTGCAACGCGAGCAGTTGCTCGACAGCTTCACCCACTATTTTCGGCTGGATGAACAGGCCAAGACCCGGGTGGTGGCGGCCCTGCCCGCCCCCAAGCGCGCGGAGACCACCCGGACGCTCGACCAGTTGGAGCAGCTCTCCCCCGACGAACGCGCCGCCTGCCTGACAGCGCTCAGAAAACTCGGCCAGATGTCCCCCACCGAGCAGGCGCGCTTCTACGCCAATGCCGAGCTGTGGCAGAAAATGTCCGACCGGGAGCGTGCAGTCTGGCGCAAGGTGGTCATTGAATTTCCGCCCTTGCCACCCGGTGCCGGCCTGCCGCCCCTGCCCCCGCTGCCGCCGCTCAATCCATGAGCGTCGGAACGCTGAGCTGTTTCCCGCGCAGGAAAATCTGGCGGCGAGCTTCCCGGTCGTTGCCACTCATCCTTCCGCTGCCTAAGCTGCCAAGGTGTTCCGCAGCCGTGTCACATACCTCCTTCTCGCCCTGGGGCTGTTCGCGTCCGGGTCCACCGGGCGCACCCAGACACCGCTGCACCCCGGCCTCGTCGCCACCGCCACGGACGGACAGCGCACGGTGAAGTTCGCCCTGCCCACGCCCAACTTCACGTTGCTGTCCAACGAGTCCATCCATCCCACGCTCAAACCGGAGTTCAAGATCGAATGGAACGGCGCGCTCAAGCTGGCTCGCAGCGGCCGCTACATGCTCCACGCGGACGCGAAGGTCTTCGTGGACGGAAAGGAAATCCAAGGCCAGCCGACGCAGCTCGAAGCCGGTGAGCGACCGCTCAAAGTGGAGTTCACCCGCAAATCCGGCGCAACAGCGCGGCTGCAACTGCAATGGGAATCCGAGCATTTCGCGCGCGAACCCGTGCCGCACACGGCCTTCGGCAACCGCGAGCTGGCCTGGCCTGCCTCAGTCAATGAGCAGCTCGCGGTCAGGGGACCTTCGCCCGCGCCGTTGCAGGAATTTCACCGGCTCACCCGGCAGTTGAGGTGCGCTGAGTGCCACGAGCTTTATGGTCCGGCGAAGCGTGAGCTGGCGGGAGCCGAAGCGCCGCCCTCGCTCACCGACGCCGGCAACAAGCTGCGTGGAAGCTGGCTCACGCAGGTGCTCGTGAACAACAAACGCGTGCGCCCGTGGATGAAGCTCCTGCCCGAGCACGGCGGTGAGGCAGCGCGGCCGCTGGTGAATCTGTTCGCACAACAGGCCGGCGCGGAACTCGGTGAGGGCGCAACCTTGCCGTCGCCTTCCACAACGCAAGTCGCCGAGGGCGTGAAGCTGCTGGGCAAGGGCGAAGGCGGGCTGGCGTGCATCAACTGCCATGACTTCGCCGGGCATCGCTCGGCGGGCGACTTGCGCGGGCCGGACATGACGGAGATGCACGCGCGCGTCCGCACGGACTGGCTGCTGCGCTGGCTGCGCGAACCGAGCCGCCTCCAGCCGGGCACGGCGATGCCGGCCTTCTTCAGCGACATGCCCGCCGCGCAGGCACAGGCGAAGATGGACGCGCTCGCCCGCGTGCTGGCGGGCGGCAAATCGCTGCCGCTGCCAGAAGGCCTGCTGGATGGCCCGCAAGATTATCGTCTGGTGGTGCGCGACGAGCCGGTGGTCTTCCGCACGTTCATCGCGGACTCCAGCACACGCAGCATCGCGGTCGGGCTGCCGGGCGGCGTGAACTACGTCTTTGACGCCGAGCAATGCCGAGTGCGCTTCGCATGGAGCGGCGAGTTCCTCGATGTCGCCAAGGTCTGGACCGGACGCGGCGGCGGGCAGGCGGCCGTGTTGGGAAGAAAGTTTTACACCGCGCCGGACGGCCACCCGCTGCGCATCGGCAACCCGGACGCGGAACCGACGGTGAAGTTCCGCGGCTACCGGCTGGTGAGCAAGTTTCCTGAGTTCGACTTCGAGGTGAACGGTGTGCCGGTGCGCCAGCGCGTGCAGCGAGTTGGACCGGAGCGGCTCGAATGGGAGTTCGAGTTTGGCGAGACGCGCGAACCGGTGTGGGTGGTCACGGGCCGGGTGAATGTCGCGGGCAACACGGGCACCCCGGAGCCGGGACGCGTGCGGCTCGCAACGGGCTTGCGGAAAATCACCGTGACCGTGGGCGGCAATTGATGAGCTGGCACCCTGTCCATGAACCCCTGCTGGCGAATTGCAGTCCCCGTCCGTGGGGCGCTGTAGTTCGCGGTGGGCTCGATCTGTCCGGCCGCAACACGGCGGCTGGAAGCCGCCGGCACGGGGCCATGGGCACAATGCGAGAGCTTCGGTCGGTGGATTCACTCCCTGCCGAATCGCTGGCAGGAGTGAGCAGACAATGAGCAGCGGAAGTTTCGGAATCCACCATGAGCCATACCTTGATTGAAGCTGCGCGCGGCTTGAGCCAGACCGTCGGGAAGCTGCGGTTCAAGCCGCCGGTCGCCTACGTTTACAACCCGCTGGATTACGCGTGGGCGGCGCACGAGCTGTTCTTGAGGAAGTTCGCCGGTGGGCGGAAGCGCGTGCTGTTCCTCGGCATGAACCCCGGCCCGTTCGGCATGGCGCAGACGGGCGTGCCCTTCGGGGAAGTGGCGGCGGTGCGTGACTGGATGGGGATTTACACGCTCATCGCGCAGCCGAAGCACGCGCATCCCAAGCGGCCCATCGGGGGGTTTGCCTGTCCGCGCTCGGAGGTGAGCGGCCGGCGGCTGTGGGGCCTCTTCGCCGCGAAGTTCGGGTCGCCGGAGAAGTTCTTCGCGGAGCACTTCGTGGTGAACTTCTGCCCGCTGGCCTTCATGGATGAAGGCGGACGCAACGTGACCCCGGACAAGCTGGCGGCAGCGGAGCGGGAGAAGCTGTTCGCGCTGTGCGATGAGCATCTGCGGCAGGTCGTGGCCGCAACCCGGGCGGAATGGGTGATTGGCGTCGGCGACTTCGCGGAGAAGCGGGCGCAGGAAGCTCTCGGTTCGAACGGGATTCGTTTCGGTAGAATCCTTCACCCCAGCCCAGCCAGTCCGGCGGCGAACAAAGGTTGGGCGGCCGCGGCGGAGGGGCAGTTGAAGGAACTGGGGCTGTGGTGAGCGGAGAGTAACCAGTGATCAGTGTTCAGTCGGGACGGGGTCACTGAAAACTGGCTACTGAACACTCGCCTTCACCTGCGGGAAAATCTGGTAGAGCAGGAGGTAAATCACCACGCCGGTCACGGAGACGTAGAGCCAGATGGGCAGTGTCCAGCGGGCGATGACCTTGTGGGCCTCGAAGCGCTCCTTCGCAGCGCGACTCACGGTCATGAGCACGAGCGGGACAATGGCGATGGCCCCGAGGAGGTGCGTGAGGAGGATGGTGAGGTAGATGGGCCGGAACCACGCGGGATCAACGAACTTGGTGTGGGCCGCGCCATGAACCTGCTGCATGCGGAAATGGTAGTAGAGGTAACAGGCGAGGAACGCCGCCGAGGTGCCGAGCGCGGCGATCATGCAATTCCGGTGCGCGTCCTTGCGTCCGGCGTGGATGTGACGCCAGCCCACCACGAGCAGCACGGTGCAGGTGGCGTTGAGGCAGGCATTGACGAGTGGAAGGTCGGCGTAGGTCATTTGTCTGGCTCTACGAGTAGCGCGTTCACAGCCTCAAGCAAGCGGGGTTTTACATTTTTCTCCCAGGTGCTGCTGGTCTGGCTCGCCCCGCTGGCGGCCTCCTCCTCGCTCAGGATGTTGTCGAGGCTTTCGAAGACGGCCCTCAGCCGCCCCTGCTTGTCCACGACCACAAAGATGGTCGAGTGGATGAAGAGGTCGTCCGGCGAGGTGCGCTTGGCCTCTTCCTTGTCGAGGGCGGTAAGCTTCAAGCTGTTGACGGCAAGCTTGACGAGGTCAGCTTTCGGACCGGTGAGGAAGTGCCAGCGGTTCGAGTCCGCGCCGAAGCGCTGGGCGTAGCTCGCGAGCGCGCGGGGCGTGTCGTGAGCGGGATCGGTGGTGAGGGAGACGAGTTTGACGGCGGCGCTCGACGGAAGCGCCGCCTGCAGCTCGCCCATGCGCTTTGTCATCGTGGCGCAAGGCCCCGGGCAGCGGGTGAAAATGATGTCGGCCACCCAGACCTGGCCACGCAGGTCCGCGAGGCGCACGGGGCGGTCAAGCTGGTTGGTGAGGGTGAAGTCGGCGACCTGCGCGAGGACCGGAAGTTTCGTGACCGGGGCGCGTTGCCGCTCGCGCACGTAGGCCGCCACGATCGCGAGGACCACGAAGAAGATGCCGCCCCACACCGCCCACTCGACCGTGCGGGACTGGGCGCGGCTGGATTCGGCGGATTCGGTGGACACAAAAAAGGGCGCGCGCTTTGCCGCGCGCGCCCGGTGAAAGGGAGGTTCCGGTTACTCGAAGCTCTGGGGCGCGCCGCCGGCCTTGGTGGTCTTTTCCGCGAGCCACTTCTCAAATTCCTCCGGAGTATCCACCGTGAACATGGCGTTCATGGAGGCGTGGCCGTTGCCGCAGAGTTGCGCGCAGGTGAGGGTGAACTTGCCGACCTTGGTCGGAGTGAAGTGAACGGGGATGCTCATCCCGGGAATGCAGTCCTGCGTCATGCGCATCGCCGTGATTTTGAAGGAGTGAATCACGTCCTTCGAGGTCAGATGGACGATGACCGGCTTGAAAGTGTCTCGCCCGTCCACCTTGATGGGGATGAGGGGGACATGGATGTCCTTGGGCGGGGAGTTGACGTCGTCTTTGCCCGCCGGATCGGCCTCGACATAGCCGAGCGGGTTTTTGTCGCTGATCAATTTCATCTCCTGTTTGCCGAAGACGCCATCCTTGCCGGGGTAACGGGCCTGCCAGGAAAATTGCTCGGCGATCACCCGCATGACCGTCGCATCCTTGTCGGCGGGGAACTTCTCCACGGCCTTGGCCCACAACGGAATGGCGAAGCCCACCAGCAGAACGGCCTCGACGAGGACGACGGCGATTTCGGCATTGTTGGCGAGCTTGCCCTTGGCCCCGGTGTAGTCCGCCTTCGGATTCGCCGAGGCACGGAACCGGAACAGCGAGTAGCAGAAGTAGCTGAACCAGCCCACAAACAGGGCGGCCATCAGCCAGTGGATGAGGAGGATGAAGTGGTCCACGTCCTTGCCATGCTCGGAGGCGAGGATGGGCATGAAGCCCTGCTTGAGTTGTTCGAGAAAGGACGGATTCGGTTGCATGCTCAGGCTTTCGAGGGTTCGAGAGTTTCAGTGGGAATGGGCAAAGGGTGGGTGGCGGCCCGACGGATGATGAAAACAAAAAAAGCGGCGATGGCGACCAGCACGCTGCCGATGACGAACAGGAGGGCAAGGATGCCGGCGTTCATGCCCTCGGCGAGCTTGCTGTCTGATTTGCCAAAGCACGCCGCACAGGCCGACGCGTCCGCCGCGCCCACGAGGAGCACGGGCACGGCCAGCAAGGTGCAGAGCAACAGGCGGTTCACAGGTAGCTGATGTTCTTGAGCTTCTTGAGGAAATAAACACCGTAGGCGATCAAAGCCACGCCACCGGCGCAGCCTCCGACCCCAAACCACAGATCCATCGCCTCCCGCGTCTGCTGAAACCGGCTGAGTTCCAAGCCGCCGACGCCAAAGGACAGCAGCACCGACGCGGTGATAAAAACGATGTGGAAGGCCTTCAGGGACATGGTAATCAGGCGGGCTTGCCATCAATCAGCGTCTGCATCGGCGGATCGTGCATGGCCCAGATGGTCAGCCCCATCAAGCCGATGAGGAAGAACACGGTGCAGAGCAGGATGCCGTAGATCATCTTACGCTCGTCGGAAAGGTGCATGAACACGCCGGCGACGAACGCCGCCTTCACGCTCGCGATGAGCAGCGCCACCGCGATGGTGATCGGCACGCTGGGGATGTGGACGAAATACATGGCAACCGTCAGCACGGTGCCGGCAAACAGGATGCCGCCCACCATCATATACTTCTTGATGGTCTTTTGGATGTATTCCGGCGAGTTGTGGTCGTCGTGCGCGTGCCCGTGGTCGCAGGCTTCACCGGGACCGTGGGAATGGGAGTGATCGTGGCTCATGAAAGGTCAGAGGAGATAGATGATGGGGAACAGGAAGATCCAGACGAGGTCAACGAAGTGCCAGAACAGGCCGCCGACTTCGATGCGGTTGGCAAACTGCTCCGGTGCCTTCTTCCACCACTTGTCGGCGGTGAGGAGGAAATAACCCAGCACCAGCGCGCCGCCGAGCACGTGCAGACCGTGGAGGGCGGTGATGGTGAAGTAGATGGCGAAGTAGGTGCTGTGGGCGGGCACGTAGGCGGACATCCGCTTCACGTCGCTGACCAGAACTTCAATGGCCTTGGGATGATCATGGCTGCCGAACTTCGGGTCCGGATCGAACATGATCTTCTCCGTCTTGGCCTTCGCCAAGGTCTTGTGGCTGGCGAAGAGCGGGTTGCCCTGGAGGTGGCCCGCCATCTGGATTTCATGGGGGTCGTAGGTGGCCTTGGTGTTGTGCAGGTGGAAGCGCTCCACAAACTGCTTCCGGACATCCGCCTCGCCCTTCTCGCCGTAGGCGGCGATGAAATACTTCTGCGCCGTGGCGTCGTCCTTAAACCAGACATCGTAGTGGGTGAACTTGACGTAGTATTCGTAGCTCTTGACCCCGAGGAACCCGAAGGCACACGCGATGGTCAGGGCCATGTAGAGTTTGAAGCTCGCTAGTTTGCCCAGCTTGAGCGAGGCCCAGGACATCACGACGGTCACGGAGGACGCGATGAGGACGAAGGTGTTGAAGGTGCCGATCGGGATGCTCAGCATGCCGTGCGGCCACAGGTCCGCCCCCACCCGCAGCAGGATGTAGGAGGAGAACAGGCCGCCGAAGAGCATGACTTCGGAGGCGAGGAAGAGCCAGATGCCCAGCTTGGCGTTGTAAAGCCCGGTGTCCGGCCGGGGTTTGACTGTGTAGGGGATTTCCATTTTTCGAGATGGGGAAAGGGTGATGAGAAACGGATGGAGCTACTTCGCCAGCTTCGGCTCGGGGGCGTTCTGCGGGGTGAAGTCGGTCGGGTGGCCGGGCACGCTGTATTCGTAGGGCCCACGATAAACGACGATTTCTTTGGTGAAGTTGCCGTGCGGCGGAGGCGTCGGCGTCTGCCAATCCAGCGTGGTGGCCTGCCAGGGGTTGTCGGACTCCACCTTCTTGCCGTTAAACATGGACATGAAGACGTTGATAATGAAGGGGACCTGCGCGATGAGCAGCAGAACGGCAGCGTGGGTGACGAAGACGTTTAGCTTCATGACGGTGGTGGTCAGGGCCGTCACCACGCCTTCGTTCGCCGGATTGGTCAGGGCGTAGGTGGCCCCGCCGTCAGACATGCGGCGGCTCATGCCGTAAAGGCCTTGGAAGAACATGGGCATGAAGACCAGATTCATGCCGACCAAGGAGAGCCAGAAGTGGATCTTGCCCAACGTCTCGTCCATGTAGCGACCGGTCATCTTTGGATACCAGAAGTAGATGCCCGCAAAGAGGGCAAAGATGGTGCCTGGTGCGACGACGTAGTGGAAGTGCGCGATGACGTAGTAGGAGTCGTGCAGGTGCAGGTCGCTGAAGTTGAAGCCCAGCGGCAGCCCCGTCAGACCGCCGATGCCGAACATGGGCAGGAAGGCCAGCGAGAAGAGCATGGGGGTGTTGAAGCGAATCGAGCCGCCCCACAGGGACATGAACAAGCAGGTCAGAATGATCACCGACGGAATCGAGATGATCATCGTGGTGGTCTGGAAGAAGGTCGAAATCTTGGTGCCCATGCCGGTAAGATACATGTGGTGAGCCCAGACGATGAAGCTGATGAAGCCCACGGCGAGCACCGAGTAAACGAGGGATTTGTAGCCCCACAGCGGCTTGCGGGTGTTGCAGGCGATGATTTCCGAAATCACACCCATCGCCGGCAGGATGAGCACGTAAACCTCCGGATGCCCGAGGAACCAGAAGAGGTGCTGCCAGAGCAACGGACTGCCGCCGCCCGAAACATCATAGGGCTTGCCGGAAACCACCAAGCCGGTGGGCAGGAAGAAGCTGGAGCCAAACACCTTGTCCACCAACTGCAGGATGCCGGCGGCTTCCAACGGCGGAAACGCGAGCAAGAGGATGAACGCCGTGACAAACTGGGCCCAAGTGAAGAACGGCATCCGCATCCAAGTGAGGCCGGGAGCGCGTAACTGAATGACCGTGGCGATGAAGTTCACCGCGCCGAGCAGCGAGGAGGTAATCAGCAGCACCATGCCGATCAGCCAGAAGGTCTGGCCGTTGGTGGGGATGACCGAGGCCAGCGGCGAGTAGGAGGTCCAGCCACCCTGCGCCGCACCACCGGGAATGAAGAAGCTCACGAACATCACGACGCCACCAGCCGCGAAGCACTGGTAGCTGGCCATGTTCACGCGCGGGAAGGCCATGTCCACCGCGCCAATCTGCAAGGGCACCACGTAGTTGCCGAACGCAGCGAACGCCAAGGGCACCACCGCCAAGAACACCATGATCGTGCCGTGCATGGCCCCGAAGGCGTTGTAGAGATCCGGGGACATCACCCCGCCCTTGGCCACATCACCGAGCATCGCCTCCAGCATCCCGCCCACGATGGGGATGGGCACCCCCGGCTTGGCGATCTGCCAGCGCATGCACATCATCAGCAGGAACCCAAAGAAGAGGAAGGCCAGGGCCGTGAAGCCGTATTGGATGCCGATGACCTTGTGATCGGTCGAGAAAACGTAGGACCGCAGGAAGCCGGGGTCGTGGTGGTGCTCGTGGCTGTGAGCCGCTTCCGTGTGCGTGGATGTCGTGGCCTGCATAGATTGTTTACTGGCTCCGCCGCGCGGAGAGAGTTGTGTCTAACGCGGCGGAAGTGAATGTCAATTCTGGACTCGTGAACTGTGCGAAAGTTGCCGTTTCAACGCTGAATTTTGTCAAAAACCATCAAACCCATCAGCAAGGGCAGATATAAAATCGAGGCGAAAAACAGTCGGCGTGCGCTCAGACGGTCCAGTTCCCGCGCGAACCGGATCGCAAACCACAAGAAAGTCGCCCCCAAGGCCAGCGCACCGAACAGATAGAGCAAGCCGGAAACCTGAAAAATGAACGGGCTGAGGCTCACAGGCAGCAGGCCCAGCGTGTGGCTCACCGCCGACCGGCCGGTCCGGGCACCGTCACGGTCCACCAGTGGCAGCATGACAAACCCGCCCCGCGCGTAATCCTCGCGATACATCCACGCAATCGCGAGGAAATGGGGCAGTTGCCAGAAGAAGAGAATGGCGAACAGCGCCCAGCCCTCGATGGAAAGGTCGCCGCGCGCAGCCGTCCAGCCCATCAGTGGCGGCAGCGCGCCGGGCACGGCCCCGATGATGGTGTTGAGCTCGGTCTTGCGCTTCAACGGGGTGTAAATGAACAAATAGCTGATGAGGGTCACCGCGCCGAGCACGGCCGTCAGCAAGTTCGCCCCGAAAGCCAGCCAGAGCAGACCGGCTACCGATGCCACCCCGCCCAGCACGACCACGGTTTGCGGTTGAATCAATCCCGCCGGCAAAGGACGCCGGGCCGTGCGCTCCATCAGCGCGTCGAAATCGCGTTCCAAATACTGGTTCAAAGCGGCCGCACCGCAGGCCAGCAGCCCGGTGCCGAGCAAGGTGTGGCAGAGGAGAAGCCAGTTCATCGGCCCCCGGTGCGCCAGATAAAAGCCCACCAAGGTCGTGAGCAGCACCAGCATCGTCAGCCGGGCTTTGAACAGCTCCGGCAGCACGCTGGAACGGGCCTTATCCGGCACCCGTTCCGCTTCAACTGGATTTGAGACAGTGGCTTTCACCAAAAAAACAGGGGGGCATTTAGAGTTGAATCCAACTCAAGGGCAAGCGCGAAGAGGGCCGCCGGCTTCTTAGTCCTCAGCTTAATTCTCATCATAATTGCTGAACTTCACGAGGTGGTCCCACGACTCCCGCTGCCGCCACTGGGCGTGGTGCGAACACCGTTCCCGCCAGCAAGGTCAGCAAGGCTCCAGTCACCAGCGCCGCGGCCCCGACGACCACGTGTAACGTGGCGATGTCCGCCGCCTTGTTGCTCAGCACGGTCCAGATGCCCAACCCGGCCTGCACAAAAATCAGCGCCACCCAGCCGCTGGCCACCCGGCGCAAGGGATGCCCGTCCGCCAGCGAGGCCTTCAACTTCAGGAAGCAGGTCAGCACCGCACACAAGACCAGCACCGCCCCGCACCGGTGCGCCATGTGCAGATGAATCTGACCGGCGGTAATGGCCTTGAAATCGCGGGTGTCCAACCGGACGGCGTTGTAGCGCTCCAAGGCCGCCGCGTCCGTTGCCGGCCAAATCCGGCCATGCGCCAGCGGGAAATCCGGCACCGCCAGCCCGGCGTGTTGATGGCGCATCGCCGCCCCCAAGGCGAGCTGGCCGAGGATTAACAAAGTCGTGATCAGCAGCAACTGACGCAGCGGGGCCGGAACCATCCCCGAGGCTGGCGCGGCCCAGGCCCGCGCCCACCACCGGCTGGTGCACAAGGCCAGCGCGCAGATCAGCACAAAGAAGCACTGCGCCAAAGTGCCGTGAAAAATGCCGATTTGGTCCTTCATCGCGGTCACACGCAGCCCGCCCAGCAAGCCTTGCACGACGACCAAAAAGAGCGCCAGCAAACCAAAGCGGGCCAAACGCGGACTCACCGGCTCGTGGTGCGGCCAGAAAAAGCTGAGGCCCAAGCCCGCCAAGCCCGTGCCGCACAGGAAGAAGACATTATCCAGCTTCACCTTGGGACTTGTGGCGGCCAGCAACCCCAGCGCCAGCACCACGAGGCCACCCCAGCGCAACCACTTGGCGGCCGGCCGGCCATTCAACCACAAGGCGAGCACCAAAGTCAGGAAGCCGACCACCGATCCCGCCAGCCGATGCGAGTGCTCATAAAGAATGCCGCCAACCCACATGGACACCGGGAAGGTGAACATGTTGTAGCCGTAACTGTTGGGCCAGTCGGGCACCGCCATGCCCGCGCCATGACTGGTCACCAGACCGCCGATGGCGATGAGCGCGAGCGTCGCCGCCGCCGTCAAGAGCGCGAAGCGGTGGAGCCAGGGAGTGTCAGCGGGCTGTGACATGGAGGATTGATAGGTTGCCATGGGCGGGTTTCAAGGCGAGAGCAACGATTTCACCGGGTCTGATTGGGCACAATCAGGGAGTTAATTGCGTCCTCCGAGCTTGGACATTGCTGGAGGATTTTCGGGAGAAACAATGGTTAAAAAAAGAATCAGCCACCACAGCCCGGAGACTGCGGCGGCTGAATTAGGAAAGCAGAATTACTTGGCCTCGATCGTGAAGTCAGCCTTCGCGCCGCCCTTCACTTCGATTTCCTTCTCCACCTTGCCGCCCTTGCGGTGCTCGACGACGAGCTTGTATTTGCCGTCCGGCACGCCGGTGATCTTGTAGCTCCCATCCTTCGCGCTGACCGCGTGGAAACCATGATCGAAGATGCTCACGTAGGAGAACATCCACGGATGCACGTCGCACTTGAAGCGGAGAAACTTCTCGGCCTTGGCGAAGGTGAAGTCCAGCGGAGCGCCCTTGGGCAACTGGGCCTTGTTCTGCTCCTTGTTGCCATCCACGGTCGGCGTGGGATGGACGTTGTGCAGCACGGGATCGGAGTTGAGCACCCGAATCGTCTGATTCACCTGCGCCGAACTGATGTAAGGCAGGTATTCACAGCCCTTTTGGTCAATGACCACTTCCTTGGTGGCAGCCCCGCCCTTGGCCCCTTCGAGATACACCACGCAATCACCCAGCCCGCCGCCCTCGCTGACGTAGAAACGGGTGCTCACCTTCTTGCCGTCATGGAGCTTGCCGCACGCGGGGTCCATGGGGATGTCCTTCTCCGGCGCGGGAGTGCCCTTCAGGGAGATCTTGCCGGTGACATCGCCCGCCGCAGCGGAGCCAGCCACCAAGGTGACAGCAGTGAGAGTCAGAATCAGTGATTTCATGGTCATGTATGATTGTTGTCCAAATTGGCCCCAGCCTAACGGCCGAGTGCCAAAGTGGACGGAGAGTAGCGGCCGAACATTCGCGGTCAAGAGGCAGGGCGAGATTTCATACCCACTATTATGGGGGAGTTGGACGCCTTATGGCCTGCGTCCGCTCTTGAACGCCAGTCTCGGCTAAACGGTGGACAGCCACCCGGGCTTGGCTAAAGTCCACGGCATGAGCCCTGAGTCACTCCCGTTCGCCACTGCCGCGCTGTTCCCCAACGCCGTGCCCTCCTCGATGCCGTTTCGCCTGCTCGCGGGGACCGCAATGCTCCTGTCCATCCTGCTGGCCATGGTGTCCGCCGCCCGCGCCGCAGACCCCATCGTCTTCGTCTCTGCCTTTGCTCCCGGTGAGCAGGGTGCCATTCAAGCTCACACACTGGACCTCAAAACTGGCGCGCTGAAAACCCTGCACCGCAATGGCGGCGTCGAAAACCCGTTCTTCCTGGCCCTCTCGCCAGACCGCAAATTCCTCTACTCGATCCACGCCAAGAAATTTGGCGGGAAGGAAGACGAGCACGTCGCCGCCTTTGAACTGATCGGACGCACCGGCCAACTGAAGCCGCTCAACCGCCAGTCCGCGCGCGGCACCGCCGCCTGCTACCTTAACGTGGACGCGACAGGCAAGACTGTGGTGGTGGCCAACTACACCTCCGGCAGCGTGGCGTCCCTGCCCGTGAACGCCGACGGCTCCCTGCGCGAGGCGGCTTCCTTCTTCCAGCACGTTGGCTCCAGCGTGGATCCCAAGCGCCAGAAGGAGCCCCACGCCCACGCCATCGTCGTCAGCCCGGACAACCGCTTCGCCTACGCCGCCGACTTGGGACTCGATCAGGTCCTCTGCTACCGGCTGGATGCCGGCACCGGAAAACTCACCGCCCACCAGCCGCCTTTCACCAAAACCCCGGCCGGAGCCGGACCGCGCCACCTGATTTTTCACCCCAACGGGAAGTTTGTGTATGTGATCAATGAACTCAGCAATTCCATCACCGTGTTTGCCTGGGATGCCGCTGCCGGCACCCTGACCGAAAAGCAGACCATCCCGACGCTCCCGGCCGACTTCAAAGGCACCAGCTACTGTGCGGACCTGAAACTCACGCCCGATGGCCGCCGCCTTTACGGCACCAACCGGGGCCATGACAGCATCGCCGCCTACAACGTCGGTGCAGACGGGCGGCTGACCTTGATTGCCATCGAACCCAGTCTCGGCAAAGGCCCGCAAAACCTGGCCATCACGCCCGACGGTGGCCTGCTGCTCTGCGCCAACCTGCCTGGCAAAAACATCGCCGTGTTCCGGATTGACGCCGGAACAGGCCGATTGAAGTCCGTGGGCGAACCCATCGCCGCCGTGAGCCCCTCGTGCATCATGCTGGTGCCGTGAGTTTCCCCATGAACCGAGTCCTTGGCAGGATGATTGTGGTCAGGAAAATGGAAGCTGAAATTCCCCTGCCCTAAATTCTCCTGCCATCATCATCTCCCGGTTCAAGCGCTGAAATTCAGTGCCTCGGCCTGCGGCCTCTTACCGTTTGTGCCGCGCCGTTTGAACTGGTTCGTGTTCCGGTCTGCGCCCCGCTGCGGCTCAGCTCTGCCTTTGCGTTGAACTCCGCCCGCGACTTGCGGTTTAATCCCGCCGCCACTTATGTGCGCCATCACCGGCATCGTCCACTTCGACCACCGCCCCATCGCCGAATCCGAGCTCGTCACCATGCGCGACGTGATGGTCAACCGCGGCCCGGAGCACGGCGGCCAGTGGCTTGGCGGGCACGCGGCGCTCGGCCACCGGCGGCTCCGCATCATTGACCTCTCGCCGCTCGGCAACCAGCCGATGACCAACGAGGACTCCACCGTCTGGGTCACGTTCAACGGCGAAATCTACAACTTCCAATCGCTGCGAAAGGAACTCGAAGCCAGGGGCCATAAATTCCGCTCCCACTCCGACACCGAGGTCATCGTCCACGGCTTCGAGGAATGGGGCGAGGGCGTCGTCGCGCGCATGGACGGCATGTTCGCCATCGGCGTCTGGGACACGCGGCGGGACACGCTGCTGCTCGCCACCGACCGCTTCGGGAAGAAACCGCTGTTCTACTCGCAGCACGGCGCGACCGTGCGCTTCGCCTCCGACAGCAAGGCCTTCTGGTCGCTGCCCGGCGCGGTGCTCACGGTGAACCACGCCGCCATTGACTGCTACCTGCACCACCTCGCCGTCACCACCGACCACACGATTTACAACGAGGTCAGCAAGCTCCCGCCCGCGCACTTCAAGGTCTTCGAACGCGCCAGCTCCGGCGAGGTGCGCGCCCGCGAGGTGCGTTACTGGCAGCCCAACTTCCGCGACAAAATCCAAGTCACCGAAGCCGAGGCCTTGGAGCGCATCGACGCCTCACTGAAGGAAGCCGTCCGCAAACGCATGATTGCCCACGTGCCGCTCGGCGCGTTCCTCAGCGGCGGCGTGGACAGCAGCCTGGTCGTCGCGATGATGAGCCAGCTCTCCAGCAAGCCGGTGAAGACGTTTAGCATCGGCTTCGAGGAACAGGACTTCTCCGAGCTGGAATACTCCGACGCCGTCGCCGCGCGTTACAAAACGGAGCACCAGCAAATCCGCCTCAAGCCCGACGTGCTCGAAATCCTCCCGTCGCTCGTGTGGGAATACGGCGAGCCCTTCGCCGACTCCTCCGCCATCCCGACCTACTACGTCTCCAAGGCCGCGAAGGAGTTCGTCACCGTCGCGCTCACCGGCGACGGCGGCGATGAACTCTTTGGCGGCTACGACATCGCCCGCGCGTCCTTCCACGCGATGCGCTACGACGCCTTCATGCCCGGCTTCGTGCGCGGCCCGTTGGAAGACTGGCTCTTCGCCGCCGAGCGCAGCGGCCTCGCCCAAAAACTAAAAACCCTCGCCACCCACGCCAGCCCCGACCCCGCGCGCCGCCACGGCTACTCGATGGCCTTCAACCAGCGGCAGCGCGAAGCCCTCTACACCGACACCTTCCGCGCGAGCCTCGGCACGCATCGCCCGTGGCACATCTACGAGCGCCACGCCGCCGCGATGGCCGAGCTGAACATCCTCGACCAAAACCTCTACCAC
>Ga0255188_1000130_pt1 | contig 28985 bp, 25 predicted proteins | sample Miss_Cont_RepB_8_FD_188427 | JGI IMG/M metagenome (GOLD analysis project Ga0255188, IMG submission 188427) | Freshwater microbial communities from Mississippi River, Louisiana, United States - Miss_Cont_RepB_8h | ecosystem: Environmental > Aquatic > Freshwater > River | place: USA: Louisiana... | reverse complement strand
CTGGCCCTGCAGATGAAAGGCAGTGATGCCGGACTGGTTAAATCCAACATCGGCGGCAGCAATCGAAATCTCCGGCAGGCCCTGCGCATAGCGAAAGCCGCTTTTTGCGGTCGACAGCTTTCCATTAATCTGACTGCGATCGACTACTGAGAGATCTAATCTCAGACCCAATTCAAGACTGGCCTGGCCTTTTGCACGCATGTCTGCGGTCAGCTCCCCCAACATCTGACGGACCGGAGACTGGTTTGCGATATCGATCAGCGACTGGAAGTCACCCGAAATTACCCCGTCCACCATCAGCAGGGGTTCGTTGGACTCTAGGTCATCGATGCGTGCAGTGATGCCCGACAGGCCAAGCGGCCCCATGCGTGCACCCTTCGCTACTGTACGGAATTGATGCCGATCAAAGATCACCTGAGCCCGAATATTGTTGATGAGCGGCCAGCCTGCCATTGGGCGAATCACAGCGGCCTCGGTCTGTGCAACCACGACAAACTTTCCCTCAGACGGATCGCGAAACGGAAAACGTTCCAGCGGCCCACGCAACTCAAAGCTGGCGCTTGTATTTTTTGCGCTGATGAGATACTGCTTTAACCAAGAACGTGTCTCGCTGCCGACCACCTTGGGGACATAGTCCACAATCTTGTTGAACTCGGCCCGCGTTATTTTTCCAGCGAGATCCGCCTCACCAAGACTGCCGCTGCGCCAGCGATAGGCCCCCGAAGCCTCGATCGCCAAATCTGAATTCGCGACTGCAAGCCGTCGAATCGTAAATTCTGCTGTTGGCTGCTGGTCATGGGCAGCGCCCAGAAGGTGCTTTGCTGACCAGCCAATCTGCGCATCAAGGCGATCAAAACGAAATCCGGCCGATTCAAAAATTCCCGGAAAACTCAGGCCCCCCGAGCGGCTTGCCAGCGTCAGCTCGCCCGACTGCTCATTGGCCTTGATGCTGCCTGATGCCTGCGAAAAGCCAGGCCGTCGTCCGAGCGATGCGAGCGATAAATTTTCAAAGCCCGACTCAATTGCAAAACGCTTTGCAACATCGCCCTCCTCATCCCAAGCCAGCCGAAAATCGATCAGGCTTCCCGCGGGCTGCAGTCCCGACAACGTGGATCGCCAATCTGAGGGCAGAGGAATATGCTCCAAAAACCACATCGCTGCTGACAAATCAATCGCTTTCGCTGCAACCTGAGCAGACAGATTTCCAGCCCCCGATTTCTGCCTCACATTCAATTCGGCAGACGGAATGTGGGCTGGCGCTTTGAGTTGACTGGATTCAAGATGCACATTGGTCAGGCTCACCTTCTGCTCACGATCGGCAAGCCGCGTCTGCGCCCGGCCCGTCAGCCGCTTCAGCAGCATGGGCCGCTTTGGCGTGCCCCACTGCAGCGATGCATCTGTCAGGTCCAGATCTACCGTGAGATCTTCCAGGGTCCCTGAATCCAGCTTGATCCACGCCCGCAACGCACCCTGGCCAGAATTCACGCGCAACGGCGCCGCTTGAGGCAGATGCACAAACTGTGTGAGCTCCGATAAATTCACACGATCGAACTGAACATACGCTTCACCGACCCACTCCTGAAGATTAGCGGGGCTGCCCCCTAAGGCATGACGAAAATCGCCCTGCAGCACAAAGCCCTCACCGAGTATGGATGGCGGCGTTGCCTTCAACGCCCAGGCGTGACTCACGCCGAGGTTATTCATGGCAAACGTGAGCTCTCGAAGCCGGACAGAACGGCTGCGAATCACGTCGCGCCAAATGATTTCGCCACCATCCAGCCGCAGCCGGCCTTGGCGCAACAGCCAGTTCAGCAGTTCGGGATCAGATTGATTGCCCGCCAGCGCAATGCCGGCAACGATGACTTCACCTTTCGCATCACGCTCTGCATAAAGCTGCGGATCCTGAAGCCTGATTTCAGAGAATACAGGCGCCCAATGCAGCAGTGAAGCGATTGACCGCAGCCCCAACACCGCCTGAATCTCTCTGATCGCCAGCACACGATCGCCATTGGGGCGGGCCACTTCCAACTGGGCGATGCGAATCCGTGGTCTAAACCAAGTCTCCCAATCGGCATCAAGCGCCTGCACGCTTACTGAGAGCCCACGCTGCGACATCTGCGACTGGAATTCCGAAAGCCATACTGCCTGCCGATCGGACATCGATGGCCAGATCCAGAAATGCAACGCCAGCAAGGCAGCAGCAGCCAGAGCCGTCATAGCAGCTGCGGCAACGGCCGATGCTTGAATCAATAGCCATGCGAGATGTCGAATGCGGCCAGGCGCTTGCGCTAGCATGGATGGGATTCTTGCACAGGACCCAAGCCTTCTCACCCCATTCCATGCGCCTGTCGGACAATTTCAGCATGACGATGCCCCCATCAATTGATCCTTGCCCCGCCGAGGCTGCTGGCTACGCCACCGCCTGGCATCACTCGGCCTTTGCCCGCCGAGCACTGCCCGGCGTAATGGCACGGGGACAGCTGCTGGATGCGCGGGCGGCAATCACGCCGGCTGTGCTTCATGAGCATTTCAATCAACTCTGGGCCGATGTGCTGCGCGTGCCCTCCGCCGAGACGGTGACGGTTGCCCTTCGGCAGTTTCGCAACAGCGCACTGCTGGCCATCATGGCCCGAGATCTCGCCGGGACGGCCGATTTAAACGAGAGCCTGGAATCCATTACCGCATTGGCCGACATGGCAATCAATGCCGCCTATGCAAGTGCAATGGCAGCGGCGATTGTCCAGCATGGCACGCCCCGTGATAGCCAGGGCCAGCCCCAAGACATGATGATCATCGGCATGGGCAAGCTCGGGGGCCGCGAACTCAATGCCTCTTCCGACGTGGATCTGATCTACATCTACCCCGATGACGGCGAGACCGATGCTGCCCCAGCCAACAGTCGCGCCATTGATAGCGCTTCTTTTTTTATCAAAGTCGGCAGGCGCATTGCAGCCCTTCTCGGCGAGATCACCGCCGATGGGATCGTATTTCGTGTCGATCTAAGGCTGCGGCCCAATGGCGACTCGGGCCCGCTTGCAGTCAGCCTGGGCATGCTGGAGCAATATTTCGTCGTGCAGGGACGAGAATGGGAACGCTACGCCTGGATCAAGGCCCGGGTCGTGAACCAGCCAGTCGTGCAAGATGGCACGGCGTTTCAGCGCTCACTGTTGAGCCTTCACGACATCGTCCGGCCCTTTGTTTTCCGCCGCTACTTGGACTTCAATGTCATGGCAGCCTTACGAGAATTGCATGGACAGATCCGCGAAGAGGCACAACGACGGCAGTCCAATCGTGAATCCCACATGGCCGGTGAACACGCGCCAGTCGATGTCAAGCTTGGGCCGGGTGGCATTCGTGAAATCGAATTCATTGCCCAGCTGTTTCAGCTGATTCGCGGCGGCAAAGAAGAGCCCCTGCGTGCCCGTGGCACCCGCGAGATCTATGGTTATCTTGAGCGCTCTCGCCGGCTGGAATCACAAGAAGTCAAAATGCTGCTCACCGCCTATGAATTCTGGCGGCGGCTTGAGCATCGGCTGCAATATCTCGATGATGCGCAGACCCATGTCATGCCCGGAAAGCTGGCAACCATTGCCCATCTGGCGGGGTCGATGTCGTACGACTCTGCCGAGGCATTTCTCCAGGCAATCGAGCAGACTCAGCGCCAAGTTCAGCAATCCTTTGAGCGGCTCTTTGCGGCCGAATCGGCGGGGCCGACTGCAGCTGAGCCGGGCAGGCCCGCAGCAGAAAATCGGCTTGAGCGGTTAAAGGCCCAGGCCCAGCGGTTCGCGTCGCAGACGACAAACCCAGAGCAGACATTGACGCGGCTGCATCAGCTGCTGGAGTCCATCGGACGGCGGGCCTCGTATCTCGCACTCTTTGATGAATATCCGAATGCATTCCTGCGCGTTGCCCACCTGGTCAGCGCCTCCGCCTGGGCGGCAGACTATCTTCGTCAGCATCCCATCGTGCTGGATGAGCTCCTGGATGTGCGTGCGGCTGAAGATCCGCCGAATCAGCAGGCCTTTGTTGATGAGCTCCGGACCCGCGTTGCGGAGGCCGTTCACAACGGCGTACCGGATATCGAGCAGCAGATGGATGCCTTGCGCGAGACCCATCATGCCGCCCTGTTTCGATTATTGGTGCAAGATCTTGACGGACGCTGGAGTGTTGAGACCCTCTCCGACCATCTCTCGGCCATGGCCGACAGTGTTTTGCAGGTCACACTTGAAACGGTCTGGCCAACGCTGACGCGCCGGCACCGTGAGAAGCCACAATTTGCGGTGATCGCTTATGGCCGACTGGGGGGCAAAGAGCTCGGTTATGCCTCGGATCTCGATCTCATTTTTCTCTACGATGATCCGCATGAATCGGCCAGTGAAATCTATGCCCGCTATGCGCAGCGTATCAATGTCTGGCTCTCGACTGCGACTGCGGCCGGCACACTCTTTGATATTGATCTTCGGCTGCGGCCGAACGGCAATGCGGGCCTTCTGGTGACCTCCCTAGAGGGATTTTTGGATTATCAGCATCGGCATGCCTGGGTCTGGGAGCACCAGGCCCTGACGCGGGCGCGCTTTTGCGCAGGCGATTGCGATATCGGCCAGCGTTTCGAGGCCGAGCGGGAGCGACTGCTGCGATTGGCGCGGCCAACCGAGGGCCTCTTGGAAGAGGTGCTGGCCATGCGTCAGAAAATGCATGATGGCCATCCCAACCCATCAACACAATTTGATATCAAGCACGACCGCGGCGGCATGGTCGATATCGAATTCATTGTGCAGACTCTGGTGCTGCGGCACAGCCATGCCCACCCGACCCTGACCGGCAACCTCGGGAACATTGCGCTGCTGCGGATCGCCGGTGAGTTGGGCTTAATTGATGCGGAGCTGGCGGGCCAGGTGGGAAATGCCTACCGCAGTTATCGCAAGCGACAGCATGCAGAGCGGCTCTCGGGTGCGGCCTCGGCTCGCGTTGGTGCACATGAATTCCAAAGCCAGCAGGCGGCCGTCATCGCGCTGTGGGATGCCGTGTTTCGCGAGGCACCCGCCACGATTCGTTCATTACAAGAGCTGCACCAGTCCGCTTCGGGCGCAGCCTAAAACTGCGCGCACGGTGGTCTTAGAGGGCCAACATGCCCAGCGCATAGACCACAATGCCTGCCGTCAGGCAGACCGACATCTGTCGCGAGATCCACCAGCCCAGCAGGCAGGCAAATGCCGATATCGGCCGCGGATCCAGGATGCCAATCGCATCACCCTGGGGCGACCAGATCAGGCTGGGCAAAATCACCGCGGCAATCGCAGCCATTGGCGCGAAACGCAAGGCCCGCTGAAGACGCGCTGGAAGATGAATCGGGCCAGGCCAGACCACAATGCCCGAGCGTGTCAGCAGGGTCATGATCATCATGCCAATCAGCCCAAGCCAAATCATGGCATCACTCATGATGCGATTCCTTCTGAGCCTCGGGAATCAACATTGCGGCGATGACGCCGGCAATCATCGCCACCAGAATCCCAAGCTTTAGAGGCATCCATGCGCTAAGAACAGCGACGATTCCTGCAACAACAACACACAAAATTTCGGCGCGTCCGCTCATCATAGGCATTAACAGAGCAATCAACGCAAGGGTCCCGATAAAATCCAAACCCCAAGAAGCCGGGATCCATTGGGCCAGAAGAATCCCCACAACTGAACTCGCAGTCCAGACTGCCCAGATCGTTAACGCGGCGGACTTGAAATATCGAATCGCGCTCTGTAAAAAACCCGGGGAACTCTCACTGACGAGGCTGGCGGTCTTGAGGCGTGCGGGATCAAACCGTCGCAAAAACTCGGCCGACAACACATCAACGTTGCCAAAACCGAAGAGGAGCCGACGCGGCCAAGAGAAGCCTTGAAAAAATGGTTTCACTGCCACGCCGTATAGGACGAATCGCAGATTCACAATCAAGGCACTTGCCCAAATAATGGGCAGCGGCGCGGCAGCCGCAAATAGCGGCAGGCTGGTGAGCTGCGCACTGCCGGCATAGACCATCAACGTCATGCCCAGGGCCTGGCCAGTCGAGAGGCCTGATTGGACCATCGCCACGCCGGTCACAATGCCCCAGGCCACCATCGCCACCATGGCAGGCACCATGTCGCGAACACCCATCGCGGCTGAGGGGTCGGAAAGCCATCGTGAGCGCGAACCGGGATCTTGCATGGCGTGGATTGTAGAGGGGCGGCTCCGCTAGAATGATCAGACGAGAAACCTACCGAGGGGCAAGACATGTCGATGGCCGACCGTGATGGCTGGATCTGGATGGACGGGCAGTTTGTGCCCTGGCGCGATGCCAAGATCCACGTGCTCACGCACTCCCTGCATTACGGCATGGCGGTCTTCGAGGGGGTTCGCGCCTACAAGACCGGCTCAGGCTCAGGAATTTTTCGCCTCCGGGAACACACCCAGCGGCTCATGAATTCGGCAAAAATTTTTCAAATGAAGGTGCCGTTTGATGCTGCCACCCTGGAGCAGGTACAGAAAGACATTGTGAAACGCAATAGCCTCGAGTCCTGTTACATCCGTCCGATCATCTGGGTCGGATCCGAGAAGCTGGGCATCGCTGCCCGCGATAACAAGATCCATGTCTCGGTCTCGGCCTGGCCCTGGGGTGCTTATCTCGGAGAAGAAGGCATCACCAAAGGGATTCGCGTGAAAACTTCCTCCTTTTCACGCCATCACGTCAACGTCTCGCTGGTGCGCGCCAAGGCCAGTGGCTATTACATCAACTCGATTCTGGCCAACCAGGAAGTCGGGGCCCATGGCTACGATGAGGCCCTGCTGCTCGACACCGAAGGCTATGTCTCCGAAGGCTCGGGCGAAAATGTCTTTATCGTGAAGCAGGGCCGACTCTACACGCCCGATCTTGCTTCTTGCTTAGATGGCATTACGCGGGATGCGGTGATGACCATTGCCCGTGATCTCGGCATCGAGGTGATCGAAAAACGAATCACCCGCGATGAAATGTACTGCGCAGATGAAGCATTTTTCACCGGAACTGCTGCTGAGATTACGCCCATTCGAGAGCTTGACGATCGTGAAATCGGCAATGGCAGCCGCGGGCCAATCACACAGCGTCTGCAGGAAGTCTTTTTTGATGCGGTGGCGGGCAAATCGGCCCGCTATGCCCACTGGGTTCATTCCGTCTGAACTCCGCAATGGCCGCCGCCCCGAATTCTCCCGCCGCCTCAGCCATCGTGCAGCTGAGGGCCGACGATCTGCCTGCGTTTTGCCCCAATCCGAAAATGCCGCTCTGGAATCACCATCCGCGGGTCTTTCTTGATGTCCGCCACGATGGCAAGGCACGATGCCCCTACTGCGGCACCGAATATCAGCTTGAGCCCGGCACGGTCCTCCACGGCCACTGAATCCCGCCGCACGCTCATCATCGCTTCGCAATGGGTGGGAGACGCAATTCTCTCTCTTCCATTGCTTGCCGATTTACAACGCGCAGGCCGAACGCTGGATGTTTTAGCGCTGCCCTCGGTTGCTGCGGTCTATCGATGCAGCCCCAGCGTCCAAACGGTGCATGAAGTGGCCTTTGCCCGCGGCCAATTGCAGTGGCGGTTGAGACGACGCATTGCGCGAGATCTACGCGGCCAATATGAAATGGCGGTGGTGCTGCCGAATTCGCTGAAATCAGCCCTAATTCCGTGGTTTGCCGGCATTCCCCTTCGTCGCGGCATGATCGGTGAGGCCCGCTACGGACTGATCAACGATCGTCGAAGGCAGCCCACCCTGCCGACTCAGAGTTCTTCGCATTCGGGTCACGTACAGCGGGCCACGATGATTGCCCACTATCTTCAGCTCGCCGATCATCCACGGGGGCTCATTGAGATTGATCCACTTGGCAAAGATCGGCCGCGACTTGCACTGCCGGCCAACCTTGCGCTGCCTGTCGCCTCCGGCCCGCTGCTGGCCCTCTGCCCGGGTGCGGAATACGGCCCCGCAAAGCAGTGGCCAGCGGAATATTTCGCTCAGACAGCGGCCCATTGGTTATCGCGAGGCCCGGAGCACCGAGTCATCGTGCTGGGCAGCCCAAAAGAGCAGGCGCTATGTGACGCCATTCGTCAGCAGACACTCATGATGATGCAATCCGCAGCCACCGCAGGCATTGGGCCGACTGCTTCAGGCGCTGGTGACGGCAAGCGAATCTCTAGCCTTGCTGGACAAACGACACTCCTTGATGCTTTTGGATGGATTGCAATCGCAGATCGTGTCATCAGCAATGACTCGGGATTGATGCATGCCGCCGCCGCCTTGGGCACGCCAGTCATCGCACTTTTTGGCTCCACCGACCCCACTCACACGCCGCCAAACTCAGATCGTGCGGAGATTCTGCATCTTGGCCTGCCCTGTGGCCCCTGCTTCAAACGCCGCTGCCCCCTTGGGACAACCGCCTGCCTACGCGACATCAGTCCATCGCAGGTGCTGACGCGTATTTAGTTTTTGCCCCCCGCCTGCTGACGCTCCATTTGCTCACGACGCAATGCCGCTCGCAATGTCGTTAGGCGCGAGTCAATCCTGGAGAGCGTGACGAAATCAGCATCAGACGCACCCCGGGCCAGTGTCAGTTGCTCGATCGCAGAGGCAGTTGCTCCCGCCAGTGCATATTGCTCGGCCAGCGCAGCATGCTGCGCTGTTTTTTTTCCTCGGGCGCTCTCAACTCTGGCCAGAAGGCCCCAGACCTGCGGATCGTTCGGCCACTGCTGGGCGGCGAGCCGGGCGAGCACGGCACTGTCTTCGACATTCAATCCTGCCGTTAGTCGCGCATGAATGACGGCACGCACCACCGAACGCGAGTGCGGATAGCGTGCTGCCATCTCGCTGGCCATCTGATCCAACTCCTTTTTTTGCTCGGCGGTCTCCGAAGATAACGAGAGAATCTGTAGGTGCAGATGATCCAATAAAGGCTGCGCCGATGGCCCTGCCTGCTGGCCGCGGACTGCCGCCTGGGCCCTCGCACGGTAATCCAACGCAGCAGCAAAGTCCCGCTGCTGCAGGCTCACCCAAGCCAGCCCAAAATACGTGGCTGACTGAAGCTGGGCAGAGGGGTGCTTTGGGTCTTTTAACTGCAACAGCAGACGACTACGGGCGGCACGCAGGCCGTCCACACGAACATCGGCGAGCGCTGCCAGCTTTGCCCTGAGCCAATCAAACTCCAGGCTGTTCTCGCCATCGGCCGTTCGGCCAAGACTCGGCTCATTTTGCAGCCGAGATTGAATATCAGCGATTCGGTCTGACGTCAGCGGATGCGTACGCAAATAGGCCGGCGCGTTATTGTCATAAAGCCGGCCTGCCTGGCCGAGTCGCTCGAACATCGAGGACATTGCACCGGGATCAAATCCTGACTCGGCAAGAATCTGCAATCCCACACGATCCGCTTCGCGCTCCGCGTCACGGGAGAACGCGAGCTGCTCTCGCAGGGCAACGGTCTGCCCGAGCGACAGCATGCCCATCGCGGCATCCGGACTGGAGCGGGCAGCCAGTGCTGCTAAGACCGCCGCCGCAATCATCACCGCTGAGCCCTGCCGCTGCTGGCCAAACATACGGGCGATATGCCGCTGCGTCACATGGCCGATCTCGTGGGCCACCACCGACATGACTTCAGCCTCACGATCCGATGCAGTAATCAGTCCGGTATGGATGCCGACATAACCCCCGGGCATCGCAAATGCATTGATGGTGGGATCTTTGACCAGAAAAAAACGAAAGCTCCGGTCCTCGCTGCTATGGCCCAGCTGCCGCGAGGCGGCCAAGAGCCGCTCCGCCTGCCGGGCCATAAAATCCGCAGTTTCGGGATCATCATGAACCGCACCGACACGAAGTAGCTGTTGAAAAATCTGATCTCCCAGCCGCTGCTCTGCTGCAGGACTGAGCTCATCGACAGCCGCCTCCCCCAGGGCCGGTAGATGATCCACGCCTCTGGGGCGATCCTGCGCACGCAAGCCTGACGGCGGGCTCAGCGCAAGACTTAAGGCAAGCGCAGATGCCAGGAGAGGTCGTAACGGTAAGCATCGCCGGGTACCCATACGCTCTATCATAGGGTTTATGACCCAATTCACTCACTTTGATTCCGCAGGCCAGGCCCACATGGTCGATGTCGCCGACAAGGCTGATACCCGAAGGATCGCGATCGCCACTGGCCAGATCCTGATGCTGCCGCAGACGCTGCGGCTCATCCGGGAGGGCGACGCCAAAAAAGGTGATGTCATCGGTATCGCCCGTATTGCCGCAATCCAGGCAGCAAAAAAAACCTCAGAGCTGATTCCGCTTTGCCACCCCTTGATGCTGTCACGGGTCGCGGTGGACTTCGAACTCATTGACCTGGCGAATCACGACACTACGGCTGAGCCGCCGTCAAGGGCAGCGATCGCCTGCACTGCGACCGTCGAGGTCACCGGTAAGACTGGTGTGGAGATGGAAGCCCTGACCGCGGTGCAGATTGGACTGCTCACGATTTACGATATGTGCAAGGCCGTTGATCGCGGCATGACCATGACGGGGATTGAGCTCATGGAAAAACATGGCGGCAAGAGTGGCTCCTATCGTCGTCGCTAACTCATGATGCCGATGTCAATGCAAGGCGTGCGGGTCCTCGACCTGACCCGTATTCTTGCGGGGCCCTCTGCAACACAGCTGCTCGGGGATCTGGGCGCCGATGTTGTGAAAGTTGAAAAACCTGCAGAAGGCGATGACACCCGAACTTGGGGCCCGCCATTTGTGACTGGCCGTGATGGCCAGCCCACCTCGGAGAGTGCTTACTATCTGTGTGCGAATCGCAACAAACGATCGATTGAGATTGATTTGGCAAGCGCCGAAGGCCAGGCCGTGGTGCTGCGGCTGCTGGCCAACGCAGACGTACTGATTGAGAACTATAAGGTTGGGGGGCTCGCCGCCTACGGCCTGTCATATGCGCAGCTCAAAGATAAATTTCCGCGATTAATCTACTGCTCGATCACCGGATTCGGCCAGACAGGCCCCTATGCTAGCCGCGCAGGATACGATTTTCTGATTCAGGGCATGGGCGGCATCATGAGCCTTACCGGAACACCCGACGGTGAGCCGATGAGAATCGGCGTTGCGCTGGCCGACGTCATGGCCGGCATGTATGCCAGCGTTGGCATTCTCGCTGCCTTACGGCATCGAGATCAAACAGGCCAAGGCCAGTACATTGATATTTCACTTCTCGATACACAGGTTGCTTTATTGATCAATACCGCAACCAATTTTTTTACGACTCAAAAAGATCCTCAGCGCTGGGGCAACGGCCACCCCAACATCGTGCCCTATCAAGTCTTTCCCACCGCCGATGATCCCATCATTGTTGCAGTAGGTAACGACAGCCAATTTCGAAAACTCTGCGAGACGATAGGCCGGCCGGAGATCGCCAGCAATCCCAATTACGCCACCAATGCAGGCCGGGTTCAGCACCGGCAGCAGGTCGTCGCGGCCCTTGAGGCAGCCCTGCGCACCGAGGGCCGACATCATTGGATTGCAGCACTCGGCACTGTGGGCGTGCCCTGTGGTCCGGTGAACACGCTCTCACAGGTCTTTGAAGATCCGCAAGTCAAGCATCGTGAAATGGTCGTGGCCATGCCACATACGAAAGCCGCAGACGGCTTTGTCAATGTGCTCGCCAATCCGATTCGATTCTCCGAAACACCGGTCCAATACCGCATCACGCCACCCATGCGCAATGAACATGCCCAAGAGATTCTGCGTGACTGGCTGGGCGAAACCGGCTGAAGTCACTGCTGCAATAATCGCGATGGATAGCGCCACGCTTCGACTCGGAATTGATCTGGGCGGCACCAAAATTGAGGCGGCAATACTTGATGCACGTGGCGCTGTTGTCTGGAGAAAACGTATCGCTGCTCCGCGAAACGACTACACCGCCACCCTATCCGCAATCAGGGCCCTGGTGCTGAATGCCCGCAACGAGATCTCGACGGCAGAGCGCTGCTCCATTGGCATCGGCATTCCTGGATCGCAGTCGCCGATTGATGGATGTGTGCGCAATGCAAACTCCACCTGGCTCAACGGAAGGCCGCTCAAAGAGGATCTGCAGTCCCTGCTCGATCAATCCATAAAACTTGCCAACGATGCCAACTGCCTAGCAATTTCAGAATGTACCGATGGTGCTGCGCGCAACGCACAGTCAGTGTTCGCCGTGATCCTGGGCACCGGCGTGGGCGGTGCCCATGTGATACATCACCAGCTCATGGTGGGTGCCAACGGCATTGCCGGAGAGTGGGGCCATGTTCCGCTGCCTTGGATGACCCGCGAGGAATTGAATCATCCGCCCTGCTGGTGCGGCCGCTCGGGATGTATCGAAACATTTCTGAGTGGGCCGGCGCTCGTTCGGGAATTTAATGCATCAGGTGCTGAACCGGTGGCGTCAGCGCAGGAAATTCTGCGCTTAGCGGAACTTCGTCACGCCGCGGCGATTGCGCTCGTCGATCGATTCCATGATCGGCTGGCGCGAGCACTGGCCATGGCGATCAACATCATGGATCCAGAAGTCATTGTGATGGGCGGTGGGTTATCCAACATCGCCAGCATTTACACCGAGATTCCAAAGCGCTGGGACAGATGGATTTTTTCTGATGTTCCTGCCGTCACACGCATCGTGCCCGCGCTGCATGGCGATGCCTCGGGTGTTCGCGGGGCGGCGTGGCTATGAAACAGCATCTTGTGGTGGGAAGCTGGCAGGATCTTCAAGATCGGGCCGCCCGGGTTCGATTCGTGGTTTTTGTAGAAGAACAAAAAGTTCCGACTGAATTAGAGCTCGATGAGCTCGACGCCGAATGTGTGCATGCCGTGATCGCGATCGATGAGCAGCCGGCCGCCACGGGCCGCCTGTGCCCTGATGGCCGCATAGGCCGCATGGCAGTGCTGACGCCCTTTCGAGGCCAAGGATTGGGCAGCGAAATCCTGCGCGCCTTAATATCGGCTGCACAGCTGCGCGGCCAGCATAAGACCTATCTGCACGCCCAGATGCATGCGATCGGATTTTATGAGCGCCACGGCTTTATTGCCGAGGGACCCGAATTCGATGATGCCGGCATCGCCCATCGACTCATGCGGCGCACTGCCTGATCAGGGAGCCTCGTTTTCCTCGGGGCCCGATTCAAGAAACGACTGCGGGCCGGCATCGGCCACCGGCAGCGCCTGCACATCCTGCAGCCTGCGCTGAATGGCACGGGTCCGCACGCCCACGGTCTGGAATTTATTGGCGGCTTCCTGCAGCTTCTTCTCTGTCTCAGCGATGACGCCACCAAACTTTTCAAACTCAGTCTTCACACCCCCCAGCAACGCCCAGACCTCCGAAGAACGTTTCTCGATGGCCAGAGTACGAAATCCCATCTGCAAACTATTGAGCATCGCGGCCGTATTGGTGGGGCCGGTCACGACCACGCGGTAATCGCGCTGCAGGCTCTCGGCCAGGCCGGTGCGTCGAAGCACCTCGGCGTACAGGCCCTCAGTGGGCAGATACATCACTGCAAAGTCAGTTGTATGGGGCGGCTCAATATATTTTTCCTTGATCTTCTTGGCCTCGCCTCGGATGCGCGCTTCCAGCGCCTTTGCTGCCTCTTCGACCATGGTGTTATCCGACTGATCGTGGGCATCCAAGAGCCGCTGATAGTCCTCGATCGGAAACTTCGCATCGATGGGCAGCCAGACCGGCTGATCATCTGCACGGCCGGGCAGACGAATGGCAATCTCCACACGCTCGGCCGCACCTGGCCGGGTTGCCATGTTTTTCTCATATTGATCCCGGGTGAAGATCTGTTCAATCAGTGCCTCAAGCTGGAACTCGCCCCAGGTGCCACGGGTCTTCACATTGGTGAGCACGCGTTTTAAGTCGCCCACGCCGGAGGCCAGGCTCTGCATCTCCCCCAGGCCACGCTGCACGAGCTCAAGACGCTCCGAGACCAGCTTGAACGATTGACCCAGACGCTCTTCTAAGGTGGCGTGGAGTTTTTCATCCACCGTCTTGCGCATCTGCTCGAGTTTTTCAGCGTTATCTTTCTGGATCGAGGCAAGCTGTTCATTTAAAACATTACGGACCCGCTCCGCGCTTTGCTCGGCAGTCTGGCCCATCTGGGTCAGCCGCTCACCCATGTCTTTTTTCACGGAATCCAGCGTCAACTGAATTTGGGTTGCCAACGACTCCAGCCGTTTTTCTTGAATACCCGATACAGCATTGGCCACTTCTTTTAAGGCGTTGACCTCTTTGCCCAATGACTCCACGCGGCCCACCAGCTCTTGCAGACGCGGATCCTCTCTGCTGGCGCCCGCGCGGCGCAGCAGCAGCATGGCCAGCCCACCGACCGCCAAGACAGCAAGCAGGGTGAGCACAGCAAGAAGTTCGTTCATGAATACAATTCCAGTCAACATCAGCAAAATCTACGGACCCGTCATGGCCAGCCCGACATCAGGCAAAAAACAACGTTGCCAGTCCCAGGAAAATAAAGAAACCCATCGAGTCCGTGCTAAAGGTCAGCAGCACGGATGACCCGAGCGCCGGATCCCGGCCGATCCGATCCAGCACGTAGGGTACCAACAGGCCGATCAGGGCGCCGATCAATAAATTCAGCAGCATGGCCAGCATCATCGTCAGCCCAAGCAGCACTCCCTGATCCGTATCGCTGTAGAGCCACCAGGCAAATACGCCTGCAATCGATCCCCAGACCAAGCCATTGAGCATTGCGATCGAGAGCTCTTTGGCAAATAGACGCGGGGCATTTTTTGCATTGACCTGGCCCAAGGCGATGGAGCGAATAAACAGGGTCATGGTCTGATTGCCAGAGTTGCCTGCAATGCCCGCCACAATCGGCATCAGGGCGGCCAGCGCCACCACCCGCTCAATGGTGCCCTCAAATGCGCCGATCACGCGCGAGGCAAAAAAAGCAGTGCACAGATTTAACGCCAGCCAAAGCCAGCGGTTTTTTGCAGACGCCCATACCGATGCAAAAAGATCTTCCTCTTCGCGCAGGCCGGCCTGGGCCAGTACATCCTGTTCACTTTCTTCACGAATCACATCCACCACTTCATCGACCGTTAGTCGGCCAATGATCCTGCCCTGCGGATCCACCACCGGCGCTGAGACCAGGTCGTAACGCTCAAACGCGAGCGCTGCATCACCCGCTTCATCCAGCGGCTCAAGCCGCATGACATCGGCCATCATCAGCTCGCGGACCAACGTCTCCGGCTCATGGACCAGCAGCCGGCCAATCGGCAGACTGCCCTGCAGCCGATCCTCGCGATCCACCACAAACACCTGATCAGTATTGCTGGGCAGCTCATCAAAGCGCCGCAGATAACGCAGCACGACCTCAAGACTCACGTCATCGCGAATCGTGACCATCTCGAAATCCATGCGTGCGCCAACGCTGCCCTCGGGATACGACATCGCGGTCCGAAGCTGCTCGCGCTCTTCAATCGAGAGGCCCTCACTGACTTCCTCAACCACCTCTTCCGGAAGATCGGGGGCCAGTGCCGCAAGATCATCGGGCTCCAGCGTTTCGGCAGCAGCAACCAGCTCCTCGCGGTCCATTGAAGCAATGAGAGTCTCGCGGACCGCATCCGACACCTCGACAAGAATTTCTCCATCGCGCTCGGCCCGCACCAGCTCCCAAATGATCAGCCGCTCTTCACGCGGCAGGGCCTCCAGGATGTACGCAATATCCGCTGGGTGCAGCTGATCAAGCCGCGACTGCAATGCCGCCTGATGCTGTTTCGCCAAGAGATGTTCAACCAGAGATTGGCGGTCTGCAGCAACCGAATGCTGCTCGCGATGGACAAGGCCACTCTCAAGCCGCTGACGCGCGAGAATCTCCTGGACCTCGGCCAAGGCCAGCTGCGCGGCCTCAGGGTCGCGAAGTGAAGAGGAGTGGTCGATTGTCTCGGTCATAGGCCTGGAACCGGCCACCGCACAGCAGTCTGCAGTTCGGTGGCGTCGGCTAAGAGGGTGGCGCTAACTGTAATCGCAATTCGGCCAATACCGAAGCTGTTTCCGGCCGAACACCGCGCCACAGGAAAAATGCCTCGGCCGCCTGCTCCACCAACATGCCCAGGCCATCGGCGACCCGGGTAGCGCCGGCCTGCCGAGCCTGCTGCATGAATGCGGTGGGCGCAGGCCCATACATCATGTCCACCGCAGCCCGTGCCCGAGACAACACACTGGGATGAATCGCAAGCTGCTGCTCGGCCAGGCTTGCTGAAGTCGCGTTGATCACCAGCTCAGGCCCAGCCGCAGTCCACGGCTCAGCCAGCAACTCCAGCGGCGCCACCGATAGCCAATTGGCTGCGGTCGCATCCAGGCTCTGCCAGCGGGCAGCGACCTCCTGGGCCTTTTGCAGATTGCGATTCACCAGCAGCAGACTTCGAATGCCCGACTCACGAAGCGGGCCCACAATGCCTTGGGCTGCGCCACCTGCGCCAATCACGACAACACTCGCATCCTGCAAGGCGCCCGCCGCACCCAGCAGACGCTCACAATCTCTCACTAAGCCGATGCCATCCGTGTTGTCCGCGAAAACCTGATGGCCATCAAATCGCAAGGTGTTCACGGCACACGCGGATAAGGCCCGCGCAGAGATTTCCCAGTCGGCCGCCCGGGCCAGCGCGAAGGCATGTTCCTTGAGCGGCACCGTGAGATTCACGCCGCCCCAGCCATTGGCAATGAGGCGTTCAATCTCAGCAGCAAGTTCGGCAGGCTCCACTCGAATTGCCTGATATTCCAGATCCTCGCCCGTCTGCTGCGCGAACATGGCATGAATCACCGGAGACTTACTGTGCGCAATTGGACTTCCCAGCACGGCATAGTGTCTGGGCAACATGATCGAATCCTCCTCGGCCTCCGGCTGCATCGACAACACCTGTACGAATCTTGCCTGAAGGCTAAGCTCTAATGCATCCGCGGCGAGAATATCCAACTCGACTTCCACGCCCGGCGTTAATTCAGGCGCATCGGCGCAGCGGCAAATCAGTGGTGCCCGACGCAGCCGAAATCCGCCCCCACGCAGTGCGGTCGCAGGCTCACGCAGTGGGCCGCTCGCGCCACTCGCCATCCATGACTCATGATTTTCAAGTCCGTGCGCTATTGCCAGCCAGCGCTGGGCCCAATACGACTCCATGGTCTGCTGAAAATCGGCGTAGTGGTTATAGGCCTCATCGAACTGGGTCACGCTCGAAAACAAATCGGCCTCGTTGCCACGGTAGACCGGCTGACGGTGGCCCAACACCGCCAGCATCTGCCATTGATTCAGCAAATCACTGAAACGTCTGAGCGGCGAGGTCGACCAGGCATAGTTCTGAACACCCAATCCCTGATGTGGGCCGGGCTGCGTTTGCATTCGCACACGGCCCAGCGTCTGGACCCGATAGACCGCAGGCAGTCGGGCCAGTGCAAGCGCATCGCCCCAGGTGGTGTTGGCCAGAATCATGAACTCCGAGACCAGCACATCCACTGCGGAGCCACGACGACGCTCAATGATTTGCGGCAGGCCGTCTCCCATCAGCAAGGCCTGTGGATTGGAGGCATTCCATTGCACATAAAAATTAAAGTCGGGCCGGCCCGCTGCCTCTGGCCGGCCGCGCACCTGCTCTCTGGCCTGACGCAGGCGCCTTGCCAGCATCAGCAATGACTTTAGGCCCGCCCACGGTAAGTCTGCTGATGCAATCTGCTCATCAGGAAATTCAAGGGCCCGCTCCCACTCACCGAGCCGAATGTTTTGTTGAATCTGCACCCGCTCAAGGCGCGACTGGCTCGCGACTCGCTCGCCTTGCGAGTTGAAATCGACATACAAGGAAAGCGCCGGCCGGGCCCGTCCTTCGTCTAGCGAATACGCTGCGATCACTGCCTCGGGCAGCATGGTGATTTTCTCGCCCGGGAAATACACCGTCGAAGCCCGTTCGCGGGCCGACTGGCCCAGCGCACTCTCAGGTCCAATAGCCGCCGCTGGCGCGGCGATGTGAATGCCAACCCGCCAGCCGCCCTCGGCCAGCTCCTGCAGTGAAAAGGCGTCGTCAATCTCAGTGGTGGTCGCATCATCAATCGAATAGGCTGGGCTCAGTGCCTGCGGCAATGAGAGCCGCTCGGACTGACGCACCATCAAATCGATTTCATCAGCGGGAACATCAATGGTGGTGCCCGCAGGAAAGCACTGCTGCAGAAAGCGGGCCCGATGCAGGCTGTAAGCGCTTGGTAATGCACCGCGCGATAGCAGCAGCCGCGCCGGTGCCATCTGTAAGGCCTGGGCTGCGGACTCTAAGGCCTTAAACGCCACCGACTGCTTATCAGGCCGCACCAAGAGCATCAGCGCCCGCTCTTTGATTTCAATGGGCATCTCGCCAGCGACGATGGCCTCCTGCAGTCGTTGCTGCTCGAGCGCCGCCTGACGCTTTCGCTCCGCCCCAGCCAGTGCTGCCTTCAACGAGTCCTCGGGCGCCGCCCGATAGCGGCCGCGGCCCTTGCGATAAAAATACATTGGCGACTGATGCAGCGCCATGAGTAGGCCCGCCGACTCATCGCTGCGCGGCGTATTTGAAAAGACCTCGCAGGCAAAATCGGCAAAACTGAATTCATCTTGCGGGGCGCACTCCCAAAGAAACTTTGGATCCAAGCCCTGGGCGATCTCTTGGGCAGCGGGCATCAGCGCATCGCGGCCCGGCTGCTCAAACATCAGCAGCACAGCAGTGCGCTTGACCTTGGACCGCTTGCCCGAGGCCATCTCCACCTGAAGACTTGCATCACTCTCGGAAAAGAGCGTGCCGACTTTAAAGGTGCCGTCTTCTTCAAACAGTACAAACATGGCCAGAAACCCGCCTGTCCTCGGCTTAGGCCAGCGCGGCGAGCAGCCGCTCGTGAATGCCGCCAAAGCCGCCGTTGCTCATCACAACAATCCGATCGCCCGGCGTTGCCGCCTGCGCAACTGCCGCGACCAACGTCTGCAGGTCAGCATGGGCCTGGGCTTTGGGGCCGAGCGGCAAGAGGGCCGCATTCAAATCCCAATCCAGGCCGCCCGAATATCCGAACACGGCATCGGCCGATTCAAGGCTGGATGCAAGCCGCGATGACATCACGCCCAGCCTCATGGTGTTTGAGCGCGGCTCCAATACAGCGATCAGGCGGCCTGGAGACTGAAGACGCTGCATTTGTGCGCGCAATCCATCCAGCGTTGTGGCTATTGCGGTGGGATGGTGGGCAAAATCATCCAACACCTGAATGCCGCGGACCTCGCCGCGCAGCTGCATCCGACGCTTTACCCCGCGAAAGCCAGAAATCGCGGCACAGGCCTGATCACCCGCTACACCATAGGCGTGGGCCGCGGCAACTGCTGCCAAGATATTGTTGCGATTGTGCTCACCCAGTAGAGGTGAAGCGACCCGGCCCTGCAGATCACCCTTCCAAAAAACCTCAAAGACCTCTTGATCCTGGCGGCCCTGAATAGGGCCAATGGACCAGTGTTCAGGATGCCGAAAAAATTCGATCGGTGTCCAGGCTCCGCGATCGATCACCCGCGCCAACGCAGGCTCACGGCCATTCACGATCAGCCGGCCCGCTGCTGGAAGGGTTCGGATCCAATGATGAAACTGGGTCTCAATTGCGGCGAGATCCGGAAAAATATCGGCGTGATCAAACTCGAGATTATTCAAGACGGCAATCTCGGCCCGGTAATGCAGAAACTTTGAGCGTTTGTCAAAAAACGCAGTGTCATATTCATCGGCCTCAATCACAAACGGCAGAGTCCGATCACCGTCTACGGCCACTGCGGCTGATGGCACTGCGAACGACGGGCTCAGCCGCGCCGAGACTCCAAAGTTTTCCGGTACACCCCCAATCAAAAACGATGGCCGGTTGCCGGTGGCCTCCAGAATCCAGGCAAGCAGTGCGCTGGTGGTGGTCTTGCCATGGGTGCCTGAGACCGCGAGCACCCGATGCCGCGGCAACAACACCTGGCCGAGCCACTGCGGACCTGAAATCATCGGGGCGTTGCGATTGAGCAAGGCCTCAATCAGCGGCATGCCGCGGCGGGCCACATTGCCCACCACCCAGACATCGGCAGCGAGATCCAGCTGATCGGCCTCAAAGCCCTGGATCACCTCAATGCCCGCCTGGGCCAGCTGCATGCTCATCGGGGGATAGACATTGGCATCACATCCCGTCACGCGAAAGCCGCAGGACCGGGCCAGCTGGGCCAAGCCCCCCATAAAGGTGCCGCAGATCCCGATCACGTGTAGATGCATGGCCGGCATTGTAGCGATGGGCATAATGCCGACCATGATTTTTGAAAACACAAGCGACCTCTTTTCGGCAGGCAGCACGCTGCGGGCTGAAATCGCAGCGGCAGCCGCCGGCCTCATCGCCGAGGAGGGCCTGGACTATGCGAACGCAAAACGCAAAGCCATCGAGCGCATTGCCGGCAAAAAACCTCACCGTTTACCGCGCGAGATCTTGCCTTCGAATGAAGAAATCGAAGAGGCCCTCCGGCAGTATCAAAAAATTTTCCAGTCTGATTCCCAGCCGCTGCGGCTGCAGGCGCTACGCGAAAAGGCGCTGGCCTTAATGCACCTCTTGGCGGATTTTTCTCCGATGCTGACCGGGGCCGTGGCCAACGGCACTGCCAGTGAACACAGCGATATCCACTTGCATTGCTTTGCGCCAAGCGCCAAAGAGCTAGGCATCTTTCTGATGAACCAGGGCTTTGACTGTGAAGCCGACAGCCTCGCACCGCAGCGGCCCGGAGGCGATGCCATCGAGGCCCTGGCAATCCAGTGGCAGGGGGAGCTGGCGACCATCGCGGTCTATCCCGAAAGCGAGCAGCGCAGCAGTCCGCGGGTTGAGGCCAAACGAAAACACAATCGGCTGGATATCAAATCAGTTGAGAAACTGCTGCGCAATCACCCAGTCCAAGAGGCGCCATGAACCTGAGCAGAAAATCAAAGTGGAGCCTTCTGGCCGCCGTCGGCCTGATCCTGCTGATTGCAGGAATCGCTGCGGGGATGCTGCGACTAAGCCCATCCAAGGTACCCGATGCCGGCTGGGTATTTGAGCTCTCGTTTCCAAATTCCCAGGGAGAAGCCACCAGCCTTCAGAATGTCCGAGGCCGGCTGACGGTGGTCAACTTTTGGGCGACCTGGTGCCCGCCCTGCGTCGAAGAGATGCCTGAACTGTCCAGAATTCACGAGGAAATGTCGCCAAAAGACGTTAAAGTGATTGGATTAGCCGTCGATTCGCCGTCTAATGTCCGGGAATTCCTAAAAACACGTAGTTTTAGCTATCCCCTTCTGGTGACGGGCGGATCGGGAAGTGAGCTATCTAAAAGACTCGGGAATTCGATCGAAGCTCTGCCCTATACAGTGCTAATTGATACAAATGGCAGGGTTTTGAAGCAAAAACTAGGCAGAATAAAAGAAGAAGAGCTCAGAAACTGGATCGCTGAAGTGCGCTAAGATAGCTGCCAGTAAATCCTGCTGGAGCGGCAAAATGTCGTTATCTCCGCGAATTTGGGTGCTACATGGTCCGAATTTGAATCGTTTAGGTACTCGAGAGCCGGAAATCTATGGCTCTGCCACCCTGGATCAGATCAATCAAATGATCGAAGATCGCGCCAAGGCCTTGGGCCTCGCGATCGATTGCTTTCAATCCAACCACGAAGGGGCGCTGATTGAGCGTATTCACCAGGCCGGGCCATCTTCAGTGAAATTCATCGTGATCAATCCTGCCGCCTTCACCCACACCAGCGTCGCCCTGCGCGACGCGATGAGCTCAGTCGCAATACCGTTTGTTGAAGTACACCTGTCAAACGTGCATCGACGCGAGGCCTTTCGGCATCACTCGTACTTTTCCGACCTGGCAGAGGCAGTGATCTGCGGGCTCGGGCCACAGGGCTATTTGGCCGCTATTGAATTCGCCGCGGAAAGGATTGCAACCCACCGTGGCTGAAGACCGTCAGAAATCCAAGGAGCGTACCTCGATGGACCTGAGAAAACTCAAGACCCTCATTGATCTCGTTGCCGAGTCCGGCATCTCCGAGCTCGAAATCACCGAGGGTGACGACAAAGTCCGAATCGTGAAATCGGTCTCTGCCCCACTGGCACCAGCCGCAAGTCATGTGATCTCAGCAGCACCGGCGACAGCGGCCGCCCCCTTAGCGCCGAGCCCAGCCGAAACGGTCGCGGCGTCCGGACCGGCAGTCGGCGGCTCCCCCGAGGCGGCGGGAAAAGTCGTCAAGTCCCCGATGGTGGGGACTTTCTATCGAGCCTCCGCTCCAGGCGCCGACCCCTTCGTCTCAGTCGGCAGCAGCATCACCGAGGGCCAGACCCTCTGCGTGATTGAGGCCATGAAACTGATGAACGAAATTCCTTCAGATTGCTCCGGCATTGTGAGGGAGATTCTGGTCGAAAACGGACAGCCTGTTGAATTTGGTCAGCCGCTTTTCGTCCTGGCCTAGCCGGCGAGCATCCCCCGTCCATGGCCGCGCTGTTTGAAAAAGTTTTGATTGCCAATCGTGGCGAAATTGCCCTGCGCATACAACGGGCCTGCCGCGAACTCGGAATTAAAACCGTGGTCGTGCACTCTGAGGCCGACACCGATGCGAAATACGTCAAGCTTGCTGATGAATCGGTCTGCATTGGGCCGCCGCCCTCGCGGCAGAGCTATCTGAATGTGCCCGCAATTATTGCGGCAGCCGAGGTCACGGACGCCGAGGCCATCCATCCTGGCTATGGTTTTTTATCCGAAAACGCCGACTTCGCTGAGCGCGTCGAGCGCAGCGGATTTAAATTCATTGGACCCACTGCCGATGTGATCCGCATGATGGGCGATAAGGTGGCCGCCAAACGGGCCATGATCGCTGCGGGTGTGCCCTGCGTGCCAGGATCAGAAGGCGCCCTGCCAGAAGACCCAAAAGAAATCGTCAAAATCGCCCGCAGCGTGGGCTACCCGGTCATCATCAAGGCGGCCGGCGGTGGCGGTGGCAGGGGCATGCGGGTCGTGCACACCGAGGCAGCGCTCATTAATGCCGTGCAGACTACCCGGGCCGAAGCGGCAGCAGCCTTTAACAATCCCGAGGTCTACATGGAGAAATTCCTTGAGAATCCTCGGCACATTGAGATCCAGATTCTCGCGGACCACTTCGGCAACGTGGTCCATCTGGGTGAACGCGATTGCTCCATGCAGCGACGCCATCAGAAGGTTCTCGAAGAGGCGCCCGCCCCAAAACTCACTACGCGACTGCGCGAAAAAATCGGTGATCGGTGTGCCGACGCCTGCCGACGCATCGGCTACCGGGGCGCAGGCACCATTGAGTTTCTCTTTGAAAACAACGAGTTTTACTTCATCGAGATGAATACCCGCGTCCAGGTGGAGCACCCGGTGACCGAACTGATCACCGGCATCGATATTGTGCAGGAGCAGATCCGCGTGGCCAGTGGCCAGCGGCTTCGTCTGAAGCAAAAAGATGTGGTGTTCAAAGGCCATGCCATTGAGTGCCGCATCAATGCCGAAGACCCCTATAAGTTCACGCCCTCACCTGGAAAAATTCAGACCTGGCATGCGCCCGGCGGCCCGGGCGTGCGGGTCGACTCCCACGCTTACAGCGGCTATGTTGTTCCGCCCCACTATGACTCCATGATCGCCAAGCTGATCGTGTACGGGGATACCCGGGCCCAGGCGATCGCCCGCATGAAGATTGCCCTCTCCGAGACCATCGTCGAAGGCATCCTGACCAATGTCCCGCTGCATCGGGAACTAATGCGCGACACCCACTTCATTGATGGCGGCACCTCGATTCATTATCTCGAGCAGATGCTGGCTGCGCGCGAGCGGGACCGCTAAAGTCCTGACCACAGATTGGCGTTGCGGTGATGCATGAGATCGTTTTCGAGACGAGCCTGTCGGATACCGATGCGATCTCCGACAGCCTCATTGCGCTGGGCGCCTTGTCGGTCGCAGTGGAAGATGCGCTGGCCAGTCGTGATGGCGAGACTCCAATTTTTGGCGAACCCGGGATGCCAACGGCGGTGCAGGCCTGGCCGACCTCGCGATTCGTGGTCCTGATCGATATTGCGACACCACCCTCTGCCTTCTGGGCTGAATTCTGCGGGCAGGACGATCGATTCCTTCAGCTGCCTTACGAGATCCGAGCCATCAAAGATCAGGACTGGGTCGCCGAGACGCAGCGCCAATTCAGCCCCTTTGTCTTTCGAGATCGGCTCTGGGTTGGGCCCCACTGGCATGCGCCGCCCGAGGCCTTTGAGCGGCATGGCATCGTCATTCGCCTGGATCCCGGCATGGCGTTTGGAACCGCAAGTCATGCCACCACGCAGCTCTGTCTGGAGCAGCTCACGCAGCAACTCACACCGGCACGGCTAAATCTTTGTGTGCTGGATGTTGGCTGCGGCTCAGGCATTCTGGCGATTGCCGCAGCGAAACTCGGTGCCAGCTACGTCCATGCAATCGATATCGATCCGATTGCTGTGCAGACCACCAAACAGAATGCTGTGGCCAATGGCGTGACGGTCTCGGTGGCGCTGGCCGATGAATCCCTGTCCGAATCATTTGATGTTGTGGTGGCCAATATCCTCTCGCAGCCTCTCAAGGTGCTTGCGCCCATGCTGTCGGCCCGAACCCGGCCCGGCGGACGGCTGTTGCTTTCCGGCATACTCGAACGACAGGCCGAGGAGATCTGCCAGGCGTATCGGCCCTTTGTCCGGCACCTCGGCGATCTGGCGGTTCTCGATCAGCGCGACGGCTGGGTCTGTATTGGAAACCCTGCTTCACCCTAATCCAAAGGAATTCCTTATGACGGTCCAAATCAGCGGCTCCATTGCCTTTGACACCATCATGGTGTTTGAAGGCCGATTTAAAGACCATATCCTTCCCGAGCAGACTCACATGCTCAACGTGGCCTTCCTCGCGCCGCAGATGCGGCAGGAGTACGGTGGCTGTGCTGCCAATATCGCGTTTACGCTGCGCGCGCTAGGCCAGGAGTGCGGCCTGCTGGGTGCGATCGGGCGCGATGGCGGCGATTATCTTGAACGGCTCTCTGGACTCGGCATTGATACCTCGCGTGTACTCTCAGCCGAAGACTGTTACAGCGCCCAGGCATTCATCACGACCGATCTTGATGACAATCAGATCACTGCTTTTCATCCCGGAGCAATGAATCGGGCCGGAGAAATCGGCCTGGGTGATGCGCAGGCGAGTCTTGGCATTGTGTCGCCCAACGGCCGCGAGGCGATGATTCGACACGCACGCGAGTTCTCCGAACGACGCGTCCGATTTATTTTCGATCCGGGCCAGGCCATGCCCATCTTCGGCCGGGAGGATCTCGAGGGATTTGTCAGCCAGGCGACCTGGGTGGCCGTTAATGACTATGAGGGCCACATGCTCGCAGAAAAACTCAATACCTCAATCACACAGCTCGCCAGCCGGCTTCCCGGCGGCCTTATTCTGACGCGCGGCGCAGAGGGTGTCGAGATCATGCGGCCCGGAGAGGCCGCTGTCTCGGTAAAGGGCATCGATGTACAAAAGCTCTTTGGTCTGCCCGCGGCGGATCCAACAGGATGCGGTGATGCTTTTCGTGGCGGGCTACTGTATGGCCTCGCTCGCGACGCCTCGCTGCTGGACAGCGCTCGACTTGGAAATTTAATGGGTGCCCTCAAAGTGATTCATCGCGGTGGCCAAAACCACGCAGTACGGCCTCCCGAAGTCGCCCGCTTTCTACAGACTTTATACCCAGATACTGCGGCCCGGCTTGCGGGCCACCTGCATGCCTAAACCCTTTTCGGAGTCTGATCACCATGAAAACCTGCCCGATTTCTATCGTCTTGTCAGCCCGCCAATTGAGTGCCGGCCTGGTCTTTGTATCAGCGGTCTCGGTCCTGACGCTTACCGGATGCGCCACCCAGAGCAGCTCAGCAACGGTTTACAAAGCAAACGAAACCCAACGTGAACAGACCGTTCGAATGGCAACCGTCGAAGCGGTCAGAAAAGTCATGATTCAGCGCGAAAGCAAAGGCATCGGTACTATCGGCGGCGCCGTCGTAGGCGGCATCGCGGGCAGCGGCATCGGCCAAGGGAAAGGCTCAGATATCGGCACAGTGCTGGGTGCCATTGGCGGCATGGTGGCCGGCCAGGCCATTGAGCAACAGGCCAATCAGCGCGAGGGCTTGGAAATCACCATCAAGTATGACAACGGGGATCGTCGGGTGATTGTCCAAGAGGCCGATTTGGATGTGAAAGCCGGCGACCGGGTTCGAATCGTTAGCGGTGGAGGCGTGATTCGGGTCTCAAAATAAATGCCGCAAGACCGACATCTCAAGCTCAGCCATCACGGCTGCCGCGATCTGAAGCAACAAAAAGGCTGCAATCGGCGATAAATCAAATCCTGGTCCGGAGCCCGATCGCTGGATCGGACTGCGGCGCCTGCCCATCAGCCGCCGAAAAGGTTCGAGCAGCGGGGCGCTCAGTAGATCGAAGACCGGCTTCAGTGGATGAATCGGCGCAAACCAAGACATCAACACTCCCGCAACAAGAATCACCACTGCGAGCTGAAGGCACCACTGCAGAGTCCACAGCGCGGCCAGTGCCACGAGCCAGCCAAATGGCCTGACGGGCTTTGTCGAGGAGGCCCCGTCCGACAAGATTCCCGCGGATGTCATGAAATAAAACAAGACGACGAGCAGCACCGACAGCAGCAGCGCGGCCAGAAGGCTCGCCCAGTCCACCCCGCCAAAGCCCGGCAGAAATCGCCGAATGGGCCGGACAATCCAGTCAGTCATTTGAAATGTCAGCCGAGAAAGCGGGTTCTGGGGGTGCAGTCGCACCGCCTGAAGATAGGCCCTGAGGGCGCAAGCCACGACAAATAGGCTGCCCAAGGTTTTCAGCGTCAGCCAAAGAATGTTCATGCCTGGATCATAAAAAAAGTCCCGCCGAAGCGGGACTTTTAGTGTCACAAATCAGATAACTCTGATGTCGAGACTTACGGACGGCTGCCCGTGGGGAAAGGCCAAGTGCTGGACAGAGTCGCAGCAGCGGCAGGAGCAGCAGCGGCCTTCTTAGCGCGCTTCTTGCCAGCCTTACGCTTTTTACCGCCAGCTTTCTTGGCAGCTTTCTTAGCGGCTTTTTTCTTGCCGCCGGCTTTCTTGGCGGCGCGCTTCTTGCCACCGGCTTTTTTCGCAGCGCGCTTCTTGCCACCGGCTTTCTTGGCGGCCTTGCGCTTTTTACCGCCAGCTTTCTTGGCAGCTTTTTTCGCGCCGGACTTGCGTGCAACGCGCTTCTTCGCTGCTTTTTTAGCCGGCTTTTTCGCTGCAGCTTTTTTCTTTGCTGCGGGCTTTTTCTTCGCAGCGGTCTTGCGCTTAGCAGCGGGCTTTTTCTTTGCTTTCTTCTTTGCTTCTTCAGCCATGGAACACTCCTTCAAGCTTGAACAAAAGGGGATTCGCACCGGATGGCCCGAACCATTCATTCGCGCAAGAGGACCATCCCCCAACGCTAATGAATTCTGTATGGCGCAGGCCCCGGTTCACCTTTTGGCTCACTCCCAGGACAATGCGCCGCCCGTCTGATACTCGATCACACGGGTCTCAAAGAAATTTCTCTCCTTCTTTAGGTCGACCATTTCGGCCATCCAGGGGAAGGGATTTTCTTCATTGCCAAAAAGCGGCTCCAGGCCGATCTGCTGGCAACGACGGTTTGCGATGTAACGCAGGTAGGACTTGAACATCGACGCGTTCAGGCCCAACACGCCTCGCGGCATGGTGTCCTCGGCGTAACGGTATTCCAGCTCGACCGCCTTGTGGAACAGGGCCTTGAGTTCCTCGCGAAACTCTGGCGTCCAGAGATGGGGGTTCTCCAGCTTGATGGTGTTGATCAGGTCGATGCCGAAATTGCAGTGCATGGACTCATCCCGCAGGATGTACTGGTATTGCTCGGCAGCGCCGGTCATCTTATTTTGCCGGCCCAGAGCCAGAATCTGAACAAAGCCGACATAGAAAAACAGGCCCTCCATGAGGCAGGCAAAGACGATCAGGGACTTTAAGAGCTGCTGATCGGCCTGGGGGGTTCCGGTCTTGAAATCTGGGTTGGTCAGGGTATCGATGAAAGGAATCAGAAACTCATCCTTATCCCGAATCGATGGAATCTCGTGATAGGCATTAAAGATCTCGCCCTCGTCTAGGCCTAGGGACTCCACGATGTACTGATAGGCGTGGGTATGGATGGCCTCCTCAAAGGCCTGACGCAGCAGGTACTGTCGGCACTCCGGGGCGGTGATATGACGATAGGTGCCCAGCACAATGTTGTTGGCTGCAAGTGAATCTGCGGTCACAAAGAATCCGAGGTTGCGCCGAATCAGTCGGCGCTCGTCCTCGGTCAGGCCATTGGGATCTTTCCAGGTCGCAATGTCGCGCGACATGTTGATCTCCTGGGGCATCCAATGATTGGCGCAGCCAGCCAGATACTTCTCCCAGGCCCATTTGTATTTGAAGGGCACGAGCTGATTAACGTCCGTGCCGGCGTTGATCACCCGTTTGTCCTCAACCCGGACCCGGCGCATCTCCTGATCGGATGCGGCTCCCGAATTCAGAACGCCCTGCGACATGAACGGAGGGACTGGCGACGATGCCACCGTACTCGCGGCAATCGACGGTTCGCCCATGGCCTGTGCCGGCGTGGCCGCCGGCGCCATATTGAGTGCTGCAGATCCCGCGAGGGGGGGCGGTGCAACGACGTTGGAACTATCTTCCCAGTTCAGCATTTCGACTCTCACTTTGCTTTCATTCCCTCATTTCGAGGGGTTTGACGATCAGGCGGGACGCCCATTCACTCGATCAATGACTGCAACGTGAGATTCGGTTGTTGTACACAGCGCGAATAATGCAAGAACATTTTTCACGTTGCAATCATTTTTTTCAAAAATTTTTAATTTCAAGAATGCGG
>Ga0255188_1000127_pt1 | contig 29372 bp, 23 predicted proteins | sample Miss_Cont_RepB_8_FD_188427 | JGI IMG/M metagenome (GOLD analysis project Ga0255188, IMG submission 188427) | Freshwater microbial communities from Mississippi River, Louisiana, United States - Miss_Cont_RepB_8h | ecosystem: Environmental > Aquatic > Freshwater > River | place: USA: Louisiana... | reverse complement strand
CACCCGCCGCACTTTTCGACCGCCGCTTACACCAGCCTCCAAAAGTAAGGCTGCTTTGTCGGTATGCCCGCTGCGGCACACGCGAAAGAGCGCGGTGCGGCCTTTCTTATCTTTTTCGTGAACACTGGCTCCCGAATCAAGCAACTTCTTCAATTTGAAGGGACCCACCAGCACAGCTTTGTCTGGAAATAAGCTCATTGGATTTGGCGTGATCGTTGTCCCATTACTAAGCATTTGGGAGCCAACGTCATATGCATATCATTCTAGCCGTGGCCGGTGATAGTCTTGGTGGGTTTGGGTCAGTAGTGCGTGCTTTTTCGTGCCACAACTTTGCGTAATGCGATTGTGGGCGCGGCCTCACGTGGCGTTGTTGGCTGGCAGTGTCGTCCGGCACTTGGGATAGTTGGTGCAGCCCCAGAACTGCCCGCCGGCGTTGGTTCCTGACTTCGCGGTTCGCAATGCCATCGCCGCTCCACACTTGGGACACATTGCTTCGTTCGTCGCCTGAGGAGGTGTTGTTTCTGGCTCGGCTGCGGCAGGAGCGGGATTCCTTCCGAAGAATGGCTGGATCAACGCCACAAGTTCAACTGGCGCGTAACCTTGGCGAACCGGCACGCGCAGCAGCGGGAGGCCCGCCGCAGCGAAGACCCAGTCCACCAGCTCGTCCCGAGCCTTTCGTTCCGGCCGTTCGTGGCTGCGGTCGTCCAGTTCGATGCCCAGCATGGGACGCATCGTTGTGGAATCGCATAGCAGGAAGTCCACATGCTTGCGGTCGATCCGGTTGGCCATGGCCCGGTTCTTCCGTGGGTCACCCGTCTGTGCAAAGAACAAGTCGCCCAAGCTTACTTTCGCCAACGCAACCGCCTGCTGTCCCGTCACCGAGCGCAGCACCTTGAAAAAGCTCAATTCCGCCGGGCTGAGAAAGTCATCGCGCAGGTGGAAGGGGTAGGCCGGGGCACCGGCGCCCGGCGCGTCCTTGGTCGAAAGCCAGTCGAGAATCCGCTCGATGATGTCGTCGATGGCCTCGGCTGGAAGCCCGAGCGTGCCGAGAATTTTGCGCAGGAGGGGAAAGCGGTCCTTGGTGTCCATGACGGGTCAGTGAGAGTCTGGCGAATCCTGCTGGGATCACCCCCTGCTGGCAAGCTTACCCAAAACATGTTCGCTCCCGTGGACCCTTTCTCACCGCCGACGTCCTCCTCCCCTCAACTTCTGCTCGTTCAAGCCCTTCATCGCCAGCATCACACGGGCTACCTCGATGACCTCTGGCGTCAGCGGTTTTGGTGACAGGAGGTCCACGAACCGGCCTTGGAACTGGTCCATCGGCAGCCCTTCCCATTCGGTGAGGCCGAAGAATCCGCCCGCATCCGTCCTAATGATTTTGAAGACCTTCCGTTGAGTTGTTCCAGCCGCTTCGCCCATCACCATGACTACTTCGTGACGGTCCATTGCTTCTGAGGGACGTTCATCGGGGTCCAACTTCTCGCCCTCAGCAGCCATCTTCATCCACGATTCCAGAATCATCACGGCGGCTGGGACTTGGTAGGCGATGCAGATGAGACGAGCGGCGTCGGCAAAATCGTCTTTGGAACGGTCATCCTGCAACGAGGCCGGCGTGAAAAACAGCGGTCCTTTCTTCGTAACAGCCAGCAACGTCGGTGGAATCTGGCGACCGGAACGAAGGCTGAACCCGGCAAAGTCCTCCGCCATCACCATCAGATCGTCGAGGTTCTGCGGGTTCGATGGCGGGCGCGGCTTCACGGGGCGATTCTGTCGTTCAGCGCGGCAACCTCAAGCCTATCGACGGCGAAGAAATCCACGAAGTGCTACTGAAACGTCACCTCGGCAGCCTCTTCCTAGCACTGTCAGCTTTTCCCGTGAGGCTTGGGCTTGGCAGCGGGAAACGTGGACAGCTTGATGCGCTGGTATGCGCCGCGCTTCTGATCCTCCGGGTGCGGCTCGATGGCCAGCACGGTGAGGTCCCCCTTGTCCGGCCCATAGGCCCAGAACAGGCGTCCGGCTGCCGGCGTGTTGTTTTCCAGATACGACTGGAAAACCTTCAACCCGTGTTTGCGGGTCAGGTCGTCAATCTCGTGGGAGGCGAGGCTGTTGTGGCGCGGATTCTCCTGCAGGTAGCCGAGAGCCTTGACGAGCTTCTTGAAAAACTTCTCCTCGTCCTTGTCCAGTTTGCCTTGCTGCTTTCGCGTGGTGAGGTCCAGCCACAGCGATTCCATCTCCGGCTGCCCCATGCGGATAAGGAACGCCATAAAAACTCCTAGCCCTCGATGAAGCGGGCCAAGTCAATCGGTGCGGAGGCTTTGCCCTTCTTCAGTTGGGCCACCGAGTTCTCCAGCATCTTCAACGTCCGGGCCGAAATTGCGTCGGGCGATACCAGCACGCGTGGCTGCAGCACGTAGCTTCCGTTGGAGAGCGCCTGGACGTGGAAATACTTCGCTGTTGCCCCGCGCAGGCTGATGCGGTTCTTGGCGTCAGCGGCGATGTCGTAGTGTTGGACGATGGAAATACCTTCCGTCGCTTTGGAGCGTTTGAGCGTTGCCGTAGGCATGGCGACAATCTGGTGGGAATTCCCACGAATGTCAATCTGTGACTGGCCGAAGTTTGGGTCAGAACACCTTCGCAAGGCCCGCTTCCCTGGTGCCACTACAACCGCCCGCCGACACTTCTCCCAGCGCCTTCCCGCTCGCCTCGCCAGGACTCGATTTAAGCCCTCGCGGTTGATCCGATTTCCGCATTTCGGGCAGGCAAAAACAGCCGTTTTTTGGCAATTTTCGACACCGCTGGACGTTGACGACACCCCTGAACGGCTGGGAGGCAAAAAGCGGTCGGAAACGGCGGCAGTGTTGAGTCGGCCGCAGTGGCAAAGCGCCTTAAATCAAATCGTAGCGCGTCGTCGTTCAAGAGCGCCTTTTTCGACCTCCGCGAACAAGTTGCCTCGTGAGTTTTTCGTCGAGGAAGTGAACGCGGCAAAGAACCGAAAATTTCTGCGGCTCGTTGGAAATCGTGGGCGGAGCCGCTCGTTGCGACGACGGTCACGGACGATTTCTGACACCGGTGAACGGCCAGAAACAGGGGTGATACGGTCGAGTTTGTTGTAACTGGATGTTGTAACTTTCACCCTCCGAATCCGTAAGTCCTTGGTAGAGAAAGTGGAGCGAGCGAAGGGATTCGAACCCTCGACATTCACCTTGGCAAGGTGACGCTCTACCAGACTGAGCTACGCTCGCTTCCGTAAGAAGAGCGGGCGCAGATTAGGCAACGCCCGTTTCAATGCAAGCGGAGATTTTCACAACTTCGCCGGCCCGCGTTCCGGCCACACCCCGTTCCCGCTGAACCAAATGTGTTGTGACGCTGTCACGAGTTGCTCACCATCCACCCATGCCGAACGCGCCAGTCTTCCAGTCAGGACAGATCAAGGCCGGGGTGCCGGTGCGTGATTCGATCTGGATCGCCGCCGTGCTGGTGCTGGGGGTGGCCGGTTCGCTCGGAATGTTCCACTGGGTGCGTCAGTGGGATCGGGAACGGGCCGAACTGCACCTGTCTTTGCAGGCCCAAGCAACGGCCAGTGCGGTGCGAATGGAGGCGGAGGTGTGCGACGAAATCCTGCACCATCTCGCGGAACTTCTGGGCCGGCGCAGTGACTTGTCACGGGCGGATTTCGCCGACGTTGCGCGGCCCATCTTGCGCCGGCATCCGGGGCTCTGGGCACTGGAGTGGGTGCCCTTGGTGCGCGCGGCCGACCGGACGCGGGTGGAGGAGCTGGCCACGCGCGAGTTGGGACGTCATTTCGAGTTCACCCAGCGCAAGTCACCCTCCGAATTGCAGCGCGCTGCGGACAGCGCGATGCACGCACCGATTCTTTATGTCGAACCGACAGCCGGCAACGAGCGGGCGCTGGGGTTCGATCTGACCCGCGGTCCGACCGCCCATGTGCTGGACCTGGCCCGTGACTCAGGGGATCTGGTCTTGTCACCGCCCATCCGGCTGGTGCAGGAATCCGAGCAACAGATGGGCTACGTGCTCATCATGCCGGTTTATCAGGCGGGCAAGGTTCCAGCCAGCCGCGCCGAGCGGGCGGCAAGGTTGATTGGTTTTGCGCAAGCGGTGGTGCGGGTGGGAGATTTCCTGCGGGCCGCGATGAAGGAAACCCCGCCGCTCGGCTTGAACCTCATGGTTCTGGATCTCTCCCCGGGCAGCTCGGAACGCGTCTTGACGTATGTCCCGGCACCCAGCGCAGCTCCGGCGGTGATCTCCGAATCGGCGATCCGGTCGGGTTGGCACGCGGAGCATTGGCTGACTCTGGGCGAGCGGCTGTTCGCCCTGGTGTTTCATCCCAGCGCCGAGGCGATTGCCGCAGCCAGCTCGTGGAATCCGCTGGGGGCTTTGTCGAGCGGACTGTTGCTGACCCTGGGCGGGACGATGTATTTGCGCTCGCAGTTGCGCCGCACGGCACGAGTGGAAGCGGAGGTGGCCGCCCGCACGACGGAGCTGACGCGCGCCAACGAGTTGCTTTCCGCTGAGGTTGCCGCCCGCCTGGCGGCCGAGCGCGAACTGGCTCGCCAGCTTCAACTGCTGCGCACCGTCATGGATGCGATCCCTGACTCCATTTACATCAAGGACCGCGACGGCCGCTACCTGCTCCACAACGCGGCGAACCGCCGGCTCCTGAAACTCCCCACCGGAGACGATGGCACCGGCCGCACAGCTTACGACTTCGCCAGCACCAAGGCACACGCCGACGCCTACACAACAGATGATCGGATGCTGCTCCAGACCGGCCAGCCGGTGATCAACCGGGAGGAGCGCTTCACCCAAGACGATGGTTCCACGGGCTGGTTCCTGACGACCAAGGTGCCAGTGCTCAATGAGGCCGGGGAGCTCACCGGCATCGTGGGGGTGAGCCGGGACATCAGCGCGCGCCGCCAGGAGGCGCTGGCGCTGGCGGAGAGCGAGGCCCGGTTCCGCATGTTGTTTGAAAACTCACCAGATGCGATCTTCGTGGAGTCACAGGCCGGCATCGTGCTGGACGTCAATCCGGCCGCCGCCCGCTTGCATGGCCTGCCCCGTGAAGCCCTTTTGGGCAAGCACGTCACCGAGCTGGTTCCGCCCGCGCGCCAGCAGGAGGTGCGCGAAAGCTTCCCGAGGTTGTTTGCGCTGGAGACGACCCTCCTGGAAGGCGAGAGCTACACGCTGGACGGGCGGGTCATCCCGGTCGAGCTGGCGGCTCGCCGTTGCGAATACCGTGGTCAAGCTGCGGTCCTGCTGCATGTGCGCGACAGCTCCGAGCGGCACGAGGCGGCCCTGGCATTGCAGCGGCGGGATCGCATCCTCCAAACCGTCGCGCACGCCGCACGCACCCTCCTGCATGCCGAGTCCTGGCAGAAGGTGGCCGACGGGGTGGTCGAAGAATTGAGCGCGGCCACCGAAGCCAGCGCCGCGTGCCTGTTTGCCAACGAGATGCTGGGCGACGAGCTGGTCTTTCAAGCCCGCTGCCACTGGCCTGCGCCCCAGGAAAACGATCCTCCGTTCGGTCCGATTGGCTATCGTGCGGCGGGCTGTGCCCGCTGGCTTGAGTTGCTGGCTCGCGGTGAGACCGTGCATGGCCGGGTGGACGAACTGCCGTTGTCAGAACGAGCTGTGCCGCAGACCAAAGGCATGCAGCGCATCGCCTTGACCCCCATTTTTGCAGACACCGTCTGGTGGGGCTTCCTGGCGATCGGGCGGACGGATGCGTCACGAGTTTGGTCGGAGATGGAACTGGAAGCGCTCCGCACCGCAGCCGAAGTGTTTGGGGCCGCCATCTACCGCGCGGAAGCGGAGGCGGAGGGCGAACGAATCCAGCTCAAGCTCCAGGCGGCGCAAAAGCTGGAGAGTCTGGGCGTGCTGGCCGGTGGGATCGCCCACGATTTCAACAACCTGCTCACCAGCATCCTGGGCAACGCCAGCCTGGCCCGGATGGATCTGCCGCCCGACTCACCGGCGGAGTATCCCCTCCAACAAATCGAGGCCACTTCCCAGCGCGCGGCCGAGCTCTGCCGGCAGATGCTCGCCTACGCCGGCAAGGGCCGGTTCGTGGTGCAGACCCAGGACTTGAACCGCCTGATCCGGGACATCATCCAGCTCCTCCGCGTCTCCCTCAGCAAGAAGGCCAGCATTGATCTGGAGCTCGCCCCGGAACCGCTGCAGGTCATGGCCGACGCCGCGCAAGTGCGCCAGATCGTCATGAATCTGGTGCTCAACGCCTCCGAAGCCATTGGCGACCGCCCGGGCCGCATCAGGATCACCACCGGCGTGATCCGCCCGGACCCGGACTATTTTGATGACTCGGTCTGCGCCCCGGAGAAGCCGGCGGCGGAATACGTGCTCCTCCGGGTCCAAGACGACGGCTGCGGCATGACGGCCGGCGTGCGGGCGCGCATCTTCGAACCCTTCTTCACCACCAAGTTCACCGGGCGCGGCCTCGGCCTCTCAGCCACGCTGGGCATCATCCGTGGACATCAGGGCGCGCTCAAACTCGAGAGCGAGCCCGGGCAAGGGAGCACGTTCACGCTGTTGCTGCCCCGGGCGACTGGACAGCCACCCGAACCAGAAGCGCCGGCGGCCACGGTGCCCGCTTGGCGGGGGAAGGGCAAAATCCTCGTGGTGGATGATGAAGCGCCGGTGCGCCACGTGGCCTGCCGCGCCTTGGAAACGCTGGGGTTCACCACGACCGTGGCCCAGGATGGGCGTGAGGCGGTCGAACTGTTTGCCGCCAACCCGGCGGGCTTCACCGCCGTGTTGATGGACCTGACGATGCCGCGTCTCAACGGACTGGAGGCCTTCGCGCAGATGCGCCAGATCCACCCCTCCGTGCGCGTGGTGCTGATGAGCGGCTACGATGCGCAAGCTTCCACCGCCTCCGTGGCGGCGCGTGGGCTGGCTGGGTTCCTGTCCAAACCCTTTCAGTTGGCCGAGCTTCGCGAGCAGATGCGCGCCTTGGACGACTTGCCGCCCCAACTGTAAGGGGCGCAGCTCAGTTTTTTGCAGCCTGCTTGGAATGAGGTGACCGCTCTCCCTCACCCCGCCCCTGCCCATAAACCTCGGAGCGGGCTTGGGGCCTGGGCAGGCTCAAAAGCGGTGCTGAAGCCACCGCAGTCCCAACGCTGGCGCGCCCCAGCGAGATCCCCGTGCGGCGCGAAGCGTCTGGACTGCGGCGGCTTCAGCGCCGCTGTTCCCCGGAGCGGGTAGGGCCGGGGTAAGGGAGATAACCCACGACTACCTGCGCGCATCGAATTCGCCGCTCCGCTTGGGCCCGCAAGAAACTGAGCTGCGCCCGCGCCCCCCGGCACCACACTCGCGCATTGCATCCCCGGTCGCACCCGCTACAACCTCCGCGCCATGACTGCTCCAATCATCGTCCTGTGGGTTTACATCGTGCTCCTCGAAGCGGGCGGCCTCATCGGCTTCCTGAAGGCCGGCAGCAAGGCCTCGCTCATCGCCAGCAGCGTCTTTGCGCTCCCGCTCATTCTCGCCGCGCTGGGCATCGTCCCGCCGCTGGTCGCGGAAGTCGTGCTGGGCATCCTGCTCGTGTTCATGGGCATGAAATTCGCCAAGTCCAAGAAGTTCATGCCCAGCGGGCTGATGGCGATTCTCTCATTGGTGGCCCTGGCCCTGCGGTTCTTCCTCAAGTAGTTCCCAGCCGCTTGCAACAGGCGCTTCCCATCTGGCAGCTCCACGGCCAAATCGTGGAGACACTGCGCACCGGCAACCGCCTCGTGCTCGTCGCCCCCACCGGTTCCGGCAAGACCACTCAGGTGCCGCAGATGTTGGCTGACGCCGGGTCTAGGGTCTGGGGGATAGGGTCTAGGGCGGAGTGCGTGGTTACGCCGTCTTCCCCAGACCCCAGACCCCAGACCCCAGACCCGGCCGCTGCGCGGCCTTTCCGCATCGTCGTGCTGCAACCGCGGCGCGTGGCCGCGCGGACAGTCGCGGCGCGGGTGGCCTGGGAGCGCGGGGGCAAGCTCGGACAGGAGGTGGGCTACCAGATTCGCTTCGATGACCGGCTGGGCGAGAGCACGCGGATTTGTTTCGTGACGGAAGGCGTCTTGCTCCGCTGGCTGCAAGATGACCGCTCGTTATCCGATGTCGCGGCGGTGCTGTTCGACGAGTTCCATGAGCGCAACCTGCTGTCCGACGTGGCACTCGCACTAGTGAAACACCTCCAGCAAACGACGCGGCCCGACCTGCGCATCGTGGTGATGTCCGCGACCTTGGATGCGGAACCAGTGGCGAAGTATCTCTCCGTTTCCAAAGTAGGTCAGGCGTCCCGCCTGACTTCTGACTGTTTCCCCGAGGTGCAAAATGAGCTCGATGCCGCTGCTTGCGCTCAACCCGCTGGACTCAGACAGATGACAGGCGAGACGCCTGTCCTGCATTCCGAGGGCATCAGCTTCCCGGTCGAGGTGCGTTACGCCGAGCATCTCAACCGCCGCCCGGCTCCCGAGCAGGCGGCGGAGGCGGTGGAGCGCATCGTGAATGTCGGCGGGCCGGGCGACGTGCTGGTGTTCATGTCCGGCATGGCGGACATCAACGCAACGATCAACGCGCTGCGGGCCGCCCGGCTGGCCGAGGACTGCGATTTCATCCCGCTGCACGGCGACCTTTCACCGGACGATCAGGACCGGGCGTTCGCCCCCAGTTCACGGCGCAAGATCGTCGTGTCCACGAACGTGGCGGAGACGAGCGTGACGATTGACGGCATCCGGCACGTGGTGGACAGCGGCGAGGCCCGCGTGGCGCGTTACGACGCGGAGCGCGGGATTCAGACGCTGTTCATCGAGGAGATTTCCCGGGCCAGCGCCGATCAACGCAAAGGCCGGGCGGGCCGCACCGCGCCGGGCACCTGCTGGCGGCTGTGGACGGAAAGCGGGCACCTGAACCGGCCCGAGCGCAACACGCCGGAGATTCAACGCGCGGACCTCGCCGAAGTGGTGCTGCTCCTGCATTCGCTGGGCATCCGCAGCGCGACGACGTTTGACTGGCTGGATCAACCGGACACCGTGGCGGTGGAGCGGGCGGAGCAGTTGCTGGTGATGCTGGGAGCCTTGGAAAATGGCGAAGGTCGAATGGCGAATGGCGAATCTCCGGCCGGGAGCGCTGGAATTGAGACTCGCCATTCACCATTCGCAGTTCGCCAATCCGGCGGCTTGACCGCCATCGGTCGGCAGATGCTCCGGCTGCCCATGCACCCGCGTTACTCGCGGATGCTCGTGGAGGCCGGGCGGCGCGGGTGCGTGCCGGAGGCGGCACTGTGCGCGGCGCTGGTGAGTGGCCGGGACTTGCTGACGCGCGTGATGCGCGGCGACGCGCGCGCAGCAGGGACGCGGGAGGAGTTCGAGGCGAGCGAGGATTCAGACTTCATCACCTTGATGCGGGCGTTCGCGTTCGCGCAGGACTGCCGCTTCAATCTGGACACGTGTCGCAGCCACGGCATCAACGCCAAGGTCGCGCGCGAGGTGGAGCTGACCTTCCAGCAAGTGCTGGCGATTGCGGAGCGGGAGGGGAAGGGAAGCCGGCAGGATTCAGAGTTCAGTGTTCAGTCGGAGCGCGTGGCTGGCTTGCCACGGAACACCGACTTGCTGAAAACTGGACACTCAGCCGCGAAGCCGGATGCGGACGCGTTGCTCAAATGCCTCACCGCCGGATTCATCGACCAACTCGCCCTCCGCCGGGATCAGGGAACGCTGGAGTGTGACATGTCCGAAGGCCGCCGGGGCACCTTGATGCGGGAGAGCGTGGTGCAAAAGGCACCGATGTTTGTCGCGGCAGCCCTGCGCGAGACCGATGGCCTGCTGCGGCCACTGACCCTGCTCGGGCTGGCGACGGCCGTGAAGCCGGAGTGGCTGCGCGAGCTGTATCCCCAGCACCTGAACGCGACGCTGGAACATCAGTTCGACCGCACGCACAAACGGGTGAGCGTGCTGAAGCTCGTGCGCTTCCGGGACTTGGTCATCGGCCAGGAGCATCAGCGCGAACTGGATCCCGAGGCCGCCGGCCGCTGTCTGGCCGAGGCGGCAATGCGGGGGTGGTTTGATTTGCCGAACCTGAACCATGAGGTGAAGCAGTTCATCGCCCGCGTCAACTTGGCCGCCGCCGCGCTGCCAGATTTGGATTACAAACCTTTCGATGAGGCCGCCATGACGGCCGCCCTGGCGCGCGCGTTCCGTGGCCTGTCGTTGCAGAAGGAGGCGCAGACGGCGGTGTTGAAGCCAGCTTTTGCCGCTCACCTGGCTCCCGAGCAAGTGGGCTGGCTGGACGAACTGGCACCGATGCAAATGCCTTGGCCCACCGGCAAGCCGGTCAAGCTGCTCTACGCCGAGGAGGACAAGGACGGTGGCCGCGCCGCCGTCTCGCCCGAGGCGCAGGTCAAGCTGCAGGAGTGCTTCAAGCTGGAGTTTCACCCGCTCGTCTGCGAGGGGCTGGTGCCGGTGCGGCTCTGGCTCTGCACGCCCGACGGCAAGCGCCTCGCCAACACCTGCGACTGGCCGCATTGGAAGGCTCACGAGTGGCCGAAGCAGAAGGCAGCCGTGCAGAAGAAGTTTCCGAGTGTGACGTTTGCGTGAAGCCGTTGCCGCCGAGGTGAGGAGGCGGAGCGTTCGAGCTGTCAAGATTCCGCCTCCTCACCTCGGCGGCTACGCAGCGCGTCGGGCGAACATTGTATTTACGGGCCAGCCGTGGTGAGGCCATAGTTCAGCCAGAATGTTACGCCGTCAGCGGCAAATCCGAGCGCAGGTGCAGCAGTGGGTGGACGCCGGGCTCTTCGCCATCGCCTTCTGGCTGGCGCACAGCCTGCGAGCGTTGGCGGCGGGCTACTGGCCGGAGCTGTCGGAGATTCATCCGTTCGACCAATACGTCTGGCTCTACCTGCTCATCCTCCCCGGCACGCTGTTGATGCTGCGCTCGCTGGGCTTCTACAACCGGCCCCTGCTCTATTCGCGCCGGGAGACGGCCTGGGCGCTCACGCACGCTGTCACCGTCGCCGTGCTCGGCGTGGTGACAGTGTTGTTCCTGCGCAAGCAAGAGCTGGCCCGCTCCGTCCTGCTGCTCTTCGGCGGCCTGAGCTTCTTCCTGGTGATGATCAAGGAGGAGTTGCAGCGCCGCTGGCTGATGTCTGCGCTCGGACAGGAGCAGGCCAAGCGTCGGCTGGTGCTCATCGGCACCGCGGAGGACACGGCGGCTCTGGCACACGATCTGGAAGGCAAGGCCAAAGGGGCAGTCGAAATTCTGGCACATCTGGATCTGAATCAGACCTCTTGGAAAAGGCTGGTTGAACTGCTGCATGACCGGGCGGCCAATGGCGTGCTCCTGAGCGCGCGACACACCTACTTTGAGCAGGTGGAGAAAGTCATCGAACTGTGCGAACTCGAGGGCGTGGAAGTCTGGCTGCTCGCAGACTTCTTCAAGACACGCATCGCGCAGACCAGCGTGGACGACTTCCTCGGGCGACCAATGGTGGTGTTCCGCTCCGCGCCGGAGGCGAGCTGGCAGGGCGTGGCCAAACAGGCGTTGGACTTGGTGGGCGCGCTGGTGCTGCTGCTCCTGTCCTCCCCGTTCATGCTGCTGGCGGCGCTGGCGGTGAAGTGGACTTCTCCCGGCCCGGTGTTCTTCCGGCAGCAGCGCAGCGGGCTGAACGGCCGGCCGTTCACGATGCTCAAGTTCCGCACGATGGTCACGGATGCCGAGCAGTTGAAGGCGGAACTGGCCAGCTTCAACGAGATGGATGGCCCCGTGTTCAAGGTGACGAACGATCCCCGCGTGACGCCGGTGGGCCGCTGGCTGCGCAAGTGGAGCGTGGACGAGCTGCCGCAGTTGTGGAACGTGCTGCGCGGCGAGATGAGCCTGGTGGGACCGCGTCCCCTGCCGGTGGATGAGATCCGCCGCATCAACGACCTCGCGCACCGCCGCCGCCTGAGCGTCAAGCCGGGCCTCACCTGCCTCTGGCAAATCAGTGGCCGCAACGAGGTGGCCAGTTTCAAGGAGTGGGTGCGCCTCGACCTCGAATACATCGACAACTGGTCGTTGTGGCTCGACTTGAAGATTCTGCTCAAGACCATCCCCGTGGTGCTGACCGGCGCGGGGGCGAAGTAGCGAAGCGCGGAACCACGGCCCGAGGTTCCGCGATTTCAGCCCCAGAACCCGCGCCGGCGGCTTGCAGTCGCCGAGTTGCGGGTGGGCCACTCGAAGCCGCCTCCAACTGCTGCACCTCACCGACGGCGGTTGCAAACCGCCGGCACGGGTTCCTGCCACCGCTCAGCCGCGCTTGGTCTTCTTCACCAGCCGCACGTCGCGGATGACCATCTGCTTGTCCACGGCCTTGCACATGTCGTAGATGGTCAGCGCCGCCACGGTCACAGCGGTGAGCGCCTCCATCTCCACGCCCGTCTGCGCGGCGATCTTCGCTGAGGCGGTGATGACCACCCGGTCGCGCGTGGCCGGTATCGCGAAGCTGACTTCGCAATGCGTGATCGGCAGCGGATGGCAGAGCGGGATGAGCTCACCGGTCCGCTTGGCGGCCATGATGCCGGCGAGTCGTGCGGTTGCCAGCACGTTGCCTTTGGCCAGGGCATTGGATTCGACCAAATCCAGGGTGGCGGGCTGGAGGACGATTTCACCGCAGGCAACCGCCTCGCGGAGGACGACGGGCTTGGCGGAAACGTCCACCATGCGGGCTTCGCCGGTGCGGGTGAGATGGGAGAGTTGTTTCATGACGACAATCAAAGACCGTCTGCCCATTCCCGAACCGCCCGGCGCACGTCCTCGCCCACGCGGAGCTTGGGGTGCACAAACTTCGGCGTGAACCACGGGAACGCCCCGGTCAAATCGTGCGTGACCAGGATTTGCCCGTCGCAGTCCGGCCCGGAGCCGATGCCGATGGTGGCGAAGGGAAACTGCGCGGTAATCTCCTCGGCGACTGGTGGGGTGACGAGTTCAAGCACCACGGCGAAAACCCCGGCTTCCGCCAGCGCGGCAGCGTCATCGATCAGCTTGGCGCGGCCGGCTTCATCCTTGCCCTTGATGCGGTATTTGCCGCCCTCTTCCAGCACATGCTGCGGCAGCATGCCCAAGTGGCCCATGACGGGAATGCCCACCGACTGGATGGCGCGGATCTGCGGCAGGATTTCCCGCCCGCCCTCCATCTTGACCGCTTCCGCCCCGGCCGTCACCAGGCGTTGCGCGCTGGCAATGGCCTGGGTGGTGGTCAAGTAGCTGTGATAGGGAAGGTCACAAACGACCAGCGCACTGGGGTTCGCGCGCGCCACGGCCCGGACGTGATGTTCCATCTCAGCCAGCGTTACGTGCGTGGTGTCGGGATAGCCGAGCACGACCATGCCGAGCGAATCGCCCACCAGCAGTATCGGAATGCCCGCCTCATCCAGCAGCCGGGCCATCGGATAGTCATACGCCGTGAGGGCAGCGATGCGCCGCGGTCCGGCCTTCATGCTGCGGATTGTATTGGGAGTGATCTTTACCGGATTCACGCCCGGAGATTCACCCCGCGCAGGATGTCGGACAAGCGGAAACCAGCCGGCCTCCGTGCGGCCCTCAGTGCGGTCCGTGACGCAACCACTGGATGGCCTCGGCCGGTTCCGCCACCACATGATACGCCTGGCGGGACTCCGGCCGGGCGAAGCGCTGCTCCCGCAACTGCTCGAACACCGCGAGCAGCGGGTCGTAGAAACCGGCGGTGTTCAGGAAGACAACCGGCTTTTGGTGCGCGCGCAGTTGCTTGAGGGTCAGGATTTCGAGGACTTCCTCCAACGTGCCGAACCCGCCGGGCAACGCCACAAACGCGTCCGCCCGCGACTCCATCAAGGCCTTGCGCTCGCGGAGGTCGCGCGTGACGACGAGTTCATCCGCTGCTTCGTAGGCAATCTCGCGATCTCGCAGCGACTGGGGAATGAAGCCGATGACCCGTCCGCCGTGGCGCTGCACCGCCTGCGCCAGCACGCCCATCAAGCCGACACTGGCCCCGCCGTAAACCAACGCCAAACCCTGCCGCCCCAGCAGCGTGCCGAGCTCGACTGCGGCTTCTGCGAAGTGCGGGGCGATGGCACTGCTGGAGGAGCAATAAACACAGACGGAAGTCATGCGGACGCAAACCGGCAAGGAACCGGGCCCAGCTAACGCGGCCGGTTGGGATTGAAGAAGGGCCGCGAGTCGTAAGAGGGCCGGGGATCGTTGGGGCTGGAGGGCGGCTGGCTGGGATCACGCAGGTCAGAGAGCGCCCGGGTGGTGTTCCGCGCCTTGGCCTCGTAATCCGAACCGTCCTGATAATCGGCCCGGGGATTGTTGGACGCCTCGACATTGTCCCAATACATCGCGCTGCGCATCCGGCGGATATGAGTGGCAGCATGAGCCGCCCGCGTCGCATCCCGCATGCCGACTTCATTGGTCCGGACGAACAGCCGCATCGCCTCAGGATCGTTGGCGAACAAGGAACTTCTCAGCATCGCCGGTGGCAGGGTGTAGAGCAGTGGCGGGCCGGAATAATCGAACTCCGCGCGCACGTGGTTGGGTTTCTCTATCTGTGGCTTTTCCGTGCGGACCCAGGCGTAACCATCCACCAGAGCGGAGGGCGGGCGGGTGCCGGGATGAATGATGTTGCCCGGAATGAACTGTTTGAGCACTCGTTCCTGCCGCTCGATCTGTGGCTTGACGACCTCCGGTTCCTGAATGTTGGCGTAGTAGTGGGACCGGATGCCGGGGGCGAGCATGCCCTTGGTGGTCAACCCCGGCAGCAGCGGCCAGGTGGCCTTGGTCATGGATTCCAGCGTCGCGGGGAAAGCCCGGTTGTCGGTGGTGGTCCGCACCTGCCGGGGCGTCTTGTCCGTGTGGCCCAACGCGGCCAAGCCTTGCACGATCGTTCCCGCGTTGAAGGTCAGCGGGTCTTCGAGTGACACCCGGGAACCCGTCTCTTCGAGCACCCGCAGCGTGACGCTGTCCGGCGCGAAGCAGGCCGGAGCCATCCCGGCAACCACCATGGCACCCAGGATGAATTTGGCCCAACGCACGCGCATGGCAGTGGGATGCCAGACTTCGCCCGGACTGGCAATGCTTTATCCCGCCACGCCGCGCTGCTACCCATGGGCTTCAGCGGGCCAGCCGACGCGTCAGATATTGGGCGAGCGCATCGGCGTAGGGTTGGTCCGTCACCATCGGCACGAGATCAATGTGATGACGGTGACAACCTTGCGTCAGTTCGTCTTGGAACTTCTTCAAGTTGTCGAGGTAGGCAGCACGGAACTGGGCGGGGTCAATCATCCGGTGCGCGCCGGTTTTCTCCAGCGACTCGAAGCGCGTCCAGTGCGTGAAGGGGAACTCCAGCTCGTCGCGGTCGAGGATTTGAAAGATGAGAATCTCGTGGCGGGCGTGGCGGAAGTGCGCGAGGGCCTTCAGCAACTCCTTCGCGTCGCCGAAGCAGTCGGAGAGCACGATGAGCAGGCCGCGCCGCTGGATGCGCGGGACGAGGTCGTGGAAGACGTTGCCGAGCGCGGTCTCGCCACCAGGCTGGGCGGACTGGAGTTCGTCGAGCAGCACGCGCAGGTGCGGGACGCTGGAACGCGGCGGGATATAGCGGCGGATTTTGGTGTCGAAGGTGACGAGGCCCACGCTGTCGCGCTGCTGGAGCATGAGGTAGGCGAGCGCGGCGGCGAGGCGGATGGCGTAGTCGGCCTTGGGCGCGCGGCCGGTGCCCGCGTAGCGCATGGAGCCGCTGAGGTCGAGCAGGAGCGTGGCGCGGAGATTGGTTTCCTCCTCGTATTCGCGGACGTAATAGCGGTCGGTCTTGCCGAAGACCTTCCAGTCGAGCCGGCGAATTTCGTCGCCCTGCACATACTGCCGGTGCTGGGCGAACTCGACGCTGAACCCCTTGTGCGGCGACTTGTGCAGCCCGGAGAAGAAGCCCTCGACCACCAACCGCGCGACGACCTGCAGGTTTGCGACCTTCTGCAACTCGGCCGGCGTGAGGAAGTCGGAGACGTGGGACATGCGGTTGCCAACAAGCGTGTCAAACGACCGGGCCGCGAGCAACGCTGGTTGCCGGGTAGGTTCTACTCAGCCTTCTGCTTCGCTTTCTTGGCCGGGGCCTTCTTGGCGACGGGCCTCGCAGATCCATCCAAGGACGCGATCAAGTCGGTGAGCAAACGCGGCACGTAGGAGTTGTAGCGGCCATCCGGTGAGGGGCCCTTGTCCGGCAGGGCCTTGAGTTCCGCCAGCGCCGGGGCGGCCTTTGTGCCCAGCGCACCAAGTGCGTTCAGCGCGGCAATGCTGGTGAAGACGTCGTGCTTCGACCCGTTCGCGTGCTCGACCAGCAGGGGCAAGGCGCGGTCCAAATCGGCCTTGTCCCCGTGCTGTCCGAGGGCTTGGGCGGCCACCACGCGCACGGCGGGCGCTGCATCGGAGAGTGATGCTTGCAGTTCGGGCCGGGCTGCGGCGATGGCGTCCTTCCCGCGCATGAGCACGCCCAGCGCGGCCCAATAACGGACAGCGCTGTCGCTGTCCTTGAAGGCCTGGCGCAGTTGCGGGAGCGCGTCCGGCTTCAGCGAGGACGCCAGGCTGGCGGTGGCGAAGATGCGGGCAAAGGGATACTTCGCATCCTCATGGCCCATGGTGTAAGGCGCGCTGCCGGTGGCGCGGGAATGGATTTCGCCCTCGGGCAAAAGGCCGACATCACGAATCTTGGCGGCCAAGTCGGCTTGGGCCTGGCGAAACTTGGCAAGCACTTCCTGATGCTGCGGCGAGCTGGCGAGGTTCTTCACTTCGTCAGGGTCGGTCGTGAGGTCGTAGAGCTCCTCCGGTGCTTTTGGCGTGCGCCAGAAGATGGATTGGGCCTCCGTGGTCTTGCCCGACTTGTAGAGATCGAACCAGACGCGCGTGGTCGGGGTTTGGAACTGATAGTCCACATGCTGCGCCTGCGAGAGGTGCGGCATGAAGTTGCGGAGGTAAACGTAGCGGCCATCGCTCACGCTGCGCACACAGTCAATGCGCTCGTCCATGCGCCCACGAAACCCATAGATGAACGGCTGAATCGGCGCGGTAAACTTCCCGGCGAAGGCGTGGCCCTGCATCCACGCAGGCGGCTGGATACCCGCGAGACTCAGGACCGTCGGGGCGAAGTCCACGAAGCTGATGAGCCGGTCGCTCACGCCGCCGGGCTTGTATTCGGGCGGCGCGAGATGTTTCCACTTCGCCGGGAAGTGGACGACGACCGGGACTTGCAGGCCGGAGTTGCAGGGCCAGCGTTTGCTGCGCGGCATGCCGGACCCGTGGTCGGCGTAGTAGAAGACGATGGTGTCATCCGCGAGACCGGCGTCGGCCAGCTCCTTCAAGTGCCGGCCCGCGTCAGCGTCCACCTCGGTGACCTTGTCGTAGTATTGCGCCCAGTCCTGCCGGACCTCGGGCGTGTCGGGATGGTAGGCATGGACGCGGACTTTGGCAGGATCGTGAACGGCAGTGTGCGGACGCGTGCGGATTTGGCTCTCGTGGCTCTTGGTGGAGTTGAAGATGGCGAAGAACGGCTGGCCGGCGGCACGGTGCTTGTAGTGGGCCTTGCCGCTGGACTCGTCCCAAACCTGGCCGGGCTTGGCGAGGTTGTAGTCTTCCTTGGAGTTGTTCGAGCAGTAGTAGCCGGCCTCGCGGAGGAACTGCGGATACATCTTGAAACCGGCGGGTAGCGACACCATCGAGCGCATGTGTTCCGCGCCCGTGCTCGGTGGATAGAGGCCGCTGATGAGCGTGGTGCGGGCGGGCGCGCAGACCGGCGCGCAGGACCACGCGAAGCGGTAGCGCATCCCTCGCGCGGCGAGCGCGTCCACGTTCGGCGTCGTCGCATACTTGTCGCCGTAACAACCCATCGTGGGGCTGTGATCCTCGCTGGTGATCCAGAGGATGTTGGGACGCTCGGCCGCAACCGCGCGGCCAACGGAGAGCTGGAAGCTGAACACGGCCAGGGCGGCAAGAAACAATCGGCGAGTCATGGGGCGAAGGATGCGGACGGCGCGAGAGAAGTTACAAGCGCCGTGGTCGCCCGTTATGGGCCGCGGCCGGTGGCTATCGCGCGGGTTGCCCGGAAACCGGACGGCGGCCAGCCTGCGCAGTGGCGGCCTGGTAATCGGCTTGAGCCCGGAAGTATTCCGCCAAGGCTTCAACCTCGGTGACCCGCGCATCGAAGGCAGCCTGCTCGCGCAATTGCAAGGCGAGCAGATCCGTCGCTCCCCGGCGCAAACGTTCGGCCTCGGCCATTTGCAGTTCCAACGCCAGGCTGGCATTCAGCCGGGCCTGTTGGATCTGCTCGTGCGCTGCTCCCAAGGCGGACGCGGCATCCCGCACCTCGGCGGCGATGCGGTCCCGGGCAAAGCGCTCTTCCTGGAGGAGTTGTTGCAACTGGGCATTCACCTCCACGAGCCGCCCCTTGGCCTCGCTCCGCTGCAAAGGGATGCGAAACTCCAGCCCCAACTGCGTGTCCACCTCGCTCTTGTCCTTGTAGAGCTTGCGCCCCAAATCCTGGCTGATGCTCACCCCGGCATCGAGTTGCGGCAGCATTTGGTTGCGCGCGAGCCGGAGATCCACCCCGAGTTTGTCCATCGCAAGCTGGAGGCGACGCGGCTCCGGCCGGGTGGCGACGGCCAGCCGGATGTCCTCCTCCAGACCAGCGACCTCCGGCGGCGGGGTGGGCGGGAACTCCACCGGCAACCGCTCGCGCCCCGCCAACACCGGGGCATCCACCGCATCTCGATGGAACAACGACAACGCGATGGCGGCCGCCTCGAAACGGCGGCGGGCCTGCACGGCGGCCAGCCCGCGCGCCACGATCAGCCGCTCGTTGTCCTTGAGGGTAATGCGTGGAATCAGACCGGCGTTGACCTGATTGGTGAGGGCCCCGCCCCGCTCGTTGGCCAGTTGCAACAAATCCTCCGCCAGCCGCAGGCGCTGGCCCGCCGCCAGCCAGGCGTAATAACCCACCGAGGCCGCCCGGATGAAATCGAGGTGCTGCCGCTGGATGAAGGGGTCAGCCAGTTCCTGATCCAGCCGGGCCTTGAGCACGGCGGCGCGCCGGCGGTCGATCGCCCCATCCCGGAGCAAGGGCACCCGGAAGCCCAGCCGGGGTTCGCCCGCCCCTTGCGTGCGATCCTTGTCGTAATCCGGCAGAGCCCCGCCGCGCGTCAGCCGGTAACCGCCAAAAACCGTGCTGCCCCACCAACCGGTGAACTGCTCGAAGCCGGTGTCCACCGTGGAAGAATCATAATATCCGCTGGGATTGCTGAAGATGCGCGCAAACAGGCCGAAGTCGAACGGAGCTTGGGCACTGCGGAGACGACCCGATGCCACATCGCGCTCGATCAATACTGCCAGCAGCGGCGGATACTGGTTCGTCACCCCCGCCAGCACCTCCGCCAACCGCAACGGCGGGGGCGGCGCGGCCGCCGGAGAGTTTCCGAGCAACGACAACCAAAGGACACAGCCCAAGGTGAGGAAGCGGGCGCAGGCGGTCATTTGCGGGGTGCCAATTGTTCCTCAGTCAAAACGGGCGGAAACCCGTTCAACTGCCGCCACACCTCGAACCACAAGGGCACTTGCTGCAAGAGCACCCAGCCATTGACCCGCACGCCCTGCCGCAGCCAACGCGCGTCGGGCCAGGCGATCGTTTCGGTCCGGCCATCAGCCCGTTCCACCACGTCGGGCTTCTCCGCCACGAGCACCCGGAACTTGCCCTTTCCGTTGTCGGTCGGGTCCACCATGACCACCTCACCGCCGAAGGTGCCCCGGGCAACGCTCGGCCAGCCGACAAACTGGAGCGCGGGCCAGCCCTCGAACTGCAACCGCACAGGGCTGCCCACGCGAAGGACTTTCCCGGTGCCGTCCACCTCCCGCGGCGCGACCAGCGGCATGTCCAGCCCGCTCAGCCAAAGCTCGGCCATGCGCGTCTCCGTCTTGGCGATGATGGTGCAAAGCGGCGACCCGGCGCGCAGATAAGTGCCCTCCGTGGCCTGCACCCGGAAAACGGTGCCTGCCCTGGGGGATGTGACCTTTTGCATCTGCGTCTGGCTGATCTGGATGTCCAACGCCACCAAGGCCTGCTCGACAGTGGCCAACTCGGCGCGCGCCGAGTCCCGCTGCGCGGTGATGCCGCTCATGGCAGCCCGCAGATCGACCGGCGTGCGCTCCAACTCCGCCTGCGCGCGCTCCAGTTCGGCGGCCTGGCGGTCCCGCTCCAGCAAGGCCAACTCGTAGTCGCGCTGTGAGGCCAGCCCGCGCTGATCTTCAAACAACGCCTTGATCCGGTCGAACTGCTGGCGCGCCGTGTCGGCCGTGAACTTCGCCGCTGCCAGCCGCGTGCGGGCGGCGGCGACCGCCAGCGGCAGTGCCCGCTCCTGTTCGTTGAACTGGGCCTGCAGGGAATCAATCCGGGTGCGGGTCGCATCCCGGCGGGCCAGCGTGGCCTCGCGTTGCCGCTGCAGATTCGCCAGCAAATTCGGATCGTTGTCCATGATCTCGAACAACACCTCGCCAGCGGCCACCAACTGACCTTCCACCACCCGCGCCTTTTGCAGCCGGCCGGTCAGCGGGGCCTCGACCGTGAGACTGCGCTCCAACGGATCGTAGGCCACGATGCGCCCCTGCCCGCTGATGAACTGCCGCCAGGGGAGCACCACCAACCCGGCTAGCGTCAGCCCGAACACGACCACCAGCCCGCGCCCGAACCACCGCACCGCCCTGCCCGAGCGCGCCATTTCCAATGCCCGCAGGCCGGACCGGTGGTCCAGCATGGGCATGGCCTCGCCCGCCTCGGCGGACGCGGACGCAGGAGAATGAGAATCGGATGCCGGGTTCATGCGGACGGAGTGTTAGGCCGGTGCGGGTGGGACTGGGTGAGATGGCAATCACCGAGCTGGATGACGGAGTCGCACCGCGCCAGCAAGTCCGGATCCCGCGTCACCAAGATGACTGTCCAGGAGCGGGCGGCACTGAACAGGAGCGCCTGCATGGCCGGCAGAAACTCGACATCCATCCCCTCCAGCGTTTCATCCACCAGCAACAGCCTGGGCCGGCCCACGATGGCCCGCGCCATCATCAGCAGGCTCCGCTGGCAACTGGACAGCGGTGCCCCGCCCGGGTTTAGCCGTGTCTCCAGCCCGTCTGGCAGGTGCAGGAGCGCGTTCAGGAGCCCCACATGTTGCAACGCCGCTTGGATGTCCTGCAACGTCACGTCCGGACGCCCCAGCCGGATGTTCTCCGTGATGGTCCCGCCCACCACTTCATGGCCGCGCACCAACGCGACCTCCCGCCGGAGCGCCTCCAGCCGCCACTGGCGCAAATCCAGGCCATCCAACAAAGTGGTGCCATCGCGCGGTTGCCGCAGGCCGGCCAGGATGTCCAGCAACGTGCTGGCTCCGTGCCCGGCGGCCCCCACGACACCGATGCGCGCACCGGCCGTTATGCGGCACGAAAGATTGTCGAGCACCGGCCGTGTCGGGTCGTAGGCAAACGTGACCTTGTGCAGCTCGACGCCCAACCCCGCCGCTCCGGAAGCCGGCGGCGTCTCGCCCGTCTCCCGTTCCACAGGCAAGTCCACGAGGTAGCCGAGCTTGTCCACCGCCGCGAGCGCGTCATACCAGTTCTCCAGATGCTTCCCCAGCTTGCCCAAAGCCGCGACAATCGCCGCCAGGATTAGCTCACTGGCCACCAACTGGCCCAACGTCAGCTCCCCCCGCAGCACCAGCCACCCCCCCAGCGTCAGCAACACCGCGCTGGCCAGCGCCTGAATGATCAACAGCCCCGCCAACTGGCTCATCAACACCCGGAAATGCGACCGGCGCGCCGCCAGGTAAATCTGGGCCAGCCCGTCGGCACGCTGGCAGGCCAGCTCCGCGCCCCCGCGCGTCCGGAAGAGCAGCGGGAACATCACGATTTGTTCGAGCCAGCCCACCACGGCATGCTTGGCATAGGACTCCTTGATGCTCGTCCGCACCCCGCGCCGCGCCGGCAACAGCACCACGCCCGCGATGAGCGCCAGCAAGCCCAGCGCAAAGGTCAGCAACATGGGATGATAAATGCCCAGCACCAACAAGCCCATCAACGTGCTGAACACCACATCCACGCCGTCCAACAACAGGCTGGCCGCGCTCTTTTGCAGCACCACCACATCGAAGAACCGGTTGATCAACTCCGGCCCCTGCCGCCGGTCCAGCGCCTCCATCTGCACCCGGGGCAGCCGGTAGGCCAGGTCCGCCGTCATCCGCACAAAGAGGCGACATTGAATCTGCTCCATCACCCAGGCCTGCGCCCCCCGGATGACCGCGAGCAAGCCCAGCAACGCCAGCAAGGCCACCGAAAGAATCACCAGCGCCTGCACATACACCTGCTGTTCGCCCCCAAAGGCAATGCTGTTAACCACCGCATCCACCGCCAACGGCGTCGCCAGATACAACCCACCGGCGATGATGGAAAACAGGATGATGCGCCCAATCTCAGCACGCTCGGCGCGCAGCAGGGCAACAAACCGATGAAACGGCGCGGCATGCCCATGCCCCCCACCAGACTCAGTTGCTTTGGCTTCGTTTGACATCATTCAGCAGCTCGGACCGCCCGCTGCCGGCGATGCCCGGCAACAAAGCGGCGGGACCATAGTTCAAGAATTGTTTCTGTCAAATGACACCCGCCGCGCATTTGACAACCGCTCAAGCACTCCCGCCCCTGCTCCGGCCCCGCCCTCCGCACGCGGTGCGCGCGCATCATTTCCTCCTTCCCGTCGCGTCCCCATCCATTAGAGTGGGCTCGTTGCCAACGGTAATTCGATGGGACTCATCGCCAAAATCACCGGACTTATTCGCGGGCGCCGCGAGGCGCAAAAGCAGCAGACCAAGCGCGCCTATCTCCTGAGTCTTTACTTGGGCGAGGCCAACGGCAGCGAGGGTCCGGACCGCGCCTTCCGCCCCAACCGCGAACGCCAGCACGGGCGCGGCACCAAGCGCCAGGGCTAGGCCGCCCTGCCCTGCTTTGCGGCGCCGCCCCGCCAGCCGGGGGCAGGCTTGCACTCGACTTCAACGGTCTTTCCGGCCAGTTTCGTGCCCATGCACACCACTCACCATGTCCCCCAGCACAACGGCTTTGTCCGCGAAGATCCCTGGCGCATTTTCCGCATCATGGCGGAGTTTGTGGACTCGTTTGAAACGCTGTCGCATCTGGAAGGGGCCGTCACCGTGTTCGGCTCCGCGCGCACCAAGCCCAGCGACCGCTACTACAAGGCGGCGGTGGAGATCGCCCACGGCCTGGCCAAGCACCGGCTGGCCGTCATCACCGGCGGCGGCCCCGGCATCATGGAGGCAGCCAACCGCGGCGCGGCCGAGGCCAAGGGCAAATCCGTGGGCCTGAACATCGAGCTGCCCTTCGAGCAGAAGGGCAACCGCTACGCCAACCTGCCCATCAACTTCCACTACTTCTTCTCGCGCAAGGTCTGCTTCGTGAAATACAGCATGGGCTTTGTTTACATGCCCGGCGGCTTCGGCACGCTCGACGAGTTCTACGAAGTCCTCACGCTGGTGCAGACGCACCGCATCTCGCGCTTCCCGCTGATCTGCTACGGCAAAGACTATTGGAACGGCCTCTTCAAGTGGATGCGGGCCACGCTCGAAAAGGACGGCTACATCAGCCCCGGCGACCTCGATCTGGTCACCGTCACCGACAAGCCGCAGGAGGTCATTGCACAGATTCTGGACTACAAACGCCGCGTCGGGCCGCCGGTCAGCGTGCCGGATGCGTTTGCCTGACCCCACCCGCGCCTCATCCCCAGAGCTGCCGGTCCAAAGTGCGATATTGAATCGCCTCGCCCAGATGCTCCGCCGTGATGTTGGAACTGGCGGCCAGATCCGCGATCGTGCGGGCCACCTTCAGCACCCGGTCATGCGCACGGGCACTCAAGCCCATCTCGCTCATGGCGTGCTTGAGCAGTTCGCTCGCGGCCTCGTCCAGGGCACAAAACTCCTTCAACTCGCGGCTGCCCATGCGCGCGTTGCACGTCACCTTCTTGCCGGCGAAGCGCTGCTGCTGGAGCTTCCGCGCCACGACGACCCGCTCGCGGATTTGCGCGGAAGTCTCGCCGGGCTTCGCCGCCTGCATGTCGCGGAACTTCACCTGCGGCACCTCGACGTGCAGGTCAATGCGGTCCAGCAGCGGCCCGGAGATGCGCCCAAGGTAATTCTGAATCTCCCGCGGCGAAGACTTCGACTCGCCGGGCATCTTGCCATCCGGCGTTGGCGACGTTGCCTTATTGCGACCGAGTTGTGCGCGTGCCACGGAGCAAGTATCTGCCCTCCAGAAACCGAGGGATACCAGTCCCCAATGCGCCAACGACCATCGGCGGGCATCTGCGGAAACGCCGACTCGAACTGCGCCGCTTGCAGTCCGAAGTGGCTCGCCTGTTGGGCGTTAGCACCGTGACACTGAGCCGTTGGGAAACCGACAAGGTGTATCCGACATGGTCACAGCAGCCATCCATTGCAGAGTTTCTTGGCTTTAACCCCTTCACCAATCCTGAGCTTGGCGGGCCCACAGGCAACGAAACCAACGGCGTTGCCTCTTTATCGCCCACGACCCCAAAAACCTTCGGTCAACTGCTTCGGAAACGAAGGCTCGCATTGAGGAAGAACCGAGCGCAATTGGCCCAAGAACTCGGCGTGAGCACGAAGACCCTTTGGAACTGGGAAGCCGACCGCAGGAAGCCGAGCAAGAAGCTCCGCGAGCGCATTGCAGGACTCACCCACGATTCCCATTGCCAAGGCTGAGGCGAGGGCGGCATTAACGCCCCGTGCCGCCGCGCAAACAGAACGTCATCGTTGCCATTGCGGCCATCCTCCTCTTGGCCGCGTTGGTGACGGCGGTGATTTGGGCGCTCGCTTTCGAGCGGCAGCGCTCCCAACAGTCGAGTGCTTCCCGCGAAGGCGCTCCCGAGGTTCGCATCTACGGCGGCCTGCCCCGCAGCGACAGCTACCCGCATCCGGTCATCGTGCTTACCAACACCGGCTACCTCGTCGGCTACTGCGAGGCGCGCCGGAACCCAGCATGGGTGAGCTTTTCCATTCCGAGCATCACCGTCGGGAAGCCTGCCAAGCGACTCTCGACCTTCCTCACTGACGCGCGCACTCAGAGCCGGGTGGCACATCAAGATTTCTCAAACTCCGGCTATGACCGAGGGCATCTAGCCCCCAATTACGCCATCGCCACCCGCTACGGGCATGAAGCCCAGCGGGAAACCTTCCTCATGAGCAACATCTCGCCCCAGTCGCCGGATTTGAACCGTATCTGGTGGCGGCTACTGGAGGAAAAGGAGGCGAACGACTTCGCACTCCGACTGGAGCGCGTGTGGGTGCTGACCGGCCCAGTCTTCGACGGCCGGGTGGAAAAGCTTCAGAGTGGCGTGGAAATCCCAGATGCCTTCTACCGCATCATCCTCGACGAAGAGAGCCGGGGTCCTCGCGTGTTGGGCTTCATCGTCCCGCAGACCGTGACGGGCCGGGAGCCGTTCACCGATTTCCTGACCAGTGTGAGGGAAATCGAGCGGCAGACGGGCTTGGATTTCTTTCCGAATCTGCCCAAGGAGGTGCAGGATCAGATGGAGGCGGTGAGGGCGAATGTGGTGTGGTAATGAAGAACGGCTGAGTTTTATCTCTGCTCCGAGATACCAGCACCAGTCGACTCGTTGAAAGTGTTCCACTCCAATTCAACAATGGTCGTGGCGCAGCTTGCCGAGTGGAATCCGCAGAACGGGCTCAATTACATTGCTCACCTTGGCCCCTTATTGTTGGGTTGTTCCGACCTGACCCAGCCCTGATTGTGGTGCTTGGAAGGCCATGACCTCCGGTCAGCTCTGAGGAAATCCACCTCAGCAAAGCCCCACCAAGTCTCATTTCAGCCAGGAATTTCCGGCGAAATTCGCGTCGCACCGGCCAACCGCTTGTCCCCCTTTTGCCTGACAAGCTTGTCCGCCTTTTTCCGTGTTGTCGAAAGCGGCTTCGCCTTCCGAAACTGGAGGTGAAGCAACTCAAATCATCGACCCCCTCCATACTCATGTCCGCTCATGACACCAACCCCATCCGTGTGGCCATCATCGAGGACAACCGCGACCACTTGGAACAGTTGCGCCGTCGCCTTGCCAAAGTGCCGCGCGTTCAACTGGCGGGGTGCCACGGTTCTGCCGAAGAAGCCCTGGAACAGATCCCCAAGCAGAAACCCGCGCTGGCGTTCATGGACATCCTGTTGCCGGGCATGAGCGGCATTCGCTGCACGCGGCTGCTCAAACGCAAGGTGCCCGCGCTGCGCATTGTCATGATGACCTCCGTTCACGAGGAGGACACGTTCAGGGACTCCCTGCGCCATGGGGCCGATGGCTACCTCCTCAAACCCATCGCCCAGGCCCCGATTGAGGATGCCATTCACAAGGCCATGGCCGGCATACCGCCCATCGCGGACCCCATGATGCCCTTTCTGGTGCAAATGGCCCGGAGCCGGGCTGCCAAATTCTCCACCCCACCCGGACTCACCAAGCGCGAGCGCGAGGTGTTGACCCTGCTGGCGCGGGGACTCACCGACCGGGAAATGGCTGCCACTGTCGGCGTTGCGGAATCCACCATCCATTCACACTTGCACCACCTCTATCAAAAGCTTGGCGTGGACTCGCGGGCCGGGGCGATCGCCCGCTGTTATGGCCAGCGGCGCTGATGCTTTGACGGGTGAAAAGATTTTTGCAAAAATCAACCTTTCTATGGATAGACAGGCGACGGGAAATGACGTTTAATCTGCCCCAACTTCACCGCTGCTTTCCCATGAAACCTCTATTTCTCCGCCCTTGGATCGCGGTTTGTGCGTTGTGCGTTGCCCTGCTTGCCAACGCCTCCGCCCAGACGCACATCAACGTGAACGTGGGTTCCGGGGTGAAAGTGGGCACCGCCGCCGCCGGCACCGGCACCAACGACTTCTGGAATGCCTACAATCCCACCAACGGCATGGGCCAGCTCTTCGACCCCGGCTCCCTCGTTCCCCTCTTCTCCGCTGACGGCACCAACACGGTGGCCGGCCTGATGATGTTCAACGTCGCCACCAACGGAGCCAATACCACGGGCGACACCATGTTCGACTCGTGGCTGGCGGCCAGCGGCACCAACCTCTTCGTCACCCTCACCAACCTCCCTTACGGCGCGTATGACATCTACGTCTATGGGCACGGCGACTCCAACGAGTTGAACAGCATCGTCAACTTGGCGGCGGCCTGGAGCGACTTCGGCACCACCAACACCACCACCTCAGGCGAGTGGAGCACCAACGTGTGGACGGAAGGGGCGCAGTATGTGGTGTTCCGGGACGTGCTCATCCCCAGCGGGCAAAACGTGCAGATCACGGTGGGCACCAACAGCGCCGGGCTGGCCATCTTGAACGGTTTTCAATTGGTGGGCAAATCCCTCGACTCCATGCAGGACACGGATGGCGATGGCCTGACGGACGCCGATGAAATCCAGCGTGGCACCAACCCGTATGCCGCCGACACGGACGGTGACGGAGTGTCCGACTACATCGAGGTGTTGCAAGGCCGCAACCCGCTCAAGGGCGCGGTGGCGGACAGCAATAACCAAGTCAGTCTTGTTGTATTCACAACGCTTCGTTGAATTCAGAAACAAAGAACACAGCTATGAAATTCCGTGCTATCACTTTGGTAATCATGCTCATGCTAGCGCTCCGTTTGCCTGCTCAGGAGGCGGATTCAACCGTTGATGAAAACACCCTTCGCGCTAGCAAAAAGGCAAAGATTTTGGAACTCAAAGCGAAGTATCCCTTGGCCTTCAATGAAAAAGAAAGACTGAAGTTCAGTGAGGCGGTAAAGAGTCTTTCAATGGATCCGGATCTGGTGGAAGCAGATCGCCAAATTCTCGCAGCAATTCTAGCACGTGCAGGCAAGCGCCCCAACGAACGTCAAGATTTGGCCCCCCTGTATCAGCAACTACATCAAAAGCGATACGATAAGGTAGCTCAACGCTACCCAGAGTTGCAGCAGCATGTCATCCAGATTCGCCAATTCAACGAGGAAGTCGCCCGGATACATGAAGCATGGAAGCACACGAGCAGGAAATAATGGGTGTTACACCGCCGTTCGGCTAACTTTCTAAGCATTGATGCATTTCCAGTGGTTGCAATTCCAAGACTCAATACTCCACCTCTTCGATGAAAAGCCAAAGTGTTATTACTAAGCTGAAGGTGATAGCCTTCCGACTCCTTTTGCTTCTACTTATCCCAATATCTGTCCAGCATTCTCAGTGCCAGACAGTATGCTCTGGGCCACGGGTCGAAGAGTATTACCGGATGGACAAATTCACCGGAACAAACATCAGTGGCGGAGTGTTATTACATGGATACGTATCTAAGGTGGAAACAGATTGGGAGAATGGAACGTATGAATTTGTTTTTGATGATTACTTTGATAACGAGTCCCTCTTCTTTTTATACAATTGGAGCACTACCCTTATCACAACAAGTTTTGACTCTACTAGTAATTCCTGGCGGTTGGCAACTGCCGCTGTGCACACAACCTTTTGGAGCGGGCCAGATTATGACCACTACAGCACTACCAACCCAATAACTCCAGCACATTCCCGGCCGTGGGAATATGCCAGCGTGACCGCTACAAACTATGGGCAGGTCGATGTTCATACGATAACGACAAAGGTGCGATTGATTACGGGGAATGGCAACTCAAACGGGCAAAGTCAGTATCAAATTACTGCCTCGGCCTACGATTCGGACGACAATCCCATTCCGTTCTCCAGCATCCAAGTGCTTGGACAGACGCTCGACAACACAGGAAGCACTACGGTTTGGCTAGCTGACGATAGTGTAACTGACGTAACTCCAACAGTGACTGGCTATTCCTATTATTCTTTCTATGTTGACGCATCGATTATGTCAGGTAGCGCATGTAACAATTGCAATTTAGGCGGTGGATCAACGCCCGGAACCGCAACGTTTAACCTTAATAGCGTTAACCTATCATTTTCACTCGGACAATCGCTTTCAAATAACTACGCCGGAATTATAAGCCTATCCACTAAAACTGCCTCCTCAGAACTTTACGCTCCAAGTCTATTAAAATTTGTGAACACATCGCTGAAGAATTCCAACTCTGAAGCGATCTACCAAACAAACGTCCTGCGACAGGTAAGGACTCCACAGTGCTTGGTGGACATCTTAGTGACAAACTCCAATCACTACGAAGTATGGTTCTATTCTGCAACGAACATTGGCAGCATGTCAAATGGAGTTTATCTTCCCATCGGATC
>Ga0255188_1000126_pt1 | contig 29839 bp, 26 predicted proteins | sample Miss_Cont_RepB_8_FD_188427 | JGI IMG/M metagenome (GOLD analysis project Ga0255188, IMG submission 188427) | Freshwater microbial communities from Mississippi River, Louisiana, United States - Miss_Cont_RepB_8h | ecosystem: Environmental > Aquatic > Freshwater > River | place: USA: Louisiana... | reverse complement strand
GAGATGCACGCGGACATGGACAAGGCGTGGCGGCAACTCACGCGCTGGCTGGTCGCCGACGTACCGAACAAGGTGGAACTCGCCGCGCAGCCGAAGAAGGGCGACGCGAATCAAGCCGTCGAGCTCCGCGTGCGTGTGCGGGACGCGAAGTTCCAGCCACTGGACAACGCGACGGTGATGCTGAACGTGCAGCCTGTGCTCGGTGGGGTGAGCAATGCGCCCGCGATTCGCCTGCCCGCCGAGCCGTCCAGCACAGAGCCCGGCCTTTACACGGCGACCTTTGTGCCGCGCGAGACCGGTGGCTACCACGTCGAGGCGACGGCGACGAACAGCGTCGGCGCGGAAGCGGGCCGGGCGGTGGCGGGCTGGACGACGGACTTGGCGGCAGAGGAATTCCGTTCGCTGAAGCCGAACCGTGCGTTGCTCGAAACCATCGCGAAACAGACCGGCGGCGAGGTCGTGGACATGGGCGCGCTGGGTTCCTTTGCGAATCGGCTGCCGAGCTTGAAAGCCCCGGTGACCGAGGCGTGGACATATCCGCTGTGGCATCAGCCGCTGGTGTTCGCGTTCGCGCTGCTGTGCTTCATCGCGGAGTGGGGCTTGAGGAGAAGGAGGGGTTTGCCGTGAAGTATTGGCTGTCCATTTTGCTGGCTGGAGTCTGTTTCGCCCGTGCCGAGGTCGCGGACAAGCCGACGGTCTTCGTCGTGGTGGGCGCGGTGGGTGAGGAGGAGTTTGGCAAGCAGTTCACCGACGCGACGGCGAAGTGGGAGAAGGTCGTGGCGCAGGCGCAGGCAAAGCTCGTGCCCATCGGCTGGAAGAGCGCGGAGACGAATGACCTCGCGCGCTTCAGGGCTGCGCTCGACTCGGAGCCGAAAGAAGGCGCGGGCGAAGTGTGGCTGGTGCTCATCGGGCACGGAACATTCGACACGAAGGAGTCGAAGTTCAATTTGCGCGGGCCGGACTTCAGCGGGAGCGAACTGGCGGAATGGCTCAAGCCGTTCAAGCGGCCGCTCGCGGTGGTCAATTGCGCGTCCGCTAGCGGGCCGTTCATCAACAAGCTCTCGGCGGCGGGGCGCGTGGTCGTGACGGCGACGCGCAGCGGGCAGGAGGTCAATTACACGCGGTTTGGCGGGCACTTCGCGGAGGCCATCGGCAGTGTGGAGTCGGACTTGGACAAGGACGGGCAGACTTCGTTGCTCGAGGCGTATCTGTTCGCATCCAGCCGCGTCATTGAGTTCTACAACACCGAGGGCCGGCTCGCGACGGAGCACGCGTTGCTGGATGACAACGGCGACGGACTCGGCACACCGCCGGACTGGTTTCGTGGTGTGCGCGCCGTCAAGAGGGCAAAGGAAGGCGCGAGTGCGGACGGTCTGCGCGCTCACCAGTTCGTGCTCGTGCGCAGTGAGCAGGAGAAGAAGCTCCCGCCCGCCGTTCGCGCCAGGCGGGATGAACTTGAATTCGCCATCGGCAAACTGCGCGACCGGAAGTCCGAGTTGCCCGAGCCGGAGTATTACAAGTTGCTGGAGCCCATGCTTCTGGACCTCGCGCGCCTGTATGAGTCGGCGAAGTAACGTGAGCGGGACACTCTTGTCCCGTAGGTGGAGGAAGTCAGAGGCGAACGGCGGATAGGAGGGTCCGCCTTACGGCTTGGCGGCACGCACCACGGCGAGACCCTTCAGCAGGTCCAGCGCCCGGGCAATCGCCGGATCGCGGAGCGGCGGGATCGCTGGCAGCGGGACCGTTTGGACCGGGGCGGCGTCCGGGTCTTCGCCCGCCTGCTGGCGGCGGATCAGTTCGGCCTCGTTGATACGTGCAGGAGTTGCGTTTGTGCCTTTGGCACTCGTGGTCTTGGCTGCGGCTGGCAACGGTTTGTAAGGCTCGGAGTAGAACGCTCGTTCCTCCTCGGGCGTGACGTTGAGAGCGATGTCCGGGCGCAGGCCGGTGGCCGGCATTGCCTGTCCGTCGCCGAGTTTGGTTTCATTCGTGGCGATGCGCAGCCGCTGGCCGGTGCTCAGCGTGAACTCTTTGAACTGCCGCAGCCCGCCGGTGGTGGCGGTTCCTAGCAACAGCCCCACCTGATGCTGGCGGAGCAGGGCGGCCAGCACCTCGGCTGCACCGCTGGTCTGCCGGTTGACCAAAATGGTAACGGGCAACTGAATCGCGTTGGTGCGAACTGACGAGTGAATGGCTTCGCCCCCGACGGTCAAAAGCAGCTTGTCAGTCGCCAGAAATTGCGCGGCGGCTTGCGCGGCGGCCACTTGGTTTGTGCCATCGGCAAAGCGGAGGTCGAGCATCAAGCCCTTCAGCTTCGCTGGCTTGCCCAGCTTGGCGAACTCGGTGGTGATTGCTGCGGGAAGGTCGGCGCCGACGTGACTGATGCGCAGGTAGCCAAAAGCGTCCTCGAAGCGCATGGCCTTGCTGATGCTGGGACCGGTCTTCGGCGCGGCTGGGGCATCAGGCTTGTCTCCCAACGTCACGCGTCCATCGAGTTGCTGGAGCAGGGATTTCAACGCCGCCTGGTCCAGTTCGGCCGGACTCATGCTGCCGAGATGGGAGCGGATGAGGTCGAGAACTTCCTGAAACTTGGGAGGGGCTTTGTCTGCTGCGTCGCAGGGCAGGGTGGGCGCCGCGAACATCAGGAGAAGTGCGATCAGGACGGGCGGCGCGAAGGTCGGCTTCATGTGCGGGTGGAAGTCACGGACGGACTATCCGGTCGCAGGATTGGGCGCGCAAATCCTTTCCGAGCGGCACTTGCAAATCGGCCGGTTGCGACGCACGGTTCGCGCCGTTAATGAACGCAGACTACATCGCGAGAAAGGAACGTTGGGCACGCAAGATGGCGGGGCTGGAGAAGCCAGTGGTGCGTTCGGCTGACCGCCTGCCGCCCGGGCAGCGACAGGTGCATAACTTTCCGGTGCTCGACCTGGGCACGCATCCGGAGGTGCCGCTGGACCAGTGGGAGCTGCACATTCATGGGCAGGTGGAAAACCCGGTGCGGCTCAACTGGCAGCAGTTCCTCGCGCTCCCGCAGTTCACCGACCGCAGCGACTTCCACTGTGTGACGACCTGGAGCCAGTTTGACATGGAGTTCAGCGGGGTTGCGTTTTTCACACTGGCCGACCTGGCGAAACCGAAGCCCTCTGCCACGCACGTATTCTTCAAAAGCCACGATGGCTATTCGACCAACAATCCGCTCAGCGTGTGCCTGGACGATGACGTGCTCATCGCGCACACCTGGAATGGCCAGCCACTCTCCACCGAGCATGGCGGTCCGGCCCGCGTGATCGTGCCCAAGCGCTATGCTTGGAAGGGGGCCAAGTGGGTCCGGGAGATTGTCTTTCTGGACCGCGACATTCTGGGGTTTTGGGAGTTGCGCGGCTACTCGAACACCGCCGACCCTTGGACCGAAGATCGTTTTTCCTGAACCAGCCATGACGCCAGCCGAAGCCGCCGAATCCATCAAGCAGACTTGCGACGAGATGTCGAAGGCCACCTTGAAGCTCGCCCCCGCCATCCGCGCCTTGGGGAATCCCGCCGCGCAGGACGAACTGCTCAAGGCGAGCTACGAACTGACCAAGAGTCTGGAGGTCGTGAAGAAGATCGTGCGCAAAGCCGCCACGGGCGCTGCGACGACGCTGACGTGAGGCGTTCGAGCGGGGACAAGCGCAAGTGCGAGCGCCTGCGTCGGGATTGCCCGCTTGCTCTCATCCTGCTGGAGGCTAGGCTGCGCGCGTGACATTCCATCCGCCGCTCCGCCAACGGGTCTTTGCCGCTTCAGGCCTTTTGCTCGCTGCTGCGCTGCCGCTTTTCGGAGCTGAGAAATCCCAAACCACCGTGTCCACCAACGCCCCTGTCCACAAGCACACCAACCGCCTCGCGCAGGAGAAATCGCCCTACCTGCGCCAGCACATGCACAACCCGGTGGACTGGTATCCCTGGGGCGAGGCGGCGTTCAAGAAAGCGCGCGACGAGGGCAAGCCCATCCTGCTGTCCATCGGCTACTCCACATGTCACTGGTGTCATGTCATGGAGCGCGAGTCGTTCGAGGACGAGAAAGTGGGCGAGCTCCTCAAGCAGCACTTCGTCGCCATCAAGCTCGACCGCGAGGAACGGCCGGACGTGGACAAGATCTACATGACGGCGGTGCAGGCAATGGGGCAGGGCGGGGGCTGGCCGCTCAATGTCTTCCTCACCCCGGACTTGAAGCCATTCTACGGGGGCACTTACTTCCCGCCGCAACCCAAGTTTGGCCGCCCCAGCTTTCTTCAGTTGCTCGGGCGCATCTCGGAGTTGTGGGCCGAGAAGCGCAAGGATCTGACCGAGAGCGCGGGACAGATTGCCGAGCAGCTCAAGAGCCTTGGTGAGCATGAGGCAAACAAGGATGCCGTGCTCGCGTCGGCGGTGCTGACGAACGCACTCAAGCGCATGACGGCGGAATACGACCCGCGCCACGGCGGATTCGGTCGCGCGCCCAAGTTTCCCCGGCCTTCCCAGCCGGCGTTCATCCTTCGCGCGGCGGTGCGCGAGGGAAATCAGGAGGCGCTGAAGGCGGTGCTGCACACTTGCGAGCGGATGGCGGCGGGGGGCATGTATGACCAGCTCGGCGGCGGCTTCGCACGCTACTCGGTGGATGAGAAGTGGCTGGTGCCGCATTTCGAGAAGATGCTCTACGATAACGCGCAGTTGCTGCACCTCTACCTCGACGCGCACCTGGTCAGCGGCGAGGCGCGCTTCGCGGACGTTGCCCGGGACATCGTGCGTTACGTGCTCCGGGACATGACGCATCCGGAGGGAGGCTTTTACTCCGCCGAAGACGCAGACAGCGAAGGGCACGAGGGGAAGTTTGCTTGCTGGACCAAGGCGGAGGTGATGCAGGTCTTGAGCGCGGAGGAGTTCAAGGTCGCCGAGCGCTACTTCGGCATCACCGAGGAGGGGAATTTTGAAGACCACTCCCATCCGCAGCCGCTCAAGCAGCTCAACGTGTTGAGCATCGTGGATGGGAAGTTGAGTGCGGAGGAGTCCAAGCTGCTCGCCGCGGCGAAGGCGAAACTCTTCGCGGTGCAGCAAAAGCGCGTCCGCCCGCACCTCGACGACAAGGTGCTGGCTTCTTGGAACGGCCTGATGCTCGGCGCACTCGCGCGCGCCGGGGTGGTGCTCGGAGAACCAAAGTATCTGGTGGCGGCGGAGAAGAACCTGGCGTTCCTTCAAACCAAGCTCTGGGACGCGAAGGCGAAGACGCTCTATCACCGCTGGCGCGACGGCGAACGCGATAATGTGCAACTCTTGGATTCGCACGCTTACTTGCTCGACGGCGTGATTCACCTCTACGAGGCCACACTGGACCCGAGGCACCTGGACTTCGCCCTCGCGCTGGAATCGGCGATGACCACGCGCTTCTACGACGCGGCCAACGGTGGGTTCTTCCAAAGCCCTGCTGGCTCCGCTGACCTGCTGTTCCGCGCGAAGGAGGATTACGACGGGGCCGAGCCGAGCGGGAACAATGTGGCGACCCATGCGCTGCTCAGACTGGCGGCCATCACCGACAACAAGGAAATGCGCCGCCGCGCCGAGAAGACGCTGCGCCTCTTTGCGGATCGCCTCCAACGTCTCCCCCAAGCGGTGCCCAACCTGCTGCTGGCTCTCGACTTCTTCCTGCACGAGCCGTTCCGCGTGGTCATCGCTTCGCCCGCCAAGGCCGACGCGATGGCAACTTCGGCGCTGCTCCGCGCCGCGCATGGTGGTTATCAGCCGAACAAAGTCGTGCTCGGCACGAGCGGCGCGGTGGAGCCGTTTGCGAAGACACTGACGGCGAAGGATGCCCCCGTGGCCTTTGTTTGCACGGGCACCGAGTGCCGCCCGCCCACGAGCGACCCGGCCAAAGTGAAGGCGATGCTGACCGGGAAGTGACCGGGACACTCCTGTCCACCAGCGGGGAAGTTGACTTCCGGGGAGCCGGCTGGGACGGGAGCTTTCCGCTTGCGCGGATTACCGGTGACGGAAGGTGATGCGGGCCTTGCTCAGGTCGTAGGGGGACATCTCGGCATCCACCCGGTCGCCGACGCTGATGCGGATGAAGTTCTTGCGCATCTTGCCAGAAATGTGCGCCAGCACTTCGTGCCCGTTGGGCAAAGCAATTCGGAACATGGTGCCCGGCAAAACCTGAGTCACCGTTCCCGTGAACGTGATTGGCTCTTCTTTAGGGGTCATTCCCGAAAAAACAGAGGCGCGCAAATTGCCGACTCCCGGCAGCGAAAGCAATTAAGAATTTCTGGGAAATTGATTTCGGACATCTGCGGGTTGGGGTGGTGGAGAGGCCTGACCGCGTGCGATTTCCCGCCAGCGCGCGCTGAGATCCAAGTCCAGGGAACAACCAAACCTGAGTTCGGTCACGCCGCACCCCCGTGCTCCTCAGTGAGGAGCCTCGTTGCGAACTGGATGCGACATAACTACCGCTTGCTTGTTGGCGGGAGGCATTGATAGACAAGCCCTGTGCCTTCCATCCAACGCGAACTGCGCGGCGTCTTGCCGGTCTTCCAAACGCCATTCCACCCTGACGAAACCATCGACCACGCCACGCTCGAACGCGAAATCGCCTGGCTCCACGACTGCGGCGCGCACGGCATCGTCATGGCGATGGTGTCCGAGACGCTCCGCCTGAGCAGCGAAGAGCGTGAAGAACTCGCGGCCTCCGCATGCAAGTTCGGGCGCGCGCGCGGCGTGGTGGTCATCAGCGTCGGCGCGGAGTCCAGCAAAGTCGCCGAGCGTTACGCCCGGCACGCCGAGTCCGTCGGCGCAGATGCGGTGATGGCCATCCCGCCCGTGTCGGTCGGTATCGGCGAGGGCGAACTGCTCGCCTACTACCGGCGCATCATCGAGGCCATCCGCATCCCCGTCATCGTGCAGGACGCCAGCGGCTACGTCGGCAAGCCCATGCCCATCGCCATGCAGGCGCGGTTGCTCGACGAGTTCGGCCCCGAGCGCGTGCTCTACAAGCCCGAGGCCAGCCCCATCGGCCCGAAGCTTTCCGAGTTGCGCGACGCCACGGGCGGACGCGCGCGGGTCTTCGAGGGCACCGGCGGCATCGCGCTCGTGGATTCCTTCCGGCGCGGCATCGTGGGCACCATGCCGGGCGCGGACCTCATCCGCGGCCTGGTCCCGCTTTGGAATGCGCTCGCCGCCGGCGACACCGCGCGCGCCGACCGCATCCACGGCCCACTCGCCGCGCTCATCTCGATGCAGACCAGCCTCGACGCCTTCCTCGCCGTGGAGAAGCACCTGCTCGTCCGGCAGGGCATTTTCAAGAACACCCTCGTCCGCGGCCCCGTCGGCTTCCGGCTCGATGCCGAAACCACACGCGAAGTGGACCGGCTGTTTGACCGGATGATTGAGGCGGCAGGTTGACCACGAATGGACGCGAAGCAACACGAATGAAGCACCCGCCAAACACGCTAAACACACGAAACGGGAATTCCTTTTCGCATCATTTCGCGTGTTTCGCGGGCATCTCAGTTGGGCACGTTCCAATGCGTGTTGCTTCGCGTTCATTCGCGGTTCTTCTCCCATGATCATCTACGTCCACTCCCCCTTCTGGCAGTTCCCGGAAGATTTCTTCGCTCACTTCAGCCGGCCGGCTCAGTGGGCGCGGGGCGGCAGGGCGGCTACTTGAGTTGCGCGGCTTCCTCGCTGGTGAGGGCAGGCCAGACCTTGAGCTTCTGCGTGTGGGCCAGGGCGCGCTGGTAGCTGCGTGTGTCGAAGGAGAGGAAGATTTTCGCGTGGCACTCGACGGCGGCGCTGACGTGCATCACGTCAATCGCGCGGAGCTTGGGCCAGCGCTGCGCGTAGTGGCGCATGAGTCCGGCGGCGCGCTGGGCCACGGCGTCGGCTTCCAGTTCGGCGCGGTAGAGGGTCTGGCCGTCAGCGAGCGCATCCTTCAGTTCCTCCCAGATGGTCTCGGCCTGCGCGGGATGGTTGGTCCAGAGCGCCTTCGCAACTTCCGGCCAGTGGAGGAAGGTGAAGGGCAGGCGAGGCTCCTCCTCAGCTATGTAGCGGCGAGCCTCGGAGGTGTTCACGTCCACCGCGTAGGCGGCGGCGATGAAGCTGGTGTCGGCGTAGCTCACCGCTCGCCGTCCTCCTCGCGCTGCCGGGCGACAATGCCGTAGGGCACGGGCTTCAAGCCGAGGCTGTCCAGCCATTCAAAGTGCTTCTTCCAAGTGCGCCGCTTTGGCTGCGCGGCGGCGTCCTTCACCAGCTCTTGCAGGAGGCTGTAGGGCGTGTGACCCCGCGCCTTCGCGGCGCGCACGAAGTTGCGCGCCGTCTTCTCGTCCACCCGGGTCTGAAGGAGTGTCATACGCCCGACTGTAATCTTGGCCGGATAGGTGTCAATCCACCGGCTGGCATCCCGGTTCACTTTGGATCGCGCCGAATTCCTGCGTGCAGATTCGTGTCCACTCATGGTTCCGTTTGTCATGACCATTGACGTTCACTCCCACTTCTGGCGATTCCCCGAGGATTTCTCTGCCGACTTCATCCGGCAGGCGCAGCGCGCGCGGGGCGGGCAGCCGGTAGATTTGCGCGTGCGGTTCGAGGACTACGCGGCCAGCGCGCCGCCGGACACGCGCACCATCGTCTTCGGCGGCAAGGCGCGCTTGAGCGGCGTGTGGGTGGATGACCGGCACGTCGCGGACTACGTCGCCGCGCACCCGGACCGGCTCATCGGCTTCCTCTCCGTGGACCCGACGCAGGACGGCTGGGAGCGCGAGCTGCACGTGGGCCACGAAGAACTCGGCCTGCGCGGCATCAAGCTGCTGCCCATGTATGCCGGGTTCAGCATGGATGACCCGCGTCTCGACCCACTCTGGCGCTACGCCGAGCAACGCGGTCTGCCGGTGCTGCTGCACGCGGGCACGACCTTCATCGCGCAAGCCCCGCTGGCCTTCACGCTGCCGCGCCTAATCGAACCGGTGGCGCTGAGATTCCCCGGCGTCAAAATCATCCTTGCGCACCTCGGCCATCCCTACGAGGCCGAGTGCCTGGTCACCATCCGCAAGCACGACAACGTCTTCGCCGACGTGAGTGCGCTGCACTACCGGCCCTTCCAGCTCTATCACAGCCTCATGCTCGCGCAGGAATACGGCGTCTGGCCCAAGCTGCTCTTCGGCACCGACTACCCGTTCACGACGGTCAACGCCTCGATTGAAGGCATTCGCAAACTCAACGACATGATCGAAGGCACGAAGCTGCCGCGCCTCGACGTGAAGCAAATCGAGGCGATGATTCAGCGGGACAGCCTCAAGTTGCTCGGCCTGGAGAAATGAATCCGCCTCCCGCCAACGCCGCGCCGACGCACACGCGCTTCGTCGTGCTCGCGGGGTTGTGCGCCGCCGCTGCGTTGTCCTACGTCAGCCGCAACGCCATCGCCGTCGCCGAAAGCACCGTGCGCGGCGACCTCGGGCTGACGAAGGAGCAGTCCGGCTGGCTGATGAGCGCGTTCTTCATCTCGTATTCCGTCTGCCAGATTCCCGGCGCGTGGGTCGGGCAGCGGTTCGGGGCGCGTAGGGCGCTGCCGGCGTTTGCCATCGTGTGGTCCATCGCCACGGCGGCGACGGCGCTGGGCGGCTTTGTAAACGTCCTCGCGATGCGCGTGGTGAAGGGCGTTTCGCAAGGTGGCCTGTTTCCCATTTGCACCGGCGTGGTGGCGAAGTGGTTTCCCAAGACTGGGCAGGCGTTCGCGACCGGCGCGCTCGGCAGCTTCATGTCCGTGGGCGGCGCGGTGGGCGCAGCGCTGACCGGCTGGCTCGTGGTGGAGATTGGCTGGCGGTGGATGTTCGTGCTCTACAGTCTGCCGGGGCTGCTCTGGGCGGCGTGGTTCTGGGGTTGGTTCCGCGAAACGCCGCGTGAGCATGGCGCGGTGAACCAAGCCGAGGCGGAACTCATCTGCCCCAGTGCCGGCGGTTTGCAACCGCCGTCCGTTGCTGCCGTTGCCGAAAAGAGCGGCGACTGCAAGTCGCCGGCCCAGGCAATCCCTTGGCTCCAACTCCTTACCAGCCCGGCCATGTGGTGCATCTGCGGCCAGCAGTTTTTCCGTGCGGCGGGCTACATGTTCTTCACAAGCTGGTTCGCCACGTATCTCCAAGAGGCACGCGGCGTGACCATCCTCAAATCCGGGTTTCTCACCATGCTGCCGCTGCTTGCGGTCGTGGTGGGCAGCCTTGCAGGCGGCGCAATTTCCGACGCGGTGCTCAAGCGCACCGGCAGCCGTCGCCTAGCGCGGCGGGGCGTGGCCATCATCTCGCTCGGCCTGTGCGCGGGGTTCACTTTGTCTGCTTACTTCTTTGCCGACGCGCTCGCCGCAGTGCTCATCATCAGCGCCGGCTCTTTCTTCGCGGCGGTCGCGGGGCCATGCAGCTACACCATCACGATAGACATGGGCGGCGAGCATGTGCCGACGGTCAACAGCGTGATGAACATGACTGGCAACTTTGGCGCGATGCTCTTCCCGCTCGCCGTGCCGCTGCTGCTGGGCAAGGAGCAGAACTGGAACGTGGTCCTTGTCAGCTTCGGCGTGCTCTATCTCGGCAGTGCACTCTGCTGGTGGCTGCTGAAGCCGGAGGGCAGCGTCTTTGAACAATCACTGGTGCGTTCCAAGTCCGATTCTCAGCCATGACCCAAGTCGAAACACCACAGAGCCGCTGCCGCTTCGCCCTTGCGTTCGGCGACATCACGCCGCCCGCGAACATCTACCACCGCATGTGGGGAGCGGCGAAGCACGAGCGCGCGACGGGAATCCACCGCCCACTGCGCGCGACCGTCGCCATCTTTGAGGCGGCGGAAGCGCCCAACGCCCGTGCCGGCGACTTGCAGTCGCCGTCTGGCGCGACCGATAGCAACGGACGGCGACTGCAAGTCGCCGGCACGGGGCAGCGCCAACTCCTCCTCGCGCTGGACCACTGCATCCTCGGCGCAGTGGAGCATCGCCAACTCGTAGAGCACATCGCGCAAGCCACCGGGCAGGCAGCTGAAAGCATCCTCGTTGTCTTCTCGCACACGCACGGCGCGGGCTTGATGGGACTGGAACGCGCGTCGCTGCCGGGCGGGGATTTGATTCCCGGCTACCTCCGCAGCGTGGCGGAGTGCGCGGCGGGCTTGGTCAAAGAGGCTTTGGTCAAACTAGCGCCCGCCGACATCACCTACGGCAACGGCCGCTGCAATCTCGCCGCGCACCGCGACTTTTGGGACATGGAGCGGCAGCTCTGGGCCTGCGGCTTCAATCCTACCGGCACCGCCGACGACACCGTGCTGGTCGCACGCGTGACGGGCACCGACGGCAAGCTGCTCGCCAGCGTGGTGAACTACGCCTGCCACCCGACCACGCTCGCGTGGGACAACACGCTCATCAGCCCCGACTACATCGGCGCGCTGCGCGAGACGGTCGAGCGAGAGACGGGCGCGCCGTGCCTCTTCCTGCAAGGTGCGAGCGGCGAGTTGGGGCCGGTCGAGGGCTTCGTGGGCGACCCGGCGGTTGCGGACCGCAACGGCCGGCAGCTCGCCTACGCCGCGCTCTCGGCGCTCACCGCGCTCCCGGCGGCGGGCACGCGCTTCCGCTACAGCGGCCCCGTCGTGTCCGGCGCGACGCTCGGCGCGTGGGCGCACGAGCCGCTGTCGGCGGCGGAGCTCGCGGCGAAGGCAGCGTGGCAAGTCGCGCGATGGAACGAGCCGCTCGACTATCGCCCCGGCCAGCCGACGGCGGCGCAGGTCGAAGCAGAGCTGAAGCAATTCCAAGCCGACGAAGAAGCCGCCCGCGCCGTCGGTGACCCCGCGAAGGCGGCCGACTGTCGAGCAATGGCGGAGCGGAAACGCCGGCTACTGCACCGGCTCTCGCAGCTCCCGCCCGGCGAGAAGTTCCCCCTGCAAATCACGCTCTGGCGCATGGGCGACGCGTGGTGGCTCGGCGTGCAAGGCGAGTTCTACAGCGTGCTCCAGACGGAGCTGCGCCGACGCTTCCCCGGCAAGGCCATCATCGTCGCGACCATTGCCGCAGACTGGGGGGCCTCGTATCTGCCGCCGCGCGAACTTTACGGCACGGGCATTTACCAGGAGACCATCGCCGTCGTCGCACCCGGGAGTCTGGAACAGGTGATCGAGACGGTGGCCCACAGGATGGAGGCGATGGGATGAACCGAGCGCGCGAGTTCTGCTCCGGGTGGAACGGGCCACCGGCCCGTTGCGGCGGGCGACCCGCCCGACGCCCGACGCGTGCGTGCGCCGGGAGCGGTTCAATCGGTTCGATCGTTGGCTGTGCCGAAGCTCGGCGGCAGGTTGCCGCCGAGAACGGCCAAGTTGGTCGTTCCACCCAGCAGAGTTCACCGCCTGGCTCTGACTTTCGTGGCCGAACCGACTCCGCACGCCAAAGCGCGCGGCGACTCCGTTTGGGCGAGGGCGAAGGTGGCTTCTCCGTGAACACGAAAGTTTGAGCCTCCTTACGTCGGCTCCTACACAGATTTGAAACCATGAAAATTAAGAAGATTGAAACCCTCGTCTGCCACGCGCGGATGCGGAACTGGGTGTTTGTAAAGGTCGTCACCGACCAGCCGGGACTCATCGGCTGGGGCGAGGCGACGCTGGAATGGCACACGCGCAGTGTGGTCGGGGCCGTCGAGGACATCGCGGAGTTGCTCCTGGGTGAGGACCCGACGCGGCCTGAGCATTTGTGGCAGATGATGTATCGGCAGCACTTCTGGCACGGGCACGGCATTGTGCGCGCCACGGCCATCGCGGGGATTGACCTCGCGTTGTGGGACATCGTCGGGAAGGTCGCGGGGCTGCCGCTGGCGAAGGTCTTCGGTGGGCCGGTGCGCGACTACGTGCGGACCTACTGCCACCTCGGCGGCGGGCGGATGGAGGATTTTTACGAGACGCCGGTGGACAACGCCAAGCGCTTCGCCGACCTCGCGCTGGCGGCGGTGGCGGACGGCTTCACGGCGTTCAAGAGCATGGCCGTGCCAAGCACGATGCCCATTGAGGGGCAGAAGCCGGTGAAGGCCGCCGAAGCTGCCGTGGCCGCGATGCGCGACGCCGTGGGGCCGGACATCGACATCATGGTGGACTGCCACGCGCGGCCGTCGCCAGCGATGGGGCTGAAGTTCGGCAAGGCGCTGGATGCGTATGGTCTCTACTTCTTCGAGGAGCCCTGCTGGCCCGAGTGCGTGGACGGCTTGGCAAAGATTAACGCCGCGCTCACCACGCCCGTCGCGAGCGGCGAGCGCGTGACGAACCTAGAGGCGTTCAAGGAACTCTTCGACAAACGCGCGGTGGAAATTTGCCAGCTCGACCTGACGCACTGCGGCGGCTTCACAGCGGCCCGGCGCGTGGCGGCGTTGGCGGAGGCGCACCGCATCGCGCTCGCGCCGCACAACCCGCAGGGTCCGGTGAGCACGGCGGCGTCGCTGGAGTTCGGCTTCTCGCAGCCCAGCTACATCATCTGCGAGACCGTCCACAACGACGTGCCGTGGCGCGTGGACGTGGTGCAGGAAGGCTTCACCGTGGAGAAGCAGGGCCGCATCGTGCGCCCGAACACCAAGCCCGGCCTGGGCATCACCATTAACGAGAAGGCCGTGAAGAAACACCCGTTCCAGCAGGAAGTCTTGCAGCGGGAGTTCTCCCGGGACGGCGCGGTGGCCGATTGGTGAAACTGCCGTCCGCGCGCGCAGCGGACCCGTATTTCATCATTTTACAATTCTGCGGCCGGTTTAGCCTTTTACTCAGTGTTGATGCACCGCGCCTTGCTACTTGGCTTTTTGCTGGGGCAGTTGCTCGTCTCCGGCTGCGTGCCGGAGAGAGACCGTGAGTTCGTCATCGCACGCAAACGCATGTTGGACCAACAACTCACCGCCCCCGGACGTGGCATTGCGGACGAGCGCGTGCTCGCCGCGATGCGCACCGTGCCGCGTCACGAGTTCGTGCCGGAGGAACAAAGGCACATCGCTTACGATGACAGCCCGCTGCCCATCGGCCATGGCCAGACGATTTCCCAGCCTTACATCGTCGCGCTCATGACCGAGCAGTTGAGGCCGCAGCCGCAGGACAGGGTTTTGGAGATCGGCACCGGATCTGGCTACCAAGCCGCCGTTCTCTCCGGCCTCGTGAAGGAAGTCTTTACCATCGAGATCATCGCGCCGCTGGCAAAGCGCGCGGAGACGGACCTTCGCCGGCTCGGCTACACCAAAGTCTTCGTGCGCGCTGGCGACGGCTACAAAGGCTGGCCGGAGCAAGCGCCGTTCGATTCCGTGATTGTCACCTGCGCGCCGGACCAAGTGCCAAGGCTACTCGTCGAACAGCTCAAGGAGGGCGGGCGAATGGTGATTCCGATGGGACCAGAGGGCGGTGTGCAGGAGCTGTATCTTTTGGAGAAGCGCGGCGGCGAGGTGAAGCAGAAGGCCATCCTTCCCGTGCGCTTCGTGCCGATGACGCGCGAGGACGGAGCGAAGCACTGAGCTTTGGCGGCACGCTGAGGACGGGTGCGCGCTACCTTGCCTCGCCGCCCTCCGTGGCAAACGGGTCAATCAACGCGGCCTGCACAGAAACCCCGAATCCATAAACAAACGTCTCGCTGCATGTGGATTAGAAAATGGGGGGCTTGCCGGACTCAACCAGCGGTTCCTGTCGGCCACCAGTTCGCGGGGGTATTTGCGTTTGGTTCGCGGCGTCATGCCCTCGGAGCGCCGGTCTCCGGCCCCGGCGTGTTGTTCAGACGAAGCTTCGCGCCCGGGTCGGTGTCGTTATCAGCAGAGGTTGTTATCCAAAAACTCTCGGTTAACCTCATAGGCGACTCCGGGGCCTTTCTCTCCCAGCTTCCGGAGAAAGCCCGCAGTGTGAAGGCGATTGAAGAGGCTCTTGACCTTCCGGTAAAGGATCTCGAACTCACGGATGTTGTCCGGCCGACCACCATCTGCGTAGAACATATTGAAGCAGGTCGCGCGTGCGCTGGCCTTCTTGGATTTAGAATACTCACAGTGCCGGTAAACGATCTGGAGGACGCGACGGGAGAGGTCATCCAGCGTTTTGAGTGCTTCTCCATACAAACCCTCCAGTTCACGTCCGTAGTCAGTTCGAATGAGAACCGAGTCAGGCAGGAAAACCGGATGCAGCGACGGGCTGTCCAGATGACGATGAATCAGCCCATTCGTTTCGAGACTGCGTAACGCATCGAAGTGGTTGTTTTCCGGCGTCAGCATCACGGTGTAGCGCAGGCGCGCGTTTTCCCGCTCAGACTTGATGAGATAGGAGAGCACCAGCTTCTGGGCCTCGGAGAGGGGCCCGTTGGTTCGCTGTTCAACCCAGCCGTCCACCGATTTGAAGAGGTATTCCATCTCGTCATCGAGTAGCCGGCCCCGCCTCAGAAACACCCCGAGTTCGTTTTCCGAATAGAATCGGTAGTAAGGGAGGTCGAGTTGGTTGCGCAGGCAATAGTCAGTGAGCGTGGCCATGCCAACGCCCCGGCCTTCCCATTTGTCGAAAACCGAAAGCACCTGGGCGAGCTTCGGATTCCGAGGTCTAGGGTCTGGCACGATTCGACGCACGGGACTTTCAGCGCTCTGAATCTCGATAAGCTGGCTTTTTCGGAACGCACCCGGATTACGAATCTCAATGAATTGGCCCGGCTGGATGGTGATAATCACTTGGCGGTCGAGGTGATAATCACGATGGGCCAGAGCATTGTTGATGGTTTCGCGAAGAATCTTCTCTGGATATTCGGGCTCGCTTCGCCCGCCTGCTTCTACGCGGATGCCCACTTGGATGTTCTGCAGGACGTAGGCGACGCTCGCCTCCATCAGCGGAAGGATATTGTTGATAAGAAGTTTCTTGTCTTGAGCAATCCTACTTGCCGCCTCTTCTGTTCCTTGGGGTGGGTTCACGTAGCCATGAACTTGGCATCGAAAATTCAACCAACGCTCGGGAGACTGCCCGCACACCAGCAACCCCAAGGTGGTTACTTTACCTTCTCGGACGAACCCTTTGCTTACCAAAAACGGAAGCGCCGCTTCAATCGTCGGCTTCAGCGTCGCGATCCTTATCTGGCGATTTAGAGCCGTGATGAACTCGTTTAGGCGGTCAAGGTCGAGGTCATTGAGCGAGGCCGTTTCAACAATCTGAAGCTCTCGTGCCAAGGCCAGTTCTTCTTTCAGTTCCTCAAGTCGCGAGATGTCCGCTTCTTTGATTCGTTCTTCGCCAGTAATTACGCGTTTCCATGCGTGTTCGCCCAAGAAGCAAAACTTCCTTTCGGTCGGCAGTTCATCGACAAACAAAACGCCAACCTGGCCGTCCCGAAATTCGACAATTCGAAAATCGGGCAGAAATTCGCTGACGTCCAACCGACGTCCGCCGGGCTTGTCTGTGAACAAGGTGCGGAGTTCTTTGATTTTCGGCTCGGCTTCGGGACGCCAACCGGTGAAGCGGAATGAGCGGTTGCCATGCTCTGTCTTGTCCTCGATCCCGAGAATCAGAATCCCACCGCGTGTGTTTAGGAACGCGTTTACTGTCTTCTGCCTTTCCTTCCAGCTGCCCCCATCACTTGGGACGGGCTTGATCTCGACGATGTCGGTCTCGACCTCCTCGAAACGCTGTTCGGCAACAAGCGTTTCCAGTCTTGCCAAGATTCTGTCGAGAGTCTTCATCTTCAATGCGCTCCAACGGCTACGCCTTCGCCACCAACTGGCGCAGCACATACGGCAGGATTCCGCCGTGCTGGTAGTAGTCGATCTCGATGGGCGTATCGATGCGGCAGGCGACGGCGATGTTTTCCACGGTGCCGTCTTTGCGCGTGATCTTGAGCGTAAGGTCCTGCTGGGGCTTGAGGTTCGCGTCAAGGCCCACGATGTCGTAGGTCTCGCTGCCGTCGAGCTTCAGAGTCTGCGCGGTGGTGCCTTCCTTGAATTGCAACGGCAGCACGCCCATGCCGACGAGGTTCGAGCGATGGATGCGCTCGAAGCTCTGCGCGACGACGACTTTCACGCCGAGCAGGTTCGTGCCTTTCGCGGCCCAGTCGCGGCTGGAGCCGGTGCCGTATTCTTGTCCGGCCAGGATGATGAGCGGCGTGCCGCTGGCGATGTGCTTCACCGCCGCATCGTAGATGGCCATCTTCTCGCCGGTGGGCTGGTAGATGGTGTTGCCGCCTTCCTCGCCGCCGAGCATCAGGTTCTTGATGCGGACATTGGCGAAGGTGCCGCGCGTCATGATGCGGTCGTTGCCACGGCGCGATCCGTAGCTGTTGAAGTCCACGAACTCGACGCCGTTGTCGCCGAGGAATTTTCCAGCAGGCGAACTCTTCTTGATTGCGCCGGCGGGCGAGATGTGGTCGGTGGTCACGCTGTCGCCGAAGATGCCGAGGGCGCGCGCGCCGGTGATGGGCTTGATGCTGCCGGGCTCCATGCCGAAGTTCGTGAAGAACGGCGGCTCCTGGATATAGGTGCTCTGGCGGTCCCACTCATAGACGTTGCCGACGGTGGACGGGATCTCGTTCCACTTCGGATTTTGCGACGCGAAATTCTTGTAGAGCTTCTGGAAAATCTCCGGCTTGAGCGATGACTGCATGGCGTCGCGCACTTCCTGGAGCGTGGGCCAGAGGTCGGCGAGATAAACGGGTTCGCCGTCCTTGTCCTTGCCGAGCGGCTCGCAGCTCAGGTCGATGTCCACGCGGCCCGCGAGCGCGAACGCGACGACGAGCGGCGGCGACATGAGGAAGTTCGCCTTGATGTTCTGATGCACGCGCGCCTCGAAGTTGCGGTTGCCGGAGAGCACGCTTGCGGTGATGAGATCGTTCTTCACCACGGCCTCCTCGATGTTCGCGTCGAGCGGTCCGGAGTTGCCGATGCACGTCGTGCAGCCGTAGCCGACGAGGTTGAAGCGAAGCTTGTTGAGATAGGGCGTGAGGCCGGTCTTCTTGAGGTAATCCGTCACGACGCGCGATCCGGGCGCGAGCGACGCCTTCACGGCGGGATTCACCTTGAGACCTTTTTCGACGGCCTTCTTCGCGAGCAAGCCGGCGGCGATCATCACGCTCGGGTTGCTGGTGTTCGTGCAGCTCGTGATGGCGGCGATGAGCACGGAGCCGGTGCCGACCGTGGCCTTCTTCTTCGAGGTCATCTCGACCTTCACGGATTTCGAGATGTCTTTGCGCGTCTTGCCGAACCCGTTCTCGGTCACGGGCCGTTGGAACGAGTTGAAGAATTCGCGTCGGAGGTTCGGCAGTTCGATGCGGTCCTGTGGACGTTTCGGACCAGCGACGCTGGGCTTCACCGTGTTGAGGTCGAGCTCGATGACCTGCGAGTAATCCACCTGGCCGGCCTGCGGAATGCCCCAGAGATTCTGCGCCTTGTAGTAGTTCTCATACATCAGGCAATGCGCCTCGCTGCGGCCGGTGGCGCGCAGGTAGTTGGTGCATTCCTCGTCGATGGGGAAGAAGCCCATCGTCGCGCCATATTCCGGCGCCATGTTCGCGATGGTCGCGCGGTCCACGAGCGGGAGCGCGGCGGCGCCGGGTCCGAAGAACTCGACGAACTTGCCAACGACTTTCGCCTTGCGCAGCAACTGCGTGACGGTGAGCGCGACGTCGGTGGCGGTGACGCCCTCGCGGATCGCGCCGGTGAGGTGGAGGCCCACGACATCCGGCGTGAGGAAGTAAACCGGTTGGCCGAGCATGCCCGCCTCGGCCTCGATGCCGCCCACGCCCCAGCCGACGATGCCGAGACCGTTGATCATCGTGGTGTGCGAATCCGTGCCGACGAGCGTGTCGGGATAATAAACGCCGTCGGCGGAGAGGACGCCCTTGGCGAGATATTCGAGGTTCACCTGATGCACGATGCCGATACCGGGCGGAACGACCTTGAACGTATCGAACGCCTGCATGCCCCATTTCAAAAACTGGTAACGCTCACGGTTGCGCTGAAATTCGATCTCCAGGTTCTTCGCGAACGAATCGGCGGAGCCCGCCGCATCCACCTGCACCGAGTGGTCCACCACGAGATCCACCGGCACGAGCGGCTCGATGATCTTGGGATTCTTGCCGAGCTTCGCGACAGCCGAGCGCATTGCCGCGAGGTCCACGAGCAGCGGCACGCCGGTGAAGTCCTGCAAGACGATGCGCGCGACCACGAACGGAATCTCCGCTGTGCGCGTCTCGTTCGGCTTCCAGTTCGCCAACTCCTTCACGTTCGCCTCGCTGACCTTCTTGTCGTCGTAATTGCGCAGCACGGATTCCAGCACGATGCGGACGCTCACGGGCAGGCGCGAGATGGGGCCGACCCCGGCGGCCTCCAGCGCGGGGAGGGAGTAGAACTTGCCGGACTTGCCGTTGCCGAGGTCGAAGGATTGAAGCGTGTTGAACAGGTTATGGCTCATAAAAGAATTAACCCCGACAACGCATCCCGCGTCCGTCAGGAGCGCCGAAAATGGGGATAGCGCAGTTGTGTGTCAAGTGGCCGAGCACTGCTGGGAGGAGCCGGCACAGTCCGCGTGATGGAGACGCTTGCCAGCGTGCGGCTGGGAAACTATAGAAGCCACAAGCTGAACGGAACGGTGTGGACCGACACAGGCCGCCGGCCGGTTCGGAATGCAAGTTTGATGCCCGATGATTCGGTCCGAGTCATCGGGTGACTTTTTCGGCCTGATTGAGCGCCCCTTACGACCATGTTGGCAAAACGAGTGATTCCTTGTCTGGACGTTCATGACGGCCAAGTGACGCGCGGCGTGCAGTTCGGGCGCGCGGAGGCGGGCGGGCTGCGCAACGTGGGCGATCCGGTCGAGCTGGCCGTGCGCTACAACGAGCAGGGCGCGGACGAGATGGTGTTCTTCGACATCACGGCCAGTGCGCACGGACGTGCCAGCATGGTGGACGTAATTGAGCGCGCGGCGGACCAATGCTTCATGCCACTCACGGTCGGCGGCGGTATCCGGGTGCTGGACGACATGCAGACGATGCTGCGTGCAGGTGCGGACAAGGTGAGCATCAACTCCTCGGCGCTTGCGACGCCTGACCTCATCCGGCAAGGCGCGGAGAAGTTCGGCAGCCAGTGCATCGTCGTCTCGATTGATTGCAAGAAGGTCGCGCCCGAACGCTGGGAAGTCTTCGCCAAGGGCGGGCGGCAGGCGACAGGTTTGGAAGCCGTCGAGTGGGCGAAACGTGCCGTGTCCCTCGGCGCAGGGGAAATTGTGCTCAACTCGATTGATGCCGACGGCACCAAGGCTGGCTTTGACCTCGTCATCACGCGACGCGTGAGCGAGTCGGTGGGTGTGCCGGTGGTGGCCAGTGGCGGCGCGGGCAGCTTGGAGCACATGGCGGACGTGTTGCTGGAGGGCAGGGCGGATGCAGTGCTGGCGGCGAGCATCTTTCACTTTGGCACCTACACAGTTGGCGATGTGAAGCGCCACCTGGCCGGGAAGGGGATTCCCGTGCGCACCACCTGACTTGTATGCCGTCCTTCGCTGAATCCCGCCTCGGCCCGATCCTGCTGCTCGTCGCGTCGAATGTCTTCATGACCTTCGCGTGGTATGGGCATCTGAAGTTCAAAAGCTCGCCGCTGTGGATCGTGGTGCTGGCGAGCTGGGGCATCGCGTTCTTCGAGTATTGCCTCATGGTGCCGGCCAACCGTTGGGGGCACGGCATCTACTCGGCGACGCAGCTCAAAATCATGCAGGAGGTCATCACGATTCTCGTCTTCTGCGCGTTCGCGGTCTTTTATCTCGGCGAGAAGCTGAAGTGGAACCATCTTGCCGCCTTCGCTTGCGTCATCGCCGCCGTCTTCTTCGTCCGGCTTGAAACAAGCGAGAGCAAAAAGCCCGATCGCAACTCTCAACCTTCAACTCTCAACTCTCCCCAATGAGCTTCTACGACAAACTCAAGTTCACCAGCGACGGACTCATCCCGGCCATCATCCAGGAGCAGTCCACCGGCCGCGTGCTGATGATGGCGTGGATGAACCGCGCCTCGCTCGAAACCACCGTCGCCACCGGCAAGACGCACTTCTGGAGCCGGTCGCGGCAGAAGTTCTGGATGAAGGGCGAGTCCAGCGGCCATGTGCAGGTGGTGAAGGACATCGCGTTCGACTGCGATGGCGACACATTGCTCATCCAGGTCGAGCAGACCGGTGCGGCCTGCCACGAGGGATTCAAGAGCTGCTTCTTCCGCAGCATTGAGGGCGGTGGTGCGCAGTGGAAGGAGACGGAGCCGCGCCTGGAAACGCCCGAGCAGATATACGGCAAGAAATAGCCCGTGCTGCGTGCTGCGTGTTCCGTAATTGCAACGGACGCGTCCGAACTGATTCACGCACCACGGAACACGCAGCACGTTCATGGAAGACTTCGCCCCCTTCGCCAGCCGTGATTACCTCATCACGCTCGGCCTGCTGGTCTTCGCGCGCGGCATGGACTTCCTGAGCACCTGGTTTGCCACGCCGACGCTCGCGCTGGAGGCGAACCCGGTGGCGAAGTGGCTGGGCTGGAAATGGGGCATCCTCTTGAATGCAGCCCTCTGTCTGGCGGCGGCCTGCTGGCCCTTGGCCGCGCTGGTCTTGGTGACGACCAGCTTGCTGGTGGCGGCGCGCAATTTCAAATCCGCCTGGCTCATGCGCTCGCTGGGCGAGGAGGGATATTCCATGCTCGTGGGTGAAGCCATGCTGCGCTCCGGCTGGCGGACCTATCTGATCAGCTTGTTTGGGGAGGCCGGACTGGTCGGCTTGCTGGGGCTGGGCGTTGCCTCCACCAGCGAGTGGCCTTCGGTCGCGCTGGCGGTGGGGGTGGGCATGATTGCCTATGCCGTGGCGGTGGTCTTTTACTCGCTGCTGGTCTTCTGGCGGAGCCGACGGGGCTGAACGGCAGGAGGGGGAGCGCGACCTTGAGGTCGCAGCATCGTGCATGGTTTAGGAACGCTTGAACCGCACTGTTCCTGCCGAGCTATCTGCGGCGTGAACGCCGCGTGCGTTCAACATTTTGGAGCCGTCAATTGGATTGACATCCAAGCCCGTCTCGTTGTAAGTCAACTGCCCAAGCCAATGACTGGAGTTGTTCCCAAACTGAGTCCGCACTCCGCACTCCGCACTCCGCACTCCGCACTCCGCACTCCGCACTCCGCACTCCGCACGTAGCCGGGGCCTTCTTTGCGGTCGCAGCCGAGGCCACGAGGCTCGTTTCCCCACACCGGAACGCCGGTTTCCGGCCCGGCGCATTGGCAGGCAGCACGTCCGACACCGCCAACTTGTTGTCTGCGGCGGGAGTTTGCGCCATTACGGCACACAGGAAGGCACCTGCGGAGCCAAACTTGGCGTCTGCGGTAGTCAACTTACCGTCTGCGGCGGTCGGGAAGGCGTCTGCGGAGCAGAACTTGCCATCTGCGCCGGTCAACTTGGTGTCTGCGCCAGTTGGAAAGGCATCTGCACCTGCGGCAGACTGCTCCGCTACAGCCGCAGACACCTTGTCAACCGCCTCAGACGAATTGTTTGGTTCGGCAGATGCCAAGCTGACGGGCGCACGGGCCAAGTTTGTCTCCACACACCGAAAGCTTACCGCATCAGCCGCCTTACCGGCTGCCGCAAGCCAATTAACTCGCGCTGCACGAGCAAGGTTACTGACCTCTGTCGCCTTCCTCCCTCACCCTGGCCCTCTCCCGCTGGGAGAGGGGAGCACTCCGCCGCCGTCCCTGACTCAGAGACGCCACTTTCGCCCCCACCGCTGTCGGCCATTCTCCCTCGCCCAGCGGGAGAGGGCCGGGGTGAGGGAGAAAACATGGATCACCTACCTGCACCAAACCACCTAACCCCCTCGGTCTAAACTCGTTCCCCCTCAACCCTCAACCCTTAACCTCTCTACCTCGTATGCTCGACGAATACGACTTCCACATCCTCCAGCTCCGCTACATCCGCGAGGCCATGAATGACTTCGTCAACTACCGGCCCGACGACCTTACCGTCGCACTGGTGGATGCGCTCATCGCCGGGGCCAAGACCACCCGAACCGATTTCCTCAACGCCAAGACCGACTTCGACCTCGCCATGGGCGGGCGCAACTCCGCTGTCACCAACCTGCACGACGCCTGCGTGTCCGTCTTCGGCATCATGAAGACCCGCTTCCGCAAGGACATCGTCAGCAGCGAGGTCATCGCCAAGCTCCCCGTGGACGACCGCACTCCGGCCGACACCCTGCGGCGCGGCCAGTCCACCAGCATCCTTTGGGGCAAGCTGCCCAACCCGCCCGGCAGCGCCACCGCGTTCAAGGCCTGGGACACGATGGACAAGACCGCCTTCGACGCCCTCGTGACCGCGCTCGAAGCCAAGCTGGACACCTTCACCAACGAGACGGACGACTACGAGGAAGCGCAGGGCAACCTGCACAAGAAGGACGCTGAGATGACGGACTTCATCAGCGCCGCCCTCGCGCAAGGCCGGCACCAATTTGCGGAGGGCACCCCGCAGCGCGATGTGATTGACCACATCCCCACCACGCCTGCCCAGCAAGCCCCGGCCAAGGCCGTCATCACCGTGGCTACCAGCCCCGCCGCCGGCACGGCGCACCTGGAGTTCAGCGCGAACCACGCGACCAGCTATGACGTGCTCCACAAAGGCCCTGCCGACTCTGTCTTCACCGTGGTGGCGGACGACATCATCGTGACGATCTACAACGCCACCGGCCTTGTCGTCGGTGCGCACGAATACAAGGTCATCGGCCGCAATTCCCGTGGCGCGGGACCGGAGAGCGATGTGAGCGTGGTGAATGTGGGCTGAACGTGAGGCACTAGAATTATGGCATACACAAACTCATTCAAAGGCCCGACTCGGGTGGACCACCGCATCCTCGGCCCTGACAACAAACTCATCGGCACTCTGCGTGTGAAACCGTCGGGCGTCCTCTGGAGACCTGCGGATGTCCGCAGGTTTTACAGTGTTGAACTCGCAAAATTTGCTGAATGGATTACGGCGGATTCGACTGGGGCTGAAAGAACCAAGGTCTAAATGAAAGCCATGAAATCAAGAACCGCGTGGTCAGTGATGCTCCTAAGCGCAGCTTTGCTTGTGAGTCCACGAGTGGGGCTCGGACAAAACGGAACTGGCCCAGGTTCAGTGGATTTGCCGTTCACGGGCCACACAAACGCCGCTTCACCTGTGCGGCACCTTGCAGCCCGTCCTGGCGGTGGTTTTTTCGTGGTCCACGGTCCGCGCACTGCGAACAATTTGCCGCCAGGAGACGAGCTTTTCGCCATGAGTCCATCTGGCCAGCGTGACACAGCTTTCCAGTCTTTCTCACCTCCAAGAAATCCGGCAACCGGCGAGGTTCTCTCAGTTGTGCCGCTGTCGGATGGTCGCATGTTCGTCGCTGGAGGGTTCAGCTTTCCAAGCGTTACGGGTGGCAGTGGCTTGGCGTTACTACTCCCGAACGGAATGTTGGATACCACGTTCAGGCCGAACTTCTCCTGGTCAGACATTCATTCACCGCAAGCTGTCGTCCAGCAGCCCGATGGTAAGGTTCTGGCGCAAATGGGTTCTGTTCTTTTCAACGGCTTTACCAAGTCAGGAATATCGCGCTTCTCCACGGATGGGACGCTCGACACCAGTTTTCATTACGCCGGAACAGGGGCAAAACCGAGCGTTGACGCGATGCACATATTGCCAGACGGCAAGATACTCATTGCCGGAGGCTTCACAAACGTGAATGGCATCGCAAAACAAGGGATTGCTCGACTCAATGCGGACGGCACGCTTGATACAAGTTACTCACTTACTCTGACTGGAAGCCTAAGTTTAGGACGCATTCTGCCTTCTCCTGGTGGGAAATTGCTCCTTGTCGGGGCGTTCACTTCTATCGGCGGTATCAATACGACAAACATCGCGCGGCTGCACCCAGACGGAACACCGGACACAGGCTTTGTTTCAGCCACTGTTCTGCCCGGGTTACAGGCTGATACCAGGGCACTTGTCCGGCCCATTGTCCAAGCAGACGGGAAAATCGTCATCGGTGGAACATTTACGAATGTCGGTGGTCTCTCCCGAAACGGCGTTGCAAGGCTTAACGCCGATGGCTCATTGGACACGTCCTTTGACCCAGGAACCGGTGTCTCACTTGGTTTCGACACCGGCGGTGCCACCACTGTGCCTACGACATACTCCTTAGTTCAGCAGCCGGACGGGAAAATCCTCATCGGCGGTTCGTTCTATAACGTCAATGGAGTTCAGCAACAAAATCTGGCACGTCTTAATGGCGACGGAGGCCCCGTGGTTTCCCAGTCCACGAACGCGGGAAACATTACCCTCAGCGTTGTGACCTCTGGCACCGGGCTGACCTATCAGTGGCAGGTGAACGGCACTAATCTCATTGGCGCTACGGGTGCCACGTTCACGGTGACAAACTTTGCCGCCGCCAATGCGGGGCGGTATTCGGTTATCGTCAGCAACAGCGCGGCAGTGGGAGTGATTGTCAGCCGGCCGGCCGTTCTTCGCTCCTTCGGGGATTTGCGGATGTTTGCCGGCATGTCCATCGCGGGCGAGGCGGGCGACCGTTACCGGATTGAAGCAGCGGACATCGTCCCCGGCGTGACGAATTGGGTGGCCGTCACGACTTTCACGCACCCCGGCGGCACCTTCCTCTACACGGACCCGAATTCACCGGGCAGAGCACAACGCTACTACCGCGCTGTCTTGGAGCCGTAATCGATAGCCGCGCATCTGCGCTCCGAGTTGATTGGAGACTCGTCACCTCGTCACCTACGGAGGGAGGGGTGCGGTTGTCCTGCCAGACCCTGCAAGCGGCATCCGGGGGCAAACTTTGCTCAGAAATTCTGGTGGTCCCCCTTTGCAAGTGTTTGCGCGCTGGCCTAGTCTCGGCCCAACACATGAAGAGCTTGCTGGTTTGGCTGGTCGTTCTCGGCACCTTAGGTGGCGGCGGTTACTACGCCTACCAGAAGTGGCCGGACAAGGTCGCGTTCTGGAAGACCGCCGAGAAGGCCGACGCCGCGAAGAAGTCAGGCCGTCCCACCACCTCCGCGGTGGAGCAGCGCAACATCAGTTTCGCCATCAGCGCGGCGGGGGAAATCACCCCGGCTGAACAGGTCTCGGTCCGTCCCGAGGTGAGCGGTCGCATCGACAAGCTGCCGGTGGACATCGGCGACAAGGTCAAGAAGGGTGAAATCCTGTTCACGCTCGACGACTCCGACTTGCAGATCGAGCGCAGCCAGCGCCAGACGGAAATCGAGGCAACCAAGCTTCAGATCGAGGGCGCCCGGCTGACGCTTGAGAAGCTCCAGCTCGACTTCGAGCGCACCAAGCAGATTTTTGAGAACAAACTCCCCTTGGATCGCAGCCAACGCCAGACGGACGTCGAGGCGGCCAAGCTTCAAATCGAAGGCGCGCGGCTGGCAGTCGAGAAGCTCCAGATCAACTACGACCGCACCAAGCAGCTCTACGACAACAAGCTCCTGGCGCAGGAAGCCTTTGACAATGCCCGGACCGAGCTGGATCAGGCGCGCAACACCCTGGCGCTCGCCCGCAACAACTACGACAAGCTGCTCACGCGGGAAGTCCTCGAGAATGCGAAGATCGAGGTCGATCTGGCCCGCAACAACCATGCGCTGGCCCGTAACAGTTTCGAGCGTTCGCAGAAGACGCTCCAGCTCATCGAGGATCGGATTTCCAAGACGAAGATCACCGCGCCGTTTGATTGCACCATCCTCACGCGCCCGGTGTCCGCAGGCCAGGCGGTGTCCGGCTCCGGGGGCGTGAACAGCGGCACCGAGGTGCTCACCATCGCGGACCTGAGCGAGCTCATCATCAACGCGCACATCAACCAGGCGGATGTCACCCGCATGAGCGTCAACCAGCGGGTGCAAATCGAGGTGGAGGCCGTCGCGGGCTTGAAGCTCTTCGGGCGCGTGGACCGCATCGCGCCGCAGGCCACCATCAAGAATGGCATCAAGGGTTTTTCCACGCGGATCATCGTGAAGAACGACGAGAAGTCCGGCGTGCGCCCGGGCATGACGGCGAACCTCACCATTCCGCTACAGGCCGCTGACAATGTGCTGGCGGTGCCCCTCGCGGCGGTCTTCAGCGAGCAGGGTGATCGGTTTGTGTATGTAAAGCAGGGCGAGAGATTTGTCCGGGCGCCAATTTTGATCGGTGTCACGGACTATGACTACGCGGAGGTGACCAAGGGCCTGCAAGGGGGCGAGACCGTCTCCTTGGTCACGCCGGCTGAGGAGGTTGGCAAAGTGCAGCAAGCCTTTGGCGCGGCGGCCAAGGGGGGCAAGGGTGCTGGCAAAGGCGGCGACGGCAAGAGTGGCTATTCCAAAGGCGGCAGCGGCGGGACCGGTGGTGGCAGCAAAAGTGGCGGCACCGGGACGGGTGGCTCCAGCAGCGGTGGCGAGCGCCGCAGCCCTCCCAGCCAATAGCTTCCCCCCAGACGCTAGACCCTATCCCCTATCCCCTACTGTGGCCCTCATCGAACTACGCGGCGTCAGCAAGATTTACCACCTCGGTGGGGAGGAAATCCGCGCGCTCGACAACGTGGACCTCGACATCAACGGCGGCGAGTTCATCTCCATCATCGGTCCGTCCGGCAGCGGCAAGTCCACGCTCATGCACATCCTCGGCTGCCTGGACTCGCCGACGAAGGGCAGCATCAAGCTCGATGGCACGGAGATCGCCAGCGCCTCCACCCGCGAGCTGGCCCGCATCCGCAACGAGAAGATCGGCTTCGTCTTCCAGTTCTTCAACCTGCTTCCGAAGTTGAACGTGCTGCAAAACGTGGAGCTGCCGCTGGTGTATGCCGGGTGCGGTTCCCGAGAGCGTCGGGAGCGGGCGATGGAGGCGCTCCGGTTGGTGGAGATGGAGAACCGCTCCAAGCACCGTCCGATGCAGCTCTCTGGCGGGCAGCAGCAGCGGGCCGCCATCGCCCGGGCGCTGGTGAACCGCCCGAAAATTGTGTTTGCCGACGAGCCGACCGGCAACCTCGACTCGCACACGGGCGAGACGATTCTCAAGCTGTTCCATGATCTGAGCCGCAAGGGCAGCACCATCGCGCTGGTGACACATGATCCGGAAATCGCCGCCGTCACCCCGCGCAAGATCGAGATTCGCGATGGCAAGATCGCGAAGAACGTGGATGCGAAGCTGGCCGGCCAGCAGGAGGGGCCCAAGTTTGCTGTCGGCCAGGCCACGGCCACCTGACCATGCACCTGATCAACGCCGTTCTAGTCGGTCTGAAGGAGATCTGGGCGAACAAGTTCCGGTCCATGCTCACCATGCTGGGCATCATCCTCGGGGTTTCGAGTCTGGTGGCCATGTCCGCCTTGGTGAAGGGCATGGAGAACGGCATGAAGGAAGCGCTCATTGCCATCGGCGGCCTGGAGAAGGTGCGGGTCGAGGAGCAGGACATTCCCGTCTGGCAGCAGCATCTGGCGGATCAGGCGGTGGGAACCACGATGAACGATGTCCACGCGCTCATCCGCAGCGCGCCGCTCATCACCATGGTCGTGCCCGAGATGCGCACGCGGGGCATCACGATGACGCGCGCCGGCAAAAGCCTCAGCCCCTACAACTTCATCGGCACCTGGCCCAACGCCGTCGAGTTGAACCAGCACGTGGTGGCGCATGGGCGCATGTTCAATGCTCTGGACGACGAGAATGCCCGGAACGTGTGTGTCATCGGGACGGCGGTGCGGGATGCGTTGTTTGGGTCGCCCGATCAGATTGGGCGGGAGATCATCCCGGTCGGCGAGTTCGTGAACATCAACAATCAGCGGTTCAAAATCATCGGGATGTTCGAGCACTACGAAAGCGATCAGGACAAGAAGCGACGGGAACTGCAAACCGCCAAACCACCGGAGCCCAAGGGCACCGGTCCGGAGCGGAGCCGGGGCTACGGCAGCAAGAGCGGCAGCCGGAGCATGAGCGGATTCGTCTTCGACCTGAAGAACAACACGGTTTACATCCCGCTCAACACCATGTGGCTCCGATTTCGCGCGGCCAGCGGCACCTCGGCGAGCGGGACTGGTAGCTTCAGCTCCCGCAGTTCCAGCAGCACCTCGGGCAGCACGGCGGAGTTCGTGCCGGACCCGCGCCTGTCCACGCTATCCGTGAAGATTGCCGACATCGACAAGATGGACGAGGCGCTCCAGCAGGCGAAGAACGTGATGCTGCACACGCACCGGGGCATCGAGGATTTCTCCTTTCGCACCCAGGAAAACTGGTCCGAAGGCATCAATCAGGCCATCAGCAATGCGCGCATGAGCGGGGGCATCATCGCCGCCATCAGCCTGCTCGTGGGCGGCATCGGCATCATGAACATCATGCTGGCCAGCATCACGGAGCGCGTCCGCGAGATCGGCATCCGCAAAGCGATCGGAGCAACCTTCTTCGATGTGTTCACCCAGATCCTTGTCGAGAGCGTCGTCATTGCCATTCTGGGCGGGGTGGCCGGGTTGTTCACCTCGAACATGCTGGTGAAGCTGCTCATCCTCTTGTCACCCACGGAGAACACCCCGGTGATCACGGTGGAAAGCATGTTCCTCGCCTTTGCCTTCAGCGTCGCGGTGGGCATCCTGGCCGGCCTCTTCCCGGCCCTGAAAGCGGCCAAGCTCAATCCCATTCAAGCCCTGCGGTATGAGTAGTGCGAGGCCGGCCACCACCCAGGAACGCGGCGTCCACGCCGCCCTAGGACAGCGTGCGGACGCGCCCAACCTGGCGGTTCCACTGGAGCCTCGCTAGCCAGTGACCCTGCTTAACGCCATCCTCGTCGGCCTCCGCGAAATCTGGGCGCACAAGTTTCGCTCCTTGCTGACGATCCTGGGCATCATTCTCGGTGTGGC
>Ga0255188_1000125_pt1 | contig 30103 bp, 23 predicted proteins | sample Miss_Cont_RepB_8_FD_188427 | JGI IMG/M metagenome (GOLD analysis project Ga0255188, IMG submission 188427) | Freshwater microbial communities from Mississippi River, Louisiana, United States - Miss_Cont_RepB_8h | ecosystem: Environmental > Aquatic > Freshwater > River | place: USA: Louisiana... | reverse complement strand
GCGACAAAGGCATCGCCGGTTTCCGTTTCCACGCGGACGCCAGCCGCGCTGCTTTCCAACGCGGCGACCTTGGCGCGGAGTTTGATTTCCACACCCGCAGCGGTCGCGACGCGGAGCAGCTCTTTCACCAAAGCGCCCATTCCGCCCTGCGGCACGCGCCACTGGCCGGTGCCGTTGCCGATGAGGTGGTAGAGGAAGCAACGGTTGGCCTGCAGGTCATCGGCGGGGACGAACGTTCCGATGAGCGCATCGGTCAGCACCACGCCCCGCACGAGGTCGTCGCTGAAGCGTTCGCGGATCACCTCGCCGATGGGGACCTCCATCAAGTTGCGCCACACCTCGGGCAAGCCGATCGCGGCCTTGAGTTCTGCGGCAGGCTTGAGCGGCTGGAGCATCGAAGGAGCGAAGCGCTGGGCCAGTTCGGCAATCTCACCGTAGAACTTGCGCCAGGCTTTGCCTTCCTGATCCGAACCGGTGAGCCGCCGGAAATCGCTCGCGGTCGCTTCATCCCATTCCGATGCGACCAACAGCCCATCCTCCCGGCCATCGCGATGATACGGCGTGTAGGAGGCGACCGGCCGGCCGAGCGTTTTGAAGTTGATGCCCAAGTCCGCCACGATCTGATCGGGCAGCAGCGAGACCAGATAGGAATAGCGCGAAAGCCGGGCGTCGTATTCGGGAAAAGGTTTCACGCTGGTGGTGGCTCCCCCGAGTTCGTCGTGGGCTTCGAGCAGGAGAACAGACTTGCCGGCCTTGGCCAGATAGCTCGCCGCCACGAGCCCGTTGTGGCCGCCACCGACGACGATGGCATCGTAGAGTTTGGGATGGTTCTTCACTCGCAGCTCTTTCTTTGACGAATGTGTGTCGCGGGCGTCGCGCGATGGCGGCTCACTTTGCGGCTTTCCCCATCTCCGCCGCGATGGTTTTGAGGCTCTTGGGCCAGGCGTCGAAGGTCACGGATTTGCCGGTCGAAACCGCCGGCGCAGTGATGCCTTTGACCAGCGTGGCCGAGGGCTGGGCGTAGAGGAACTGCACCTTTTCCTGCCCATACGTGGCCGGCAGGCTGCGGGCGTAAATCTCCAATTCGGCGGAGTAATCAGCCGGCGTGTAGCCGAGGTTCGCTGCGCCCGGCACCCAGATGACGCCGGCCACGCCCATCGGCGTGAACGGGCTGACACACCAGTTGTAGGCGAGGGTCGGGACCGTGTCCGGTTTCACTTCGCCATCGCGACCGGGTTCCGGAAACGCAGGGAATTGCAGCGGTGCGCCGGACGTGTCCGCGCCCTTCCGGGCCAGGTCGGCGACTTTCGCGACCTCTGCTTTCAAGGCCTGCACGTATTCGGCGATGGCCTGTTTGGCGACCACGGAGTTGGGGTCCTGGAGCAGCAACGCATCGAGGCGGGCGCGGAACGCTGGGTGCGCCGCATCCTTGACCCCGGCGAAGGCTGTCCATGACAGCGGTGACGCCATCTGGTCGCGGCCGCCGGAGGACATGGTCACAAAGCCCTGCGGGATGCCGGGGCGGTTGAGCGCCTTGGCGAACTCGTAGGCAAACATGGAGACGCAATCATCAGCCGACTTGAGATCTGCGGTCTGCCAGAAGGTCTGATACCTGCCGCCGCCCACCTCGAAGCCACGCTTGCGCGGCACGGGGTTCGTGCTGGCTGCGGTTCGCCGCCGGAACTCGCGCACCAGCGGCATGGGCTCGGGAGCGGTGGCCTGCTTGTCGCGCCGGTCATAGGCCGGTTCGGATGTGAGCTGCGTGCTGCCGGTGAGGAACCAGACATCGCCGACGAGGATGTCTTTCACGGTCCTGCTGTGACCGTGGCTCGCTTTCACCACCAAGGTGATTGGCTGCGTGGCGGCTTTCAGGGCCGGGAAGGAAACCGCCCACTGCTGCCGGTTGTCGGCCACGGCGGACTTGGTCACACCGCCAAGCGTCACGCTCACTTCCACGCCTTTGTTGGCAAAGCCCCAAACGGAAATCGGCTGATCGCGCTGAAGGATCGCCCCATCACGATAGTGTGCCGCGACGGTGAACACAGGGTGGTCCGGGTCGGTGTATTGAGCATACTTCGCCTTTTGCGCCGCTGCTTTTTCCGAGTCGTCCTCCTCGAAGATCAGCTTGCCATCGACCACGGCGAAGGGCGTCGCCGGAAGGCCGGCTTGGTTGTAGAGGTTCGCGTTCTGCGGGGCGGCGCTGTAGGCGTATTGAACACCGATTGGCTCGGACACGCTCTTCGAGGTCACCACCACGGTATCGCCCGTAATGACAGCTTCCGCGGCGTGCCACTTCCGGTCCCGGCCGCACAGTCGGAAGTGGTTCAACTTCTCGCCCGGAGTGGGCCGCGCTGGCTCGACGAACTTCCCCGGCTCCTTGAAATCTTTCTCGGGTCCTTTGCTGCCCACCATCAGTCCGCCGAAGAGGCTGCCCTGCTCGAACGCGACGACCACCCTGTTCCCCGCGACCGTGTATTTCTCGTAGATGGGACCGGTGTGCGCGATGTCGCGGCCGTAATCCTTTGCCAGTGCCCAGCGCGCGAGTCTCATGCCGGGATGCAGTTTGTTCTGGTAGTGGATGTTCCCCGGGGCCGCCGGGTTCAGATCCGTCTGCACCACCATCCCGACATGGCTGCGGTTGTTCATGAAGAACAGGTGCTGCGCCTGGCGGACGTCGGCGAGTCCGACCTCGGCCGAATCCGCCGCGCCGTAGTTCTGCATTTGCGTGAAGTAGAACGGCAAGTTGGGTGTGCCCCACGCTTCGCTCCAACCTCGGGCCAGCGCTTCCATCCGGGCGGCGTAGATGCGCCCGTCACCGGCATTGGACTCACCCTGGCACCAGATTGATCCGCGGATGGCGTAGGGCACGACCGGCGCGATTTTGCCGTTGAAGAACTGCGACGGCCCGCGCCACTGACCGGCAATTCCCGGAAGCTCCGGACGTCTCAGCGGCTTCTCAACGGGGAAGCCCAACGCCGCCGCCGCCTGCTGCCACGCCTCCAAATCGCGATAGTATTTTTCAAAAGCCGCGCGCCCCTGCGCGGTCCCCACATCGCCCTCGTGGATCAAGTCGGCATCCACCTGGAGTGCCGGATGCGCCTCGATTGCCTTCCGCTCCGTGAACGCCTCGATGCGCGTGTTGCTGTGGGAAGTCAGCAGAATGCCGACGGGAACTTTCAACTCCTTGTGAAGCTCATGAGCAAAGGCGAGCGCCAGCGCCGAGAAGTCGCCGGCCGCGCGGCTGGTCTTCCAGCCCGCCTCCGAGGTCACCTGCTTCTGCGGATAAAGCGCCGACACCGTATCGGTCCTGAACTCCCGGATGGGAAACTCGTCCTTCGCCTTCGCCAGTTCCTGCGCCAAGCCGGAGCAGAGCGACTTGGAAGCAAACCACTCCATGTTCGACTGGCCGCTCGCGTGCCACACTTCGCCGACGAGCACATTCTTGAGCGCGACTCTCTTACCCTCACTGTCGCTGATGATCATCTCGGCGGGTGTGGCGCTGGCCTTGAGCGGCTTGAGTTTGAGCATCCACTTGCCGTCCGCGCCGGCCTTGGCGGTTTCCTTTTGGCCCGCAAACTCCACCGTGACCGTCGTGCCCGGCTTGCTCCAGCCCCAGACGGGAAGTGGTTTGTCCCGTTGCAGGATCGCGTTGTCGGCAAAGGGCGCACCGAGTTCGATGGCCGGCACGGGTTTGGCCGCGGGCTTGGTTGTCGCAGCCCACGCTGTCAGGGCTGAGAGCAGCAGGGCTGTCGCGCGGGCGATGAATGCCGTGGCTGTGGGGCGTTGGGTGCTCATGGGTAACGGTGTTCGACTAACTCCGCGAATCGGGCTGCGCTCCCAAGTCGGGCGCGAAAGAAGAGTTCTGGCTCCACCCCTTCGCACTCGGAAAGGAGCCCGCTGCTGCCGGTCTCGATGACGTCGATTCGCAAGTAAAGCGGCATCCGGCAGGAGCGGTCTCCACGATTCGCAAACGCCCTCGGGACGGCGGCAGCCGCCCGATCGCCCATTTCCCGCACCACTGCGGGCGGATCGGCGAAGCGCAGCGAACCGCCGCGCTCGGCATGCACCAGGATCTGGCCGCGGGCTGGGAGCTTGTGCACGCCGTGACTGTAATCGCCGCCGAGATACACGAGCGACCATTCGCCATTCGTTTGGATCTCGGGGAGAAAAGGCTGCACCAGTTGCGCCCCGCGCTGACAGCGCCCGGCGAATTCCGGCTGAAATGACCGCGCGGTCTGGCGGTCCGGCAGGAATTCCAACCCCGCACCCGCCGCGGAGACGGCGGGCTTGATGACCGCCGCGACATGTCGCTCGACGAAAGTTTCGAGATCGAACGAGCCGCCAGCCGGAATCAACTGAGTCGGGACGATCGGCACGCCGACGGCCGCGAAGTCGAGCAGGTAGCGTTTGTCCATCAGCCAGAGCATCACCTGCGGATCGTTCTCCACGGGCACCCCCGTCGCTGCCAGCGCTTCGAGCCAGCGCAGAAAGCCCTGGCGCAGCTCATCGCTGTCCATGTAATCCCAAGGCGAGCGGATGATGAGGCGGTCAAATCGCTCCGCCAGTCGCGCGGTATCCGCGCCCCAGACCACGGCTGTGACCCGGTGCCCGCGTCGCCGGAGTTCATCCACAAGCAACTGGTCGTCCGGTGTGAACGGCGGCTCCGTCGGGATAAAATCCGGCTCTGCGGCCGTCGGGAAATAGTCGGCCAGCTTTTCGGGGCGGCTGGTGACGATGCCGATGCGTTGTTGCGACGTGGTAATCAAGCGCTGTCGATTTCACCGCGAACCGTTCATTCGCCTGTGGTTCCACATCCTTACTTTCCAGCGAGCAGTCCGACCATCGCCTTCCCCATGGCTTCGCCGACATCCATGTAAACCTCGGCCTTGCCGCCGTAGTGGCCGTTGCCGCTGCCGCCTTGCGCCATGGGATTCGTGTAGATGGTCGCGACGTTGCCTTTGAACTCGGGATACTTGCCCGTCGCGCCGTCCACGGCGAGATGGGCGTTGAGCACGAGCGCGCCGTTGCCTTCGCCGCCTTTTGCCGATTCCCCCATAGTGGCGAGCACGAAGGGCGCTTTGGGCGCGTTGAACTCCTTGCGCACGCTCTTGATGAAATGCACGAGGTTCTGCTCGTAGCGGGCGGCGTGGCCGGGGTTGCCGGCGTCCTTCTCGCCCTGCCAAAAGAAGAAACCCGCGACCTCATACTTCGTCGCGCCCGGGTAGTGCTTGTCGAGTTCGTTGAGCACGGTTTTGGCGTAGCTGAGGTCGTCGTCCCACTGCTTGCCGGCATACCAGTCAATCGGCTTGCCGGTCTTCTTGTCCACCCACGGTCCGGGCTCGGTCTTGAGGCCCTTGGCCGGGTCCATTTCCCACGAGTCGGGTTTGTCCTTGTAGCCGGCATAGACCATTTTCTTTTCCACGCCTGCACGGTCTTTGACGGTGAACTCGAAGCGCTCGCTGCCGGGCGGGAGGAGGTCCCAGCTCAGGCTGCGGTTGCCGATGCAGCTCTTCAAGATGAGCACCGGTGCTTCCACCGCGTTGCCCAGGGGATGCGCGATGCCGAACTCCGGTCCGATGGTGTTGCAGGTCTTGACGGTCATCCACTCATTGTTGAAGCGCTGCATGCCACCGCCGCGCCCGGACATCACGCGAGCGTAGCGCACATCCTTGCGCTCGGCCCAAGCGCCGGCTTCGTCAACGAGGTAGGGATATTTCTTCTTCTCCTTCACGGCGAACTCGAGCGAGCCGTCCGGGCCTTTCACCTTGCCGAGGCCGACCATGTTGGACTGCCCCAGCAGGATGAAAACCTGGACGGGCTTCGTCATGTCGGCGGGTTTGCTGCCGGGCTGTTCCGCCGCCGAGGCGGTGGCGAAGGGCGACAGGGCGAGCGTGGTGAGGGCGAGGGATTCGAGGGCGAACGCCCGGCGGGTTTTAAGGTTTTGGTTCATGGTTTGATAGTGCTGACGGGTTGACTGTGACTTAGATTGGCTGAGCTGTTTCAACGGGATGAGGGTGAAGTTCTTGATGCCCCCTCTGGTGGCGGAGGGCGGTAAAATGCGGCGGCGTTTTGGTGGAAGAGCTTTTCGGAAACTGCGCGGCCTTTGCGGTCAAAATACGCGCGAGTGAGGCGGAGGACGGCGGCGTAATCGGCGGTTTGTTCGGTCACGGGCCAGTCGCTGCCGAAGATGAGGCGGTCCTCGCCGTAGCACTCGAAGGCGAGGTCGAGCGCCTCGGTATAGGCGGCGAGGTCCTGCGGGGCGGGTTGCTTTTCCCAACGGCCAAACAGCGCGGAGACTTTGCAGTGGACGTTGGGCTGCTTCGCCAGGGCGCGGAATTGCGCGACCCAAGCGGCTGCCAGCGGTGAGCCGTCCAGTTTCACGCCGCCGAGATGGTCAACAATGATGCGCAGCTCCGGCACGCGGCGGGCGATTTCGGCGACTTCTTCGAGGCGGTAGCTGCCGAGGAGAAAATCCACCGTGCGGCCCTTCTGCGCGGTGTGCCGCAAATCGGCGAAGAAGGATTCGGTGGGTAGTTGCTGGAAGCGGCCCGAGAGCCGGTAGCCGACGTAGCGCGGATCTTTGCAGAGCCTATCGAACAGCGGCTTGAACTTCGGTGTGCCAATGACTTCCGAGAGGTTGCCGACGATGCCGCGATAGAGCGCCTTGTTGTGCGCGGTGATGTCCAGGTTCCACTGGTTGTCCGGCAGGCTCTGCCCGGCCTGGACGACGATGATGCCAGTGACGCCGTTGGCTTTGGCGATGGGTTCGTGGTCTTTCGGAAGGAAGGAGCGGTAGAGCGTTTGGTTGTCCCGCTTGATCCAGCCGAGGCCCGCAGGTCGCGCGATGTCCCAGAGGTGAACGTGGCAATCAATGATGGCGGGCGGTTCGACCGCGCGGGCGAGCGCGACGACGCCCAGCCAGCAGGCGAGCCAGCGGACGAAATGAAGCCGCGCGCGGCTCACGCCAGGAACTCCTTGATGGGGCCGGTCTGCTCCAGCTTGAGCGAGATGTCGGGGTCGCCGAAGTGTTTGATGGGGTTGCCGTAGGCGTTGAGGAGGGTGGTGTAAAAGTTGCCGAGCGTTTTGTGGCCGGGTTTGCCCCAGTAAGGCAGGCGCACGTAGCGGTTGCCGAGTTTCACGCGGGAGTTTGCGCCGGAGAGGACGACGAACGGGAACTCGAGGCCGTGGCTGTGGTGGGTTTCGCCGCTGTTCGGGAAATAGAAAATCATCGTGTTGTCGAACATCGTGCCTTTGCCCTCGGGCACGCTCTTGAGGCGCGTGGCGATTTTTTCCATGACCTTCATGTGGTGCAGTTCGGAGCGGCGGCGGATTTCCTCCGCAGCGACGCCGCCGATGGTCTTGCCGTGGCCCACATCGTGCATGTTCACGTTTTCGCCCTCGATGCCGGGGATGCCGGTGTAGTGGTGGCCGAGTTCATCCACGGTGAAGGAGACGACATTGGTGAGGCCGGAGATGAGCGAGGCGAGCAGCACCTCGGCGTGGCCCATCTGGCGGTCGAGCGTGGTCATTTTTTCCGCGAGGAATTTGCTGTCGAGCTTCGGCACATGGCGGCGGACGGTGTCGGCCATGAGGTCAATTTTCCGGTTGCGCTCGCGGATGTCATCAATGGAGCCCGCGTAGGCACCGACCTTGCGCTGCTCGATGCCCGCGAGCTGCCGCGCGAGTTCCGTCTCGTGTCCGGCGACGAACTCCAGCACCTTGCGCTGGAGCTGATATTGCACCTGACCGGTTTTGTCCGCGGCGACGGATTTGAAAATCTCCTCCACCGCGATTTTCGGCGAGCCGAACGCGTAATTCGGCTGCTGCGGGCCGCGCGCGGAAAAACCCTTCGCGATGCCGTCGAGGCTGCCGCGCGCGTTGCCGCCGTCGGTGGGAAAACACGCCAGCTCGATGTGCTCCATCGGCGAGGGAAAAAGCCGCGCCAGCTCGAAGTCCACGGTGGCCCACTTGATGGAACTGGGCCGCTCGTTGGCCTTATAGACGCCGAGCGAGGAGCACCACGAGTGATGGCCGGTGGTGCACATTTTTCCGGAGAGACCCTGGATGATGGTGAGGTTCTTTTTGTGCGCCTCCAGCGGCCCCATCCATTCGGGGAGCTGGTGTTTGTCCAAGTCCACCTCGAGTGCTTCGTTGCGCTTTTCCTTCTCCTGCTCCGCAGCACCGAGCGTCGGCGGCACGCACACCTTGGGGAAAAGGCCGTTGCCGCGGTGCATGAAGATGAAACGCATCGGCACGGAGCCGGTTTGCGCGGCGGAGAGGCGCGGCAGGAAGCCGGGCAACGAAAGCCCGCCGAGGGCGAGGAAGGCGTTTTGGAGGAAGTCTCTGCGGTGTTGCATGGTCATGATATGGATTATTTGCGGTAGAGAAACGAGTCGGAAGTGAGCAGCGAGACGACGACGGCGCGGAAGCTGCCGCCGCTTTGCACGTAGGCTTTGTCGGCCTCGATGAGCGTGCGCGAGTCGGAGAGCATTTCATTTCGACCCATGAAGAAGCGAAACGCGTGGCGGATGATGGACTGGCGGACGCGTGGGGATTTCGCGAGGCGGTCAATGAGGTCGAAGGCGTTGCTGACCTCGCCATCGAGCGCCGCGATTCCGGTGCTGTCGAGCGCGCCGCGCGGGTTCACGGGCAGCGTTTTGTAGATGGGGAAGTCGGTCTTCGGGCCGGGCGTTTTGCCGACGACATTCTCGGCGTGCTCCAGCGCCTCCTGCGTGCGGAAGCGGCCGAAGTCATCGAACTGCTCGAAGGGCAGGCCGAGCGGGTTCATGTATTGGTGGCACTTGATGCACTGCTGCGCGGAGGTCACGGCGTCGAGGCGCTCGCGCAGGGTCTTGTGGTGGTCCTCGGGAACCTTGGCGTCCACCGTGATGGGGACATCGGGCACGCGGCCCGCGAGGAGTTTCTCGCGCACCCAACGGCCGCGGCGGACGGGGTCGGTTTCCGTGTTCAGCGAATGCGCGATGAGCCAGGCGGGGTGCGTGAGGATGCCTTTGCGGTGCTCGATTTTGAACGGTTGCTCGACGGGGTAGCTCCAGAATTTCGTGTCGTCCAAGCCCTTGAAGTTTTTGTTCTCCACCGAGCCGTAGCGGCCCGGCAGCGGTGTGGGCGGCAGGTTGTAAAAGGGCGCGTGGTTGATGTAGTAGCCGTGCGCGGTGGGGATGGTGGTGAACGGCGTGACGCCCTTGTCGAAGTAGTCGCTGAAAAACCACATGTGCCGGAGAAACTCGCGCTTTTGATGCGGGCCGTTCTTGGGGAACTGAAGCGTCTTGCTCGCCATCAGCAGCGGGAGGTTCTCCGTCATTACCTTGTCCGGCTCGGTCTTCCACTTCGTGTCCTTCAGTGCGTCCCAGATTTTTTTCCACTCGGCGAGAATCTGGCGGCCAACCTCGGGCGTCCGGTCGTAATAAACGATGTAGCGGTCGGTCGTGAGCAGCGTGGCGAAGACATCCTTGTCCTGCTGGAGAATCGTCTCCACGAGGCGGTCGGCTTCGTTGACGAGGAAGCCGGGCGTGCCGGTGGTGCCGCGGTCGGGGTTCTGGTAAATGCCAAGGCCGCGCTCCGGGTCTTTGAAAACCCGGGTCGCCATCGGGTAGCCAAAAAACTCGCGGAAGAAGCGGTTGATGCGCGGGTGACTGACGACGGTGCGGACGACCTTGCCGCCCATGTTCGGGTCAACCTCGGCGGCGAAGTAAGTCTTGTCGTCGAGCAGGCGCAGGACTTCGCGTTTGTAGTCGTCGCGCGTAGCGAGCCGACCCTGCTCGGCGGCTTGCAGCAGCTTCGCATCCGGCCCGCGGTCGCCGAGCGCGTAGGAAATCGCGAAAGCGCCCTCGCGCGGCGCGAGCATTTTCCGGCCATGCGCGTCCGGTGCGCCTGCGCCGAATTCCAAACGGTAGAGAAACTCCGATTCCAGCAACACCGTCAGCAACATCTGCCGCAGACCTTCCGTATTGCCGCCAATCGCGATGGCCTCGTGTGTCAGCTTCGCATACTTCGCCAGCTCGGCCTCGCTCGGTGCGCGTTGCAGCACGCTGGCGAATTGCGCCCGCACAGCGTCGGCGATTTCCGCATCCGTCGGCGCGGATTTTTTTAGCACGATGGCGTCGAACACCGCCGGATAATTTTTCGGCACCCAGCGGTCCTGCTTGTTCGGCAAATCCTCGGCCTTCAACTCGCCGTTCTTCACCCGCGCGCCGAGCACCTGCTTCCGCGAAATCCAGTCCGCGTTGGCGAGCATCACCAGCAGTGTGCCGCCCTCAAGCGAGTCGTTGTCAAAATACCGCACGCCCGACGCCTCTGGCAGCACGAAGGGATTCGCCACCCCGTAAAGGGTCGCCGGACGCCCGAACCCCATCGGGCCAAACACATCGTTTGCCCGCTGCGTGAAAATCTGCGGGCTGACCAGCCAGCGCCGCGCGGGGGTGAAGGGAGCGTCCGTGATTTCGCCGCTGAACAGCTTGTCGTGGTCCACGTAGTTCCCGTAGGCGGGGAGACGCAGCTTGTCCTCCAACGTCGAGGCGTTGTGAACGCGCAGTTCGCCGCCCATCCAATCCAGCAGCGCCGTCCGCTCCGCCGCCGTGGGCTGTGACTTCCGGCTCTTCGGCGGCATGAAGCCGAGGTAGGTCTGCTCCTGCATCCGGTTCAGCAAAGCGAGTCGTTCGGCGAGGGGCATGGTGCCCAGCTTGTCAAAGCGCACGTCCCCTTTCTGGCTGTCCTCGCCGTGGCAGGAGGCGCAGTGGCTGGCGAGGAGTTGTGCCGTCGCCGGCGCGATGCGGAAGGGTGCTTGCGGCGGCGCCGCTTGAGCCTGTGCCCGCCCGCCAATAGTGGCCGCGAGCAAAACAAGAATGGCAGTGAGTCGCTTCATCTGGTTCGGCTGGGTGCGTCTGCGATGTGTCCGTGGGTCAATTGACGGGGGTAAGCTTGAACTCCTTGATGGCCACCCCACGGCTGCCGTCCTTGAGGGCGACGTGGACGACATTCTGGCCTTTTGCCAAAGTGATTTCGACGGGCGGGGATTGTTGCCACAGGCCGATGGTGTAGGGGACGGCGACTTCGGCGGGTGCCTTGGGGTCGTTGGCCGCAAACAGGAACTTCTGCCCTTCATGCACCGTCGCCACCCGCGCGGTCAGGGCATACTTGCCGGCTCGCGGCGCTTCGATGGCATACTGGGTTTTGAAACCGCCGCTGGCGTGCAACTGCATGCCGCCCGCAAAGCTCTTCATGGCGGCGAAGTGGCCCGTTGGTTTGGTGTGGGCGACTGACGGGACGGTGATAGCCCCGTCCTGGCTGAGCACAGGCTTCTGGTCCGCAGCGGTCACGGTCATCTGCGGGACGACCGTGGCTTTCTTCGCCTCCGACTCATTGGCCTCGCCCAGCTCCTGGCCGAGCGGTCCCAAAGCCACCGCCTTGCTGGCGGTTGCTATCGCTCGGGCTTGCACGTGCGCCATGTTGCTCCAGAAGCCGCCGGCGATGTTCTTGCGGTCGTTGAATTCCTGTTCGCCCAGAATGCGGCTGACCCACTGCGCCCGCAGCACTTTCAGGTAGTCCTGCGGTTGCGTGCGCGCCTGGGTTTCCAACAGGAAGTCCGAGCCGCTGCGGGGGGCCTCATCTTTGTCCCACCAACTGTGGGCGAAGCCCGCGCCGAGATTCACCACCCAGCCTTTGGGCGTCCAGTGACTGACGGCGGCGTGTTTGTGCTGGGTCACGCCCCAGGTCGGGATGCCAAAACTCTGGAGGATAAACCGGCCGAAGAACGCGCGCCGGCCGCAGACGCCGCCGTCCTTGGGGATGTTTTGATACATGTGCAGCGAAGGAAGGTCATCCTTGACGCATTCGGAACCGTATTTGACCTCGGTCCGGACGGTTCCGGAATAGCGCCAGCCGTAGTCAGGATTGTAGATGTGGTCGGGTCGGTAGTTACGGAGCATCTCGCGTCCCCAAGCCAGAATCGAATCGGGCGCATCGCAACCAACGACCATCCGGTATTCCCAGACGGAGAAGTTTGGGAAAGCCGGGTCGAGTTCGCCGTCGAGGTGGGCCTTTTCGTAGTGCAGGTAACGCTTCACCGGGTCCACGATGGTGGGTGCGTTGGTTTCCGTCTCGGCTTTGCTCTGCTTGACCGGGACGGCGTGTTCGAGGCTGGTGGCCAACGCGAGGCGTTGAAGGGGGCCTGAGCCGGCCTTCGGGCTGACTTTTTGAATGGCGGTGTAAATCTCCATCGCCCGGCCGTATTTGCCGGAGTCGGCGCCACCGGCGAGCAGCATCTGTTTCATCAAGGCGTCATCGCCCAGGAGTTGGTCCACGAGGGCGGCCTGTTCCTTGCCCTGCTGCGCGAACTCCGCCAACCCGCGCGGCGTGGCCTTCGCCAGCACGGCACCGCGAACGAGCTGCGCATCCAGCCGGTCGGTGGCGATGACGGGCTGCAGGTCGGCGAGGATGCTTTCGGATGCCTTCGCCTCATGGGTGCGGGCCAGGGCCAGCGCGGCTTGGGCGGTCTGGTTGGCCTTGGTCACGTTCGCCGCGTCGAGCATGGCTTTGTCCAGCACGGCCTGCCGTTCGGCGAGGGCTTTGAGCCCGGCCTGCTGGTCGGCCTGCCACTTGGCCAGATCCTTCCGGGCGGCTTCGCGTTCGGCTTCCGTGGTGGCCTTTTTCAGTGCCGCCTCGGCCGCCGCAATGCCTTTCGCCGCGCCGCCGAGCCACTTGCCCTTGGCGTGCTCGACCAAGGCCTTGGCGGTTTGAATTTTCCCGCTGGACTGCTGGGCAGTGTTGGCGCCGGTCTCGGCCGCCTTGAGGGCTTCGCGGGCTTTCTGGAGGGCAGCTTGCTTTTGTGCGTTGGGTTTGGGCAGGCCCTTGCTGACTTCCGCCTTCGTGGCGGCGAGGAGGGCGTTGTAGCGGTCGAGATGGCGCTGGCCGTCGGCGGTGAGCGGAATGGCTGGCTCGGGCTTGGCGGCGGCGGGCAGGTGGGGGGCGGAGAGGGCGAGCGCGGCCAGCAGGCAAAGCGAGCGGAGGGGATGGGGAAGGAATATCATTGAGGCACTGAGGGTTTGATTTTGGGCAGCGCTGTGACGCTTGTCTGGTGGAATTGTTGAGCGGGTGAACTGAATAGTTGGCTTCAGCTCCCCGCCGATTTGGCGACCTGAAAGGCCGTATCCGGATTCATGAGAGGGGATTGGGATTAAGAGTAAGAGTGGGAGTAGGAGCAAGTGTAAGAAGCCGCCGGTTTTCCTTCGTAGTCCTACTCCTATTCTTAATCCCAATCATCTCTATTGAAGATGGGGGCTATCTGAGCCGGGAGGTCACACTGGTGAGCCATTTCGAGTCCGCCACGAAACCCGGCTCAGAGCTGGTGACTCCAGCCGAAGCGGCGTTGCACGTCAGAAAGCTATTCCACCGGTGAATCTCCGAATGACCATCGGCAAAGGCAAAGCCGCTGGCGTTGTTGTGGTAGCCGGCGGGTGAATCAATGATGGTGGCGGAAGTCGCCGCCGGAGGAGTCATTGACACCGCCAACGAGGCGTCGTTGATGGTGGCAGGATTCTCATCCAGAAAAGTCCAAGTTTCGGAGGGGGCCGTGATTTCGGTGGTTCTGGTAAAATGCTGATAGGCGGCGCCCAGAGGTTGTGCGCTGGCGTAGAAGGCCTGGCTGCTGGCCACGCTGCGCACGCGGGCCTCCCCGAAGGCCTGGCTTCGGTCGGCGGGGCATCGGTAAATCGCCAGGCTCTTGCTGTAAGGGAAAAGTTGGGCGCTGGTGATCGGCACCGGGTTGGTGGCGGTGGCCCGCGCCGGATTCATGGTGCCGCCACACCACTGCACCGCCCATGTGCCGGCGTTGCCTCCGCTATTCCAGTCTGTAATCGTCACACGTGCGATTCTGGCATCGTTCTCATCGGCGTAAATGGTCCAAGCCAGTTGCAGTTGTTTCGTGTTGTTCATGCAACTGGCCCCTTGGGTCTTGGTCTTGGCCTTGGCGAGCGCGGGCAGCAGCATCCCGGCAAGGATGCCAATGATCGCAATCACCACCAGCAGTTCGATAAGGGTGAAGGCATCCGCCTGGCTTTGGGCTTTCGGGGGGCAGATCAACAAGGCATTACGACCTGTTTTCATAAGGCGCTGATCAGGTGTCGGTGTTCAAGATATGCCAGAAGGCTATGGGCTTTTTCCCATCGCGCCACTCATCTTTTCACGAGGACCACCCCCTTTTGGGGAAAGGTTTTGGGCGGCTTGGACCGCTCCTGCAGCCATGCTTCGCTTCCTTTGCCCAAGCATTTCAGGCCACAGTCCTGAACTCAGGGAAGCGCTGATTAAGCCCGAATTCCGAAGCAGGAATTGAGTAACCACGGATGGACACCGATGAACACGGATGGGAGCGGGGACGCGGTGATGCGCGTGATTTTCCCCGGCTCCAAACGGACTGGCATGAGAGTTCCTCGTGCTGTGCCGTTGCTTATCCGTGTCCATCCGTGTCCATCCGTGTCCATCCGTGGTTCAACTCCGGCGTTCGGGTTAAGAAGATTCTTCACCGTTTCCTTGGTCGGAACGAGGCCGTGGGTGGCAGCGCGACGCGCGGCATTCATGCCGCAGGCACGCCCGCCATCACGCTGGCTGGCGTTGGCACACTCGTTGGCTGCGGGGCGAACCGTTTGGTTCGCTCGCTTGGAGGGAGCGGAACTTCGTCAACCTCCACTGTATTCCATGTTTCTGAGGCAAGAATGCCGCGCTCCAACTCCATCTTCCGGCCTACGGAGTTCAATCAGGGTGAAGCCCTGATTGGGCGGATGCAGCTTCATGGGTTGCACCGTGGTGTCCGAGGTTGGCGAACCGAACTGGTCGTCACAGACTGCCGCCGCGCTTTAGTGGATCCCAAAGGCTGGAATTGATCAGTGGATTGGAGGCTTGGGGATTGATTTTATCATCCGGACGAGCTTCGGCATGGGAGTCGGTGAAAACGACGACCCCGCGACCGCCGTTGATGCCTCTGCCCGACCCGCCGCCGTGGCGGCAGGCGATGCCTTCGTAGAGGGGGTTGGAGCCGTCCATGCGGGCATTTGGCCAGTAGGCGCTCATGCTCCAGAAGCCTTCGCCGTCTCCTACTTCGATGGTGTCACTGGGGGCGAGGACGGAACTGCGGGACACACGGTAGCCCGAACTGAAATTGAAGCCGCCGACCGTCACGGTGCTGGCGGCTTGGGCGCTGGGGGGCGGATAGAACAGAAAGAACACGTTGGCTGCGTAGCCGACGCGGCTGCCGGGACGGGCGGGCGTGGCGTTGTAATCCCATTGAAATCCAGGCGTGTATTGGTTGCGGACCCCGCGGAGCACGGGGCAATGGAAGAAGTTGGAGTTTCCGGTGGAAGCCGGGCTGATGTAGTTTCCCCACCAATTATCTTGCGGCGGAAGCGAAGGATCCTGCGCCCGGCAGGCGGGGAAGATGTCGCTGTGGTCATCGGTATACAACTGCATGAAAACCCCAATCTGCTTGAGGTTGTTCATGCAGGTCATGGTATGAGCCTTGCCCTTCGCCTTGGCCAGCGCGGGCAGGAGCATCCCGGCGAGGATGGCGATGATGGCGATCACGACGAGGAGTTCGATCAGGGTGAAGCCGGGGGCGGAACCGGGGCGGGGGCCGCTGGGCCTGGGCGGAGGGCAATTGTTCATGGCGAAACGAGCTCGACGGTTTCGTTGTTATGGGTCCGGAAGACTACTTGCGCGGGTGAGTGGCGCAACAAGCATTTGTTTCTCGACAGCCGGGCCCATGTGGAGGTTGGTTTGCCCCATGCACCCATTGCGCCTGCTTTCCGCCGCCGAACAGGTGGCCGTGCACCTGCGGCGGGAGCTGGCGCGGGGGCATTGGGTCGGCAGCCTGCCTGGGGCGGGGGCGCTGGCTGCGGAACTCGGAGTGAATCACAAGACGGTAGAGGCGGCGCTGCGCCAGCTCGAAAAGGAAGGGCAACTGGCCGGGCTGGGGCCGGGGCGCAAACGGCGCATCATCGCGCCCAAGGGCGGGACCACGCACGCGATGCGGATCGCGCTTCTCCAATACGAGCCGGCCGCGTGCGCTGAGGGCTACATGATTGAACTGCACCATTCTTTGACAGCCTGCGGCCACACCGCATTTTTTGCCGACAAATGCCTGCTGGAACTCGACATGGATGTTTCACGCATTGCCCGTTTCGTCCGGCAGACCAAGGCGGACGCTTGGGTGATTGGGGCCGGGTCGCGCGAGGTTCTCGAGTGGTTCTCCCGTCAGCCCGTGCCGGCGATTGCCCTGTTTGGCCGCCGGGAGGGATTGCCCATCGCAGGCGCCGGCCCCGAAAAAGTGCCGGCGTTGCTGGCGGCGACCCGCAGTTTGATCGGGTTTGGTCATCGTCGGATTGTGCTGGTGGCACGCCGGGAGCGACGGTTGCCAGAGCCGGGCCGGGCCGAGCGGGCCATACTAGAGGAACTCAAGGCCCACGGCGTGCCGGTGGGGCCATACAATCTGCCCGACTGGGAGGAGACCCGGGATGGCCTTCACGATTTGTTGCGGTCGCTCTTCCAAGTCACCCCGCCCACGGCACTGATCGTTGACGAGGCCCCGCTCTTCGTGGCCGTGCAGCAATTCCTCGCCGTGGTCGGCCTCCGCGTGCCGCAACAGGTCTCGCTGGTCTGCACGGATGCCGATCCCACCTTCGAATGGTGCCAGCCGACCATCGCGCACATCCGCTGGGATCCCGCGCCCGTGGTCCGGCGCATCGTGCGCTGGGCGGCGGCGGTGAGCCGGGGCCGCCGGGATTTGAAGCAAACGCTCACGCCCGCCCAATTCGTCGCGGGCGGAACAATCGGGCCGGCACCAGCCGGTTGAGCCAGAGGGCGAAAGCCCGTCCGGAGCAGGATGCGGGCTGGGGGATGTTGTTTCACCCGGTCGCTTGCGGGCCGAACCCAATGGGCAACGGGGAAACCTCGGGTAACAGAACAGGGCGAAGTGGCGGAGAGAGGGGGATTCGAACCCCCGATACGTTTTCACATTGGGTTTATTCGCAATGTCTCATTTTTCTACAACTACGAACATCATTGACGGGTCGCTATGTTATGCCATTGTTATGCGACTTATGGCCAGCCTGCATCGTCAACCCGGCAAACCGAACTGGTTCTGCGCCTACACGGTGGCCGGTAACCGGCGCTTCAGATCCACCAAGACTACCGACAAGAAACAGGCGTGGCAAATCTGTAACACTTGGGCCAAGGCGTCGGCCTTGGGTGGGAAGTTGACGCCGGAAGGAGCACGGAATGTGATCGCGGCGGGTGTGGCCGACGTGCTGATGGCTACTGGTCAAACCTTGCCCAGCGCCACCATCCGCGATTGGTGCAAGCGATGGCTGGAGTTCAAGGAAGTGGAAAGCGAACCGCGCACCCATGAGCGCTACGAAATATCGATCCGCCGCTTTCTGAATTACCTGGGCAGCAAGGCGGACCGCGACTTGACGGCCCTCACCACCGACGAGTTGATTCGCTTCCGTGATCAAACCGCCAAGACCCTTTCGACGAGTTCCTGCAATGTGGAAATCAAGATCCTTCGTGCGTGCCTGAGCACGGCCGTGAGGCAGGACTTGATTGAAAAGAATGTCGCCAAGAATGTGCCAGCTTTGAAACAGCGAGGAGAACACAAGCGCAGAGCCTTCACCTTGGAAGAGATACAGAAGGTGCTGGAAGTTTGTGATGCACGAGGCGGCGAGTGGCGTGGGTTGGTTTTGACAGCTGTTTACACAGGGCAACGTCTGGGCGACATCGCACGCCTCACCTGGCAGCAGGTAGACATCGACAAACGTCAGATTTCGTTTGTGACTGAGAAGACAGGTAAGCGCCTGTGTCTCTCCATGGCCAGACCACTAACCGAGTTGTTCGAATCGCTGCCGTCGGCAGATGATCCGAAGGAGTTTGTGTTTCCTCAGGTTGCCAGCGCGGCCGAAAAGCGCATCGGGACAATCTCGAACAAGTTCTACGACGAGATTCTAGCTCCGGCTGGGCTGGTGCCTGTGCGGTCAAAGAAGGCTGCTCCCACTGGGAAAGGCAGGAATGTCCAGCGGACCCAGAGCGAAATATCCTTCCACTCCTTCCGCCACACTTTGACCACTTGGCTGAAAGGTGCCGGCGCAAGCAACGCTCTGGCACAAATGATCATCGGGCACGACAGTGAGATGGTTTCCCGGGGCTACACCCACCTCAGTGCTGACGACACGATGGATTCCATCAACAAGCTGCCGGATGTGACTGCAAAGAAGGACAAGCACAAGTCCGGATAAATCCCCACCTTCAGAGCCGCAACCGCGCCGAGACCACGCGCAAGGCTGTGGACAAGATGCCCGATATCTTCTTCGGCAGGTAACCAGTGGACGCTTCCATGGTCGCAGGCTCGGTGGCGTTGATCAAGGGATACTCCAGCCGCTCCTTCGTTGCCTCAGCTCACGGTGTTGTAAGAATCCCCTCTGCTTTCTCGCTGTTGATGGCATGAAGCTTAACGCAACGACGACAGCCCCGGTTCAAGCCGACGCTCAACCATCAATCACGCCCGAGTTCATTCGTTTGCCAAAGCCAGGCACGCTTTGCAGATGGACTGGCCTTTCCCGCAGCAAGCTCAACGAGTTGATCCTCCCCAGCCCGTTGAACAGCTTCAAACCACCCGTCCGTTCGCTGTCGTTGAGGAATCGCGGCCAAATCAAGGCGGTGCGGTTGATCGTGCTGGATTCGTTGTTGGGCTATTTGCGTGGCCTCCTTGAACAGCAGTCCACCGAGACCATCGGCGAACACTCAACGGCTTGTGGCGCGTCGTAAACCTCCCGCCATCGCGTCCATGCAGGTTCAACGAGTCAACACAACGGGAAGGCAGCGATTGCTCGATCCAGCCAGCTCCGCTACGGTCGCCACAGGCATCCAGAAATGACGAAACTCAAACCAGAAGCAGAAATGCAGCAGTTGGAAAGCGAGTTTCCGCCGGTATCCAGCATCGCCTTTACTGCGGCCCGCCAGTTGTAGCCAACCATGAAACGCTACCGCGTCATCCTGGACACCAACGTCATTCTTGCGGCGATGCGCTCGCAGACCGGCGCGTCGCATCGGTTGCTGCTGACCATCGGCCATCCGGGGTGGCAGAGCGTGGTGACGCCCGCGCTGATGTATGAATACGAGGATGTGGTGAGGCGACCCGGCAGCGTGCCGGGCTAGTCGCGGCAGGACATCACGGACGTTCTCGACCTGATTTATCAGCAGTCGCACCGGCAGTTGGTCTGGTTCTCGTGGCGCCCGCTGTCGCCGGACCCGGGCGATGATTTGATTCTCGACGCGGCGATTGTCGGCGGATGTGACTTTGTGGTATCGTTCAATGAGCGGCACCTCCGGGCGGCGCGGGATTTCGGCATTGAAGTTCTGCCACCGGTGGGGTTGCTCAAACTGATAGGTGAAATCGAATGAAAGCCATCGAACTGGAAATGTCGGATGACGTTTACCAAAAGCTGGAAAGCCTGGCGTCGCACGACCATCAGCGGGTGGACGCGTTCGCGCGGCAGAAGCTGGAGGAACTGGTGGGGGCCGTGGAGAACTTCGCGGACTTGGAACGTCGCGCTCAGCGGGGCAATGTGGACCGGTTCCGCGCCGCAATGGCCAAGGTGCCCAACGTGCCGCCGATGCCGGGAGATGAACTGCCGCAGCGATAGGCAGACAGCGAGAACGAGGCTTCTGCTCTCGTGCTGTCACTTCGATGATTGCCGGCCCCGGGTGCTCAACACGAACGGCCCCGCAATTCTGGCCGCAATCAGCACACCTTTCTCCTTCCTCAATCGGCCCAGCCATTCAGCCTGAACATCCGCCATCGCCTGAGCAGCATCCCCGCTGGCCATCGCCTTCTCGTAAAACGCCTTCATGATGTCCACCGACCATTTATCGGAGATGGGCCACAACGTCATCAACAAGTTCTGCGCTCCGGCCTGAACAAAGCCACGCCTCAACCCCAGCACCCCTTCACCGTTTCGCAATTCGCCCAAGCCCGTGTCGCAGGCGGACAGCACTACCAGCCACGTTCCATTCAAATCCAAAGCCCCGACTTCCTGCGCGGTCAGGATGCCGTCGTTTTCGGTGAGCGGCACCTCTCCACGTTTCCAAGCCTCTAAGGTCGTCTGCGCTCCAGCCAAGGCCAATCCACTTCTCAGCAACGGATTGCGGAGCACCCGATTCCCCGCCTCCTCACTCACTGACGGCAGACTCAAGCTGCGGCCGGTCGAAGCAGGCTCGCTCAAGAAAAAGCCGTGAGTTGCGAGGTGAAGGATGGCTGGGGAGCGCACGGAGTTGATCTGTGCTTCCGTCGCCGCAACTCCGAGGAAATCTTGCTGAGTTAGCCGCCACTTTTGAGCATTCGCCTTGAGAAAAGCCACTTCCTGTTCGGTTCCAGGCAATGGGGAAAGGGTCAGGCCATCATAACCACGACGATCTGTGACCGGTATGAGACCTTGCTGTCCCCTTCCTGTTGCATTCGAGGAGGCTGAAAGTCGCTCCGAATAGCTTGGATTGGCGAAGGCAACCATCTGCCCTTGAAGCTGTTTAGGCGCGCCATCCGCCAGCAAATCCCGGCCAGTCGCCACATATTTCACGATCAGCTGCTCGGCGAGGAATTTGCCGTCCTGACAAACGAGGGTGCCGAAGTTGAGAAAGTTGAGCTGGGAGTCGGGCGACACGATCAAGCTGCGGGCCTCTCCTGGCAGTCGTGCTTGAATCGGGTCGAAGAGCTGTCCCCCGAGCTGGCGTAGGACGGTTTCCCCCCCGGTCCTGCCCTTGCGCATCGCAGTCGCATAGGCCGCGATGCTTTCGTCAATGGGCTTGGCTGCACCCAGCGGAATCCAAACAGGCACACCAGCCTTTGCCCCCTTGATGGCTACTTTCGATCCACTCACCAAGATGACGCCATACCGAGCCTCAAAAAGCCCCTTTCCCAGATAGTGCTCATAACGGGCGAATTCCAAGAGGACGGACTCGTGCGGCAGGACAGCCTGCAAATCCGCCACCTTTACTCTGGTAGCACTTCGAACGACCCCGGCGCTCGAAGCGTTCTGAGCGAGAGATTTTTGCAGGGTCTCGACTTGCTGCACCAGTTCCGCTTCTTCGACCTTGAGCCGTTTCAATGAATCCGGTCGCGGGTCGTTCGGGAGTTCGGTCTGTATCTGGGTGAGCCGCCGGCCAGCACGATGCAGTTCATCCGTGAGTCGTTTCTGTTGCGGGTCACGTGAGGTGAGGGCGGCCAGGTGGTCGGCAGCCAATGATTCCAAGACGATGCCCTTGTTACGCATCAGCACTTCAGCAAGCTCAATTGCACTCCCCAACGACCCCAGCAAATCGCAGGGATGCTGGGATTCCTGATAAGCCAGCCTTTGCCGTTCGGAGGTGAAGGCCAGAATGTTGCCGCGCAGCGCGTCCAGACGCCGCTGGTGATCCCGGGCGTATGCCAGGGCGGCGTCCCGGCGGCCAAGGTCGATGTTCAACGCGGTCAGGCCGGCCAGCGCGTCAGTGGCGGTCACATGGCCGTAACTCAGAAGGCGGTCGCAGATCGTAAGGCTGCGCAGATACAATGCCTCGGCTTGGGCTGATTGACCCAAGCGGGCCAGCACCGTCGCCAGGCAGTTGAGTGAGGTGGCGGTGAGCGGGTGACCTTCGCCAAGGCTTGTTTCGGAGCTTTTCAAGGCACGTTCCAGCAGAGTTTGGGCGGCTGAGAACTCCTCGCTCCGATAATGAAGCACGGCCAGATTGTTGATGGAAGTGACGGTATCGGGATGCTCGGGCCCGAGCGCCTTGAGCCGGATGTCCAGGGCGCGTTGTAGGAGGGGAGCGGCCTTGGGGTAGGCCCGTTGTTGCAGGTAAATCGTCCCAAGACTGTTCAAGGCTGCAGCCACCTCTGGGTGCTCCCGACCTAAGGTGGCTTCCGTGAGTTTTAGTTCCTGCTTGGAAAACTGCTCGGCCTTCGAGTAAGCGCCCAGGCTGGCATTCAGTGAGGCCAGCCCATGAAGGACCACCGCACTGCCGGGATGCTCCGACCCATGAAGTTTTCGCAGAATGGCCAGACTGCGTTCCAGCAATGGTTCCGCCCTAAGGAAATCGCCCCGTTCCTGATACAGGGTAGCCAAGTTTTGCAACCCCATCGCAGCTGCCTCCGTGTCTGGGCCCGACGATTGTTCCGCAATCCTCAAACTGCGGAGCAGCAGTGGCTCCGCCTGGGACGCATTTCCCATGTCCTGATAGACGCCGGCCAGATTGTTCAGTGCGTTGACCAGCTGTGGATTCTCCAAACCGAAGGTAGTTTCCTTGATCTCCAAGCAACGCCTCAGCAGTGGCTCGGCCTTGTGCGGCTGCCCTTGGTAGAGCAGCAGCGTCGCCAAGTTGTTCAAGGCAGCAGCCACGCGGGCGTCTTGTGGTCCGAAGAGCTTTTCAGCAATGGCGAGACTGCGCCGTGAAACAGGTTCCGCCGCCTCATAGTTGCCCGTTCGAGTCAGGAGTGCCGCTAATGTGTTGAGGGCTGAGGCAGTGTCCGGGTGCTCTGCTCCTTTGCCGGCCTCCCTCAACTTGACTAGTTCGCGAGCGACTTTGAGGGCTTCGTCAAATTTGCCAGCACTAGCGAATTGATTGAGCTGGCTCTCGAGTTGTTGGACCTGCTTGGCCGAATCATCTTGTCCAGATGCCGCGAAGCCCAGAAGCAATAGTGGAAACATGAGCCGGATTGCTTGGACTCGACTCTGCCTTAGACAACTGGAAATGCTCATTTCCGGAGTTGGCTGGAAATGAACTCCTGAACCTCAACCAGCAGTTGCGGCAGTGCTTGCTCATCCTTCGCTGGAAAGACCTTGGTGGTCGCCGCCTTGCCTGTGGGCTTCACCATTACAGTCAACACTCCAGCATCCCGGTCATAAACTACCTTCGCTACGGCTTCCTTGGTCCCAGCCGACCAATCCGCCTGCCACTGCTTAAGCTTGGAGGTCTCTGAGAATTCCTGTGGTTTGGCGTCCTTCCACTGCTTCCGAAGCGTGTCCATCGGTTGCTCCCCGGTTCCTCGCACAGTCCCCACCGAATCCAGCATTGCGACTTGGATGACCGGCGGCAGGTTCGGACCAGGCCGGTTGAGCACAACAATCAGCACCACAGCGGCAGTAGCGGTAGCTAGGCCGATCCACCAGCGCCACACCTCCAGCCACGAAGGTTCAGTTTTCTCCCGCTCAACCACCGTTTTACGGACTGAAGCCTCTCCCGACGCTTCACTGGCTTGTTGTGCTGCTAGCGGGAACTTCTTGTCCAAAGCCGTGTTCAACCGAGCTCGCACATGGTCCGGCAGCACCGAAGGGCCATCCCCAAGCCGGTTGATCACCGGAGCCGCTTTCTTCAGCTCCTGCTCCAGCTTCGATTTTTCAGCATCATTCATCCGAGTAGATAACGGGATTGTCGCACAAGTTCTTACAGCTACGGCCAGCCTTCCGGCAGATTCTCGCGCAAAGCCTTCAGCCCCCGGTCCACATACACCCCAATCGAGCCAATCTTCAGGCCATGGCGGTCGGCAATTTCCTGCTGGGTGAAGCCTTCGAGATAAAAATCCTCCACGACATCGCGATAGTGCTCGGGCACCTGTTTCAACGCCTCCGCCAGGATCAAGGCATTCTCGCCCTGAAGCACCAACGCGTCCGGTCGTTCTTGGCGCTCGTCCTTGGGGTCGAAACCCTCCTTCTGCTCCAAGCTCTCCCCCAGGTCGTAACGACGTTTGTCGGCTGAATCGTGGCTGAAGCGGTCGAAGAGGCGGTTCCTGCTGATCGTGACCACCAGCTTCTTGCACTCCTCGAAGCTGCCGACCTTCTCAATGTAGTCAACGATCTCCGTGATGGCTGCCGTTGCAATGTCCTCGTGATCCTGGTGGTTGAGGGCTGATGGAGTTGAGCAGCAGACGCTCAGGCTGATGGCGTAAAGAACCTCGAAGGCCCGGTTCCACGCGGTCCGGTCCCCCGTTTTCAGTTGTTCGATTTCCACGTCCACTCCACCACTCCGTTGCTAAAAGGCTGCTGAACGGTGGGCAGCTTATCGGCTCCAACATTCCTGATGTGGAATGTTTGCTGGGATTTTTCCCGCCGGTTTCCCCCTCAAACCAGCCTCCCGATCACCGCTGTAAGAAATCGCTGAACCTTCCCGTTGATACAGCAACGACGATGAACACGAAGCCGACAAGCAGCAGCCAGAGCGAGGCCAACAGCAGCGGAAAAGTTCCCTGTAAGAAGTTGGTCAGCCTTCTCGCTGATGTCGGTGTGATGCAGCAACCGACAACCGAAGCGAGGAACCAAAGCCAATCGGCAACGTTCCTGGTCGGTTCAGCCCAGCCTGCATCCCTCAACAATTTTCACCCGGGATCCTACCCCAGCACGCATCCCGTGGTGATTAGCAACAGCGAGCTGGCGACGGGGGATGCGGGTCCTTCCGTTGTGAAGTTCGGTCAGGCCCGCGTTACGCATATGAAACTCAAACTACAAATCGCCAAGGCCGAGCTGGCTCCGGAAGACCTCTATCCAGCCACCGTCCTGGGCATCAAAAACAAGGGTGACTCCAAGTGCACCATCGAGTTCAGCGTGGTCGCTGATGGTCGTCAGTTCACGGTCGGCAAGGACTACCCTGCCAAGCTCGACCGCACCTCCCCGCTGCTGCGGGATGCGGAAACCATCCAGGGCCAGAAGTTCACCGACACGAAGGGGAACGAGGAGTTCGACCTGGAGACGCTGGTGGGCAAGCCCTGTCAGGTCGTGGTGCAGCACAAGCGCACCAACGGCGGGCGGGTGGTGGCGGCGGTCGAAACCGTTCTGCCGGCAAACAACGCGCTGCCCGTCGCGGCCTAACCGAACCCATCAAGCTCCCCCGGCCTTCGGGCCGGGGGAGCCCTTCCTCACTGAATATCCAATCCATCAACCTTCTTACGAATCCTATGAATCTCATCCACATCCATCAGCCCAGTCGGGACCGTTTCAGCGAGTGGCAGGCCGGCGTCACCGAACTGGACTGGCACATTCACTGCCGTCGGCAATCCGCCGTCGCAGCGTTCGCGAAAGCCGTCTGGCTCGAACTCTCCGCGCCCACGGTCGTCGAGGCGGTGGAAGGTTTGTGCCGGCCGTTCGACCCGTCACTCAACCAGGAAGCGTTGTGGGACGTGTGGTTTGAGATCGTCCGCCAGCTCAACGGCCATGAGGACTGCAACGAACAGGAGGCTGCCTGATATGAACACGCTACAACATCGCCAATCTGCTCCCCGTCGTCAGGGCAGCCACTCCAACTCCAGCAGCATGTTTACTTGCCACAGCTACGGTGCCCGAGAGAGCTCACACGGGACCACTTTCATGGCCAACCACCCCAAATTCGACCAGCGCGAGAATTTGGCTTCACTGTCGGAGATATGCCGGGCAGTAGCCCGAAAAGTTACCGGCCACGGCGCGCCGAAGCCTCACCCCACCGCAGCTCATATTATGGGGAGTGCCGAGGAACCGATGTTTCTACCCGACCGCACGGGTTTTGGGCCCGGCACCGACGAGCAACACCAGCGGCTCGCCCGGTTGATCGGCGTCAGCGTCGAGGCGGTTCATTGGGCGGCGGAACGCGGGGTTGTGGTCTTTGGCGACTGGCATGGGCTGCAATGCTATGGAGTTTGCGACAGCAGCGGCCGGCGGTTTGAGATCAGACGCCTGAACGGCCTGAACTACCCGGCCTTCGGCGAGCTGCAATCGCGCACCAGCCACACGGTGAAGCACAGCCAGGCGAACTGGCCGGTGGGGCTGCCGGAGGCCAAGCGGGCAGCCAATCTGCTGCTGGTCGAGGGATTGGCGGATTTCATCGCCGCCCATGAGGTAATTGTCGCCAACCAGCTCGAAGATCAGTGGGCTCCGGTGGCGATGTTGTCGGCGGGGTCTATCTCGCCCGACGCCCTGCCTGGCTTCACCGGCAAGCAAGTGCTCATCTGCTGCCACAACGACGCTGTTCATCAGGGCGGTCAGGCGGCGTTGAACTGGCGCAACCAGCTCCAAGCAGCCAACTGCGCTCAGATCAGCCTGCTCGACACCCGCAAGCTGGCTGGGCTGGCTGGGGGTGGGATCAAGGACCTCAACGACCAGCCCAGTCCAACCCCAGTCCGTGAACTCGGCTGGCGTCAATGGCTGCGGAACCAACTGCAACGCTGGCGGCTGAAGTTCAACGGCCTCTCCCACCCCGCTCTCAACCACTAAGAATTCCCATGAGCAACAACCATCAATACCAACGGCTCAAGAATAAGTGCCAGACGCTGAAGACCAAGTGCCCCATGCCGTTGCTGCTCGCAAAGCTGGGGCTTGGGGCCTATGCGAAGCCGTCCTGCCCTTCCCCGCTCCGACCCGACCACAATCCGTCTTGGGGGATATTCCAGCGCGAGGGCAACTGGCATTTCAAAGACCACGGCAACGACGACTCTGGTGATGAGGTAACGCTCATTGCCCGTTTGAAAGGCTGGGATGAGCGACGAGATTTTAGGTGCATCGTTGATTTCTATCAGCTAACGGCGAGTAAGACAGACCTGGCGGCACCGCTGGCTGTAGTTCACCCCCAATCGCCACCGACACCACCAGATTTGAGCGGATACTCAGCCGGCACCGATGAGCAGCTGCAGGGGCTGTCGTTGCTGCGGTCCATCTCGGTTGAAGCGTTGAAATTGGCCTCTGAACGCGGATTCCTGATCTTTGGCCGGTGCTTCAACAGTGAGGTTTATGGCCTCAAAGACAGCAGTGGTGCATTAGCGGAGGTTCGGCGGCTGGATGGCCAGTTGTTTCCAGCCTTCGATTCCATGCCCGAGCACAAGAGCCACACGGTTAGAGGTTCAACGAAGAGCTGGCCACTGGGGCTGGTTGAAGCAGCAAGAGCCCCCGGCATCGCGTTGGTTGAGGGCCTGCCAGATTTCCTGGCCGCCTTTGATTTCATGCTGCGGGAAGGGAAGATCAACACTGTGGCCCCTGTAACCATGCTGTCGGCTTCAACCAGCATCGAGGACACCGCGTTGGCTCATTTCCAACACAAGAGAGTCCGGATGTTTCCCCACTACGACGAGGCCGGGACCAAGGCGGCCGGACGATGGACAATCCAACTGACCGGAGTTGCCAGCACCGTCGATTACTTCAACTTCAGCGGATTCCCCCAAATCAACGACCTGGCTGACCTCAATGCCGCGCTCAACTCCGTCCCACCGTCAGCCATCATCAGCGAGGAGGTGCTGCCATGAGTAACATCAGCAATGCAATTCCCCAGCCACCTCCTTGCTGCCGCCCAACGTCAACTGCCCCGGCCAGTCCGATGCCAGCTGTGGCTTCCTCTGCTGCCCTTGATGTAGCCACCGCGAGCACAACGCCCATCGCCAGGGGGTTGTTTGATCTGCGTCCCGCTGTTGAGGCCCCGGAGAACGAGCTGCTCAGGAACCGCTTCCTCTCCCGCAAAGGCTCGTTGGTGATCGTGGGCAACACCGGCATCGGCAAGAGCAGCCTGGTGATGCAGATGATGATCCAATGGGCGCTGGGAGCTGGGTGCTTTGGAATCAACCCAGCCCGGCCGTTGAAATCGTTGCTGGTGCAGGGCGAGAACGACGAGCAGGACATGGCGGAGATGCGGGACGGGGTAGCGGATTCATTGCAGCTGAACGACGACCAACGGGCCACCATCAACGGTTCTGTGATCGTCTGCCATGAGGCGGAGCGGACCAGTGAGGACTTCGCTGTTGAGGTGCTGGAGCGGTTAATCATCGAGCATGAGCCCGATCTCGTCTGGATTGACCCGGTGTTTCAATACTTGGGCGGCGACAGCAACCAGCAGCAGGAAGTCAGTGCATTTCTGCGGCAACAGCTGGGGTCGCTGCTGAAACGACACGAATGCGCTGTGGTGTTGATCCATCACACCAACAAGCCGTCGAAAAGCGGGGCCAGAAACAACTCCAACCCCAACCTCCGGGCCTACGATGGGGCTGGATCGGCGGAGTTCGGGAACTGGCCTAGGGCGATGTTGTCGTTGCAGGCGACCAACAACAGCAGCTCGACCTACAAGTTGATAGCCACCAAGCGAGGGGCACGGTTAGGGTGGATGATGCCGGATGGTGCTACGCCAACCTTCATCCGCACGCTCACCCATAGTCGTCGCCCAGGGGTGATTTTCTGGGAGGATGCTGCTGACGTTGCTGCTGTTGCCGGGACCAACCCGCCAGCCAACAACGCAGATGGCCGACCACAACAACCCCAAGCGCCTGCCCTCAACGCCAACAATGATGGACAGTCCGATGAAGCTGACCGGGCTGTTTTGGCAGCACTTCCTATGACCGGTTCAGTTGAGAAAAAGACCCTCATCCGGCAGGCCAACCAGCAAACCAGCATTGGGGTGCGTCGGTTGGGGGAGTCGGTCAACAAGCTGGTGGCTGCTGGGCGGTTGATGGAGTTGAAGGTGCCTCGGCCAAGGAAGGTGGCGGCGGCTCATCTGGCCAGGGTTCAACCGCCAGCACCCAATGAACCCGCAACAGCCCCTCAACCCCCAGACCAGCAACCCGTTCAGCCACCGGAGTAGTGATGTTGACGACAGATGTTGACAGCGGGGGAGCTGTAAACATCCATCATCATCACTGCCGGATGTGTTGATGACAGATGATGTCAACACCACCCCCTTTAGGGGGTGCTAACATCTGTCAACATCGTCAACATTGCAGCTATCAGCATCAGTGTTGGGGTTGTTCCTTGGCAGTATCCAACTCCCCCGCCGTTGACATCAGCCGCCATCATCAACGAAGCCCCTCGCCAGATGCGGCACTACCGATTGATCAAGGTTGTGGGGGGGTGTTTGAGGCGAGTCCACCCCGAGCAAGCAAGGCTCAGAAACTCCAGCAAAAGCCTGAAAAGGCTGAAGAGCTGATGGTTGGTAACATTCTATTAAAACTCTCCTCCCCTAACGAAGAGTAGGCAACGGTCAGCTTTTCAGCAACTTCAGCCTCTCCTCGCTTGCTCGCTTGGACAGCCTCAAGGGATTCGGCTGAGTTGGAATCAAAGTTAATTACAGCCGGAGAAGTGACCCTGGCACTGTTGTTCAGCCACCAGTTCCGCATTGCCATTGACCTCAGCACATGAGACAATCGGCATAGGTCAGATAACAGGTGGTGGGAGTCATTGCTGGCTGACAACAGTGGCAGCTTACAGAGATGGAGATGAAGATGATGGATTCAGCGGCTAGATTAACGATGCGCGACGGCGGTTTGCTCAACGAAGAGGCGTTGCTGCGCAGCCAATTACATCATCTGCCGGGGAGCAATTACATGGAACATCATGTAGTTGATATTTCACAACTGCCACAACAACAAACACTTACAGAGATGCAACGTAACGAATAAGGAGAATTAGGCTGGGTAGAGACCCCCGCACAATTCAGGCCGCCAATCTTTAGAATAAGACGAAAGCTCCTCAAGTGTAGGAAATGAATCGTCCTGGAATGGTGTGCCTTCACTCTGGCGCGCGTCGCGGAGTAGGCCGAGACCTTCCAGTCGTATGGTGGCGGATGTGCGTGAAACTTTGTATTGCTCCATTAGCGTGCCAGTAACAAATCGGTAGCTGTCGAGATTACAGCGCTGATTGTCGACATACAGGGGACCAAAGCCCTTATCACGAATGCCGAGTTCTCTGAGCACTAACCAGAAGTCCGCGACAAAGCTCCTTCTGGGCATTAATAGGCTCGCTGCGAAGTAGTTCGCTTGAAACTCGAGACGGGCAATGTCCGTGCCGTTGTCGATACGCTGGCGTTGAAGAACAAAGTCCGATTCATCACAATACTCGCGACTCATGAACCTACCGTGCCCCAGCAAGTGATGCCCAAGTTCGTGCGCGAGGGTGAAGCGATCACGTTCTGGATGCGGGTTCATCGAGGTGAAGATTTGGATTCGCAAGGGGGCAAACTGGATGCGTCCGAGCGGCGGACTTCGTGAACGAATCCCAGGAGCGCCTCCACAGGACTCCACGAGCAACCCAGTTCGGGAGGCCTCGTGTCTGCAAATGGTATCAAGGGAGACTTGACC
>Ga0255188_1000123_pt1 | contig 30715 bp, 26 predicted proteins | sample Miss_Cont_RepB_8_FD_188427 | JGI IMG/M metagenome (GOLD analysis project Ga0255188, IMG submission 188427) | Freshwater microbial communities from Mississippi River, Louisiana, United States - Miss_Cont_RepB_8h | ecosystem: Environmental > Aquatic > Freshwater > River | place: USA: Louisiana... | reverse complement strand
TATCCACGGGATGGCGGGCGGAGATGACCTTCTCCAAGGTGTGCGGCCAGCGGCGTTTGAACTCGCCGAGGTCACGGATGGCGGCCTGGAAGGCGGCTTTGTCCGCGTTCACGGTGCCGACGATGACCTGGTTCTTCAGCACCAGATTGCGCATGAGCTGGTTGCCCTCGACCTCGATATGCCCCTCGGGTGCCGGAATGCCGGTGAAGACAAACACGCCGTTCAGCCCCAGGTGCATCATCACCTCGAACGAGGTCTTCGACACGCCGACCGCTTCATAGACGAGATCAATGTTCCCGACGCGCTCGGCAAGCTGCGCGGCCGTGCATTCAGCGATGGAGATGTATTTCGCGCCGAACGACTCGACGAGCGCGGCCTTGTCGTTGGGCTTCGGGGAGCGGGAATAAACGTAGGTGTCGAAGCCATTGAGCACGCAGGTCATCGCGCCGAGAATGCCGATGGGCCCTGCCCCGAGGACAACGGCGCGCAGGCCCTTGCCCTTGGGCTGGCCGGGCTCTTCGCAGGCCCACGGCAGCCGGGCTTGAATCTGCCAGACTTGCGCGAGGCCCTTCTCCGCGATGGTGAGCGGTTCGGCCAGGACGGCGAAGTGGCGAAGCTCCTGAGGCACGACCACAAAGTTCTTTTCGTCATCCACGAAGAACTCGGTCATGAAACCGTGGTTCTGGTTGATGCCCCGCTCGTTGAACTTCCACGTGGCGCAGAAATCCTGCCGGTCAATCTGGCAGGGGCGGCAGCTCGGATCCAGGCAGGGCCGCCGCACGGAGGGCACGACGAGATCGCCGACCCGCGCGTGCTTCACTCCGGAGCCCACCTCCACCACTTCGCCAAGCGCCTCATGACCAAGCACGAGGTAGTCCGATCCGGCTGGCGGCGCACCATAGACGAAGGTGCAAATCTCGCGGTCAGTGCCGCAGATGCCCACGTCCAGCGTGCGGACCTTGAGCTGGGTGGGCCGGGAAATCTCGGGGTGGTCGTGTTCGAGTTGGGCGACCTGGCGCTGGGTGGGCACGACGCCCACGGCGCGCATCTTGGGTTTCTTCATGTTCGTTGATTCAAACGCGGCGACGGGCAGCGCGCCGCGGTGACACATCATATACGAACGAGACCAAGGCGACTCAAGCACAACAGTTTTTCAGGACAGGGTGTCGTGAAGAAAAACCCGGCGCGTTCGTCATCCGATGCGCATGCACCATCAGTCCCAACCGCTTCAATTCACCCGTTCCCTGGCTTTGCTGGCCGCGCTCGCCGCCGTTTCCGCCCACGCGGATGTGAAACTCCCGGTCATCTTCAGTGACCGCATGGTCCTCCAACGCGACCAAAAGGTCCCGGTCTGGGGCTGGGCCGAAGAGGGGGAGAAAGTCACGGTTGAGTTCGCCGGGCAGAAGGCCGAGACCGTTGCCAAGGACGGCAAGTGGTCCGTCACCCTGACACCGCTCAAGGGCAGCAGCACCGGCGCGAAGTTCTCGGTCACCGGCAAGAACAAGGTGGAGTTCGCCGACGTGGTCGTGGGCGAAGTGTGGTTCTGCTCCGGCCAGTCGAACATGGAATGGAGCGTCGCCGCCTCGAAGAATGCGAAGGAGGAAATCGCCGCCGCGAACAATCCGCGCATCCGCCACTTCAAGGTGCCGCACGTCACCGCCACCGAACCGCAGACGGAGGTAAAGACCTCCGGCGGCTGGCAACTCACCGCCACTAACACCGTCGGCGGCTTCACCGCCGTGGGCTACTACTTCGCACGCGAAATCCAGAAGGAACTGGATGTGCCCATCGGCCTCATCGGCTGCAACTGGGGCGGCACGCGCATCGAGCCGTGGACCCCGCCCGTCGGCTTCCAGTCCGTGCCTGCGCTTAAGGCGGACTTCACTGACAAACTCGCCACCTTCCCCGCGCGCTCACCGCAGATCATTGCCGAAACCCAGCCCGTGCTGGACGCCGCAGGCAAGGCCGTGCTCGACAAAGCCGGACGCCCAATGACCAAGCCCGTCCTGGACGACAAGGGCAAACCCAAGCAGCGCGCGGTCCTCGACAAGGATGGCAAGCCCGTGTTGAACGTCAGCAGCAGCTCCCCGCTCTCGATCTACAATGCGATGGTCCATCCGATCATCCCCTACGCCATCAAGGGCGCGCTGTGGTATCAGGGCGAATCCAATAACGGCGAGGGCATGCTCTACTTCGAGAAGAAGAAGGCGCTCATCAATGGCTGGCGCACGCTCTGGAAGCAGGGCGAATTCCCGTTCCTCTTCGTGCAGCTCGCACCTTATCGCTACAACCGCCCCGAGGCGCTCCCCGGCATCTGGGAAGCCCAGGCCGCCACGCTCTCCGTGCCGAACACTGGCATGGCCGTGACCACCGATGTGAGCACCGTGGGCAACATCCACCCGCCCGACAAGCAGACCGTCGCCCATCGTCTTGCGCTGTGGGCGCTGGCGAAGACCTACAACAAGCCCGTTGCGAGCTATGCCAGCCCCCTCTTTGATACGCTCAAAGTGGAAGGAGATAAAGCCCGGCTTACGTTCAAGAACGCCGAAGGCGGCCTAAAGTCGCTGAACGGCCAGCCGTTGACTTGGTTCACCATTGCCGGAGCTGACAAGAAGTTCGTCCCGGCCAAGGCGGAGATTTCAGGCGGAGCTGTCGTCGTCAGCGCGGAAGGCGTCAGCCAGCCCGTGGCCGTGCGCTTCGGCTGGCACGAACTTGCCGAGCCCAATCTGGCCAACGCCGCCGGCCTGCCGGCTTCGCCCTTCCGCACCGACAAGTGGACCGATGCGGTGATGCCCACCCTGGCCCCGCCGGCACCTCCGGCGAAGAAGTAATCGTCCCGTGAACCGCCTTGTGCTTTGCACCCTTCTGGCTGTGCTTCCGCTTGCCGCGTGCAAGCGGAAGCCCGCCGGGGCTGGTGCCGTGCCCGAGGCCCCGGCCGCGCCGCCCAATCCCGAGGTCGATCTGAAGGCGCTGAACGAGGCGGTGCGCGCTCATGTCATGGGCCAGTTAAAGGATCCTGACACCTTGGATGACTTGGTGAAGACCGGCTTCATCAAGCGGCTTCCCTCCGCGCCACCGGGGAAGAAATACGTCCTGAGTCCGGACAAGAAGTCCGTGCTGCTGATGAATCAGTGACGGCAGAACGTGGTTGAACTCCCCTCCGGCAAGCAGCCGCTTTCAATCGCAATCTACTTGTCCCACAGCGCGTTGGGATCGTCGCGCGGGGCAAGGAAGCCCACCTTGCTGCTGGGCATCAATTCGACATGGCCATCCACCATGGCAACCGTCGCGCGCCCATTGTGCCGGTTCACCAGTCGTGTCTGATCCGGATACGTCAGCCAGAAGTTGGGCGGCGTCGAACCGGGGACGGGACTCAACCAGAAAGCCGCATTGGCGGTTGGAGACGTGGATTCCTGCCATTGGTCCGCGTTGGGGTTGGTCAATCCGGCGGCCGTGACGGTGGCACAGTCCGCGTAGATCACCGTGCCGGAGGGCTGGCGAATGGAGTTTTCGCGGTTATAGGTCTGGCCTCCATTGTGATACGAGATGCCCAGCTCCGGATAGCTCATGCCGATCCCAAACGAGGCGGGCCCCTTGCCCGCATGCTGAAATTCGGCGCATTGATGACTCTTGAACGTCCCGGCCGAGAACGGCCGCAGCATGTCCATCCACCAGACTTGGTTGGCTCCGTTGGTCAGGATCACCGTCCCGGGTGGCATCAACGCCGGCACCGCCCCGTTCATGTTGGTGTCGATGAGTTTCACGATCCGCGCATCGCTGCTGTCGGTGTAAATCGCCGAGGCCAGGCCGATCTGCTTCAAGCTGTTGAGGCACTGCGTTCCCTTGGCCTTGGCCTTCGCCTTGGCCAGGGCCGGCAACAACATTCCGGCAAGGATCGCGATGATGGCGATGACGACCAGAAGTTCGATGAGTGTGAAGGCCGCGGATCGTAGCGGGCGATGCGCGCTGGAACCAACAAGGACGCCGGTAGGTTTCATGGCGGTGTTGATGTCGGCTTTGGTATGCCGACAGTCGGACAGTCCTCCTGCGACGATTTTCGGTCAATGGATTTTTCAGCCCCCCCTGTCAGCCCACAATTTCCGCGTTTCAAGCTCAAGTCCCGGCGCTACACTCGCGTCTGACTCCTAAATCAAGATGACCCGACTCGCTCACCGTTGCCGAGACTTGCTCGCGCTGGCCGCCCTCGCCATCACGTCCCCTGCCCTGGCCGCACCCGCGCCCAAGGCCGGCGTGGACTTCAACCGCGACGTGCTGCCCATCCTCTCCGAGAACTGCTTTCACTGCCACGGCCCCGACGAGAAGGCCCGCGAGGCCAAGCTCCGCCTCGACACGAAGGACGGACTGCTCCGCACCAAAAACCCCGTGGTCATCCCCGGCAAGACGACGCAGAGCGAACTCTTCAAGCGGCTCGTCGCCAAGATCGCCGACGACGTGATGCCACCGCCGAAGAGCAAGAAGACACTCACGCCCGCGCAGATTGAAACGGTTCGCCGCTGGATTGACGCCGGCGCGCCCTACGCCACGCACTGGGCCTTCACGCCGCCGGTGCGACCGGAGATTCCTAAAATCACTAATCGGCAATCGGCAATCGGCAATTCAATAGACAATTTCATCCTCTCCCGCTTGGAGAAGGAAGGGCTTCGCCCATCGCCCGAAGCCCCGCGCGAGACGCTGATTCGCCGCGTGACGCTCGATCTCACCGGCCTTCCGCCTACGCCCGCGGAGGTGGAAGCGTTCCTTGCCGACAAATCTCCAAAGGCATTCGAGGCCGTCGTGGACCGCCTGCTCGCCAGCTCCCGCTACGGTGAGCGCATGGTCTGGGAGTGGCTCGACGCCGCGCGTTATGCGGATTCCAACGGCTACCAAGGCGACCAAGAGCGCACCATGTGGCCGTGGCGCGACTGGGCGGTGAAGGCCTTCAACGACAACCTGCCCTACGACCAGTTCACGCTCTGGCAGCTCGCCGGAGATTTGCTCCCCGACGCCACGCGCGACCAGAAGCTCGCCACGGGCTTCCTGCGCAACCACATGATCAACGGCGAGGGCGGGCGCATCGCGGAGGAGAACCGCATCGAGTATCTCTTCGACCAGGCCGAGACCGTCGGCACGGTCTGGCTCGCGGCGACGATGAACTGCACGCGCTGCCACGACCACAAGTTCGACCCCTACACCATGCGCGACTACTACGGACTCGTCGCGTTCTTCAACCAGACGCCCGTCACCGGCGGCGGAGGCAGCCCGCAGACCGCGCCGGTCATGGACTTCACCACGCCGGAACAGGCTGCCCGGCTCAAGGAATTCGGTGATGACCTGAAGCGCCTCGGCGCGAAAGTGGATGAACTGGAACTCGCCTTGTTCCCGCGGCCCGCGGGGAAGCCCGCCTCCGAATCCCCCGCGGCCAAGGATCTCGCGGCCCAGCCGTTTGGCTCCTTGAAGCAGCCGGCGGCAAATCGCAGTGCTGGCAGCGCCCGGGAACTCGCCAATCTGTTCCGCAAGAAAGAGCCACTCGCCTACAGCCAGACACTCGACGAGTTCGCCAAGACCGCTGAGGCGCGCGACAACTTCAACAAGTCCATTCCCCGCGTGATGGTCATGGAGGACATGAAGCAGCCGCGCGAGACCTTCATGCTCGTGCGCGGCGCTTACAACAAGCCCGCCGGGAAGACGACGGCGGCCTTTCCCGCAGCGCTGCTCCCACGCGTAGGAGACGACGTGAGGAGTCTCAAACTTCCTTCCTCCACGGAGACAAAGCCCTCATCCAGTCAGAGACTCCTCACGTCGTCTCCTACGAATCGGTTGGACCTCGCGCGCTGGCTGGTCTCGCCGGAGAACCCGCTCACCGCCCGCGTCACGGTCAACCGCTTCTGGCAGCAGTTCTTCGGCACCGGCCTCGTGAAGACCGCCGAGGACTTCGGCGTGCAGGGCGAGAAGCCGTCGCATCCCGAACTGCTCGACTGGCTCGCCACCGAGTTCGTCCGCACCGGCTGGGACGTGAAGCAGCTCGTCCGCACCCTCGTGACCAGCGCGACTTACCGGCAGTCCTCGAAGGACGCCCCCGTAGCCGCCGAGGTCAGGAGGCGGACTGGTTCCGACACCCTGTATCAACTCGACCCTGAGAACCGCCTCCTCGCTCGCGGCCCGCGCCACCGCCTCCCCTCGTGGATGCTCCGCGACCAGGCGCTCGCCGCCAGCGGTCTGCTCGTCGAGAGACTCGGCGGCCCGCCCGTGAAGACCTATCAGCCATCCGGCATCTGGGAGGACGCGACCTTCGGCAACAAGCGCTACGTGCAGGACAAGGGCGACGCGCTCTATCGCCGCAGCGTTTACGTCTTCTGGCGGCGCATCGTCGGGCCGACCGTTTTCTTCGACGTGGCCACGCGTCAGAACTGCGCCGTGAAGACGCCGCGCACGAACACCCCGCTGCACGCCCTCGCCACGCTGAATGACATCACCTACGTCGAGGCCGCCCGCGCGATGGCCGAGCGCGTCTTGCTCACCGGCGACGCGACGGACGACGCGCGGCTGGAGCACGCCTTCCGCCTCGTCACCGCGCGCAAGCCGACGGCTGCGGAGCACCAGGTTCTCACCGCCAGCCTCGGCCGTCTCCGCACGCAATACGCCGGCGACAAGCAGGCCGCGCTGAAGCTCCTCGCCGTCGGCGAATCCAAACGCAACGAGCAACTCGACCCCACCGGGCACGCCGCGTGGACTGGCTTGTGCAGCCTGCTGCTGAATCTGGATGAAGTCGTCACGAAGGATTAGCCGGACACAGGGGAAGGCCGCGCTTCGCTTCGATCCACTCGGCGCTCAGCTTGGCACACGCACCACGCCCAGTGAACTCCCTCGCCCTACAACGCTGGAGCGGGGGGAGCTCCAGCGGCCAGCCAACTGCCGTGATTTATGCCTCTGAACCGGAGCGCGGCTGTGTCGCAGACCAGCCGCAGCAACGTCCGAACAGCCCAGCCGACTCGAACCCTCCCCCACATCGTCATAGCGAAGCGGCTGCAACTGGCTTGCAGCACAGTCGTGCCCCGATTCATGCAGCCGCCACGAAACTAGGGCCGCGCATCGGGACCACGAACCCGTGCCAATGCTGGCGGGTTGAGGCGGGGTGCCCCCCCCCCAACCCGGTGTGCCTCACGGAAACAGCCCGCGCAGCCGCTTGGCCTCACGCACGCGGGCGACGCCCAGCGAGAGCGCAGCCATGCGCATGGAGATTTTCTGCTTCCGGCTGAGATTCAGGGTTTGCGCGAAAGCAGTCTCCAGCAGGCGGAAGAGCTTGTCGGTGATCTCCGTCTCGCCCCAGAAGAAGCTCTGCAAGTCCTGCACCCACTCGAAGTAGCTCACCACCACGCCGCCCGCGTTGCAGAGGATGTCCGGGATGACGAAGATGTCCGGCCGCTGATCCAGCACAAGGTCCGCCTCCGGCGTGGTCGGGCCGTTGGCACCCTCGGCGAGGATGCGACACTGGATTTGGTTCACGTTCGCGGCGGTGATTTGCCGCTCCATGGCGGCGGGCACGAGGATGTCGCAGGGCGTGACGAGGAGCTGCGCATTCGTGATGTCCTCGCCACCCGGGAAGCGGGTCACGGATTTCGTGCGCGCGACGTGCTCCTGCAACTTGTCGAGGTCCAGCCCCCGCGCGTTGAACGTGCCGCCAAAGGCATCGCTCACCGCGATGATTTTCACGCCGTAACGCGCCAGTGAAAAGGCCGTGACGGAGCCGACGTTGCCGAAACCCTGCACCACGGCGGTCGCCTGGCTCGCGTTCAGGCCGATGGTGTCCATCGCGCGGTTGGCCAGATAGCTTACGCCGCGCCCGGTGGCCTCGCGCCGGCCCAGTGAGCCGCCAATGGCGACGGGCTTGCCAGTGACGACGGCGGGCGTGGCGTGGCCGGCGTGGACGGAGTAGGTGTCCATCATCCACGCCATCACCTGCTCGTTGGTGCCGAGATCGGGCGCGGGAATGTCCACCTGCGGGCCGATGAAGGAGACGAGTTCCTGCGTGAAGCGCCGCGTGAGCCGCTCCAGTTCACCGGTGGACATTTGCGAGGGGTCGCAGGCCACACCGCCCTTTGCGCCGCCGTAGGGGAGGTTCATCAGCGCGCACTTCCAGCTCATCCACATGGCCAACGCCGCGACTTCGCCCACGGTCACGTCCGGGTGGTAGCGCATTCCGCCCTTGGTCGGCCCGAGCGCGAGGTGGTGCTGCACGCGGTAGCCGGCGAAGACTTCGACCTTCCCATCATCCCGGCGCACCGGCACGGCGACGGCGAGGGCGCGCTTGGGATACTTCAGCCGGTCGCGGTCATTCGTCGGGATGTCCAGCCGGTCCGCCACGAGGTCAAACTGCTGGCAGGCCATGTGGAAGGTTGAGTGGTCGTAGATGTGCATGGCCAAAGGGTGGAGCGGTCTGGCGGCCGGGGCAAGGGGAGTAATCGGTGTTCAGCAGAGGGGATTGGGATTAGGAATAGGAGTAAGATTATGAGAGGAAACCGGCGGCTTCTTACTCTTACTCCTACTCTTACTCTTAATCCCATTCCCCTCTACTGAACACAGAACCCCGCCGGTCGAAGCTCCGCTCCTTTACACCCGCCCGCGCGCGACCTACGTTCCGCCGCGTGTCGGAGACCAAGAAAACGCGGGTGATGATTGGAATGAGCGGCGGGGTGGATTCCTCCGCTGCAGCGGCCTTGCTACAGGAGCAGGGCTTCGACCTCGTGGGCGTCACGCTCAAGCTCTGGCCGCAGGATTGCGTGAACCGTGCGGAGGACAAATGCTGCGGCCCCGAGGCGGTGAAGGACGCGCGCGCGGTGGCGCACCAGCTCGGCATCCCCTACTACCTCGTGGACGAGTCGGCGGAATTTCAGAAGCAGGTCATCGCCTACTTCGCGGAGGAATACAAAGCCGGGCGCACGCCCAACCCGTGCGTGATGTGCAACGAGCGGCTCAAGTTCGGCACGCTGCTGCATCGCGCGGACCAGCTCGGCGCGCAACTTATCGCCACCGGGCACTTCGCTCGCACGGAGAAGTGCCCCACGACTGGACGCACTTTGCTCAAGCGCGGTCGTGACCCACGCAAGGACCAGAGCTACTTCCTCTTCTCGCTGAAGCAATGGCAGCTTGAGCGCACGATCTTCCCACTCGGCGCGATGACGAAGTCCGACACGCGCGACCTCGCCCGCGAGTGCAAGCTCAAGACCGCCGAGAAGGAGGAGAGCATGGAAATCTGCTTCGTGCCGGACAACGACTACGGGAAGTTCCTCGAATCGGCGAAGCTCGCGGCGCGGCATCGCGGCGACATCGTGGATGTCCACGGGCGCAAGCTCGGCCAGCACGACGGCATCGAGTTCTACACCATCGGCCAGCGCAAGGGCCTCGGCCTCTCCGCGCCCAAACCGCTCTACGTGGTCGAACTGGATGCGGCCAACAACCGGGTCATCGTGGGCGACGAAACGATGCTGGACCGCGCCGAGTTCCGCGTGGAGCGATGCAACTGGATTCCCTTCGAGACACCACCGGCGAGCATCGAGGTCACGGCGAAGATTCGTTACAACCACCCCGGCACTTCAGCCACGGTAACGCCGACAGCGGATGGAGGTGCGACGGTGAAACTTCACGTTCCACAGCGCGCCATCACGCCCGGCCAGGCGTGTGTGTTTTATCAGGAAGACCTCCTCGTCGGCGGCGGGTGGATCCTGCGCTAGCGCGCTGCCGCAGCGTTCAGCGACCCGGAACAGGCGGAGGCTGGGTCAACGGCGTCAAGTCCGTTCCCGGCAGCGGCGGCAACTCACCTCTCTGGACCTGTGCCTCGGTGATCTTGCGATTGATTTCCATCCGCAGCGCCTGCTCGGCCGGATCCACATTCGGTGCTGGTGGCGGGGAGGTGGCGTTCTGCCCAGCGACGCCCGGCGCTATCCGGACATTCCGCTGAAAGTTGGAGGCACCGGGAATGGGCACCACGCCAGCAGGCGTGGCGGGCGCAGGCTGCACCCCGGTCTTGAGCGGCTGCACGGTCGGAATGGTGGGAACGACGGGCGCAGGCACCTGGCCGCCGCCAAGCGGCGTGGCTGGTGTGGGGTTCAGGCCGGGCGGAACTGGAAAGCTAGGCAGAGTGGGCACGGGCGGACCAGCGGGCCCCTTCAGGCCATCGTCTTTGAAGGACATCGTTCGCTCCTCGCCGTTGATTTTCACCCGCACGGTGCCGGCGGCGATGTCGATTCCGTCGGGCAGCACTTCGATGGCTCCCTGTCGCTCGCCCTGCGGGACACTGAGATACTCCGGGGTGGGCTTGCCGGGAACCTGATTCACGAACATCGCGCGCGGCGGTTTGAACAGGGCGGTGAGGCCGCTGAGCTTCCAGTTCGTGGGCTTGACCGGATCGGGTGCCGGCGCGGGCGGCGGCGGCGGCGGTGGTGGCGGTTTGAGCCCGAAGGGATTGCGCTCAAGGATGACCTGATAATCGCCCACGGCTTCCGCACGCGCCGAACCACTGTTGGCGAGGCAGAGCAACCCGGCCACGCAGAGGCACCGCGCGAACGACAGCCGCATGTGTTTGGGACGCTTCATCAGTGCTTGAACACCGGGCAGCCTAGGTGGTTGCGCGCCGGTTGGCAACAAGTCCGCACCGCCTTCCACGCGGCTCCTGCGAAGGGATTTACCGCTTGCCGGGCGGGCGGCCGTCGCTAGCGTGCCGCCATGCCGAAGAGCACTTGGGTCATACCTTCTATTCTCTCCGCGCTGCTCATAGTGGGCGCGCTCGGATGGACCGTGTGGAAACGCGGCAACGAACTCTCCGCCGCGCAAACCGCCTTGGAGGCCAGCCAGAAGGCCGCCGAACAAACCGCCGCCCAGGCACTCGGACTCAAGACGGACGTGGAGACCCTCAAGGACAGCGTGAAAGAGTTGAGAGAGCAGCTCGCGGAGGCGGAGAAGGAGCGCGAGACCGTCACCAAAACCAAGAGCACGCTCGAACAGGAAATGCGGGCGGCGCTGAACTCGAAAGACATCACCATCTCCCAACTACAGGGCAAGCTGACCGTGAACATCCTCGATCACGTCCTGTTCGACTCCGGGGAGGCCGCCGTGAAACCGGAAGGCCAGGAGATTCTCAAGCGCCTTGCCGCCGTGCTCGCCCTGCACACAAACCGCACCATCCACGTGGTGGGTCACACTGACAATGTGCCCATTCGGGCCGGAGCCCGGGCACGCTTTGCCAGCAACTGGGAACTGTCCGCCGCCCGCGCCACGGCCGCCGTGCGGTTCCTGCATGAGCAGGCGGGCGCGAACCCGCGCCAGCTCGGAGCACTCGGCTATGGCGAGTTCCACCCGGTGGCCGACAACAGCACGACCGAAGGCCGCGCCAAGAACCGGCGCATCGCTGTCGTTGTCCTCCCGGAGGAACTCGCGGCCACCCAGGCCCCGGCCCCGCCAGCCCCCGCTCCACCATCCGAGACGCCGCCCAAACCCGGTGCCGCCTCCCCTGCCCCGTGATGGCCACCCCAGAACTGCGCAGCCCACTTTTCCACCTCACATGCGAACCCTGATTGCCCTGCTCCTGCTGGCCGCTGCAACCGCCCAGGCCGAACTGAAAACCGACCTTGAGTTCGCCAAGGTCGGCGACGTCAGCCTCACGTTGGACGCCAATGTGCCTGAAGGCCCCGGCCCATTCCCGACGGTCATCCTCGTTCATGGCGGCGGATTCATGCGGGGCGACAAGACCAGTTACATCAAGCCGCTGTTCGAGCCGATGACCAAGGCGGGCTTCACGTGGTTCACCATCAACTACCGGCTCGCCCCCGCGCATCGCTGGCCCGCCTGTGCGGAGGACGTGGAGCGCGCGATCCGCTGGGTGAAGACCAACGCGAAGGAATACAAGGCCGACCCCAAGCGCATCGCGCTCGTCGGCGAATCAGCCGGCGGCCACTTGGTCTCCTACGTCGGCGTGCGTGGAGCTGGAGAAACCAGCGTGGCAGCGGTGGTGCCCATTTACGCGCCGCACGATCTGGCCTTCCAAGTGAGGAGCCGCAACGCACTCGGCCCGTCCATGACGGCGTTGTTTGGACTGACCGAGCTGAACGACGCGGCGTGGAAGCCGCTCGAAGCCGCCTCGGCCACCACCTATTTGTGTGCGGGCCTGCCGCCGTTCCTCCTCCTGCACGGCACCAAGGACGCGCAAGTGCCCTACGAACAGTCGGTGAAATTTCAGCAACGCATGAAGGCGCTCGGCAACACCTGCGACTTCATCACCATCCCCGACGGGGCGCACGGCATGGGCGGCTGGGACAAGCTGATGCCCGATTACAAAGACCAGCTCGTTGTCTGGCTGCGCAAGACGCTGAAGTGATTGGAAGGCGGCTGATCTTCCACACAACCGCGCTCCAAAGCGGTTTGAGATGCGTTCCAGTTCGTCGTTGCAGATTTCATCCGCATACGTAACGTCCGTCCGCCATGACAAAAAAGACCTTTGTTTACTCCTCTGCTCTCGTTGCCACGCTCGCTGCGGCAGCCGTCGCGCCTGCGGCCGACTGGCCCCAATACCGCGGGCCAAACCTGGACGGTTCCACCAGCGAAAAGATTGCCTCCAAGTGGCCGGCTGGCGGTCCGAAGGTGGTATGGAAAGCCGCCACCCCAGCCGGCTTCAGCTCGTTCACCGTGGCCGGCGGCAAGGCATTCACCCAGATCACCCGCAATGTGGAAGGGGTTGATCGCGAAGTCGCCATTGCGCTGGATGCCAATACTGGCAAGGAAGCGTGGGCCTTCCCCGTGGGCGGCACGGCCTACGGGCACAATGGCGGCAATGCGGGGGCCAAGGGCAACGACGGCGGCGACGGCCCGCGCTCCACGCCGACGGTCACGGCCGGCAAGGTGTATGTGCTCTCGTCCGACCTCGGGCTTTTCTGCCTGGATGCCAGCACCGGCAAGCAGGTCTGGACGCATGACCTCATGAAGGAGTTCGCCGGACGCAACATCACTTGGAAGAACGCGGCTTCCCCCGTGGTGGATGGCAATCTGGTCTTCGTCGGCGGTGGCGGGCCCGGCCAGTCGCTCCTCGCCTTCAACAAGGACACGGGCGCAGTTGCTTGGAAATCGCAGGACGAGACCATCACCCACTCGACCCCGGTGGTCGCCACGATCCACGGCGCCAAGCAGGTCGTGTTCTTCGTGAAGAGCGGCCTCGTGTCCGTGGCGGCGACGGACGGCAAGCTGCTCTGGAAGGCCCCGTATCGCTTTAACGTGTCCACCGCCATTACGCCGGTGGTGGCCGGTGACATGGTCTATTGCTCGGCGGGTTATGGTGTGGGTGGCGGCGCGTTCAAGATCAGCAAGGCTGGCGCCGAGTTCAAAGCCGAGCAGCTCTGGCAGACCCCCGGCGACAAGGAAGTGGCGAACCACTGGAGCACGCCGGTTTACAAGGACGGCCACCTCTACGGGATGTTCCAATTCAAAGAATACGGTTCTGGTCCGCTCAAGTGCGTCGAGCTTGCCACCGGCAAGGTCAAGTGGAGCCAGCCTGGTTTCGGCCCCGGCAACGTCATCCTGATCGGCGACCAAATCCTCGCGCTGTCCGACGCCGGGGACATCGTCGTGGCTGAAGCCACCACCGCCGGCTACAAGGAACTCAGCCGCGCCAAGGCTGTCGGTGGCAAATGCTGGTCCACCCCCGTCGTGAGCAACGGCCGGGTGTATGTGCGCAGCACGAAGGAAGCGGCCTGCCTCGACGTGTCAGCCAAATCGGCGCAGCGCTAAACCCGAACTCTTTCGCAGGCGGGCTGGCCAACAAGTGCCAGCCCGCCTTTTCTTTGCACTTCATCAACTTCGCCGTAACCGCCTACTCTTCTGCGCGTCACCAGTCCCGTGCTGGTTGGGTGTATAGACGACTTATGGGTGAGCAACCCGGCTTGGATGTCGCGGTGTGCCTGGCGCGCGTGCGCGAGCGTGATGAAGACGCCGCCCGCGCGCTCGTTGAGCATCTCTACCCGCTCGTCATCAAAATTGTCCGGGCGCATCTGCCCCGGCGGCTCGACGAGGAAGATTTGGCCCAGGAAATTTTTATGAAGATGTTCGCCAACGCCGCGCAGTATCGGGGCGAGGTGCCGTTCGAGCACTGGGTCTCGCGCGTGGCCGTGAGCACCTGCCTTGACCGGCTCCGCGCACAGAAGCGACGGCCCGAATGGCGCTGGGCGGACTTATCCGAAGGCGAGGCTGAAGTGCTCGACACCATCCTGCACAACGAACAAGAGCCGCATCCCTCGCAGGCGGCGGACGCCGGCGAACTGGTGCAGAAGCTGATGCAGACGCTGAGTCCCGAAGACCAGCTCGTCATCCGCCTGCTGGACTTGGAAGAGCGTTCCGTGGCGGAGATTGCGGCGCAGACCGGCTGGAGCCAGACCTTGGTGAAAGTGCGCGCCTTCCGAGCGCGGCGGAAGCTGCGGAAGCAGCTTGAGCAACTTGAACAACAGAAACCCCATGAGTGAACCGACCGACAACTGGCAGAGACTCGCCCGCCTCGCGCGGCAGGCACCGCAGCCCGCCGAGGCCGAAGCGCCGTTTGGATTTGCCACACGGGTTGCGTCGCGCTGGTCGTCGGGTGAAGCGCCTGCGCCGTCAACTTGGGATGTGCTGGAATTGTTTTCCCTGCGCAGCCTCGTCGTCGCGGGTGCGCTGATGGTCGGCGTGTTGTTCGTGAGCTACGACGTGACCACGCCCGGCTGGACGCAGCAATACACCGTCGCCGACGCAACCTTTGACCCCATTTTCGAAGAATGAGCTGGCTTCGACATTGGAAAGTGGTGCTCGCACTGGTCGCGCTGTTTGCGCTCGGCGCGGCGACTGGCACGGTTATCACGTTGAAAGTTGTCAAGCGTGTCATCGAGGGCCGCACCAACCCGGAGCGAATGTCGCAGAGCCTTCTTCAAGAGTATCAGCGCCGGCTCCGGCTCACGCCCGAACAGGCGGAAAAGATTCGCCCCATCCTCCAGCGCACGGGCCGCGAGATGTGGGAGCTGCGCACCGAGATGGCCGGCCGCACTTTCCAAGTCATCCGCCTCTCGCACGAGGAAATCGCTGCCGAGCTTAAGCCCGAGCAGCGCGAGGAATTCGCGCGCGTGAACAAGGAAATGCGCGAGCGCTACCGTCAGCAAGGACCGCCGGGGCCGAAGGGAATGCCGCCGATGAAGGGGCCCGGGGTGTTCGGCGCGCCCGGACCGAAAGGCGAACCGAAGAGCGTGAAGGAAGAAAAGTGAGCTTTGCCCATCCTTCCGTCCTAGTAAGTGTCGATGCCGGGAAGAGCGGCGCTGAAGCGACCGCAGTCCAAACGCTTCGCGAGGTTCGTGGCCGCAGGAATTTCGCGCCAGCGTCTGGACTGCGGTCGCTTCAGCGCCGCTTTTGGGCGTGCTTCCTCACGGCATTGATTGCGACCAGCTTTGCCGCCGAAACCCCGAAGCTGGCTGGCATTGACGGTCAGACCCACGCCCCGCTCAATCCAGCAGGCCGCAAAGCCACCGTCATCATCTTCACGCTGCCCGACTGCCCCATCGCCAACGCCTTCGCACCGGAAATCAACCGGCTCGTCACCGACTACTCGGCCAAGGGCGTCAGTTTCTACGTCGCCCACGTGGACCGCGACCTCACCGCCACCGACGCCCGCAAGCACGCCACGGACTACGCCTTCCGCTGCCCCGTGCTGCTCGACAAGCAGCACGCGCTCGTCAACGCCCTCGGCGCGACCCGCACGCCGCAGGCCTTCCTCCTCGGCTCCGACGGTCAGCCACGTTATCAGGGCCGCATCAACAACCTCTTTGCCGACTACGGCACCCGCCGCCAAGTCGTGACGCAGCACGACCTGCGCAACGCGCTCGACGCCGTGCTTGCTGGCAAACCTGTCCCGCAGTCCGTGACCGAAGTCATCGGCTGCCACATCCAGACCATTTCGGAAACCAAGAAGACACCATGAACCCCCGCCTCCTGCTCGGACTCACCTGTGCCGCCACACTCGTCGCCCTCGCCACCCCGCGCGCGAAGTCCAACCCCAGACCCCAGACCCCAGACCCCAGACCCTTGGTTTACACCCCGCGCCCAGCGAACACGCTGACCTTCACCAAGGACGTCGCGCCCATCCTCTTCGCCAACTGCGCTTCGTGCCACCGCCCCGGCGAGGTCGCGCCGTTCACGCTCACGAGCTACGCCGACGCCGCCAAGCGCGCCAAGACCATCGCCAGCGTCGTTGAGAGGCGCGTGATGCCGCCGTGGAAGGCCGCGCCCGGCCCGGCTTATGTGGACGAGTGCCGCCTGACCGACGACCAGATTGGCCTCATCAAACAGTGGACCGCCGAGGGCGCGAAGGAAGGCAACGCCGCCGACCTGCCCGCGCTGCCAAAGTTCCCCGACGGCTGGCGCAACGGCGACCCCGACCTCGTCCTCGAAATGCCCGTTGCCTTCACCGTTCCCGCCGAGGGCCGCGACATCTATCAAAACTTCGTCATCCCCACCGGCTTCACCGAGGACAAGTGGCTCTCCGCCGTCGAGATTCATCCCGGCAACCGCCGCGTCGTGCATCACGTCCTTGTCCACCTCGATGTGTCTGGCAAGGCCCGTGAGCTGGACGCCAAAGACCCCGCTCCGGGCTATCGCACCGGCGGCGGCGTGGGCTTCCCGAGCGCCGGGCAAATCGGCGGCTGGGCGCCCGGCAACGTCGCGCGCCGCTCGCCCGACGGCATCGGCGTGAACGTCCCGAAGAACTCCGACATCGTCATCCAGGTCCACTACAACCTGAACGGCAAGGCCGAGACCGACCGCACGAAGATCGGCCTCTACTTCGCCAAGGCCCCCGTGGACAAGCGCGCCCGCCTCTTCCCGCTCGCCAGCCGCATCAGCATCCCCGCCGGCGACGACAACTACCGCGTCACCTCCTCCATGCCCGTGCCCTCGGACGTGACCTTGCGCAGCGTGATGCCGCACATGCACCTGCTCGGCCGCGAGATGAAGGTCTTCGCCACGCTGCCCGATGGAACGAGCCTTCCGCTGGTCCATGTGCCGGAGTGGGACTTCAACTGGCAGATGAGTTACGCGTTCAAGGAGCCGGTGAAGCTCCCGCGTGGATCGAAGGTCACGCTCGAGGCCCGATACGACAACTCCGACAAGAACCCGCGCAACCCGAACTCCCCGCCCAAGCCCGTCCGCTGGGGCGAGCAGACCACCGACGAGATGTGCCTCGCTTACCTGAACTTCACCGTGGACAGCGAGAGCCTCACGCAAGGCAAGACGGTTCCCAGCGTGGCCGACTACCTGCGCAAGGCCGGCGAAGCGCGGAAGAAGCAGCAGGACAAGTAAGGCACCACTGGGCCCCGATCCCCTTTGGTCGTCAACTTCAGGCGGCATCACGCGCGAATGACTGCACAGCCTGCCATGCGCGACTCAGACATACCGATCCTTCCCGGTCACTACCGTCGCACGATGTGGTATTTCGCGCGGTGCTGGCTCGGCATGGTCGTTGGCATCATCTTGGGCGGCTTTGGTATCCATTGGCAGTCAGTCGCGGTTCAGGTCATCGGGGGAGTTGTAGCTTTCGCTGCGTTTTTGGGGATGCTCAGCACCATCGGCCGCGCACAGTCGGCGCGTTGTCCGTCTTGTTCCGCGACCATGACACAGGGTTGGGACGTGAAGCAGAAGAGTTCAGATGGCGTGTTCACCTGTCCGCAGTGCCAGAGTCGGTGGCGGACATCTGCCACTTGGGGATCGGATTAGTATGCCTATGCCGTCACCCGAGAAACTAGCGGTGTAAGTCATTGGTTGGGAGCGAGGTGGTAGTTCAGGGCGGTGGCCAGGTTGTGGAGGCGGGCCAGCTTCCTGCGCTGCACCTCTTCCTCCTCCTTGGCGAACAACTCGGGTTTGAACAGTTCCTTGATTCACCGGGCAAACAACTGCCCGCGTAGTTCGGCTGGCGAGGCCGAAGCGGTGATGGCCTGCGCCACAGACGCGATGCGCTCCGGCGCGAACATCTCCAGCAGGGACACCTTCAGCTCGCCGTCGCCGCACGCGAGCGTGACGTGGTCCCACTGCGCGGAGAGCACGGCGGCGCTGAACTTCTGGATGAGCTTCCCCCGAATGAGCGCGCGCGTCGTCTCCGGCGGCTCGAACATCGCCTGCTGGACGGCGGCTTCCGGCGGCACACCGCGCATCACGCCAGACTGCTCCAGACCGAAGTAGAGACCTTCGTCGAAGTCGAGCCGATGGTATTCGAGGTCGAGGCTTTGCAGCCACGGATCATCGTCCGCGAGGCTTTGCGCCGCTTGGAATTCGCGGAGGAGCGCGAGCTTGGCGACCCAGTCCAGCCTGTCGCGGCAACGCAGGGGGTCGGCTTCGAGGTCGTTGAGCACGGCTTCCCAATCGGCCACCAGTGCGGCGCTTTCCGGGGTGGAGAGGTCGCAGAGTTCCTTCACCGCTGCGAGATAATCGCGCTGCACGGCCAGCGCAGTGGAGTGCTGGCGGTTCGTGAGCTTCACTTCCCAGCGGTAACGCGGGTCACGCGAGATGGCCGGCAGCGCGGCGAGCGGGTCGGCGAGTTGTGGGAAGGTTCGCTTGGGGTCGCGGAGGATGGCTTCGAGCACGAGCGCGGTGGTGCCCACCTTCAGGCGCGTGGCAAAGGGCGAGAGGTTCGCGTCACCGATGATGACGTGGAAGCGCCGCCACTGGCGCAGGTCGGCGTGCGGCTCGTCGCGGGTGTTGATGAGTGGGCGCTTCTGCATGGTGTCCACGCTCTGCAGCTCGCTGAAGAAGTCGCTGCGCTGGGCGATTTGAAAGTGCGGCGAGACGAACTTGTCCTCGGCCTCGATGGCAAACTTGCCTGCGCCGGCGAAGATTTGGCGGGTGACAAGAAACGCCTGTGCGCCCGCCGCCAGCCGGTCCCACGGCAGCGCGCGGGGTAGGAGGTAATTCTCATGGCAGCCGTAGCTGTGGCCGCGGAAATCGGTGTTGTTCTTGTAGAGACGCACCGTCGCGCCGCGCGCCTTGGAGAGCCGCTGGCCGCAGGCCATCACCACGCGTTCGCCCGCGCGGTCGTGCGCGACCAACTCGGTAAGCGTGGAGCACTCGGGCGTGCAGTATTCGGGGTGGGCGTGGTCGTTGTAGAAGCGCGCACCGTTGCCGAGCGCGAGGTCGCTCTTGATTTCGGCGAAGGTCAGCTCGCGGTGCGTGTCCTGCTCGAAGTAATCCGCCTCGTCGAAGTCCTGCCGCAGCTCGGGCACATCGAATCCCCGGTCGTCGTGGTGCGGGTTCTCGGCCTCGTAATCCCAGCGCATCCGCACGCCAGGCCCCATCGCACTACGGACCAGGGCAATGGACTCCGCCACCACGTCCAAGTCCTCCGCGCCGTCCCGCGCGATGCCGTATTCGGTCTCGATGCCGAAGAGGATGGTGGGAGGGTTAGCCACGGATGGAACACGGACGAAACACGGATGCGGAGGCAGAGGCTCTATAAAGAGAGGTGAAACTCAGGCAGGAACGCGGGGCGACTTCAAAAACGGAATCCTCTGTCTCACTGGCCTCCTTGCGGTCGTTCTCGCCCGAGTTTAGTCCGGCAGAACATTGATGCTGACAATGTGGCACGGGGAGAAAGTGCGGCTGCGGCTGGGGGTTGTCAATTCGGCGGCCTCACACTGGCGATTTTCACCCGAAGTGTTCACGCGCTTTCCGGACTTCGTCGCAGTGCAACGGCACATCGGCGAACCCAAGCGCCCGCGTGTGAGCTTGACGTCGCTGGCCAACTGAATTTCTTACTACTCCCAGCGCGCGCTTAATCCTAATCTTTGGGATGCCGCCTGAAAGCGAAGCAGGATTTGGATCGCGAGCGGAAGCCAGAGCGAATGAACCAGCCCACTGTTCTGATTGTAGATGACGAGAAGCCAACGCGGGACGGCCTGCGCGCGGCGATTGAGGATCGTTATGATGTCTATGTGGCCGAGGACGCGGCCACGGCGATGAGCCTCCTAGAACAGGAGCACTTCGATGTGCTGCTGACTGATCTGCGCCTGCCCAAGGAGGACGGGCTGAAGCTCATCACCCGCGCCAAGTCGCTACCCAAGCCGCCCGTCTGCATCCTCATGACCGCCTACGGCTCCGAGGACGTGGCGGTGGAGGCGATGAAGCGCGGCGCGGATGACTACATCGCCAAGGGCAAGATGCAGATCGACGAGCTGGAGCTGCGCATTGCGCGCGCGCTCAAGGGGCAGAAGCTCGAGGCGGAAAACCAGAACCTGCACCAGCGGCTCGAACGCAAGTTCGGCGTGGAGCATCTCATCGGCGAGTCGGCGGTGATGAAGGAGATTCAGGAGACGATCCAGACCGTCGCCCCCAGCCGGGCCACCGTGCTCATCACCGGCGAGAGCGGCACGGGCAAGGAAATCGTGGCCAAGACGCTGCACCAGCTCAGTCCCCGCGCGAAGGCCCCGCTAATCACGGTGCATGCGGCCGGCCTGCCCGCGAACCTGCTGGAGAGCGAATTGTTCGGGCACGAGAAAGGCGCCTTCACCGGTGCCCATGAACGGCGCATTGGGCGCATCGAGCAGGCGCAGGGCGGCTCGTTGTTCTTCGACGAGATTGGGGAGATTGACGCGACGGTGCAGGTGAAGCTCCTGCGCTTCCTCGGAGAGCGGACGTTTGAGCGGGTGGGCTCCAGCAAGACGCTCATGTCCGACGTGCGGCTCATCGCCGCAACCAACAAGAACCTCGTCACGCTCGTGCAGTCCGGAAGTTTCCGCGAAGACCTCTTTTTCCGGCTGAAGGTGGTTGAAATCCACCTGCCGCCCTTGCGCGAGCGCACAGAAGACATTCCCTTGCTGGCCCAGCATTTTCTCCGCGACTCGGCCGGCGAGAATGGCAAGGAAGTGACCGCCCTCGCGCCCGAGGCGCTGGAGCTGCTCATGGCCTACAAGTGGCCCGGCAACGTCCGCGAGTTGCGCACGGCCATCGAGCACGCCGTCGTCTTCGCGCGTGGCAAGACCGTCGCCGCCCGGGATTTGCCGCAAAACATCCGCACCGGCCAGAGCAGCCTGCCCACGCCGGTTTCGCAGATGCCGACCGGCGACCTGAACGTGCATGAAGTCGAGAAGGAGCTGGTGGTGCGCGCGCTGAAGGAGGCGGATGGGAACCGGACGGCGGCGGCCAAGAAGCTGGGCATGAGCCGCCGCACGCTACACCGCAAGCTGCACGAGTTTCACCTGGAAGGGTTTTAATCCGAGGCTCGCCGCTGCTGGGGAAGCGGTCGCACAAGGACGCGGCTGATTACAACAGGCGGGGCTGTTGCGCGTCCTTGGCCACGGACTCGCCGAGGCTTTCCACGCGGGCACGGCGGCGCTCCATGACGTTCTTCTCCAGCCGTGGATCGTAGGGCACCGGGTAGTTGCCGTCGTAGCACGCCATGCAGAAGGAATCGCGCGGCAGGCCGGTGGCCTTCACCATGCCATCCTGCGTGAGATAATGGAGCGAGTCGGCGTTGAGGTATTTGCGGATTTCCTCGTTGCTGTAGTTGGCCGCCATCAGCTTGCTGCGGTCCGGGAAATCAATGCCATACACGCAGGGGTGCATGTGGGGCGGGCAGCTCACGAGCACATGCACGGCGGTGGCCCCGGCTTCCTTGAGGCTGTTGACGCGGGCCTTGCAGGTGGTGCCGCGCACGATGGAGTCGTCCACGATGATGACGCGCTTGCCGCGCACCAGTTCGCCGATGAGGTTGAGCTTCACGCGGACGGCAAAGTCACGGATGAGCTGGGAGGGCTGGAGGAAGCTGCGGCCGACGTAGTGGTTGCGGACGAAGGCCATCTCATAGGGGATGCCGGACTCCAGCGAGTAGCCCAGCGCGGCGGAGTTGCCGCTGTCCGGCACGGGGATGACCAGGTCCGCCTCGATGGGATTCTCTCGGGCGAGCTGCCGTCCCATCTCGACGCGGACGCGATAGACGTTGCGATTGGCAATGGTGCTGTCGGGACGGGCGAAATAAACGTATTCGAAGATGCAGAAGGCGCGACGCTCGTGGGCGGGAAAGGCCTGCACGCTCTTGAGTCCGTCCTTGTTAATGATGACGACCTCGCCGGGCTCGACGTCGCGGACGAACTTGGCGTGGATGAGATCGAAGGCGCAGGTTTCGCTGGCCAGCACCCAGGCATCACCGACCTTCCCGATTGCGAGCGGCCGGAAGCCATGCGGATCGCGGACGCCAATCAACTCGTGCTCCGTCATGATGACGAGCGAATAGGCCCCCTCAATGCGACGCACGGCGGTCAGCAAGGAACTTTCACCCCGCGGTCCATCCGGCTGGGCCATGAGGTGGAGGATGATCTCGCTGTCCACCGTGGTTTGAAAGATGGAGCCCTTGGCCTCGAGTTCCTCGCGGAGCAACGCGGCATTGGTGAGGTTGCCGTTGTGGGCCACGGCGATCTGGCCTCGGGCGCAATCCACCGTGAGCGGTTGGGCGTTGCGGATGTGCGACGAACCCGTGGTGGAATAGCGGGTATGCCCCACCGCCATGTGCCCGACCAAGCCGTGCAGGATATTGCCCTCGAAGATCTGGGGCACCAGGCCCATGCCCTTGTGCTCGCGGAACTGGCGGCCGTCGCAGGCGACGATGCCGGCACTTTCCTGGCCACGGTGTTGGAGGGCGTAGAGGCCGAAGTAGGCGAGCTCAGCCGCGTTCGGGTGGCCAAAAATCCCAAAGACGCCGCAGTAATGTTTGGGGTGGGTGGGTGATTGCATCGGGCGCGTGCGGGCGAGACTCAAGCGGACGGATGGGACGTTGGCAAGCGGAGAGTGCGCAAGGTCCTGGCCATCGTGAGAGCGGGCCAGCCCGGCGCTTGCGAACGACCGTGCTGTGCCACCCCGCTTGCCCGTATCCCACGCGTGCGATAGCCTGACGGCATGAAGCGAAAGTTGTTTCCGCTGGCCGCGTTCGCCCTGGCCTTGGTGTGGCTGATGTCCACCGGCCTGCCCGCAGCCGAGGCGGCTCCCGCCGCCCCCGCGAAGAAGGCTTACGTGCTGCCCATCCGGGAGGACATCATGCCCCCGCTGGTCTATGTGGTGCGCCGCGGCGTGAAGGAAGCGATGGAGGCCAAGGCCGACCTGCTCATCCTCGACATGGACACCAACGGCGGGCGCGTGGATGTGACCGAAGAAATCATCGGCATCCTCAGCCGGTTTCCGGGCCGGACAGTGACCTACGTGAACAAGAAGGCCTTCAGCGCCGGCGCGTTCATCTCGTTTGCCACCGGCAAGATCTACATGGCTCCCCAGAGTGTGATCGGCGCGGCGGCCCCGATCATGGCCTCCCCCACGGGCGGTGCGCAGGAACTGGGCGGCACGATGGAGATCAAGGCCACTTCCGCCATCAGCGCGCTCGTGCGGGCCAATGCCGAGAAGCATGGCCACAACCCGGAGGTGGCCGACGCCATGGTGAAGAAAACCAAGGAGCTGAAACTGGATGGCAAGATCATCAACGAGAAAGGGCAGATCCTCACCCTGACCAATCAGGAGGCCGAACGGAACTACGGGCAGCCGGCCAAGCCGTTGCTGTCCGCCGGCACCGTGGAGAATCTCGACGCGCTGCTCCGCCAGTTGGGCTTGTCCGATGTGCAGGTGCAGCGCATTGAACCCAGCGGCGCGGAGCGGGTGGCCACCTGGATCAACGCCATCAGCTCGTTGCTCCTCGTCATCGGCATCGCCGGGATTTACATCGAGTTCAAGACCCCGGGGTTTGGTCTGCCGGGCATCATCGGCATCACCGCCTTCGCGATTTACTTCTTTGGCGGATACGTGGCGGGACTCACGGGCTTGGAATGGGTGGCCCTTTTTGTGGTCGGCCTGGCCTTGATTGCACTCGAGTTGTTTTTCTTCCCGGGAACCATGGTGCTTGGCCTGGCGGGAATTGGCTTCGTGCTGGTCTCGTTGGTGATGGCCCTGGTGGATGTTTATCCGGGCATGCCCGGCCTGCCCACCTTGCCCGCGCTCAGACCGGCCTTGGACACGGTCGCCTTGGCGGGGGCGGTATCAGTCGTGTGCTTGGTGCTCTTAAGCCGGCTTCTGCCGCAAACCGGAACGTATCGGCAACTCGTGTCGCAGGGGACCAGCGGGACAGTTGCGGACAACCGCCTCCAAGCAACCCAGCAGGAGCAACTCGGTGCCGTCGGCATCGTGCTCACGCCCCTGCACCCCGGTGGCAAGGCGAAGTTCGGCGAAGAAATCCTCGACGTGATGTCTGAGGGGGACCTCATCGAACCGGGCCGCACCGTGCGCGTGATCGGACACCGGGGTTTTCAAGCCGTCGTGGCAGCGGCGTGAAGGCAGAGATGCTGGCTGCCCCCGCAATTCAAAGCTGATTCCGTGGCTGCGGCGCGACACGCCCAGCCTCCCGCACCTGCTGCACACCGGGGCGGAAGTAGCTTTCCAGGGCCCCAAGCCGATGCGCGAAGATGCGCTCAATGTCCGGGCGGACCAGCCACCGGTGCACCAGCCAATCGCAGGGCACTGCATAACGGATGTGGTCACGCGCGAGTGTGCCGCCCCGGCTGGGGACGAACGTATGTTCATGCACCCAGTGGCGGTAGGGACCACGGAGTTGCTCGTCCACGAAGCGGAAGGGCGGCTCCCAGTCACTGATCCGGGTGCGCCACCGCAGCGGAAAGCCCCGCAGGCGCAGGCGATAGTCAATCAGCGCGCCCGGGCCCATGACAATGGGCGGCGGCGTGAGGATCTTGAAGTCCAGCCACGGCGGCGTGATGGCGTCGAGATTCGCGGCATCGGCGAAGAACGGGAAAACAACCTCGGGCGGCTGCGGGAGCCAGGTCTCGGCGGCGAACTCGTGAAGTTTCACGGCCACAAAGTGCGGTCAATCATCCAGAATGCAACCGGCGCGCATCGCTCCATGAACCTGCGGCTGGTAGGGCGGAAATCGCGTTCATTGGCGGGCCGGGGACGCGTTCCCCCACGGGACCGCCAGCAGGATTTAATCCCATTGCTCCAGGGATGATTACGGCCCACTGTTTGCAAGTCTATGTCCGCTCGTGTCATGCCCTTGAAACACCGACGTTTGTCCGCTTTTACGCTCATTGAGCTGCTGGTCGTCATCGCGATCATCGCCATCCTGGCCGGGCTGTTGCTCCCGGCCTTGGCGCAGGCCAAGGCAAAGGGCCAGGGCATCAAGTGCGTGAACAATCAGAAGCAGATCACCCTCGCGCTGAAGCTGTATTCCACCGAGAACGACGATCAGATCACCACTGCGTGGCACTTCAATCCCAACAAGACCTGGGGCACGATCATCCAGCCCTACCTTGCCAGCCGCAGCATCATTTGGTGCCCCAGCGGCCTTGATCGACCAGGCGGTAATCGAGATTGGGATGGCTCTAACTCCTTCATGAACATCGGCATCAACTGGGAGATCTGCCATGACAACTGGGGTGGCCCGGTGCCTTCGATCTATGGCAGCCAGCCGAGAAACTACCGCGAGGCAGACATCGTCAAGCCCGCCACTACGGTTTACACCTGCGACCTAGGCAACGTGGCTATCCCTGGCATCAATCCCAAGGCCAGCGTGCAGACGCCCTACGGTAGTGTGCCCGCCAGTCCCAAGGCCAGCGCGTGGCTGCTGGTTTATCCAACCGAGACCGCACCGGCGCATAACTGGAGCCAACTCGTCCTGAGTGCGGGCGACCCGGACTACGCAGGCCCCATTTACCGGCACAACAAAAAGGTGAACGTGAGCTTCGTGGATGGTCACGTCGAGTTGATGGGCGAGACCTGGTATTACGACGGTTCCCCTTGGCTCAACGCCCTGGTTGGCGGGCCTTAAATCCGCCTTTGTCTGCCAAGCCCAGCCTCAACGTGAACTGAGGCATCGGTGCCACTTCGTCCTCCCTTCATCCACATGCGCAAATCCAACCTCATCACCGTCCTGATTGTCGTCATCATCGCCATCGCGGGGGCGGTGATTTATCGCACCCAATTTCCCGCACCTGCGCCAGAGGCCACGCTGCTGCCGGAAGGCATCGGCATCGCCGCCGCGGAAGCCGCCGTCCAGGCACTGGGCAACCAGGGCAAGGTGGTCCTCATCCTGCCCAAGCGGGGCAACTTCAAAAATCCAATGGTGGAAGTGCAGCAAGCCGCCTTCGCCAAGACCCTCGCACGCCACAAGGATCTGAGCCTCTCCGCCACCGAGAGCATCGAGGTGGAACGCCCCGGCACGATGGGGGCCGGCGGCATGGACCCTGCGGAGTTTCAGCAACTGGTCCAACGCCATGCGGACGCCACCGGCTTCGTCTCATTCGCGGACTTCCCGGAGTTTTCCAAGGAGGCGCTGGCCAGCTTGAAGGGGAAAAAGTTCATCGTGGTGGGCGGCGCGAATCCCGCGCTCAAGTCCTTGCTCACGGGTGGCGTGGTGCAAGCGGCGCTGGTCCCGCGCACCAAGCCCGCCGCCAGCAACAAGAAGCCGGGATCGGCACGGGAATGGTTTAGCGCCACCCACGAAGTGGTGACAGCCGCCAACGCAAACAGCCTGCCCTGACGACAGAGCGAACTGCGGCCCCGGTGCTTACGCCGAAACCGCGGACGACTCGCAGGACTTCTCGCCACAACCACACCCCGCTTCCGCCTGGTCGGCGAAGTCGTGGCCGTCCCAGTTCGGGTCAAGGCCGAGGTCCTTGAGCATTTGCAGATCCTTCTCCACCGGCTGGTTCAGCGTGGTGAGATAGTTGCCGACCATGAGCGCGCTTGCGCCCGCCGCGAAGATCATGCTCTGAAGATCGCGCAGGTTGATGGTGCGACCGCCCGCGATCATGATCTCCTGCCGGGGCAGGACGAAGCGGAAGCAGGCAATGGTCTTGAGGATCTCCATCGGCGGCAGCGGCGGGTTCTTCTCGAAGGGCGTGCCGGGGATGGGATTGAGGATGTTGATGGGGCAGACGTTCGCGCCAATCTCGCGCAGGGACAACGCAAGGTCGCAGCGATCTTCGCGGGTCTCGCCCATGCCGATGATGCCGCCGGAGCAGATCTTGATGCCGGCCTTCTTCAAGTAGCCGATGGTTTCGAGGCGGTCGTCGTAGGTGTGCGTGGTGCAGGTCTGCGGGAAGAAGCGGCGGGAGCTTTCCAGATTGTGACCGTAGCATTCTAGCCCGGCGGCCTTGAGGCGATTCGCAACGGTCTGGCTCTTGATGAGGCCGAGGGACGCATCGGGACGGGTCTTGCCGGTGGCCTTCAGTTCGGCGATGCGGTCGCACACCTCGTCAAGCATCGGGCCTTCCTTGAGGCCCTTCCACGCGGCGACCAGGCCGACAGCCGTGACGCCATGACGGTTCGCCTCCTCGGCGGCAGCGACGACGGGCTCGGGGTCCACGAAGCCATAGCGCGGCGAGGCCGTTTGGTGAAAGGCGGACTGGGCGCAAAAGCTGCAGTTCTCCGAACACGCGCCGGCCTTGGCGTTGACGATGGAGCAGAGATGGATCTTGTTGCCCTTGTAGTGCTCGCGGATGCGATTGGCCCAGGCCATCAGCTCGAAGATGTCGGCGGTGTCCTCCAACTGGAACAGCCACAGTGCTTCCTCACGATCAATGCGCCCGCCATTGAGCACCCGCTGGCCAAGGGCCGAGAGGCGTTCGTGGGTGGTGGCGTCAAACGAGCTCGATTGCATGGTTGACAGGATAGTGCAGGGACGCCGCAAGGCAAGTGCGTTCCAAGTAAGCGTTCCAAGTAGGTCAGGCTTCCAGCCTGACATCCAACTGGCACTGCGATGCCGGCTCGCAGAAGACCTCGACTTCTCGCCGGGGAGACAGATACCGCCTCAAGGCGCTTCTGGTCGTGGTGGGCGGGCACGCTGACGCCATCCGACATCGTGGCGAAGTTAGATGTCAGGCTGGAAGCCTGACCTACTTGGGAGCCACTTTTCCCGTTGAACTCCCCTGCCCTGCCCTGCCTACTCCACTCATGCGCGTTCTCCTTGCGACCGTTCTGCTCGCACTTGGACTCGGTGTGTCCGGCCTGCCAGCCGCCGCCGAAGCCCGGCTCAACATCTTCATCTGGAGCGAGTATCTCGACCCCGAGGTGGTGAAGGAGTTCGAGCAGAAATTTGCCTGCAAAGTCACGGTGGATGTCTATGAGGACGCCGAGTCCATGCTCGCCAAGCTCCAGGCCGGTGGCGGCACCGCCTACGATCTGGTCGTGCCGCCGGACCATCTCGTGCCAACGATGGTGAAGCTCGAACTGCTCGCCCCGCTCCGGCACAAGAATCTGCCCAACCTCCGCAACCTCGACGCGAAGTTTGCCAACCCGCCTTATGATCGAGGGAACCGGTTCAGCGTGGCCTACCAATGGGGCACCGTGGGCATCCTGCTGCGGCCAGTCGCGGGCAAAGCTTACCCCAAGAGCTGGGGACTGATCTTTGATGCCGCCCAGCAGCCGGGAAAGTTCGTGCTCATCGACTCCGTGCGCGATTGCCTCGGCGCGGCGCTGAAATTCAAGGGCCACAGCCTGAACTCGATTGAGATCCCCGACCTGAAGGAGGCGCGCGATCTCGTCATCGCCGCCAAACAGCGCGCTGTGGGCTTCGACGGCAGTGTCGGCGCGAAGAACAAAATCACTGGCAAGCTAGCCGACGCCGCCATCGTGTATAGCGGAGAGGCCGCCCGGGCGATGACCGACGACCCGGCGCTGCGCTACCTCATCCCGCGCGAGGGCAGCCAGATCTGGGTGGACAACCTGTGCATCCCCGCGAAGGCCCCGCACCGTGACCGGGCCGAGCAGTTCATCAACTACGTGCTGGACGCGAAGGTCGGAGCACGGCTTTCCAACTTCCTGCAATTCGCCACGCCCAACGCGGCCGCCAAGCCCTTCATCAAACCCGAGGATGCGAAAAATCCGGCCATCTACCCGCCCGCCGACGTGATAGCCAAGCTGGAGTTTCTCGAGGACCTCGGCGCGAAGACCAAGCTCTACGATGAAGCGTGGACACAGGTGAAGGCGCGGTAAGGAGGACACTCTTGTCCCCCACAGCAGCAACGGACCTGACACCTGTAGTTACGAGTTCGGCGGACTGGGGGACAAGAGTGTCCCCCTCACATCACGCCACGCCAGGGCCAGCGCGCCAAGGATGAGCACCGCCGCGACCGGGAAGTTCCAGTCAAAGCCCGCCGCCTCGCGGTCCATGCGCCGGACACACCAGTCGAGAAACACCACGTAACCCGCAAGCATGGCGGCGCAGAGCATCGCGAAACGCCCCCGGTCCATCGCCGGATGGAAGACCAGCGCCAGCAAGGTCACCAGCATCAACACCACCCGCCAGGCCGGGAACTTGCAGGTCATCGCCAAGGAATCGAGCAGCGTCTTGAGGGCCGGGAACGTGACGATGGTCTTGCCCCCTTCCCGCCGGAAGTTCTTGTCCACCATCGGACCCATCAACTCATTCGTGCCAACCGCCACCCACACATGCTGGAGGTTCGCGACCAGACGAGCATCCTGATGGCCGCGTGCGCGGAGAATGCTCACCGCCAGGACAGCGCGCCCGTCGCAGTCCTCGCGCTGCCGCTCCCAGACCTCGGCGGCGGTCGGCCAGTAATCAAGATTCCACCAGCCATGCCAGTCGTATTGGTAGCTGATGCGGCGGAGGACGAAACGCTCGACCGCCTTGAGTTCCGTCAGCGCAACCGTGTTCGTTGCGAGCAACTGATCGATGCTGCGGTTGATCTCTGGCATCGCCGGGAGGTCCGGCTGGATGAGGGACTCCATGTCGAGCAAGTGCCCAATCTGCCGGACCAGCAACACCGGGTTGGGATACAGCGCGAACAGCACAACGACCGCGAGCAGCGCCAGCTTGAGGCTGATGCGCTTGAGCGGTCGTTGCCTGGCCAACCAAGACCAGAAGCGCGCTCCGGTTGTCGCAAGACGGTTCACCGGAGTGCGGAGTTATCTTTCGGGCGGACGCTGGCGTCCGCACGCATCAGTCGAGCCGTTTGATGCTGACGTTCCGGAAGGCCACCGCGTCACCATGGCCGGCAAAGCCAAAGAAACCTTTCGTGCGGGCCAGGCCGGGGTGCTTCGACTTGCCCATGAAAGTCTCGGGATCAACCTTGCTCAAGTCCGTGTCGAGGATGACCTGGCCGTTCAGCACGACCTTGATGGTCATGCCCTTCACGGTGACTTCCTGCTGGTTCCACTCGCCCACCGGCTTCTGCGCACCACGCTTGGCGGCGGCCATGCCGTAGGCGGAACCGTGATACTGCCGGGCGTCGAGCTTGGCGTATTTCGGCGCGGTGTCGTCGAGCACTTGCAGTTCGCACATGCCGACGTAAGCGGTGTCGCCCTGGCCGGGATAGCGGATGGCCAAACCATTGTTGCCGCCGGCCGGCACCTTGAATTCGAGGCGCACGACGAAATCGCCGTATTCATCCTTGGTGTGGAGCGTGCCGCCCTTGCCCTTCTTGCAGACAATCGCGCCGTCAACGACCTCGTAGTTGTCCACCGGCCCGGCCCAGCCGGTGAGGTCCTTGCCGTTGAAGATCGAGGTGAAGCCGTCCTTGTCGGCGGCGGTGAGAGTAAGGGTGAGCGCGCAGGTGGCGAGTGCGAGGAGGGAGTTGAGTTTCATGAGCGGATCAGGATTAAGATTGAAATTGGGTGCATGAGAGGAAGCGCGGTGAACAGAAACGGGCTTTTGTGCTCGTAATCTTGA
>Ga0255188_1000121_pt1 | contig 30907 bp, 46 predicted proteins | sample Miss_Cont_RepB_8_FD_188427 | JGI IMG/M metagenome (GOLD analysis project Ga0255188, IMG submission 188427) | Freshwater microbial communities from Mississippi River, Louisiana, United States - Miss_Cont_RepB_8h | ecosystem: Environmental > Aquatic > Freshwater > River | place: USA: Louisiana... | reverse complement strand
CAAGCAGACCTTGAGCGAAACTTGTTGCTCGTTAAGGGTTCAGTTCCTGGTCCAAATGGTGGCGTTGTAATTATTCGTAACGCTGTCAAGGGTGCGGTCAAGGAGTAGCCATGGCAAAGATTGAAATGAAAAATGCTGCTGGCAAAAAAGCCGCTTCGGTTGAAGTTGCCGACTCAGTATTCGGCATCACACCAAATATTCCGGTGCTGCACCAAGTCGTTGTTGCTCAACTTGCGCACCGTCGCTCGGGCACTCAAAGCACCAAGACTCGCTCAGAAGTTAGCGGTGGTGGTAAGAAACCGTTCAAGCAAAAGGGCACTGGTAACGCTCGTCAAGGTTCGATTCGCGCACCACACTTCAGTGGTGGTGGCGTCGCACTTGGGCCAAAGCCTCGCAAATATTCGCAACGAACACCAAAGAAAATGGTGCAACTTGCATTGCGTTCAGCCCTTTCAGATCGCATGAGCGAGAACAAAGTTGTCGTTGTCGAAGAGTGGGGCTTTTCAGCACCTAGTACGAAATCAGCGACAGCAGCCTTGAAGAGTCTTGGTGTTAGCGAGCGAATTCTTATTGTTCTCGAACGCAAAGACGAGAACGCCTGGAAGAGCTTCCGCAATTTGAAAGATGTTCAAGTGCTGAGCACCGGCGAACTTAACGCCTACGACATTTTGTGCAATGACTGGATCGTCTTTACAAAGGCGAGCCTGCCGACAATGGAGGCCGCAAAGTGAAAGACCCACGCGACATTATTCTGCGACCAGTTGTCAGCGAAAAGAGCTATTCGTTGATCGACAAGGGCACATACACATTTGAAGTACATCCTTTGGCGACAAAGCCAGAAATTCGCGATGCAGTTCAATCAATTTGGGGCGTGAAAGTTCGTCGCGTCAACACAATCAACCGACTGGGTAAGCGTCGCATCACTCGTGGCACTAACCGCATCGGTGTTCGCGACGGCTCGAAGCATGCTCTTGTCACATTAGAAGCGGGCAATCAAATCCCGTTGTTTGAGAACTAGACAAAGGACGACTCAAGATGCCAATTCGCAAACGCCGCCCGACGAGCCCTGGTCGCCGCTTTCAGACAGTTTCAGATTTCAGCGAGATCACCAAGACGACTCCAGAAAAGTCGTTGTTGTCACCAAAGCCATCTCGCGGTGGCCGTAACTCCGCTGGTCGCATTACATCACGTCACCAAGGTGGTGGCCACAAGCAGCAATATCGCATGGTCGACTTCAAGCGCGGCAAAGACGATTGTGTCGCAAAAGTTGCAGCAATCGAATATGACCCGAACCGCACATGCCGAATTGCGTTGTTGCATTATGCAGATGGCACGAAGTCATACATTCTTGCACCGAAGGGTCTTGAAGTTGGCGCGAAGGTCGAGAGTGGCCCGAAGGCAGACATCATCGTTGGCAACGCTTTGCCACTTCGCTATATGCCAGTTGGTACAACTGTTCACAACATCGAGATGCGTCCTGGTCAAGGTGGAAAGATTGCTCGTTCAGCTGGCATGGCAGTGCAACTTGTTGCCAAAGAAGGACAATATGCAACTTTGCGTATGCCTTCGAGCGAAATGCGTCGAATTCCGATCGACTGTCGTGCAACTGTTGGCGAAATCGGCAACTCAGAACACGAGCAAATCAAGATCGGTAAAGCCGGTCGAAATCGTTGGAAGGGTGTTCGCCCACAATCTCGTGGTGTTGTAATGAACCCGGTCGACCACCCACTCGGTGGTGGCGAAGGTAAAACTTCGGGTGGCCGTCCACCAGTTTCGCCATGGGGTAAGCCAGAGCGTCGTACTCGCGATAAGAACAAGTCATCTCAGCAGATGATCGTTCGTCGTCGCCGATCAGGAAAGTCAAGAGGTTAACGAAATGTCACGCAGTCTTAAAAAAGGTCCGTTTGTTGATGAACACCTTCTCAAGAAGTTGGACGAGATGAACGCGAGCGGAGACCGCAAGGTCATCAAGACTTGGTCACGTCGCAGCACGATTATCCCTGACATGCTCGGACATACATTCGCAGTGCACGATGGTCGCAAGCACGTGCCGGTTTACGTGACTGAATCAATGGTCGGCCACAAACTCGGCGAGTTCTCACCAACTCGAACATTCAAATTTCACCAGAGTCAAGAAAAAGCAGCAGCAGCCGCAGCGGCAGCAGCAGGCCCAGGTAAGTCATGACCGGTCCGAAACTCAACGAAGCAACTCGCGTTGCTGGTGTATCGAGTGGCTATCGCGCTTCGGCTCGTTTTGCTCGATTGTCACCGTCGAAGGTTCGTGTTGTGTTGAACCTCGTTCGCGGCATGGACGTTCGTTCGGCCGACAATCTTTTGCGTCTGACAGATCGCGATTCGGCACATATCGTGCGCAAGTTGCTCGCGTCTGCAGTAGCCAACGCAACAAACAACTTTTCACAGAACGCAGACGAGCTTTACATCAAGGCTTGCTATGCCGACGGTGGCCCAACATTGAAGCGCTTTCGTCCGCGCGCCAAAGGTAGTTCAGCGGCAATTTTCAAGCGCACAAGCCACATCACGATCGTGGTCGACAAATTGAGCGAAGCTGCACTTGCAGTTCGCGAGTCGCAAAGTGAGTCACGCGGTGGAGCACAGGCAGCGCAGCGTCGCAGCCGTGTTGAAGCGAGTCGTGCACGTGCGCAAAAGTCAAAAGCCGCAGCAACTGAGAGTGAAGTCTCAGATGCCGCCGAAAAAGAAGAAGCGACTGGTAACTGACATGGGACAAAAGATCAATCCGTACGGTTTTCGCTTGGGCGTTACAACCGATTGGAAGAGCAAGTGGTTTAGCACCAAAGAGTACAAGGCGTATCTCACTGAAGACTGGAAGATTCGCGATTACCTCAAGGTGCAATTGTCTGACGCTGCAGTAAGCCGCATCGAAATTGAACGCACGCGTGACAAACTTCGAATCGACGTTCACACTGCGCGGCCTGGCATCGTTATTGGTCGCAAAGGTCAAAAAGCCGAAGAGCTTCGCGCTGGTCTCACTGCCTTGACTGGCAACAATAAAGTTCAGTTGAACATCACTGAAATTCGCGACGCCGAACTTGACGCAGCACTTGTTGCTCAGGGCGTTGCTGATCAGCTTGTAAACCGAATTGCGTTTCGTCGCGCAATGAAGCGCGCTGTGCAGAACGCACAGAAGCAAGGTGTGCAAGGTATTCGAGTTCAGTGTTCAGGTCGTCTTGGTGGCGCAGAAATGTGCCGTCGTGAGTGGTATCGCGAAGGTCGAGTGCCTCTACACACACTTCGTGCAAACATCGATTACGGTTTCCGCGAAGCCGCAACAACTGCGGGTCGAATCGGTGTCAAAGTTTGGCTATATAAGGGCGAGATTCTTCCTTACAAGAGCCAAACTGACGACCGTATTGCCCGTGAAGCAGCGATGGCTGCTGGTGAGACATCAGGTCACTCTGATGCCGCGCGCAAAGTTGTGACTTCAGCCGGCCCGAAAGCGATCGAAGTTGATGACGTCGCAGTTGCGCCACTCGTGAAAGAAGCCGATCCAGAGTTCGAGCGTTTGTTGGACGAAGAAGAAGACATTCAACGTCGCAGTCACGACACTCACGAAGCTCCTCACTTTAAGCGAGAGGTGTAAATAGTCATGTTGGAACCACGCAAAGTTAAGCACCGCAAACAGCATCGCGGTCGCATGAACGGCATTTCAAAGGGTGCGAATGAACTCGCATTCGGTGAATACGGCATTCAAGCACTTGAGCCAGGTTGGATCACCGCGCGCCAAATCGAAGCTTCGCGAATCGCGATGACTCGTCACATCAAGCGTGGCGGAAAAGTTTGGATCAATGTGTTTCCTGACAAATCAGTGACCAAGAAGCCTGCTGAAACACGCATGGGTTCTGGCAAGGGCAACCCAGAGTTGTGGGTAGCAGTAGTGAAGCCGGGTCGCGTTTTGTTTGAACTTTCATACCCAACGTCGGCTACTGCGCACCAGGCTCTCAGTCGCGCGGCGCAGAAGTTGCCGATCAAAACTCGAATTATCACTCGAAACGAGGCGATCTGACATGGCACGCGAACTTACTGAACTTCGTGAAATGGACCTCGCCACTCTCGTCGATGAGTTGCGCGCGACCAAACAAGAAGCTCTTAATCTCCGCTTTCGTAATGCAACAGGTCAACTTGATGACACTGCAGCAATCACCAAGGCACGTCGTCAAATCGCTCGAATCAGCATGCTGATTCGTGAGCGAGAAATTCTTGCTGCAGAATCTGCAGGGAAGTGAGCAAAATCATGGCTGAACTAACACCAGAATCAACAGAGCGCAACCTCCGTAAATCGCGTGAGGGTGTTGTCGTCTCGAACAAGATGAACAAGACGATCGTGATCGCGATTGTTGAGCGAATTCGCCACAAGAAGTACGAGAAGTTCGTAACTCGAACCAAGAAGCTTTATGCACACGACGAAGCCAATGATGCAAAAGTTGGCGACCGCGTGCGCGTTATGGAGACTCGTCCAATGTCGAAACTCAAGCGTTGGCGTGTCGTCGAAATTTTGGAGCGTGCAAAGTGATTCAACAAGAAACCCGACTTCGCGTTGCTGACAACAGCGGCGCTCGTGAAGTGCTCGTGATCAAGGTGCTCGGCGGTACACGCCGTCGTTATGCCTCGATCGGCGACGTCTTCATCGGCACTGTAAAAGATGCAATTCCAGGTGCGGCAGTTAAAAAAGGTGAAGTCGTGCGCTGTGTTGTCGTGCGCGTTGCCAAAGAAAAGCGTCGCCCAGACGGCAGCTATATCAAGTTCGATGAAAACGCAGCGGTTTTGATCAAAGAAGACTTGACACCTCGTGGTACTCGTATTTTCGGCCCAGTGGGTCGAGAGTTGCGCGACAAAAAGTTCATGCGAATTATTTCGCTTGCCCCGGAGGTGTTGTGACATGAAGTTCAAAAAAGGTGACAGCGTTATTGTGATTGCCGGCAAAGACAAAGGTGCAACCGGCACGATCTCGGCCGTACTTCCGGCAAAGAACAAAGTGATCATCGACAAGGTGAACGTTGCGAAGCGTCACACAGTTGCGCGTGGTCAAAACACCAAGAGTGAAATCGTCGAAAAGCCGATGCCGATTCATGCGTCGAACGTTGCGATCAACCAAGGTGGCAAGCCATCGAAGATTGGCTACAAAGTCGACAAAAAAGGCAACAAAGTAAGAATTGCCAAGAAAACCGGAGCAGAGATTTAATGGCTGCAACAACTAAATACATTCCGCGCATGAAGGCGCACTACCTGAACACGGTTCGTGCCGACTTGATGAAGCAACTTGAACTTCAGAACCCAATGCAGGTGCCAACGATCGAAAAGATCGTCATCAACATGGGTGTCGGTCGCGCAACTCAGCAAGCATCTTTGCTTGATGGCGCAGTTGCAGACTTGACAGCAATCACTGGCCAAAAGCCGCTCGTGACAAAGTCGCGAATCGCGATCGCGTCATTTAAATTGCGTGAAAACCAAGCGATTGGTTGCAAAGTAACTATGCGTGGAGACCGCATGTGGGAGTTCTTCGATCGCATGTTGTCGATTGCGATTCCTCGAATTCGTGACTTCCGCGGTCTTTCTGGCAAGTCGTGGGACGGCAACGGCAATTACACATTCGGTTTGACTGAGCAACTTGCATTCATGGAAGTTCGTATCGAGCAAGTTGACGTACCTCGAGGCATGGACATCACGATTGTGACGACAGCAAAGAGCGACATCGAAGGAAAAGCACTGCTTGATGCTTTTGGTTTTCCATTCCGAAAGGGCGAGGTACCAGCGTCTGTTACTAAAGCCAAGAAATCGAAGAAGAAATAATTTCACGGGACTAACACGGGACTAATTAGGACAACAACATATGGCAAAAAAATCACTCAGAATCAAAGCAGAGGCAAAACCAAAGTTCAAGGTACGCGGCTATACCCGCTGCCAACGTTGTGGTCGAACCCGTTCGGTCTACAAAAAATTTGGTCTGTGCCGTCTGTGCTTCCGCGAGCTTGCGCACGCGGGTGAGATTCCTGGGATCACAAAGGCAAGTTGGTAAACGATCATGATGACAGACCCAATCGCCGACATGCTCACACGCATCCGCAACGGAAACGTTGCCATGCGCCCCGAAGTGTTGATGCCAGCGTCAAAACAAAAATCAGCGCTCGCCGAAGTTCTTAAGCGCGAAGGTTTCATCGCCGACTATGCAGTTGTGCAAGATCCGAACGGGTCGGGCAAGGCATTGAAGATCACGATGAAGTACGGCTCCGATCGTCAGCGCACGATTTCGGGTATTAAGCGAATTTCGACACCTGGCTTGCGCGTTTATCGCGCAGCAACTGAAGTGCCTCGTGTGCTTGGTGGCCTTGGTGTTGCAGTTTTGTCAACAAGTCACGGACTCATGACCGACCGCGAAGCGCGCAAGCGCAACGTTGGTGGCGAAGTCATGTGTTTCGTGTGGTAATTCGAGAGTTGAACGGAGAAACAAAATGTCACGCATAGGAAAATCAGCACTCGCAGTGCCGACAGGGGTCGAAGTTACGATCTCTGGCGCAGCGGTGACGATCAAGGGGCCAAAGGGCACCTTGAAGCGCGAACTTCCAGCCGGTGTTTCAGCTCGTCGTGAAGAAAACAATTTGTTTGTTGAACGAGCAAATGACGAGCGCGATGCTCGGTCACGTCACGGTTTGGCTCGCACACTTTTGTCAAACATGATCATCGGTGTGACCGACGGTTACAGCAAGGCTCTTGACATTCAAGGCGTTGGTTACCGTGCAGAAGCGCAAGGACCAAACAAACTGAAGTTGGCCTTGGGCTTTTCTCACCCAATCGTTTACACGGCGCCAGAAGGTGTCACATTCGAAGTGACAGCACAGACTCAGATCGTTATCAAAGGCAACGACAAAGAAACTGTTGGTCAAGTTGCCGCAAACATTCGCAATATGCGCAAGCCTGAGCCTTATAAGGGCAAGGGTGTTCGATATTTGAACGAGCGCGTACGTCGCAAGGCCGGCAAGACCGGCAAGAAGTAGATAAAGGACTAACTCGACTATGGCTAGCACAGCAGAAAAAAGACACTCAGGGCGCTTGCGCCGTCAGCGCCGTGTGCGCAAGAAGATTCATGGCACTGCCGAGCGTCCACGCTTGGCAGTCTTCCGCAGCAACAAACACTTGTCGGCACAGTTGATCGACGACGACGCAGGTCGCACGATTGCTTCGGCATCGTCGCTTGAGGCCGAGTTTCGCAAATCTGGTTCGGGTGCAACGGTTGACGCTGCCAAGCGTGTCGGCAAGACAGTTGCACAGCGCGCCAAACAGGCCGGAATTACAAAAGTTGTTTATGACCGCGGTGGATTTTTGTACCACGGTCGTATTGCAGCAGCAGCGCAAGCTGCTCGAGAAGAAGGCTTGGAGTTCTAAATGAGCGATGTAAATCAAGTTCCTGCAATTCCTGGCGCCGAAGAGACAGGTCGTCGCGATCGTCGTGATCGTCGCGAGCCTCGTGAGAAGCGAGAGCCACGTCCGCCAGCCAAGGTTGGTGAAATTGGTGATTCACGCGTTGTGCACATCAACCGTGTAGCAAAAGTTGTAAAGGGTGGTCGACGTTTTTCGTTTACTGCACTTGTTGTCGTGGGTGACCGCAACGGCCGTGTTGGTTTGGGTTATGGCAAGGCGAAAGAAGTGCCATTGGCGATTCAAAAAGGCACCGAAGAAGCAAAGCGAAATATTTTTCATGTTGCTCTTGCAGGCACAACAATTACTCACGCGACGATCGGCGTCAATGGTGCGGGTCGGGTAATGCTTAAGCCTGCTGCACCTGGTACTGGTGTTATCGCCGGTGGTGCTGCGCGAATAATTCTTGAAGAAGCCGGCATCAAAGATGTTTTGGCAAAAGTGCTTGGTTCACCAAACGCAATCAATGTTGCTCGAGCAACTATTAACGGCTTGAAGGGTCTGCAACGACCAGACGAAGTCGCTAAGCGCCGTGGCCTTCCCGCAGAAGATTTCGTGCCAAAGGGTATGTTGCGCGCCTATACAGAGCGTAAGAAAACTATCTCGAGCCTTGGAGCGAAATAATCATGGCAACCGCAAAGAAAGTCGCAAAGCCAGCCAAAAAAGCAGCAGCAAAAAAAGCTGTTGCCACTAAGGCGACTCGCAAAGCGCACACTGGTGCAACAGTTGTGGTCAAGCAAGTTCGTTCACAGATCGGCATCATGCCGAAGACCAAAGCAACAATGCGTGCTTTGGGCTTGCGCAAAATCGGTGATGTAAACACATTGCCAGACCGACCAGAGATTCGTGGCATGATCGCGCGCGTTCCTCACCTTATTGAAGTAAGCAAAAAAGGAGCATAAACATGCGCGTCGATGAAATCGGACCTCGCTACGGAGCACGAAAGAAGCCAAAGCGCGTCGGTCGTGGCACCGGTGGCAAGGGCGGAAAAACAGCGGGCCGTGGCACCAAGGGTCAATACGCACGTAACACAGTTGCGCGTGGTTTCGAAGGTGGACAGATGCCTCTTAAGCAGCGTGTGCCAAAACTTAAGGGCTTCAATAACCCGTTTCGTGTTGAGTATTACGCAGTCAATCTTGATGCCATCGATTCACTTGGCTCAAGCGAAGTAGACCCGGCGAAACTTGTTTCAGGTGGCGTAGCTCACAAAGGTCAGATGATCAAAGTTTTGGGTCGAGGCAAAATTACGCGTGCGGTGAAAGTTTCGGCGCATGCAGTTTCGAAGTCGGCTCAAGAAGCGATTGTTGCAGCCGGTGGATCTGTAGTGATCTTGCCACCTACATACAAGGGCGTTCGACCACCAGCCAAGGGCAGTCAGTTCACCAACCGCTAGTACAGTTCGCATTGGCCTGCTTCTAGCAAAAACATCGAGGTAAAGACGTGGCAAAAATCGGCAACATTTTTAAGGTCGCAGAGCTTCGCAACAAGATTTTGTTCACGCTGGCGATGTTGCTTATCTATCGTCTGGGTGTTTCGTTGCGAGTACCTGGTGTTGACGCGCAGGCCGTCAGTCAGTTGCGCGAAGCTTCGAAATCGCAAGGTGCGCTTGGTTTCTTGAACTTGTTCTCGGGCGGTGCGTTCGGCAGTTTTTCGATTTTTGCTCTCGGCATCATGCCTTACATCACCTCAAGCATCATCATGCAGGTTTTGACTGTTGTGATTCCGAAACTTGAGCAGTGGCAACAAGAAGGTGCGACCGGCCAACGCAAAATAACTCAGTGGACTCGCTACGTGGCAATTGGAATTGCGACTTTGCAGGGCGCTGGTCTTACGTTTATTTTTGGTCAAGGTCGTGGTTCGGCGTTTTTCGGTGCGAGCACACAGGCACCAGATGTCGTTTTGCTCGACCCGTTTATGCCAAGAGCATTGTTGGTGATTCCGTCATTGGTTGCGGGCACCGCACTGCTGATGTGGCTTGGCGAACTCATTAGTCAACGAGGTATCGGCAACGGTATGTCGATGGTTATTTTTGCATCAGTTGTCAGCGATTTGCCGTACAGCTATTACTCGTTGTTGCAGACTCGAAAGACTTTGGTGTTTGTAATTTTGGTCGCTCTAACTATTGCGATCATTCTTGCTGTAGTGCGCGTCGAGCTGGGGCAGCGAAGGTTGCCGGTGCAATTTGCGAAACGTGTTGTGGGTCGCAAAATGTATGGCGGGCAGAACACCTATATTCCGTTGAAAGTTAATCAATCGGGTGTAGTGCCGATCATTTTCGCCAGCTCAGTTTTGTTGTTGCCAGTTTTGATGTCGAACATGTTGGGTAGCGGCGAAGGCTGGCGTGGTTCAATTGCTCGCTTTGTTGACCAATACTTGATCAACAGCCAAAACCTTTTATACGTCACGGTCTTTGCTTTGTTGATTATCGCATTTGCATATTTTTACAACTCGATTGCTTTCGACCCGATTCGACAAGCAGATCAGTTGCGTAAGCAAGGTGGTTTTATACCTGGTATTCGACCTGGTCAGCAGACCGAATCATTCTTGGCCAAGACGGTCAATCGCATCACATTGCCGGGCGCAATGTTCGTCGCGGTGATCGCAATTTTGCCCTACATCGTTTTGTGGGTCGGCAATGTGACTTCGTTTCCGTTTGCTGGCACCACGGTGTTGATCGCAGTTGGTGTTGCCTTAGAGCTGATGCGTCAGATTGACAGTCAGTTGATGCAACGCAACTACGAAGGTTTCCTTAAGCAATAATTTCGAGTCATCTAACTTCGAACAAATTTTTATTGGCCACAGGATCGGAATGAAAAACTCATGAGTGCTGGAGTGAGAATAATCATGTTCGGTCGCCAAGGCGCTGGTAAAGGCACTCAAAGCGCTCGACTTGCAAAATACTTCGAAGTGCCACATATTTCGACAGGCGAGATGCTGCGCAATGCGGTGAAACAAGATTCGGTCGTGGGTCGTGCAGCCAAAGCTGTTTTAGATCGCGGCGAATTGGTTGACGATGACTTAATGGTCTCGTTAGTTCAGGGTCGAATCGGGCAAGAAGATGCAAGAACCGCTGGTTTTGTACTCGACGGTTTTCCGCGCACCATTGGTCAAGCCACAGCTTTTGATGCTTTAACCCAAGCGCGACCCGTAGGTTTTGTGATTGACCTTGATGTCGCGCGTGAAATTGTTGTCGGTCGGCTTTCTTCACGCAGAACTTGCGAGCGTTGCGACGCAATTTATACGGCGACCGGCAACGAGTCGAGCCCATGGAAGTGCGAGAAGTGTGGCGGGGAAGTAGTTCAGAGAACCGATGATTCGCCCGCGGCGATAAACAAGCGTCTAGATGTCTATGAGACCCAGACGGCTCCGCTGATTTCTTACTATCAGGGACGGGGATCTCTGCACGTGGTTGACGGCTTAGGTTCGCCAGATCAGGTGTTTGATCGCATAAAAACAGTGGTTGAAACTGGCCTGCGCCGATAGCCTAACTAGTCGCCCTAAACGGTCTTCGGACCGTCGGGTAATAAGAGAAAAAACTAAATCCGTTCGGAGAAATTTTGCCCAAAAATAAGGAAGATGCAATCGTGCTGGAAGGCAAGATTACTGAATCCCTACCTAACGCAATGTTTCGAGTTGAGTTAGAAAACGGACACACGGTTTTAGCTCATATTTCAGGAAAGATGCGAATGAATTACATTCGAATTCTTCCTGGCGACAAAGTGCAAGTAGAGCTAACACCGTATGACCTCACAAGAGGTCGTATTACATATCGATTTAAATAAAGGCGTGCTGTGAAAGTAAGAACCAGCGTTAAGAAAATCTGCGAGAAGTGCAAGATCATCCGTCGGCACAGCCGCGTAATGGTTATCTGCGAAAACCCACGCCATAAGCAACGTCAAGGCTGAGCGAGAGAGACAAAATGGCACGTATTTCTGGAGTAGACATTCCGCGCGAGAAGCGCCTTGAAATTGGTTTGACATATATTTTCGGCATCGGTCGAACGACCGCGAAAAAACTTTGCGATGAGACCGGCATTAACCCAGATACTCGAGTTCGTGATCTCACCGACTCTGAGGTCAACAAGATTCGTATGTTTATCGAAAACAACTTGAGCGTTGAAGGTGATCGTCGTCGCAACGTGCAGACCGACATCAAGCGCAAGATCGAAATCGGTTCGTACCAGGGCACTCGACATCGCAAAGGTTTGCCAGTTCGTGGTCAGCGCACGCACACAAATGCTCGCACTCGAAAGGGTCCGAAGAAAACAGTCGCCAACAAGAAGATCGCAGTTAGGAAGTAATCATGGCTGAAGCAAAACCAGGAAGTCGCAAGCGCAAGCGCGAGCGTCGCAATGTTTCATCAGGCATTGTCCATATCAAGAGCACCTTCAACAACACAATTGTTTCGGTAACTGACACCGAAGGCAACGTAATTTCGTGGGCGTCATCTGGCGGTGTTGGTTTCAGCGGTTCACGAAAGTCGACACCATTCGCAGCACAAATGGCCGCAGAAAAAGCCGGACGTGCAGCAATGGAGCTTGGTCTTCGTCGCGCAGAAGTGCACGTGAAAGGTCCGGGTTCGGGTCGCGATACTGCGTTGCGTCAGATTCAAAACTTGGGCATCGAAGTTTCGGGCATCAAAGATCTTTCACCGGTGCCGCACAACGGGTGCCGTCAACCAAAGAGAAAGCGACCATAAGTCATGGCTCGTTATACAGGTCCTAAAGTTCGCATCTCGCGCCGTCTGGGTGTAAACGTTTTCGAAAACACCAAGGGCTCAAAGGCTCTTGAACGTCGCCCGTTTCCGCCGGGTCACCACGGTCGTTCACGCCGTAAGGGTGCAGGCAGCGAATATCTCGCGCAGATGCAAGAAAAGCAGAAGGCGAAGTTCATTTATGGCTTGCTTGAGCGTCAATTTCGCAACCTATATAAGAGGTCAGTTCGTCTGACCGGCCCAACCGGCGAAAACCTGTTGCGCCTCCTGGAGTTGCGCCTTGACAACGTGGTTTACCGTGCAGGTTGGGCAGCATCTCGCCCGCAAGCGCGTCAATTTGTGAGTCACGGCTTGATCAAAGTTGATGGCAAGCGCGTAGATATTCCGTCATACACATTGCAAAAAGGTGAAGTCATCACGCTGTCGACAAAAGGCAGCAACATGATCGTCATTCAGCACAACATCGACACTCTCGACCGCAAGGTTGTGGCGTGGCTTGATGTTGCCGAAGCCGGCAAGCAAGTCACCGTGCGTGAGTTGCCAGTGCGCGAGCAAATCGATGTGCCTGTGCGAGAACAATTAATCGTTGAGCTTTATTCGAAGTAACCCCAAAATATAACGGTAAGAGGAGAAATCATGCTTGTAATCCAGCGCCCAACAGTCGAACCGATCGGCTCACCAGAGAACAACCGTCAAAAGTTTTCGGTTGGTCCACTCGAGCCAGGTCTCGGTCACACAATCGGCAACTCGTTGCGCCGAATGTTGCTTTCGTCGATCCCTGGTGCGGCAATTACTTCGGTCAAGTTCGAGTCGGCACTGCACGAATTCGACACGATCGAGGGTGTTACACAAGATGTAACTGAAATCATCCTCAACTTAAAAGACATCGTGTTGCAATCAACTTCAAATGACCCAGTTGTTCTCAGTGTCGATGTGAAGGGCCCAATGGAGCTCACAGCTGGTGACATTCAATGTCCACCAGAAGTCGAGATTCTCAATAAGTCACAGAAAATTGCCACACTTTCAGCAAAGGGCAAACTCGTGTTTGAACTTACAGTTGAGCAAGGCAAGGGATATATGTCGTCCGACCGCGATGGTGCTCGCAAGACAATTGGCATCATTCCGATTGACGCAATTTTCTCGCCGATTCGTCGTGTGACTTTCGAAGTTGTGCCGACACGCGTTGAGCAGTCGACAAACTACGACAACTTGATTCTCGACATCGAGACAGACGGTTCGATTGCACCAGTTGATGCTCTTGCATCTGCAGGTGCGACATTGCGATCACTTGTTGATCTTGTTGCCAACCTGACTGCTGAGCCGGTTGCACTCGAGCTCGGCGAAGTTTCGGGTTACTCAAGTGGCACTGGCGACCTTGACTTGCCGATCGAAGATCTCGACTTGTCAGAGCGCCCACGCAACTGCTTGAAGCGCGGTCAGGTCAACACGATTGGCGAGTTGCTTACTCGCTCAGAAGAAGACCTGATGAATATCACCAACTTCGGTCAGAAGAGCCTCGACGAAATCAAGCAAAAGCTTGACGAGCGCGGTCTTTCACTGCGAGTTTGAGCGACTGTTTTAAACGAATTAGATAAGGGAGACGATTCAATATGCCAGGAAGACCACGCCGCGGACCAAGTTATGGTGGCAGCTCGTCGCACGAACGCTTGATGATGGCCAACTTGGCTTCATCGTTGTTCGCTGCTGAAGGCATTGTGACGACTGAGTCGAAGGCAAAGGCGCTTCGACCAATCGCCGAAAAGCTGATCACCAAAGCGAAAAAAGCTCAGGGCACCAGCCCGATGCGAGTGCACCGCATTCGCCAAATTCAGAGCTATTTGCGCGACAAAGAAATGACAAACAAACTCGTCAACGTCGTCGCCCCAAGATACTTGGAGCGAAATGGTGGATACTTGCGAATCATGAAGCTTGGTCCACGCCATGGCGACAACGCCCCAATGGCGCGCATCGAACTGATCTAGCCAAATATAAAACCGATGCGTCGGGTGCGCTTGGTTGTTGCTTACAACGGGCAGCCGTTTCACGGTTTTGCAATCAACCCGAAAGTAGCAACTGTCGCGGGCACGCTAGGCGGTGCGTTGCAACAGATTTTTCAGACCCCGATACCGCTGGTGTCGGCTGGTCGAACTGACGCTGGTGTTCACGCAATCGCCCAGGTGATTAGCTGCGACATTGCCGAAAATTGTGACTTGGCAACTCTGCGCAAACAACTGAACTCTCTTTGCGGGCCAGAGATAATTGTTAAAGAGATTGCTTGGGCACCAAGTGATTTTCACGCAAGATTTTCGGCTATCTGGCGCCACTATCAATACTTTGTTTACAACGCAGATTTTCCTGATCCGTTCAAAGTTGCCTCGTCGTGGCATGTGATTGCGCCTCTAAATCTGCATGCGATGCAGTTGGCATGCGACCCGATAATCGGCACGCATGACTTTTCGGCGTTTTGTCGTCGACCCAAACCAGACACAGAACCAGATCTTGAGGGGCCAGAAACCGGTGACGGCTCGGGCGAAATAATGCGCGAGAAGTCGTTGCGTCGCTATGTGATGCAAGCCAGTTGGCGCGAGGTCGGCGAGTCGACGTTTCGTTTTGACATTCGGGCAAATGCCTTTTGTCATCAGATGGTTCGATCACTTGTCGGCACTTTTGTCGAAATCGGCGCGCGCAAGCGACCGAGCAGCGACATGATGGCGCTGATTCGCTCAGGCGATCGCGCTGAAGCCTCGCAATTGGCGCCACCGCAGGGTCTGTTTTTGACCGAAGTTGGCTATCCGAGCGATCTTCTTTAAGGCAATAACCCATATTTTTATAGGGCCGATTGTGATTTAGGGTGCTTGGGCCCTATCCTTACTAGGCCGTGAAAACGAGTGCGAAATGCATTCTGGCCAAGGCAATATTTTTTTGAAGGAACTTTCTATGCGTACCTATTCAGCAAAAACTAGCGAAGTGCAGCGTGCCTGGCACATTATTGACGCAGAAGGTTTGGTTCTTGGACGCCTTTGCACAGAAGTAGCAACATTGCTGCGCGGAAAGCACAAGCCGATGTACACACCAAGCATGGACACTGGCGATCACGTCGTAATTATCAACGCCTCGAAGATCGTGCTCACCTCGGGCAAGGCAGATAGCGAAATGGTCTATGACTATTCGGGTTACCCGGGCGGTCTTAAGTCTGAGACTTACCAAAATTTGCTCGACCGAAAACCTGGCGATGCCATTCGTCGTTCAATTCGTGGAATGTTGCCGAAAGGTCCTTTGGGTCGACAGATGATTAAGAAGTTGCAGGTTTATCCAGGTGCAGAGCATCCACATGCAGCGCAATCACCGAAAGTATTTGAAATTTCGCACGCCAAGGCGCGCTGAGTCGTAGAAAATTCGTAGAAAAAGGAACCAACTCGTGGGAACAAAGCCATTGACACAAACAACCGGTCGTCGTAAGAACGCAGTATGTCGTGCACGACTGCGACCAGGTACTGGCGTGGTCAAAATTAATGATCGTGCATTTGACGAATACTTTCCGTCAGAAGTGCAACGCAATTCATCGACAGAAGCACTACGAATTACGAACACCGAGAAGAGCTACGACGTAGATGCCGACATTTTTGGCGGCGGCATTGCAGGTCAGTCAGGTGCGTTGCGCATGGCGATTGCTCGTGCGCTTGTTGAACTTGACCCGGCGCAACGGTTGGTTTTGAAAAAGGCTGGCTTGTTGACTCGCGACTCGCGTCGCAAAGAAAGCAAGAAATACGGTCTCAAAAAAGCCCGCAAAGCGCCGCAGTACACGAAGCGTTAATTCGCTTTTGCAACGCATGGCGTTTGCTGTGCTGAAACTAAATCTGAAAATCGCGTTCAACACTCTTTGTTACGACAGGACATTGGTGGTTAGATGTTGACATTTGGTACCGACGGAGTTCGCGGAGAATTCGGCAAAGAACTGACCGAAAGTTACGCAGCCGATCTTGCTGAAGTAGCGGCAGAAGTATTGCAGTGCAAAAAAGTATTAATTGGTCGCGATACTCGCGAATCTGGGCCTGTACTTGAAAAGGCGATCGCCGGGGCGTTGACACGAATTGGCGTTGAAGTTCACTTGATGGGCGTTGCCCCTACGCCAGCGATTGCGTTTGCTGCTCGAAAGCACGGTGTCGCAGCGATTGCGATTACTGCGTCGCACAATCTTTATAAAGACAATGGCATCAAGATTTTTGCTGCCGGTGGGCTCAAACTCTCGGATGCACAGCAAACAAGTATCGAACGCGAAATGATTGTGCGCGGTACTGCAGTGCGTGATCGAGCGGCATCTAACAGTCAAGTTGTTGACGAAATTTCGACTGGTGGCGAAAAGTTAGTTGCCGAGACACTCAAACCGAGGTCAGAACTCTTGCAGGAATACTGCGATTGGATCGTTGGTCTTGCACCACGAGATGTGTTTAAAAACTTGCACGTCGCACTCGATTGTGCCAACGGAGCATTCAGCTTTGTGGCGCCGGAAGTATTTTCAAAACTTGGGGCGACTGTGACAACAGTTAATGCGACACCAGATAGCCGAAACATTAATTTGCAATGCGGTGCAACGCATCCGTCTTCATTGATTGAAGTTGTCAAGAATGTCGGGGCACATTTTGGCGTTGCCTTTGACGGTGATGGCGACAGATTGATTGCAGTTGACGATAAAGGACAGATCGTCGATGGTGATCACTTGTTGGCGATAAGTGCATTAGATATGAAGGCGCAAGGCACGCTGCACGGCAACAAAGTCGTAGTAACCGTGATGACCAACATTGGTTTTCATAAAGCGATGAAGAATGCATCAATCGAAGTTTTGACGACGCCGGTAGGCGACAGATCTATATTGCTCGCACTTGAAGAACACTCACTTTCATTGGGTGGTGAACAGAGTGGTCACATTATTTATCGAGACGTTGCGACAACTGGCGACGGTTTGCTCGCTGCGATAAAACTTGGTGCGTTTGTTGCAGAGAGCAAGAAGTCGTTGAGCGAAATTGCCTCGCAGGCGATGACTAGTTTTCCCCAGGTTCTAATCAACTTACGAGTAGCCAAGCGAGTTGAAAGTATTAATTCAATTTTTAAATCTGAAATTGAGGCGGCCGAGAAGGCTCTCGGTGATAGTGGTCGAGTTCTGGTGAGAGCAAGTGGCACCGAGCCGATGGTGCGTGTGATGGTTGAGGCACCACAGCAAGATGTCGCCGAGAAGGTTGCAGCAACATTGGCCGATGCGATTTCTGCGCGACTCGGCGATTCGTGATGCGAAAGTAGACTAGAAACCATGTGCGGCATCATCTGTGTGCTCAGTCGAAAGTCGCGACGAGCAACCCCGACCGCAAGCGAAATCTTGGCTCTTCTTGATGGCGCACTTGAAGCTGGCGCCAAAAACGATATTGACCAACTCGCGCAGGCGGTAACTACGGCCGACAGGCTTTTGCGTGGTGATGCTGGTCAATTGTGCATGGCTGACAATCACCAGTTGATTGCTGCAATGACATCGCGAATTGATCAGCTTGACGCAATCGTGATCGCCTACGAGCAATCAATTGAAAAGTCGGCAGGTCTGCAATCCGAGTCGTCACAACACGCTCTGCAAGAGATAATTCGTGCCAAAGATGCGATTTGGGAGTTGCGCAATGATCGCATTCGCACCGCGAAACTTGTTGATGCTCTGGCTGGACAAGGTGCTTCAGAGTCGGCACGCAGCGGTTATTTTTCAATTCAGCAAGCGTTCTCGGGATTAGATCGCCTCGAGGTTCGCGGGCGTGACTCGGCTGGCATTCATGTGCTTGTTTCGAACCACGGGCTGAAAGCCACCGACAAACAAGTTAAAGCACTTTTGGCCAACCGCAGCGAAGACGCACTTTTTATGTCTGGTTCGGTGCGCATGACAGAGAATGCTTGGTCGTTTGTTTACAAAGCCGCCGCAGAGATTGGCGAACTTGGTGACAACACGCGCGTGATGCGCAACGCTGTGATTGCCGATGCGCTGTTACGACTTTGCATTTCGCAACCGAACTCGCAAGTCGCAGTTTTGGCACATACGCGCTGGGCGAGTGTCGGCATTATTTCTGAGCCGAATGCTCACCCGGTAAACAGCGAAGAGCTTGAAGGCAAACACGATGACGCTTATTTAGTTGCTGCATTGAATGGTGATGTCGACAACCATGCCGACTTGCGAGTGCAATATGGATTGCGTGTCGCGGGACCAATAACAACGGACGCAAAAGTTATCCCTGCGTTGGTTTCACGCAAATTAGCGACGACAAAGAATTTGACAGATGCATTTCGTGAAACAGTTGCGCAGTTCGAAGGTTCAGTAGCGATTGCGGTTGCCAGCGCAACCGAACCAGACAAATTGATGTTGGCTCTGCACGGCAGTGGTCAGGGATTGTGCATTGGTCTTGCCGAAGATCGATTTGTTGTTGCCAGCGAGCCATATGGTTTGGTTGAAGAGACGCTTAACTACGTGCGAATGGACGGTGAAGCGCTCGCCGATTTAGATAACCCGTCAAGCAGAGGCCAAGTTGTCACATTGTCGGGTGCAAACGCCGGCGAACTTTCGGGTGTGCAGTTGGTTTCTTACGACGGGCGTGAAATTGAATTGAGCCAAGACAAAGTTTTGACTGCCGAAATTACAACTCGCGATATCAATCGTGGCGAGCATAAACACTTTTTAGCCAAAGAGATCGCCGAAGCGCCAGAGAGTTTTAGAAAGACAATTCGAGGACGAATTGTTGAGCAAAACGGCATGTTGACAACTGCGTTGGGCGAAAATGTTTTGCCAAAAGCGATTTGTGATCGTTTGGCGTCGGGCGAAATCACAAAAGTGCGCGTGATCGGCCAGGGTACTGCAGCAGTTGCCGGCCAAGCATTGGCCAAGTTGCTAAACGAATTAGTTGGCATCGGTTTGAGCGCCGAGGCGTTGTTGGCAAGTGAACTTTCTGGTTTTGGTTTGCAACTTGATATGAGCGACACGCTCGTTGTTGCGGTGAGTCAAAGTGGTACGACAACCGACACGAATCGCACGGTCGACTTAGCGCGAGCCCGTGGCGCGAGTGTTTTGGCGATTGTCAATCGTCGCGGCAGTGAACTATCGGCAAAAGCAGACGGCGTTATGTATACATCTGACGGTCGTGACGTTGAGATGAGTGTTGCCAGCACCAAGGCGTTCTATGCCCAAGTCGCGGCTGGCGCACTTTATGCCTGTGCGCTATCAAAAGCGCTCGGCAAGTCGTCTGATCGAGCGCGACATGAACTGTTGGCAGGGTTGCGCTCGATACCTGAAGCGTTAGTTGAGGTCTTGGCGACTCGACCGTCAATCGCTGCGGCAGCAAGGCAGTTTGCTTCGTCGCGTCGCTATTGGACTGTGGTTGGTAACGGCATGAATTTGATTGCAGCCCAAGAAGTGCGAATCAAATTGTCTGAACTTTGTTATAAGTCGATTTCAAGCGACTCAACAGAAGACAAAAAGCACATCGACTTGTCGTGCGAGCCATTGATCTTTGTTTGTGCAACCGGATTGCTTGAGGGCAACGCATCAGATGTGGCAAAAGAGATTGCGATTTACCGTGCTCACAAGGCGCTGCCAATTGTTGTCGCCACTGCTGGTCAGACAAGGTTTGATGCCGCTGCTGCAGTGCTGCTGGTGCCAAATGTCGAGACACATCTGGCATTTATTTTGAGTGTCATGGTTGGGCACTTGTTTGGTTACGAGGCAGCTTTGGCGATCGACGCACTTGCGCGACCGTTGCGCGAGGCACGAGAAGTTGTTGAGCACGCAGTTGAGCGTGGCGGTGATGCGAACAAGTTGCTAGAAAAGATTCGTACAGAATTGGGTGCTCCAGCAACTCGATTTACAGATGCGCTGGCAACCGGAAATTACGACGGCAATTTAGAAGCCAGCACGGCAGTGCGAATTGTGACGATGTTGCGCGACACATTAGCGAGCGACCCCGTGCAGGCGTATCAACGTAGTTCGGGCAAAATTGCTTCGCCAGAATTGCTGCTCGATGATTTGACGAGTGCTTTGACGCGCGGTGTCGACGAACTGACGCGTCCAGTTGATGCGATCAAACACCAGGCCAAGACCGTGACTGTAGGTATTTCACGCAGCGACGAAGGCTTGTTCGATCGCAAGTTGGTAAAGTCGCTGCTTGAAGCAGGCGTGGCTCGTGAACGACTTTCGTATCGAGTATTGAAAATTGTCGCTGACTTGGATGCTGCAGTTAGTGCGGTGACTGGTTTTACGCGATATCAAATCGAAGGCGACATCGCCGGCGGTTCGGCGACGATTGCAATTGTTGACCGCGGCGGAATGTCGAAGAATTTGACTTCGCGAGTTGATCGCAATTCGCAACTCGTGGGTACAAAGCGTCGCGTGGCAAGTGACCAAGAAGTGCTCGTCGCTCGTGGTCGAAGTGATAATCGAACAGTGATCATGGTGCCAGAAACAAAGGGTGGTCAGACCACTGGCATCACTTTGTTGCACGTGATGTTTCACGATCGATTGCCAGCAACGGCGATGCGGGCGGTATTGCAGGGCTACGACCGAAGATACGACCGACTCGTTGACTGGGTTACAGAAACCGAAGGTGCATTTAGAGAAGACCGACTTGCCGAAGTTTCGGTCGCTGACTTGTTGATCTTGCCGATCAGCGATATGGCTGATCACTGGCGCCCGACGAAGTAGTCGTAATGATTGGACTGGGCATTGATGCGGTCAACGTGCATCGTTTTCGTGAAGCATTAAATCGAACACCAAATTTGCGTACTCGAATTTTTACAGATGCAGAACTTGAGTCGCTCGCGAGTCGTGCTGATAGTGCACCCAGTTTGGCTGTTCGCTTTGCGGCCCGAGAGGCGACGATGAAAGCACTTGGAGTTGGGCTCGGGGCTTTTGATCTGCACGATGTGTCGATCCGCAATTCTGAAAGCGGTTCTCCTGAATTGATCGTTACAGGGCGAGCGGCAGTGCTTGCACAGTCACGCGGTGTGAAAAATTGGCTCGTTTCGCTTTCGCATACTGAAGACACTGCGATCGCCGTCGTCGCGAGCAACTGAGCGAAAAGTTCGCTAATGAGTTCGATAAATCGATGGGCTTGGGTTGAAGTTGACCTGACGGCCTTAAAAGCGAATGTTTCGGTGCTTGTAAAACAAGCCGGTGCTTCGCAACTTTGGGCAACTGTGAAGGCAAATGGTTATGGGCACGGGGCAGTCGAGGTTGCGCGTGCGGCATTGAGCGCTGGAGCGAGTGGCTTGTGCGTAGCGTTGGCCGATGAGGCTCACGAATTGCGCGAGGCGAAAATTGCTGCGCCGATTTTGATAGTGAGCGAGCAGCCTGATGTTGCCTTTGAGCAGATGTTGCGTGACGAAGTGGTGGCAACTGTTTATAACGAAGCAACTATCAATAGTTATGCGGCTGTTGCCAAACGTCTTGGGGTTGTTGGCAAGGTGCACTTAAAAGTTGATACAGGTATGCATCGAGTTGGTGTGCCTGTTGATTCCGCGATCGCGCGTGTTGAGCAAATTAACACCCTGGCTTCGTTGAAACTTGATGGCATCTATACACACTTTGCGGCCGCAGATTTGCCGAGTCACGACGAGACAGATAAGCAACAGCAAAGATTTGACAAATTAGTTACCGAATTAGATCGCAAAGGATTGCGACCGAAATTTGTGCACACTTCAAATTCGGCGGCACTGCTGCGAAATCTGAACTCGAAGACTGACATCGTGCGAGTTGGCATTGCGATTTACGGAATTGCACCGAGCAATGAAACCGAAGATGTAGCCAATCGTTTGCAACCGGCAATGTCGCTGCATGCTCGAGTGAGCCATGTGCAGCGACTTGCGGCTGGCGAAGGAGTTTCGTATGGACTGCGCTCGACACTGAAGAAATCGGCAAACATTGCCACACTGCCACTTGGCTATGCCGACGGTGTGCCACGTCGGTTGTGGAGTGTCGGCGGTGAAGTTTTAATCGGTGGCAAGCGTTGCCCAATTGTCGGTGTCGTAACGATGGATCAATTGATGGTTAACTGCGGAGACCATGAAGTGAAAATCGGGGACCGAGCAGTTTTGTTCGGCGCACAAAATAGCGAAACTATCTCGGCGAACGAAATTGCGACTCGGCTTGAAACAATTGGTTACGAAGTTGTTTGCGGAATAAGTGCGCGAGTCCCCCGCGTTTATGTCGAAAATAAGGCGTAGGGCTTGTGAAATTTTCACTCGGGTCTTTGGCTGATACGCAGCGGTTTGCAGAAATTATTGCTAGCCATGTGCGGCCGCGAGACATGATCGTGTTGGCCGGAGAGATGGGCACAGGTAAGACAACGTTCACGCAGTTTTTTGGTCGCGCCCTTGGAATAACAGATTTGATTACTTCGCCGACATTCAATTTGTTGCACAACTATGGGTCTGGACGAATGGCGTTGCATCACGCTGACTTATATCGCCTTGAGCGAACCGGTGAACTTGAAGACTTGGGGCTAGACGAATTGCAAGACAGCGGTGGGGTTATCGCAGTTGAGTGGGGCGACATCGTCGGCGACGAGTTGGGCGACGCATTGGTTTTGCACTTTGACCACGCCGATCAAGCGACGAGTGATGCGACCGACAAAACAAATCAAACGCAAGTGCGGAGTGTGACTGTTTCAAGCCGCGGCACTCAATGGGAGAGCAGGTTTCGCAAACTGACCGATGATTTAGCGTCGAATTTCGCTGTATTGGCGCGAGGCTGAGACTGATGATTATTTTGGCGATTGATACATCGACCGACGCAGTAAGCGTGGCGATCAACAACTCGAAGCAATTGCTGGCCAGCGCTCATGTAACGAGCGATCGTCGTCATGCTGAATTGCTCGCGCCGATGATTTCTAACGTGTGCGCACAGGCAGACATTGCGATGCGAGAAGTCGATGTTGTTGCCGTGGATATTGGCCCTGGCTTGTTTACTGGTATGCGCGTCGGCATGGCATCGGCAAAGACGATCTCGCAAGTTCTCGATGTGCCAATTGTTGGCGTTTCAAGCTTGGATATTCTGGCACGTTCGGTATCAACAACCGAACGTGTGGTGCTGTCGACGATTGATGCCAGACGTGGCGAACTTTATTGGGCGATGTATCGCAACGACATCGGGTCGAGCATCGAAGTGAAGCCACCCCGAGTCGGCACTCTTGACGACTGCGTTGTTGACATCGTCGATCGCGGTCAAGAAACTTTGATTGTGGGCAATGGTGCGTTGCGTTATCGCCAAAAGTTGAGCGAGATGTTCGAAACAACTGGCCTGTCAATCGAATGGGCAAGCGAGCAACTTGCTCAGCCGAGTGCAGCAGTGTTGGCATTGATCGCTGCCGAGTTGGCGTTGCTCGAGCAATGGCAGAGTGCGACCGAGTTGCAGGCACTTTATTTGCGAGCACCTGATGCCGAAATTAATTGGGAACAGCGGGTGAAGTCATGAGTATTTTGGATCGCTTCATTCGCACAAAAGCAGTTGATCATGAAGGCGATTTACAACCCACAGACGCTGAGTCGTCGCAAGACTTGGTGATCGTGCCGATGCGACGGGCACACATTCGCAAAATAATGCCCATTGAGCAGCAGGTTTATCCACGACCATGGACGGCCCAGGTGTTTGTCGAAGAACTAGAACAAGCCCGAGTCGGTAAGCGACATTATTTAGTGGGCACGATCGGTGACGAGTTAGTCGGATACGGCGGACTGTTGTACGTCGAAAATGATGCGCATGTGACGAACATAGCGGTGCACCCGATGTGGCGCAGTCGGGGAATTGCGACCGAGTTGCTTCTTGACCTCGCTTGGGAAGCAAATCGTTGCGGTTGTGAAGCGATGACTCTCGAGGTTCGACACACCAACGTTGCTGCACAACAGCTTTATCGCCGATTTGGTTTTGTGCCTGCGGGTGTGCGCAAAAAATATTACGAGAATCGTGACGACGCAATTGTGATGTGGTGTGCAGGAGTGCAAGAACCAGAATTTGCCGAGCGATTGCGCAAAATTGAACTGAGCCGAATGTGAAGCACGAACTGAAAGTCGACAGCGCGACGGTCGTGCTTGGCATTGAGACGAGTTGCGATGAAACCGCCGCAGCACTCGTTATGGGTGGCAATGATGTTTTATCGTCGGTTGTCGCATCGCAGTTAGATGTGCACGCGCGATTTGGCGGTGTTGTGCCAGAGATTGCAAGTCGCGCCCATCTTGAAGCGATAACGCCAGTTATTGATGAAGCGTTTGCAAAATCTGGCTTGAGCTTTGATCGAGTTGATGCAGTCGCCGCAACAGTTGGACCAGGCCTTGTTGGTGCGCTGCTGGTTGGTGTAGCAGCGGCGAAATCTTTGGCATTGACAATAGACGTGCCATTTGTTGGTGTAAATCATCTTGAAGCACACCTTTATGCGGCGATGCTTGATGACCCAAATGTTGAGTTTCCGATGTTGGTGTTGCTTGTCTCTGGTGGGCACACGATGTTGGTTGAAGTGCGTCAGCCCGGTGTTTATCAAATCGTCGGGCAAACTCGCGACGATGCCGCCGGTGAGGCGTTCGACAAAGTTGCGCGCTATTTAGATTTGGGATACCCCGGTGGACCGGCGATTGATGCGTTAGCAAAAACCGGTAACGCTGATGCGATTGATTTTCCAAGGGCGATGATGCACGATGGGCTCGACGTTTCATTTAGCGGGTTAAAAACTGCAGTGATCAACTATGTCCGTAAAAATGGCGACGCTAAGACGAGTGACATTGTGGCGTCGTTTCAAAAAGCAGTTGTTGATGTGTTGGTTGCCAAGACGATGCAGGCCGCAGAAAATCTTGGCGCAAAAACTGTCGCACTTGGCGGCGGAGTTGCTGCAAACTCGTTGCTGCGCAGTGAAACAAAGCGAGCGTGTGAGCGTAGAGACTTTCATTTGGTGTTACCCTCACTGGCAATGTGCACAGACAATGCAGCGATGATCGCATCGGCGGGGTGGCATCGCTTGCAGTTGAGCGGTGAAACGTCGCTTGACGCTGGGGCGTATCCGAATTTAGGTTTGACAGTGGCGGGCGTATGAACGAACTCGTCACAGCCAAGCCGCTGCAACTAGGTGAGCGGAGTATCTGGCCACCTGTTGTATTGGCGCCGATGGCGGGCGTGACAAATCAGCCGTTTCGCACGTTGTGTCGTGAGTTTGCCTCGGGGCTTGTCTATGTAAATGAAATGGTGATGGCGGCGGCTCTGGTTTATAAGAACCCAAAAACTGAGGCGATGATCGCGTTTGGGCCTGATGAGTCGTTTCGAAGTTTGCAACTTTACGGAAGCGACCCAAAAATTATGACCGATGCGATTACTCAACTTGGTCGTCGTAATGCGGTTGATCACATCGACTTAAATTTTGGTTGCCCAGCGCCGAAAGTGACACGTCGTGGTGGCGGTGCGGCTGTGCCGCTGAAAAAAAATCTGTTGCGCGAAATTGTTAATGCGGCAGTCAAGACGGCATCATCTTTTGGCATTCCTGTGACGTGCAAGTTTCGAATGGGGTTGAACGACGAATTGCTGACCCACATTCACACTGGCTTGATTTGTCAAGAAGCGGGTGTGGCTGCAATTGCGCTGCACGCGCGAACCGCCGAGCAGCACTATGCACCGTATGCGCGATGGGAGGCGATTGCTGAGTTGAAGAATGCCGTTTCAGATATTCCGGTTCTTGGCAATGGCGACATTTGGGAAGCAAGTGACGCGCGCGAAATGATGAACCAAACCGGCTGTGATGGCGTTGTAATTGGTCGTGGGTGTCTCGGAAAACCATGGCTGTTTCGTGACATGGTGGCGATGTTCAATGGCGACGAGATACCCGCGACACCAAAACTTGGTTGGGTGCTCGAAGTTATGTTGCGACATGCGATTGCACTCGAGGCACACTTTCCGCCGGGTCGAGGCATTCGCGAGTTTCGCAAGCACGCGGGTTGGTATTTGACTGGGTATCCAGTCGGCGGTGATTTGCGCCGACAATTTGGCGAGATCTCAAGCATTGATCATTTGCGACAATTGATCGAACAGTGCGACCCTGATGCATCAATTGTTGAAGGCGGCGAAAGATTTGTGCGCGGACATCACAACGGGCCAGTGAATATTGTTTTGCCTCACGGATTTTTAGACAGTCTTGAAGATCTGGTCGCACCAGATGATGCGACACTCACGCATATGAGTGGCGGCTGAAATTGTTTGGTGAGACTGGTTTGATTTGGTGACGAGTCAAATTATTTTGGCTTCGCGGTCACCGCGCCGAAAAGAAATTTTAGAAAAATTGGGTTTGGTTTTTGAGATTGATCCGCCTGAAATTGATGAGACGCCGCGGCATCACGAAAACCCGTTGAGTTATGTGCAGCGCATCGCAGCAGCCAAAGCCGACAAAGTTGCATTACGACACGATCAGCGTTGTGTGATCATCGCTGCAGACACGACCGTGGCGCTCGATGGTGAAATCTTTGGTCAACCGCGAGATTTGGATGAGGCGCGCAAGATGATCCAAAAATTGTCGAAAAAATCGCACAGTGTGCACACTGCGGTGAGCGTGAGATGCGATGGAAGAAGCGCGAACGGGTTTGATACGGCGAGCGTGACGATGCGCGAAGTGACACCCGAATTGCTCGACTGGTATTTGGGCACCGGCGAATCGATGGGCAAGGCGGGGGCGTATGCCGTGCAGGGGCAGGGTGCTGCGTTGGTCGCTGAGGTGCGTGGCGAGATTGAGACAGTGATTGGTTTACCGGTGTGGTTATTGACCGAGCGGCTGGCCCAAATTGGCGTGAAAATAAAGGACTTGCGGGCACTTAGCGACTGATTTGTGTTGGAAAAATAGCCCTCAGTCAATAGCATTGGCACTCGCACCGTTCGAGTGCTAACCAGAAAAACCTAGAGAGAATAAGGAACCGATATGAACTTAAAGCCACTTGATGACCGGATTGTGGTCAAGCCAAACGAAGCCGAGAAGACAACCGCATCGGGTCTCGTAATTCCAGACACTGCCAAAGAAAAGCCGCAGGAAGGCACCGTTGTTGCCGTGGGTCCAGGCCGTTGGAGTGACGACTCTGGCAAGCACACACCACTTGATATCAAAGTCGGCGATGTTGTTCTTTACTCGAAGTACGGCGGCACAGAAGTTGCGCACAAGGGTGAAGATCTTTTGATTCTTACGAGTCGCGATGTTCTTGCGATCGTCGGCAAGTAAATAATTAATTCAAAATCTATTTCTATTTAGTACAGGGAACAAAACATGGCAAAGATTCTTAAATTCAACGAAGAAGCACGTCGCGCACTTGAGGCTGGTGTCAACAAATTGGCTGATGCGGTCAAAGTTACGCTCGGACCAAAAGGTCGCAACGTTGTGCTTGACAAAAAGTTCGGTGCACCGACGATCACCAACGACGGTGTTTCGGTAGCAAAAGAAGTCGAACTTGAAGACCCATTCGAAAACATGGGTGCGCAACTTGTAAAAGAAGTTGCAACCAAGACAAACGACGTTGCTGGTGACGGCACAACGACAGCAACAGTTCTTGCACAAGCAATGGTTACTCACGGCATGCGCAACGTTGCTGCTGGTGCGAACCCGATGGCGCTCAAGCGCGGTATCGAAAAGGCAGTTGCTGCTGTTGTTGAATCATTGAAGAGTCAGGCCAAAGAAGTTGACGACAAGAGCGATATCGCCAGCGTTGCAACAATTTCAGCAGGCGATGCGACAATCGGCAAAGTTATTGCTGATGCGATCGACAAGGTTGGCAAAGACGGCGTTGTAACTGTTGAAGAGTCGAACACATTCGGCATCGAACTTGACTTCACCGAAGGTATGCAGTTTGACAAGGGTTACTTGTCGCCATATTTCGTGACTGACCAAGATCGTCAAGAAGCAGTTCTTGAAGATGCTTACATTTTGTTCTATTCGTCAAAGATCACAACCGTGCAGTCGATGTTGCCGGTGCTTGAGAGCGTGATGAAGACAGGCAAGCAACTTGTGATTATCGCCGAAGACGTCGAGGGCGAGGCTCTTGCAACTTTGGTTGTCAACAAGATTCGTGGCACATTCAATTCGACAGCGGTCAAGGCCCCTGGCTTTGGTGATCGTCGTAAGGCGATGTTGCAAGATATGGCAGTTTTGACTGGTGGTCAGGTCATCAGCGAAGAAGTTGGTTTGAAACTTGAGAACGTGACGCTCGATCTTTTGGGTCGCGCAAAGCGCATCATCATCACCAAAGAGACGACAACAATCGTTGATGGTGCTGGCGACAAGAACGAAGTTAAGGGTCGCATCAGTCAGATTAAGACTGAAATCGATAACACTGACTCAGATTGGGACCGCGAGAAGCTGCAAGAGCGTCTCGCGAAACTTGCTGGTGGCGTTGCCGTAATCAAAGTCGGCGCCGCAACTGAAGTTGAACTCAAAGAAAAGAAGCACCGCATTGAAGATGCTGTTTCAGCAACTCGCGCCGCGATTGAAGAAGGCGTTGTTGCTGGTGGTGGCACTGCACTGGTGCGTAGCCGCGAGAGCGTGCTCAAGGTCATTAAGGGCCTTGAGGGCGACGAAGCAACTGGTGCGCGCAGCGTTTATGACTCGTTGACTGCACCTGCTCGCGCAATTGCCGACAACGCTGGTCTCGAAGGCGCTGTTGCTGTGCAACAAGTTGAAGCTGCAAAAGGCAGCGTTGGTTTGAACGCCGCAACTGGCGAGTATGTCGACCTTGTAAAGGCCGGCATCATCGACCCAGCCAAGGTGACTCGCGCAGCGTTGCAAAACGCAGCCTCGATCGCCGCACTTGTAATCACCATCGAATGCCTCGTTGCAGATAAGCCTGAGAAGCCAGGCGCTGCACCAGCAGGCGGCGGTGGCATGCCAGGTGGCGGAATGGGGATGATGTAAGCCATAGCTTCTTCACAAAGAGGTTTTTGGTTACATCAGATCGTTGAATATCTGATCGCTGCGGCGCTCATTTTGATGAGCGCGCAGTCGAGGCATCCGTTTGTTTTGGCAGCGTATGGAATTGCGCTGCTAATCAACGTCACTGTTGTTGACGGTCCGTTTAGTGCGTACAAGTTGATTTCGCGTGGCGTTCATCGGGTTCTCGATTGGTTGTTTGTTGTCGGCTTGTTTGCCGGTGCGTTCTTGTTAGATATTGATCAGTCGACGCGCACGACACTTTTTGGTGTTGGCTTGGCGATTGTTGTGATTGCGCTGACTACGAACTACACGAAGAAAGTCTTCGGTCGCAGTTAACGCACCGTAGGCTGAGGCGATGAGCTTTGAAACACCAGCACCAGATTTGAAAAAACTTATTGCCGCATGGGAGACGTGGGAGCGTGGAGAAGAGCAGCCGGGTCGAACGCTGGCCTCGTTGAAGACTGCTGGCATGGCAGCCGTGTTGCAAGAGTTGGTTGCTAATGGTTGGTCGCCCGCGTCAAAGTAACGCGATGCGTGTTGGCGGCTCGCAAGTAATACCGCGGCCGAATAATTTTCGAACAATTGACCATAATCCGTTCGCGAATCTTGATACGAGTGCTTTACGGTCACTCGAAGTGGTGAGTGCGGCAGTCGGTGCATTTAAGCCTGACCAGATTTTGCGACAACCACTTGAGAGTGCGCGCCCATCGGCTGTTTTGGTTGGGCTGTTTGAATCGACAAACGGTGTTGAAGCGATCTTGACCCGACGATCGCAAGAGTTAACGAATCATCGGGGTGAAATTTCGTTTCCGGGTGGTCGGCTTGAAATTGGTGAAACACCCGTTGATGCCGCGTTGCGAGAAACGCACGAAGAGATAGGCATCGCCCCGAGTGATGCTCGTATCGTTGGCGAGTTAAACAGCATGTCAACTGTGGTCAGCAACTCGCATATCGTGCCGATTGTGGCGAGTTACGAAACTACTCCCACTTTTAGCACCGTAAATAGCGAAGTTGATCGAGTTTTTAGTGTGCCGTTGCTTGAGTTAGCGAGACAAGATACATATCGACAAGAACATTGGGTGTTTAGCGACCGCGAGTTTCAGATCAACTTTTTTTATTTGGATGACGAGACTATTTGGGGTGCTACTGCGCGAATTTTATTTCAAGTGATGATGTTGGCAGTCAAACACAAATAACGAATCGACGTTATGGGCCGCCAATTGCGCGCACACTTTTAAAGTAAGCAAATGCCCATGCTTCGCAACGAACACGAAATGAGCGCAGCCGAGATGCACAGTGCTCAAGCATGTCGCGATTGAACTGCTCATCGATGCGTTGGCGCTGAGTTGAATTCCAGAAGCGTCCGTATGTCCATGAAGTGACACTGCAGACCGAGCCAGGTTGTGTATCGCTGCAGTTGTAGCGCTGATCGAGAAGTTTCAGGTTGCGATAACCGAAGTCATGACGACGGCATGCGGCCACAAAGTTAAATGACCGACCTTCGCCGCCGACTAGTGGCGCTGAACAGCCATCGGTTGACCAATCGAACCATCTGTGTTGACGACGCCACATGAAACGTGATCGGTCAAACTCACGAATCGGTGTCTGAAAAATTACAGATTCGATGAAGGCGACATCACGGTTGACGTCAGGAGGAGTTGTAGTTGAAAGAGAAGAAAGGGCGGTCAGAACACTCGAGACTGCAACGAGAGAAAAGTGGGCGAGGCCCATGAGGTCTCCGTTTCGCGGTGCTCATTGTGGGCTGAGCGCCGAGTTGAACGAAGATGTGTGCGCTG
>Ga0255188_1000119_pt1 | contig 31070 bp, 25 predicted proteins | sample Miss_Cont_RepB_8_FD_188427 | JGI IMG/M metagenome (GOLD analysis project Ga0255188, IMG submission 188427) | Freshwater microbial communities from Mississippi River, Louisiana, United States - Miss_Cont_RepB_8h | ecosystem: Environmental > Aquatic > Freshwater > River | place: USA: Louisiana... | reverse complement strand
GCGCAATTGCACCGGCCTTATCGCCCACGGCCTTCAAGCCGGGCCGCTGCTGCACGAGTTTCTCCAGCTCATGCGCGAAATCCTCGGAGTCAATCGCGCAGCCATCTTCCTCCGCCGGGACAGCCACTTCCCGCCGGAACCCGGTGCGGACCCGCTCGCCCCCGCCACCGGGCTGGCTCCCGCGATGGAGGCCGCCTGCACCTTTGGCATCCCGCAGCAGCTCCTCAATCACTTCACGCTCTCGTTCCGGGGCGGCATCGCCGGCCACCTGCAACGCACCACGCGCATCCTCCGGCGGGACAGCCCCGAGGCCCTCGGTTCCTCGGCCATACAGCGCGAGTTTGAACTGCTGGGCACACAAATCGCCCTGCCCATCTTTGACCGCGAGGGACTGCTCGGCATCATGCTGATGGACCAGCGGTTGACCGGCGAACCCTTCAGCAACGCGGATCTGTCACTCGTCTTCCATCTGCTCGAGGAGCTGGGTCAGGCCATCCGAAACACCCGGCTGCATGACGCGCTCACCGGCCAGCACGCCGTGATGACGCACACGCTCGATCAACTCGGCAGCGCGGTCATCGTCATCGCGCCCGACCTCAACCTCCTGCAGGCCAACGAGGCGGCCCGCCGGCTGTTCCTGCGCGGCAGCAGTCCGGAGCGATCCCTGGCTTTCACCGACCTGCCGCAAGCTCTCGGCAGCAAGGTTTTTGAAGCGCTCCGCACCGGTCAGGGGCCCGAGCCGACGCGCGGGAAACTACCCGGCACGGGCGACGCCCTGTTCCGGATGGTGATCCGCCCCTTCCAGCCAAAGGGCAAGACCCAGCCCGAGGCGGCGTTGCTGCTCATCGACGACATCACCGAGGCCGACCGGGCAAAGTTGATGGAAATCGAGGCCGCGAACCTGCGCCTGGTCCGTCGCATGGCCGAACAACTCGCGCACGAAATCGGCAACTCCCTCGTCCCCATTTCCACCAGCCAGCAACTTCTGATTGATGGCAAGGACGACCCGGCCACCCGCAAGGAGATCGCCGGCATCATGGGCGACAGCATCCGCCGGGTCGGCCGCCTCGCCCGCCAGATGCAATTTCTGGCTCGGGACGGCCTGCGTCGGCTGGAGAACGTGCCGCTGGCCCAGCTCATTGAGGAAGCCTTCCAGGAAGCACACACGCAGAACCCGCGCGGCTCCGCCCGTTTGCAATACAACAGCGGTGGCCAGCCGCTCCACATCACGGCCGATCGCGCCAGCCTCCGGCACGCTCTTGCCGAAATCCTGCTCAACGCCCTCCAAGCCAACACCGCCGATCAACCCGTCGAAGTCATCTCCGAGCAGGAAACACAGGCGGACGGATCGCGCTGGGTGCACATCGAGGTGCGCGACGCCGGCAGCGGCTTCGATCCCGAGTCCGCAAAACACGCCACCGAGCCGTTCTACTCCACCCGCACCGTTGGCTTGGGCCTCGGCTTGACCGTGACCCGCAAGATTCTGGAGCTGCACCGTGGTCGTCTGAAAGTTTGCCGCGCGACCGCCAACACGCCGAACACCGTGCGGATCTCACTCCCCGAAGTGGCGGAGTAATCAGCTCGCCAGAAACCAAACCAACGCCGCCTCGGTCTCGGCCTGCTGCACCGAGCGGAGCAGTTGGGGCCGCACGTCGGTAGCAGGCTTGCCAGCAGCGGCTTCGACGGCATCCACGAAGGCGAAGGGATCCCACTCACCACGCGGGAGGAGTTGCGCAGCGAGCTTGGCATCCGACCTGAGCAGCAGTTCAATGCGCTTCACCAAGTCCGCGAAGCACGGGTGCTGTCCCACGCGGCGGAACCAATACTTCGAGTTCCAGTAGTCCGGCTCGCGCCGGTGCATGATGCCGTGGACCAGGCTGCCGTCTGGCCCTTCGATGCCCTGCGAGAGAACGTGCGAGGCATCGTGGTGGTCGTGCCAGAGCAGCAGGAGCGCGCGGATGAGTTCGGCCTTCGCGGGTATGCCGTGGCAGCGGAACAGCTCGTCGAGCGCGCGGTTCAAGTCGGCTTGCGCGAGTGTGCCGGGGCGCGACGCGGGGCCGAGCGCGGCGGGGCCGGGCTGGGTGAGGAGCGCGTGGAGTTCGGTTGCGAGAGTGGAAGCCACGTTAAGATGAACCGCGGATTACGCGGATGGAATCCAAGTTGTCCCTCATCCGCGTCATCCGTGTAATCCGCGGTTGAAAATCAGAGACTCCTCACGTCGTCTCCTACTTGCTCTCGATGAGCCGGCGGAACTCGGCGAAGAGTGGGTTCGAGTCATGCGGGCCGGGCGAGGCTTCCGGGTGATACTGCACGCTGAAGATGGGCTTCGACTTGTGCCTCATGCCTTCGACCGTCTGGTCGTTCAGGTTGATGCGATTCACCGCCACGTCCGACGGCAGCGAGGCCGGGTCCACCGCGAAGCCGTGGTTCTGCGAGGTGATTTCCACGCGGCCAGACTCGAGGTCTTTCACCGGCTGGTTGCCGCCGCGATGGCCGAACTTCAGCTTGAAAGTCTTCCCGCCAAACGCCTGACCGAGAAGCTGATTCCCGAGGCAGATGCCGAAGATGGGAATGCCCGTGTCCACGAGCGTCTTCACCTCGCGCACGATGTAGTCGAGCGCGGCAGGATCGCCGGGGCCGTTGCTCAGGAAGATGCCGGCGGGCTTGTGCTTGAGCGCGTCGGCGGCGCTGGTGGTCGCGGGCACGACCTGCACTTGGAAGCCCGTCTGCCGCAGGTTGCGCGCGATGTTGTATTTCATCCCGAAGTCGAACGCGACGATGGGAATGTCCGCCGGCGGAAGCGGCTTGCGGTGATTGCGCGCGTCGAGCTTCGCCGCGCCGCGCACCACATCGAACTCCGCGCTTTGCTTGTCCTGCGGGTCCCACGCGAAGGCTGCCTTGTGCGTGACTTCCTTCACGTAGTCCACGCCGACGAAGACGAATTCCTTCGCGCGCTTCACCGCCTCGGCCTCGGTCATGCCGGGCTCGGTCGAAAGAAAGCCGTTCAACGCGCCGCGCACGCGCAGCTTCTTGGTCAGCGCACGCGTATCAATGCCCTGGATGCCGGGGATGCCGTTCTGCTGGAGATAATCGGCGAGCGACCAGTCCGCGCGCCAGTTGCTCACGACCGGCGACAGCTCGCGGATGACGAAGCCCGACGCGTGCGGCCGCCACGACTCGATGTCCTGCGCGTTGACGCCGTAGTTGCCGATGAGCGGGTAGGTCATCGTCACGATCTGCCCCTTGTAAGACGGGTCGGTGAGAATCTCCTGGTAGCCGGTCATCGAGGTGTTGAAACACACCTCGCCACAGGCCGACGCCTGCGCGCCGAAACCCGTGCCGTGGAACACTGAACCGTCTTCGAGGGCGAGAATTGCTTTCATCCAGTCAGAAACAAATTGCGCGGACTGTAGGGGTGGGCAAAAGCGGGTCAAGCCCATTGCTGGCCAAGTTGCTTCCGCAGGCTACTTGTCCCGCGTGAGCAAGTAGTGCGCGAGGGCTTCCAGCGCGGCGGCGCGGCCTTTGAAGGGCTTCAGCGCGGCAAAGGCCTTCCCCGTGAGCTGCTGCGCGATCTTTCGGCTTTTCTCAAGGCCCACAATGCTCGGATACGTGGCCTTCTGCGCGGCGATGTCCTTGCCCGCCGTCTTGCCGAGCTGCTCGCTGGTCTGCGTGACGTCGAGGATGTCATCAATCACCTGGAAGGCGAGGCCGACATGGTAGCCGAAGTCCGTGAGCGCGCGCAGTTGCGCGGGGGTGCAGTTGGCGCTCATGCCGCCGAGGCGCACGGCGCAGCACAGGAGCGCGCTGGTCTTGCGCTCGTGGATGTAGCGGAGTTCCGCGACGCCCAGCTTCTTCCCCTCCCCTTCCAAGTCCGCGACCTGCCCGGCGATGAGTTGCAGCGAACCGCTGGCCTGGGCCACTTCCAGCACGAGGTCGCGGTGAGAGTAGCGCGGCCAGCCCTTGGCCAGCGCGGCAATCTCGAAGGCCTGTGTCAGCAGCGCGTCACCCGCGAGCACGGCAATGCCCTCGCCGAAGACCTTGTGGTTGGTCGGTTTGCCCCGACGGAAATCATCATTGTCCATCGCTGGCAAATCATCGTGGATGAGCGAGTAGGTGTGAATGCACTCGACGGCGCAAGCCAGCGGGAGCGCGTCCGCCTCGCGTCCGCCACAGGCTTCGGCGGCGGCGAGAGTGAGCGCGGGGCGCATCCGCTTGCCGCCGGCGAAGATGGAGTAACGCATCGCCTTGTGGATGGTGGCGGGCTTGGTTTTCTCGGGGGGAAGGAACTGGTCCAGCGCCCGGTTGACCGCCTGACTGCGGGCGTCAATCCAGGTGCTGAGGTCGAAAGGCGTCTGATGGCGCGCTCCGGCGCGCGTGGCGGTGGTCGGCATGGGCGAGGTTGTAGGAGATGACCACGGGCGGTGCAAGCGGGAGTTCGCTCTCGCAGGAGACGACGTGAGGAGTCTCTGACTGAACCAAGCCCGAAGTTCTGTTTTGGGTCCGGGAAGGTTTGAGACAGCTCACGGCGTCTCCTACGGCAGGCTTTGCCCTCCTCGGTCGCGCTGCTACGCTGCGCGCGTGACCGATTCCGATCAGCAACTGGCCGCCGAGCTGTCCGCCCTGCGCGAGGCAGATCTGTCGCGGCAATTGCGACGCATGGAATCGCCCGCCGGCACGCGGGCCAGCCTCGACGGGCGCGAACTGCTGAACTTCTCCTCCAACGATTACCTCGGCCTTGCCACCCATCCGGCGCTCAAGGAGGCGGCGACCAAGGCCATTGAGAAATGGGGAGCCGGTTCCGGCGCATCCCGACTCGTGTGCGGCTCGTTGGCGGTGCATCACGAACTGGAAGAGGCGCTGGCGGCCTTCAAGGGCACCGAGGCCGCGCTGACGTTCTCCACCGGTTACGCCGCAGCGCAAGGGGCCATCGTCGCGCTGCTCGGGAAGGGCGACATCCTCATTGTGGACAAACTGGTTCATGCGTGTGTCGTGGACGCGGCGAAGCTCTGTGGCGCGAAGCTGCGCGTTTTCCGGCACAACGACCTGAACGATTTGGAGGCGAAGCTCAAGTGGGCCAGGAAGCAGCAGCCGGCGGCCAGCGGTCGGCGGTCGGCGAGAATTCTGATCGTCACCGAAAGCGTGTTCAGCATGGATGGCGACCTCGCGCCGCTGCGAAATCTCGTCGAACTGAAGGAGCGGCACGGCGCGTGGCTGATGGTGGACGAGGCGCACGGGACCGGGCTGTTCGGCGAACGGCGCAGCGGGCTGGTGGAGGAGTTCGGCCTGAGCGGACAGGTGGAAATTCAGATGGCGACGTTGGGCAAGGCCGTGGGCGCAGCCGGCGGAGCCATCTGTGGCAGCCGCAAGCTCGTGGACCTGCTGGTGAACCGGGCGCGCAGCTTCGTTTTCTCCACAGCTCCGGTGCCGGCGGCGGCCGCGGCGGCGCAGGCTGGCGTGGAGATCATCCGGTCGCAGGAAGGCGAAACGCGGCGACAGCGGCTCTGGCTGCTGGTGGAGGAACTCAAGCGTATGCTGATCAACACGGGGTTCCCGCCATCGGTCGTGCGCGCGCCGATTGTGCCGGTGCTGGTGGGCGCGGAAGCGCGAGCGGTGGAATTGTCCGGCGCGCTGCGGGCGGCGGGGGTGTTTGTGCCGGCGATTCGCTTCCCCACCGTCGCGCGCGGCGAAGCCCGGCTGCGCTTCACCGTTTCGGCGGAGCACACCGCCGAGGACTTGGCGGCACTGGCGCGGGCGCTGCAAGGCCAAGAGACTGCATGACGACGCACCTGTCATTAGCACCCGGCTTCAGCCGGGTGTGCGCGCCGGATGGCGGGGAAACCGTTTCAACGGTTTCCATCGGAACGCACGAGAAGCCGCTGAAGCAGTTGCGGCATCGCTCCTCGCCTGTTACCCGGCTGAAGCCGGGTGCTAAGGATAGTCGCTCAAGCGAGCAACGGGGATTCCTGCCCCATGCCTGGAACTCCTCACTGTGAACTCACTCGCTCGCCTCGATCACGCACACGTCTGGCATCCCTTCACGCAAATGCGGGACTGGCTGCGGCGCGAGCCCGTGGTCATCATGTCTGGCCAGGGCGCGGTCCTGCGGGATGTCCACGGACGAGAGTATCTCGATGCCAATTCCTCCATCTGGACGAACCTCCATGGGCACAATCATCCGAAGCTCAACGCCGCCCTCCATCGGCAGCTCCGCAAAATCGCACACAGTTCGGCGCTGGGTTTTGCCAACGAGCCGGCGAGCCTGCTGGCGGAACGGCTCGTCCGACTCGCCAATGCGGAACGCGGAGTGCGGAGTGCGGAATCAAGCGGCGCGTCGAGCGCAGTCACTCCGCATTCCGCACTCCACACTCCGCATTTCGCCAAGGTGTTTTTCTCCGACGACGGCTCCACCGCGATGGAAGTGGCGCTGAAGCTGGCCTACGAGTTCACGCGGCGCACCCGCGGGCCGAAGGTGAAGCCCCGTTTTCTCTCGCTCGCTGGCGCGTATCACGGCGACACGGTCGGAGCGGTGAGCCTCGGGCACATTGACTTGTTCCACAAAGCCTACGGCGGCCTGCTCTTCAAGACCGACCAAGTGATGTCTCCATATTGCTACCGCTGCCCGTTCAACCGGGCGAAGCCGGAACGGGCGGATGCGCGCGAAACGCGGAAGTGCAACTGGGAGTGCGTGGGCAAGGTGGAGGCAAAGTGCGCAGCGGCCCGGAAACAGGGCAACGCCCACGCGGCGTTTGTCTTCGAACCTCGAATGCAGGGCGCAGCGGGGATGATACCGCAGCCCGAGGGCTGGCTGAGGCGTGTAACAGACATTGCGCGCGGCCACGGCGCACTACTCGTGGCGGACGAGGTGATGACGGGGTTCGGAAGGACGGGAGTAGCCGCCGACGTGAGGAGGCGGATTCCAGCCGCAGATCGAAATAGTCCGCCTCCTCACGTCGGCGGCTACGAGAGTTTGTTCGCTACGCACGCAGAGGGCGTGCAGCCGGACTTCCTCGCGCTCGCGAAAGGCCTGACCGGCGGCTATCTGCCGATGGCGGCCACGCTGACGACGCAACGGGTGTTCGACGCGTTCCTCGGTGAATATGAGGAGTTCAAGACCTTCTTCCACGGCCACAGTTACACGGGCAACCAGCTCGGCGCAGCGGCGGGATTGGCAAGTTTGGAACTGCTCGCCGGTAAAGCGTCGGTGACAGCGCGGGCGAGGTTGGACAAAGTTCTGCGCCGCGAACTGAAGTCGCTGTGGTCACTTTCAAACGTGGGTGACGTGCGCCAAGTTGGCTTGGTGGCCGGGGTGGAACTGGTGCGCGACTGGCGGACGCGGGAGCCTTTCGCGCTGGCCGAGCGCGCGGGGATTCGCGTGTGCGAGGCAATGGCGCGGCGGGGCGTGCTGACCCGGCCGATTGGGAACGTCGCGGTGCTGATGCCCCCCTACTGCACGACCACCGCGCAGGTGCGGCGGATGGTCGGGGCGCTGCGCGAGGCGGTGGAGGAAGTATTCGCCAAGTAGCTCGACATTCCAACGTCGACTCGTGAGGCACGGAGTGACGCAGAGTCTCGACTTTGGAAAGTCGAGCTACTGTGCGGGCGGATAGCGCACCATGTTCGTGTAACGGTGCGGGCCAAAGCCGAAGCCACGGTAGAATTCCTGCGCGTCCTTCGTGAACAGGTCAACCCGGCACCCCTGCAACTGCGGATGTTCGAGAATACAGGTGAGCATCCATTTCCCCACTCCCTTGCCCCGGTGGCCGTCCGCAATCACCACGTCACACAGATAAGCTACGGTGGCGAAGTCCGTGACGACACGGCCGAACCCGACTTGGCCCCCCTCGTGGAACAATCCGAAGCACAGTGAATTTTGCACACTGCGTTCCAAGACGCTTCGCGGCCGGTCCGCCGCCCAATAAGTATCCCGCAGCAGCGCCGCGACGGCGTCCAGATCCAGCCGGGCGGCCTCATCCGTCAGTTCATAACTGTTGAATTCCCAGTGCATCACCGGGCTACTCCAGCGCCCTGGCCACGCCCAAGGCCAGCTTCTGCCGAAACTCCGGACTGGCGATGAGCTTGGCCTCGTTCCGGTCGGAGATGTAGCCGCCCTCGACCAGAATGGCGGGCCGCTGTTGGTTCTTGAGCACGGCCATGAACCGCGCGCGGCGGACGCCGCGATCCGCCATGCCGGTCGTTTGCAGCAACGAGCGGTGGACGCGCATGGCCAGATGTTGATTGCCGAAGTCCTGTGCGTTGTTGGGGAGGAAGATGTTGTTCTCCTCCGGGCCGCGCAGCAGCGTGGAGGGCATGCCCGCCGGGGTGAGGCAAAAAGTTTCCAAGCCCATCGCCCCGGCACTGGCTGAGTTGAGATGCAGGCTGATGAACAGGTCCGCCTGCTCGCGCTGCGCGATCATGACCCGCTCGCCAAGCTCCACCGTCCGGTTGCTGTCCCGGGTGAGCACCACGCGCCAGCCCCGCGCCTCCAGCAAGGCCTTGAGGCGCCGAGCCCAATCCAGTGTGTAGTCCTTTTCAAAGAAATTCCCGAGCACGCTCTTCGTGCCGTTGTCCGTGCCGCCATGGCCCGGATCCAGCACAATCACCCCCCGGCCCCGAGGCACCGGGCGATTCACCTGGGTCAGGGGCATTAGATTCTTGTCCGCATCGAGTGAATGGATGAACGGCGTTCCATTGGTGACCGCCGGGGCAAAACCGAGATGAAACTTGATGCCGTTCCAGCTTGCGACGCGGGTGCCCGCTGCCAGTTGAAACGCACCGGCCGGAGATTGGATCTGGAAGACATCCTTGCCCACTCGCACAGGCGCGGGGAGGCCCGCTTGCGCCGCCCATGTGGGAAGCGGCATCCACTGCGGGCGGGCCGAAGGAGCCGGGGCGACGGACGGCTCCGGAGGCACGACCGACGGGCGGACCACTTGTGGTGGTGGCGCAGGCGGAGGCACGGTTCGCTGCGGTGCGGTGGGCGGAACCACCGGGACCGGAGTCTGGTAAGATGGTCGCGGGACCGCAGGCGCAACGGTCGGGGGCCGCTGAGCTTGCACCGGTCCGGTGCCCGGCGTGAGGCGGGGGCTGCCCGATTGGCTTTTCGAAGGTGAGCCGCAACCGCACAATAGTAGCGCGCTGGAAAGGGCTGCCACCGCCACCCAATGCCCACGAAGTTGGAGGAGACGGGTATCGCTCACAAGGGGGTGGGCGCGCTGCCAGATCGTTCCTCTTGAAGTGCGTTTGCCGCAAGATGCATGGGTGAAGTGTGTGGAGCAGCCACGGGACTGGCAACGCGATAATCGCATCCCGGCCCCGTGCCGGTCCGGCGCTTGCCGCCCGGTGCCTGACCCCACATATTCCCCGCACTTGAGAATCGTCATTGCCATCACCGGCGCGAGCGGGTCGCTCTACGCGCAGCGCCTGCTCGACAACCTCGACCCGCGCACACACGAGGTGCATGTCGTCTTGAGCAACTACGCGCATGTGGTCATCGCCGAGGAGTTGCCGGGCGGCCTGCGGTTGCCTGCGGGCGTGGTGCAGCACGGGCTGAAGAGCATGAACGTCCCTTTCGCCAGCGGCTCGAACCCGTTCGACGCCATGGTCGTCATCCCGTGCAGCATGGGCACGCTCGGACGCATCGCCCACGGCACGAGCGATGATGTCTTGCTGCGCGCAGCCGACGTGATGCTCAAGGAGCGGAAGAAACTCATCCTCGTGCCGCGCGAGACCCCGCTTAGTTTGGTTCACTTGAAAAATCTCGAACTGCTGCTCCTCGCCGGGGCCACCATTTTGCCAGCCAACCCTTCGTTCTACACCCGTCCACAGACCGTGGCGCAGGTGGCGGACACCGTGGTCTCGCGCGTGCTCGACCACCTGGGGCTGCCACAGCAGTTGGTGCCCCGCTGGCAGGAACCTGCGGAGTAGCCGGGTGCATCTCACTCGCGCCCACTGGAGCATTGAGAACGGGCTACACACCCGGCAGGATCGCTCCCGCCGCGACGATGAGTGTCGCGTGCGCACCCGCAACGGCGGGTGTGGGAGCATGGCATCTTCGCCCGGTTGGTCAACAGCCGGTTGTGGAATGGCGGAGTCGGCAAGCGCAGCCCTGCAAGAAACTGAGCTGCGCCCCCGGCAAAGACAAAGCTCAAAAAAATCTCGCCGAGCCGACGTGCCTTGTTAAGCTGCGGCTCCTAACTCGGTTTTATCCCAAACCCAACCAAAATGGAACCTACAGGCGACATCGCAGTCATTGGCCTGGCCGTCATGGGCCAGAACCTCATCCTCAACATGAACGACCACGGCTTCACGGTCGTGGCCTACAACCGCACCACCTCGAAGGTGGATGAGTTCCTCGCCAACGAAGCCAAGGGCACCAAGGTGCTCGGCGCGCACTCCATCCCGGAGCTCATGGGCAAGCTCAAGCGCCCCCGCCGCATCATGCTCATGGTCAAGGCCGGCAAGCCGGTGGACGAGTTCATCGAGACGTTGCTGCCCCACCTTGAAGCCGGTGACATCGTCATTGATGGCGGCAACTCCCTCTTCGGCGACACCGACCGCCGCGTGAAGTATCTGGAGAGCAAGGGCTTTCAATACATCGGCACCGGCGTCTCCGGCGGTGAAGAAGGCGCGCGGCGCGGGCCTTCGATCATGCCCGGGGGTTCGCACTCGGCGTGGGCCGCGGTGAAGCCCATCTTCCAAGGCATCTCGGCGAAGGTGGACGGTGGCGCACCCTGCTGCGACTGGGTCGGCGAAGGCGGTGCGGGCCATTACGTGAAGATGGTCCACAACGGCATCGAGTATGGCGACATGCAGCTCATCTGCGAGGCCTACAACATCATGAAGCACGGCCTCGGCATGAGCGCCGACGAGATGCACGAGGTGCTCAAGGAGTGGAACACCGGCGACCTCGACAGCTACCTCATTGAGATCAGCCGCGACATCCTTGCCAAGAAGGACGAGGACGGTTCCCCGCTCGTGGACAAGATCCTCGACACCGCTGGCCAGAAGGGCACGGGCAAGTGGACGGTGATCAATTCGCAGGATCTCGGCATCCCCATCACGCTGATGGCGGAAGCGGTTTACTCCCGCTGCGTCTCCGCGCTGAAGGATGAGCGCGTGAAGGCGGCGAAGAAGCTCAAAGGCCCGCGCCCGTTCCTCACGAGCATCGCCGCGAACCCCGAGCGCAAGAAGCAGTTCATCGCCGACATCCGCGACGCCCTCTACGCCTCGAAGATCGTCAGCTACGCGCAGGGCTACATGCTCATGCGCGCAGCCGCGAAGGAATACGGCTGGAACCTGAACTACGGCGGCATCGCCCTGATGTGGCGCGGCGGCTGCATCATCCGGTCGCGCTTCCTGGGCAAGATCAAGGAAGCCTACGACAAGAATCCGAAGCTGATGAACCTGATGCTGGACGATTACTTCCGCGGCGAGATCAAGCGCTGTCAGAAGGGCTGGCGCAAGATCGTCTCCACGGCGGCGCTGCGCGGCATTCCCGTGCCGGCCTTCAGCACCGCGCTGGCGTTCTACGATCAGTATCGTTCGGCGGTCCTGCCGGCGAACCTGCTGCAAGCACAGCGCGACTACTTCGGCGCGCACACCTACGAGCGTCTCGACAAGCCCCGCGGCGAGTTCTTCCACACGAACTGGACCGGTCGTGGCGGCAACATCTCGTCGAGCACTTACAACGTATAACCTGCCCGCCTCATTTCCTCCGCCCAGCCGGCCGTTGCCATCCGTTGCAACGGCCGGCTTTTTGCTGACATTTTCCTTCACCGGTCACGTGGAATCCGCCATCGTGCGCGGCCTATGAACTTGTTCGATTTGCAGGGTGAAGTTGCCGTTGTCATCGGAGCCACGGGCGTGCTCGGCGGCGCGTTGGCGGACGGCCTGGCAGAAGCGGGCGCGAAGGTCGCGGTCCTCGGCCGCAACGCCGAACGCGGCGAAGCTCGGGTGAAGGCCATCCAAGGCAAAGGCGGCCAAGCCGCGTTCTTCAACTGCGACGCCATCTCGCGCTGCTCGCTCACCGAGGCGCATGAGCAGATTGAAGCCAAACTCGGCGCGCCGACCATTCTCGTGAACGCCGCCGGCGGAAATGCGCCACAAGTCACGGTCACGGCGGAACGCCCGTTCGAGCAAATCCAACTTACCGACTGGCAGGCGAACTTCGACCTCAACCTCGCGGGCGGCGTGCTGTTGCCCTGCCAAGAGTTTGGCCCCGCGATGTGCAAGCGCGGGCGCGGCAGCATCATCAACATCGCCAGCGTCTCCGCGCACCTGCCGCTCTCACGCGTGGTCACTTACTCCGCCGCCAAGGCCGCCGTGTTGAGCCTCTCGCAGTTCCTAGCCCGCGAGTGGGCCACAAAGGGCGTGCGAGTGAACACCCTCACGCCGGGCTTCTTCCCCGCCGAACAGAACCGCAAGTTGCTCTTCAACGAGGACGGCTCGCCCACCGCGCGCACCAAGTCCATCTGGGGCCACACACCGATGAACCGTTTCGGCGAGTCGCACGAGCTCATCGGCGCGTGCCTCTTCCTCGCCAGCCACAAGGCGAGCAGCTTCGTGACCGGCACGGACATCCGCGTGGACGGCGGGTTCTTGAGCCAGACCATTTGATGCAAACCATGAACTTGCTCGCTTCGACTGCACTGAAGGGTTCTGCCGTCGCCCCCGCCCAAGTCGCCGAACTCGTCGCGCAGGCGTGTCCGGCGAAGGAGTATCACGGCAAGAAAGTCCTGCTCATCGTGCCTGACGCCACGCGCACTGCGCCGGTGGGGCTGATGTTTCAGACGCTGTTCCGGCAAATCGGCGCGGTCACGGCGAACTTCGACATCCTCATCGCGCTCGGCACGCACCAGCCCATGAGCGAGGCGACGATCTGCGACCGGCTGGAAATCTCCGCCGCCGAGCGCGCCAGCACTTACGGTTCGGTGCGCTTCTTCAACCACGAGTGGGACAATCCCGCCGCGCTCCGCAACGTCGGCACGCTCACGAAGGCCGACACGCGCGAGCTTTCCGACGGCCTGTTTGAGCTGGACGTGCCGGTCGAGGTGAACAAGCGCGTCTTCGACTACGACCAGGTTGTCATCATCGGCCCAGTGTTTCCGCATGAGGTTGTCGGGTTCAGCGGCGGGAACAAGTATCTCTTCCCCGGCGTCGCGGGGCCGGAGATTTTGAACTTCTTCCACTGGCTCGGCGGTTGCGTGACCAATCCCATGACCATCGGCAACAAGTGGACGCCCGTCCGCCGCGTCGTGGATCGCGTGGGCGCGATGGTAAAGGTCAGCAAGCTCTGCATGGCGATGGTCGTGCGCCCGGACAAGTCGCTCGCCGGCCTGTTCATCGGCTCGCCGGAAGCCGCGTGGGACGCCGCCGCCGATGTCTCGCGCGCGGAGCACATCGTCTTCCGCGACCGCCCGTATCACACCGTGCTCTCCTGCGCGCCGAAGATGTATGAGGACGTTTGGACCGCTGGAAAGGCGATGTATAAGCTTGAGCCGGTCGTGGCCGACGGCGGCGAACTTATCATCTACGCGCCGCACGTGACCGAAGTGAGCGTCACTCACAACAAGACGATGCACGCTATCGGCTACCACTGCCGCGACTACTTCCTCAAGCAGTGGGACAAGTTCAAAGATTTCCCCTGGGGCGTGCTGGCGCACAGCACGCACGTGCGCGGCATCGGCACCTTTGAGAACGGCGTCGAGAACTGCCGCATCAAAGCCACGCTCGCCACCGGCATTCCGCGCGAGGTTTGCGAGCGCATCAACATGGGCTACCGCGACCCGAAGAGCATCGACATCGAGAGTTTCGCAAACCGCGAGGCCGAGGGCGTGCTGCTCGTGCGCAAAGCGGGCGAGATGCTTTACAAGCTGTCCAACCCACCCGCGTGGCAGAAGGGCGTGGAGAAGTCGTAAGCATCCAGTGTAACATCCCCCTGCCCTGCCGCGTCCAACCACCAGACTGCAACAAAACATTACAATGCGCTCCCTCACTCGTTCCCTCCTCGCGCTGGCCTTGGCCATCGCGTTCGCTGTCTTCACCAATGACGCCTCGGCGGCCGACAAGAAAGCCCCGAAGGACAACTCCTTGCGCGGAAAAATCACCGCCGTGGACAAGGATGCCAAGACGCTCACGATCGCCGGCTACACCTTGAACGTGGATGACACCACGGAGATCAGCAATTCAGGCAAACCCGCCAAGCTGGAGGAGCTGAAGCCCGGCACCGAGGCCACCGTGACCACCTTCAAGCTGGGTGAGAAGGTGATGGCCGTGAAGATCAAGACCGGGGCCGTGGCTCCAACCGCAGCCCCCGCCAAGAAGAAGAAGTAACCAGCCGCTTTCAGCTTTCCCCTTCCACACCCGCCGCCGGCCACAGCCGCGGCGGGTGTCCTGCTTTTGCAGGCCCGTCAAAAGCCAGGCTCTCAACCGGTTGCGGGCTTGGCTTTCGCCACCGGATCCGCTTTCTTTCCCGCACACGCCATGATCGAACCGCTCGCCACCGCACAGAAGACCTTCCAGACGATTGCCGCGAACATCGAGACGGTGATGCACGGACAGGGTCCAGCCATCCGCAAACTGCTGACGGCCTTCGCGAGTGGTGGTCACGTGCTGCTGGAGGATTATCCCGGCACCGGCAAGACCACACTGGCGAAGGTCCTGGCCCGCAGCATCAACGCTGGTTTCAAGCGCGTGCAGTTCACGCCCGACCTGCTGCCGAGCGACATTCTCGGCGTCTCCATCTTCAACCAGCGCGAGCAGACCTTCGAGTTCCGGCCCGGCCCAATCTTCACGAACATCCTGCTGGCCGATGAAATCAACCGCGCCTCGCCGCGCACCCAGTCCGCCTTGCTGGAGGCGATGGGCGAGGGCCAGGTGAGTGTGGAGGGCGACCGGCGCGATCTGGAAAGCCTCTTCTTCGTCATCGCCACGCAAAATCCGGTCGAGTTTCGCGGCACGTATCCGTTGCCCGAGGCGCAGATGGATCGCTTCGCGCTGCAATTCAGCCTCGGCTACGTCACCGGTGCCGAGGAAGTCGCCATCCTGTCCGCGCAGGCGAAAGAGCACCCGCTGAACCACGCGGGCGCAGTCGTCTCCAAGGAGGATGTGCTGGCACTCAAGTGCGCCGTGACCGAAGTGCGCATCAGCGCGGAACTCAAGCGCTACGTGGTGGACCTCGTCTCCGCCACGCGGACCGCCAGCGGCGTCTCGCTGGGAGCCAGCCCGCGGGCCTCGCTGGCCTTGATGAAGGTGGCGCAGGCCGCGGCGCTGTTCGATGGCAGCGAGTTCGTGACGCCGGAGCACGTGCAACAGATGGCGGTGCCGGTCATCGCCCACCGCATGGTGATGGACCCACAAGCGCGCTTCAGCGGCGTGACCGCACGGGGCGTGGTGGAAGAGCTGCTGAAGAAGCTCAAAGTGCCGGCGTGAGGCGGAGCAGATGATCAGGCGATAAAGTGAGAAAGTGAGCACCAAGACCACAGAGCATCGAACGCTGGTCTCCCTCTCGCATTCGCCCACAGTCTCACCCGCATCAGCTTCCTGGCTCCAGCGCCGCCTTCATGCGAGCTATCGCGTGACGTCCGGCTTCACTTGGTGGTGGCGGCGACGGTTGACCAAGAGCGGGTGGCTCGTCCTGGCCGCTGTCGCCGCGACGGGAATGATGGGCGCGGATACGAACCTGTCCCTCGCTTACCAGGCGTTTGTCTTCCTGTGCCTGCTGTTGATCGCGGCGCTGATAGGCACGCAGTTCTCGCGCACCCGGTTGCATGCGGCGCGGGTGCTGCCGCGCTTCGGATCCGTGGGGCAGCCGGTGGCTTACACCGTGATTCTCCAGAACCTCACGAACACTCCCCAGCGAGGGCTGGCCGTGACAGAGGACCTCGCCGACCCGCGCCCGCCCCTTGAGCAATTCATCTCCACGCCGGAGCCCGAGGAAGAGCAGCGCAACTGGTATGACCGCAGCAACGGTTACTACCGCTGGATTTGGCTGCTGCGCCAGAATGTGCGCGCCCGGGTTGGCGAATCTCCCTGCCCTGACCTGCCGCCCGGCGGGTCGGCCGAGGTGCGCCTTGAGCTGCTGCCCGTCCGGCGCGGCACCCTGCGCTTCGACTCCGTCGCTGTCGCCTGTCCAGATCCGTTTGGGCTGATGCGCACCTTCGTCCGCGTGCCGCATCCTCAATCGCTGCTCATCCTGCCCAAGCGTTACTTCATCCCGCCGCTGGCGCTGCCGGGCCAGTTGAAATACCAGCAGGGCGGCGTGGCTCTCGCCGCCAGCGTCGGCGAGTCGGAGGAGTTCGTCTCCCTGCGTGATTACCGGCCGGGCGACGCGCTCCGGCACATCCACTGGCCAAGCTGGGCCAAGGCTGGCAAGCCCATCGTGAAAGAGTTTCAGGATGAGTTCTTCACCCGGCACGCGCTCATCCTGGACACGTTTCTGCCGGTCGCAGCAAGCGAGGTGTTCGAGGAGGCGGTAAGCGTGGCGGCATCTCTGGCCTGCACGGTGCAAGCCCAGGAGTCCTTGCTGGACCTGATGTTCGTCGGGCCGCAGGCATTTTGTTTCACGATGGGCCGCGGCGTCGGGCACTTGGAGCAGGTCCTGGAAATCCTCGCGTCCGTCCAGCCCTGTCGCGACCGCGAATTCAAAACCTTGCTGCAACTCGTGCTGCGGCACGCGGGTGACTTGAGCGGGTGCCTCTGCGTCTTCGTGGAATGGGATGAGCAGCGCCGCGAGTTTATCCGCCACTTGCGCGAGCTGGGCGTCCCGCTGATGGTGTTCGTCGTCACCCAAGCCGGCGCGCCGAGGCCCGAACCTGGACCGATGGCCGCAGAGCCGGAGCGCTTCCGGCAGTTGGAAGTGGGGAAAGTGGCGGAGGCGTTGATGAAGCTATGAAAAGCCAAGCCCCCAAAGATTCAGGGAAGACAAAGATGAACGCGGGAAAAGCAACCCAAAGATTAGGGGCGGACAAAGATTGTCAGCCCCCATCTTTGTCCGCCCCAAATCTTTGGGTCCGCTTTCTGTTCCCATCTTTGTCTTCCCTGAATCTTTGGGGACTGCTCCAAGGAGCTGCCGCATGAAGCCGCCTCCATTTCTCCTCGCCGCCGCGCTGCTCCTCTGGGGCTGGGAGACGGGCTTGATTGCCTTCGCGTTGATGATGGCCGTCGTGCTCGAGGCCGCGCGCTGGATTGAATGGCGGGTGGATTTCAGCAACAGCGATTTCAACCGCGTGGTGGATCTGTGCTCCCTGCTGGCAGGCTTGGGCGGCCTTTATTGTGTCCTCACCCGGGACGCGACCAATCAGTTGATGGCGATGTTCCAAGCAACGAACTTCGCGTCCCGTTCCTCCGCCATGAACTCGGTCTCGCAAACCACGTTCATTTTCTTCCAATGGTTCCCGCTGATCCTTTTTCCCATCGTGGCCGCACAATGCTACAGCCCGCGCGATGCCGTGCCACGGTCCTGCTTCTTCCTCCTCGCCCGCCGGCGCTACGCCCGACTGGGCCGGCCGCAGCCGGACCAGCCCGCCATCGACCTTGCCTATCCTTATCTGGCGGTGGTCCTGTTCTCGGCCTGCCTCGCCAACCAGCGCACCACCTGGTTTTACTTCATCCTGTGCGCCGTGGTCGGCGGCGCGCTGTGGGTCAACCGGCCACGCCGCTTCTCCACCGTCATCTGGGTGGCCGCACTCATCGTGGTGGTGAAGGCCGGATTCTACGGACATCGCGGGCTGAACGAGTTTCAGGCGGTGCTGGAGAACAAGGTGGCGAACTGGGTCAGCTCGTGGGCCCGCCGGAGCGGCGACCGCAACGACGCCACCACGGCCATCGGCCGCATCGGCCAGCTCAAGCTCTCCGGGCAGATTGTCATGCACGTCGAGGCGGAGACCGGGCCGATTCCCGCCCTGCTGCGCGACACGATGTTCAACCGCTTCGACAGCCCGCGCTGGAGCCACTCGCCCCGACCGGCGGAAGTTCCAGTCCAGGCGATTGGCGACGGCACCACTTGGCCGGTCGTGGCCCGGATCGCCACCAACGTCGTGCGGCTGTCCTCCTTCGCTACCCGCGGTCAGGCGGTGTTGTCGCTGCCGCCCAGCACGACCTTGGTGGAGAACTTGGCCGCCGGGGAAATGTTCAGCAGCCAGGCCGGCACAGTGCGCGTGACGCAGGCTCCGGACTTTCTTTATCTGCGGGTGCAGCACGGGCGCAGCGCCGAACACGGGTCGCCGCCGTTCCCACCCAGTTCCGACAAGACCGTCTCGCCGGATCTGGCCGTCCCCTTGCGCGAGCAGGAAGCCGTCACACGGATCGCCACCGAGCTGGAGTTGGAAGGCCTGTCCGGACCAGAGGCGGCACAGGTGCTGGACCGCTTCTTTGCGCAGAACTTCAAATACGGTTCCTTCCTGCCCAATTCGCTGCGCCTGGTGCCGCAGGGCATGACGCCGCTGGGCTACTTCCTGCTGAAGAACCGCCGGGGCCACTGCGAGTATTTCGCCACTGCGACCGTGCTGCTGATGCGGCAGGCCGGCATCCCTGCCCGCTACGTTTATGGCTGGTCGGTGCAGGAGCCGGAGCGCGGCACGGGGCGGTTCATCGTGCGCGAGCGCCATGCCCATGCGTGGTGTGTTTATTGGAACGAGCAAACCGGCACCTGGGTGGACCTCGACACCACCTCGCCGGATTGGGTGGCCGCTGAGAATCAAAACGCCTCCGTCTGGGAGCCGCTGACCGACCGCTGGTCGCAAGTCTGGTTTGGCTTTTCCAAGTGGCGCTGGCACGGCGCAACCGGCGAGTGGCAGAACTACCTCTTGCTGGCGCTGCTGGGGATGATCGGACTGCTCGCCTGGCGCATCCTTGCTCGCCAACGACGGCAACGCCGGAAGCAGGAACAGGTTCCCGAAGACTCACCCGGCCAATGGCCTGGACTGGATTCAGAATTCTACGAACTGGAGCGACGCCTGGAAAAACTCGGACTCCAACGGCGGGCCGGTGAAACCCACGGCGACTGGCTCAACCGAATCGAGCCGCTGACCACCCTGCCCCTTGCACCGATTCGTCAGCTCCTGCCCCTGCATTATCGCCTGCGCTTCGATCCGCAAGGCCTGAGTCAGCCGGAACGCGGCACATTACGGACTGGGGCCAGCGAATGGCTGGGGCAAATCAAGGCGGCAACCCCGCGCGGTGGCTGAAACCCAGCGCCGCCGAACTCAGCTCTTGAGCTTTCGTTCGAGCAACTCGCCCACGACGGAGGGATTCGCCTTGCCCTTGGAGAGCTTCATCACCTGGCCCTTGAGGGAATTGAGGGCGGCGACCTTGCCGTTCCGGTAATCCGCCACGGCGTTCGGATTGGCGGCGATGGCGTCGTCGCAGAATTTCTCAATCGCTCCCGTGTCACTCACCTGCGCGAGCCCCTTCTCCTGCACGATGACCGCAGGTGCCTTGCCGGTGTCGAACATCTCCGCAAACACCGTCTGCGCGGCGGAACTGCTGATGGTCTTCGCCTCGACGAGGCCCACCAGTTCCAGCAGCGCGGTGGGCGGGAACTTCAAGTCCGCGAGCGTCGTCAGCTTCTGGTCGGCCGGTTCGACGCCCAATGCCGCTTGTTCGTCGGCCTCCTGCTGGTTCGTCTCCGCCAGCCGCGCCTGAAGATTGTTGATGACCCAGTTTGCCACGGTCTTCGGCGTCTTGGCCTGCCGGGCGACCGCCTCGAAGTAACTGCCGAGCGTCACGTTGCTCTTGAACACCTCGGCGTCCCCCGCGGGAATTTGATAATCGCGCATGAGGCGTTGCTTGCGGGTGAGCGGCAGCTCAATCAACCGCGTCTTCACGTCCGCCAGCCACGCCTCGACCGGGGCCATCGGCATGAGGTCCGGCTCCGGGAAGTAACGGTAGTCGTGCGCGTGCTCCTTCGTGCGCATCTCCTCGGTAATGCCGGCGACATCGTCCCAGCGGCGCGTGGACTGGATGAGTTTTCCACCCTTGGAAACCACTTCAATCTGGCGGGCAATCTCATACTCCGCCGCGCGGCGCACGCCGGAGAAGCTGTTCATGTTCTTGATTTCGATCTTTGCGCCCAGCGCCGTCGTGCCCTTGGGCCGCACGGAAATGTTCACGTCGCAGCGCACCATGCCCTTCTCCATGTCGCAGTCCGAGATGCCCCCCTGGTGCAAAATCTCGGTCAACGCGTTGAGATAGGCGTAAGCCATGTCCGCGCTGGTGAGGTCCGGCTCGGAGACGATCTCCAGGAGCGGCACGCCCGCGCGGTTGAAGTCCACGCCGCTGTGCCGGTCAAAGTGCGTCAGCTTGCCTACGTCCTCCTCCAAGTGCGCGCGGGTGATGCGCACGCGCGCCAGACCATCCACCGAGCCTGGACCGTTGAACTCAAAGTCCACATGGCCGTTGGCCGTGCTGGGCTGGTCGTATTGGGTGAGCTGGTAGTTCTTCGACGCGTCGGGATAGAAGTAGTTCTTCCGATCGAATTTCGCGTGCCGGGGGATCTGGCAGTTCAACAGCAGACCGGTCAGCACCGTGAGGCGCAGCGCCTCCTCGTTAGGCACGGGCAGCACGCCGGGCATCCCGAGGCAGACGGGACACACGTTGGTGTTGGGCGGCGCGCCGAAGACGTTGGCGCACCCGCACCACATCTTCGACTTCGTCTTGAGCTGGACGTGCGTTTCGAGACCGATGACAGCTTCGTATTCCATAAACAGCGGCGAAACTCTAACCACGGTTGTCCGCGGATGGACATGGATTTTTCGCACTCTCCGGCGGTTCCGGGAACGGTGGCTGGAGCTCAATGCGGCCAGAGTGAGCGCCCGCCTTTCCCCTCGACACGCCTCCCCCACCCGCTAGCTTCCGCGCGTTCCAGCGCCCGTGCTGGCCCGACGCATGAGCAGCGATGTCCCGGCGAATCCGAAAATCTCCGTCATCATCCCAATCTACGGGAAGGTCGGCGACCTGCCCCGGCTGATTGCTGCCCTTCAGGCCCAGACCCTCCGCCCGCACGAGATCATCCTCGTGGACAGCAGCCCGAAGCCGACCGACAACCCGCCGCCCGGCACCCGCCTGGTGAAAAACCCCGTGGATGTCGCCTTGAGCTGGGACTACAACCTCGGGGCCAAGGAAGCCACCGGCGACTACATCCTGAACATGCAGCAGGACTGCGTGCCCGAGGACAAGACCGCCTTGGAGCGGATGTTCCGACAGTTGCACGAAGTCCCCGGCCGGGTGTCGGTCGTGGCCTTGGTGACCCTGCCCGAGGAGAACTTCCTGAAATACAACTTCTGGGGCCAGGTGCTGATGGCCCGGTGGGTCGGACGCATCCGCCAGGGCATCAGCGGCAAGTTCGACCTGCACCGCGCGACGGCCTATCGCAGCATCGGGTGCTACGACACGGACCGTTTCCACTTCGCCGGCGAAGACATGGACCTCTGTCTGCGGCTGAGTGAGCTCGGGGAAGTTTTCGTGAGTGACGCGGAGGTCTTCCACTACCACTCCCAAAACCGACCGGTGACCAGCCGGGATGTGCTGGGCAAGTATTTTCAACTGGCGGAGTCCTTCGGGGCCTTGTTCCGCAAGTGGAACTTCGCCCTGCGCCGCAATCCGTATGCCGGCCACTGGACTCATCATCTCGCCAAGTTTCTGTATCCTCTGGTGCTGGCCGTTCCGTTCTATCCCGGGCCTGCGGCACTGGCCATTTTCATGGGCAGCAATCTGACCAACCCGGCGGCGTGGCGGATCAAGTCATGGCAGACCTGGGTCTTTCTTCCGTTCTTTAACGTGGCGCTCTTCTTCGCCGGCTTTGCTGGCACCGCGCGTGGACTGCTCACGGGCAAGCAGCGCTACTCGCAGAACAAGTGAGTTCGGCGGCAGCGCGTCCGGGGCACGAGGCCGTCAGCCATGAAGTCACTACGGCGTAATGGCCTGGCGGAAAAATCTGGCTTCGTAGTCACCGCCTTTGGCCTGGCCTAGTCCGCAACGGAAGCCACGCTTGACGCTCCCCGGCCCCGCTCCTAGGTTGCGCACCAATCAATCCCATGAACTCCCCCGAGCCAGCCATCCGCGAGTTCGCCCACCGCCTCACGACTCTGCTCATGTTCCGCACCGCGCTGCGCTGCGCAACGATCTGGCTGCTCGCCGTCGGCGTCGCCGTCCTCGTGGCGCGCGTGACCGGGCTCATGGCAACGCACTGGCTCATCGGGGGCTTGCTCGGCTTGGTCCCCGTCATCGCCGGGGCAGCCTGGGTGGAGTGGCGGCGGCGTCCCCAACTCGCCACGGTCCGTGCGGCGATGGACCGCCACAATCACGCGGGCGGTTTGCTCATGGCCGCCGCCCAAGCCGATGTCTCCGCCTGGCAGAACAGCTCGCGCCCAACCCAGCCCAGCCTGCGCTGGAACAGCGGGCGGCCACTCACACTCTTCTGCTCCGCAGCGCTCTTCCTCGGGGCGGCCATGCTGACACCGGAGCGGTTCGTGCTCGGCGCGGCGCAACGTCCGCTCGATGTGGGCAAGCTGGTCACGGAGTTGACCGATCAAATCACCGCGCTGGAGGAGGAAAAGATTTTGCCCGAGGAGAAAGCCCTTGAGCTCAAGAAGGAACTCGCCCGCCTCGGCAAAGAATCCGCCGCCAAGGACCCGGCCAAGACCTGGGAATCCCTCGACCACCTCAAGCAGTCCAACAGCGACCTCGCCAAACAGGCTGCCGAGGAAGCCATCCAGAAGACCGACGCCTTGAAGCAGGCCGAGACGCTTGCGGCCGCCTTGGGCCTGCTGCCGGATTCTGCGGCCTCGCTGCTCGAACGCGCCATGCAGGACATGGCTTCACTCCTTCAGCAGGCGAAATTAGAGCAGGGCCTTCTCGCGGCGAAGCTCCCCGACGAACTCCTCAAGGCCGCCCAGGACGGCAAGCTCAACCCCGAGCAGTTCAAGGAATTGCTGAAGGCTCTCCAGGGCAACAAGGACAAGCTCGGCGAATGCCTCAACAAACTCGCGAACCTCAAGCTCATTGACCCCAAACTGCTCGAAGCCTGCAAGAACGCCGGCCAGTGCCCGAACCCCGCCGGCCTCGCCGCCTTTCTTGCCGAGAACGGCGCGGACCTTGATTCACTCCTGATGGTCGTGCAGTCCTACGGCCAGGGCGGCGTCAATCGCGGGCGCGGCGACGCTCCGCTCACCTGGACCGATCCGTCCGACGAGTCCGGGGTGAAGTTCAAGGACACCGCGCTGCCGATGGGGCCGCTCAGTGGCTTGAAGGACGCGCAGCTCGTGGGCATCAGCCGCAGCGCACCCGAGGTAACTGGCGACAAGGAAACCTCCGCTGCCGGCGCACTGGCCGGAGCCGAAGCCGGCGGCGGCGCGGCGAACATCCAGCAACTCCTGCCCCGTCACAAAGGCGCGGTGCAGCGGTTCTTCAAACGGGAGCATTGAAGCGCCCTCGGCGGCGCGAGGTTGCGTAGCGCTTGATGCGCAGGGCTCCGCTGCTACGCTCACGCGCATGTTGAAACTTGAAGACCTGACGCTGCGGCTCCATCCCTCCGACAACGTCGTCGTGGTAAAGCGCCCGCTCAAACCTGGCGTGGAGCTGACAGCGGGCTCGTTCACCTTCACAAGCGCCAAGGGCATCCCCCCCGGTCACAAGCTGGCGGTGACGGAGATTCCGGCTGGCGAGCGGGTGATCAAATACGGCCAGACCATCGGCTTCGCCACGCAGCGCATCGCCCCCGGCGAGCACGTCCACACGCACAACGTGGAGCTGGGCGCGTTTGGCCGCGACTATGCCTTCGGCGCGGATGTGCGCCCGGTGGCCTACCACCCGGCGGCCCAGATGCGGAAGTTTCAGGGCTATGCGCGCCCCGGCGGCAAGGCGGGCACCCGCAACTACATCGCCGTGATCTCCAGTGTGAACTGCTCAGCCGGCGTGTCCCGCTACGTGGCCGACAGATTTCGCGGGCCGGACTTTCAACGCGACTTCCCGGGCATTGATGGGGTGGTGCCCTTCACCCACAAGATCGGCTGCGGCATCCAGCCAGGCGAGCCATTGCAGCTCCTGCAGCGCGTCACCGCCGGCATCGCACGGCATCCGAACATCGCGGGCTACGTGATGATCGGGCTGGGCTGCGAGGTGAACCAGGTGCATCTGGTGGCCGAGGCGCACAAATTGACGCAGCCGCTGGCGGGCGAGCAACCGCCGACCTTCCTCACGATTCAAAACTCCGGCGGCGTGCGCAAAACCGTGGAGGCCGCCGCCGCCGCCGTGACGAAGCTGTTGCCGACGGCGAACGCGATGCGGCGCACGGCCCAGCCGATTTCCAAGCTCATGCTGGCCGAAAACTGCGGCGGCTCCGACGGCAACAGCGGCATCACCGCCAATCCCGCGCTGGGCGTCGCCTCGGACGAGCTGGTGCGCTACGGCGGCACGAGTGTGCTGGCTGAGACCCCGGAGATTTACGGAGCGGAACATTTGCTCACGCGGCGCGCAGTGTCGCCGCAGGTCGGCCAGAAGATTGTGGACCTGATCCACTGGTGGGAGGCCTACGCCCGCGCCAACGGCGGCTCGATCGACAACAATCCCAGCTACGGCAACAAGGAGGGCGGGCTCACGACCATATACGAGAAGAGCCTTGGTGCGGTGGCCAAGGGCGGGCAGTCGCCGCTCGCGGCAGTTTACGCATACGCCGAGGAAATCAACACGCCTGGTTTCGGCTTCATGGACACGCCGGGCTACGATCCCGTGAGCATGACCGGCCTGGTCAGCGGCGGCTGCAATGTCGGAGTCTTCACCACCGGGCGCGGCAGCGTTTACGGCTGCAAGCCCGCACCGTGCATCAAGGTCGCCACCAACACGGCGATCTACAATCATATGCTGGAGGACATGGACATCAACGCCGGCACCATCCTCGACGGCACGGAGACCGTGGAACAGGTGGGGGTGCGAATCTTCGAGGAAATCATCGCCGTGGCCAGCGGCAAGAAAACCAAGAGCGAGCTCGCCGGCCTGGGCGACGACGAGTTCGCGCCGTGGATGCTCGGCGCGCAGTTCTGAGCGCGAGTAGATTTCGCCCGGCTCCGCACACCTGCCCCTCATCAGACCGGACGGGCGGTTTTCCCGCTTCCGGCTTTCCGTGGGCCATTCACTGGCAGCGCTTCTCCGCCATTGCCTGCTTCCCTGGCGCTCTCGTCGGCAACCGATACCGGCCGGGGCGTTCCCGCAGAACTTCCCTCGGGTTCTTCGCCCACCGGGCTGCCTGACATCCTCCCTTGCGCCAGAGCCAGCGTTGCACTCGCCTCGCCGCATACTGGTTGAGCCGGTCAAACACTCGCGTGCTGTTGGCGTAGTGGAAATGCCCTCCCCCCAAGCTTTGAGCCCGAAGCAGCACTGTAGTGGCAGGCATCCTTGCCTGCCACTACGGTTCCACTTCGGCGTTCGGGCCTAATCCTGATCCTCCTGCCTCCTGCCGAAAGACGGCGCAAGATTAGGATTAGGATTACGAGCAGGAGGATGCTGCATCACAGCGCCACCGTCCGACCGGGAATCGGATAAGGATACCGTCCATCCGGTCCCGGCTTGGGCTTGGGCGCGGCATCCCAGGCGAGGCGCTCGGGCATCAGGTCGAGCTTCGAGTTCAGCGCCTCTTCCCATGTCACGGGCTGGCCGCCGTAGGTCGCCATGCGGCCCATGATGGCGGTGAGCGTGCTCTTCGCACCGCGCTCAGCCTCGTTGTGCGGCTTGTTGTGGCGGATGGCGTCGAAGAACGGAATGTGCTCCAGCCGATGACCGTCGTTGGCCTCGCCTTCCTTCGCCTGATAGCGCCACGTCACGTTCTGTTTGAGGTCGCGGATGGCAAAAACGTTGCGCTCGGCAATCCAGCTTCCCTTCGTGCCTTGCACGGCTTCGTAGACCTCGCCCTTGCACTTGGGAATCTGCCGGCACTGCGAATACATCCGCGAGCCGTCCGCATAGACATACTCAACGGTGTGGTGGTCGAAAATCTCGCCGTGGTCCGGCTCGCTCAGGTAAGCGCGGCCACCGATGCCCGAGCAGCTCACGGGGAAGCCCTGCTTCACCCAGTTGATGACATCGAGGTTGTGAATGTGCTGCTCGACGATGTGGTCGCCGCACAGCCACGCGAACATATACCAGTTGCGGAGCTGGTATTCCATTTCTGTAGGCGCGCGGCCGAGCAACTCGGTGACTTCCTTGCGCGTCTTCTTCGGGCCGACGGGCGCGGTGTTCCAATAGCAACGCATCGAGAGGATGTCGCCGATTTCGCCGCCGTGCAGGCGCTTCATGCTCTCCTGATAATTCGGCTGATGATGGCGTTGGAGGCCAACGGCGACCTTGAGATTCTTCTTCTTCGCTTCCTCCGCAGCGGCGAGCACCTTGTGCACGCCCGGCCCGTCCACGGCGACGGGCTTCTCCATGAAGACATGTTTTCCTTGCCGCACCGCCTCCTCGAACATCATCGGGCGGAAACCCGGCGGCGTCGCCAGGATGACCACGTCCGCCTGCGCGATGGCCTGCTTGTAGGCGTCGAAGCCGAGAAACTTGTTCTCCTCCTTCACCGCGAGTTGGTCCTTGTGCTTTTTGAGCGACGCGAGGCTGCGGTCCATCCGGTCCTGATGCACGTCGGCCACAGCCACGAGCTTCACGTCGCTGCCGGCCTGCATGGCTTGGTCCGCCGCGCCGGTGCCGCGCCCGCCCGCGCCGACGAGCGCGACCTTGATGGTGTCGCCCGGCGAAGCGCCGTGGGCGAAGCGCTCGACCGGCAGCGTGCCGAGGGCGGCGGCGCTGGCGGCGAACTTCGTGGAAGTCGAGAGGAAGTCCCGCAGCGAGACGGCGCTGTTCTGTTTCTGGTCGCTCATGTCAATGTCATCGGCAGCATGGCAGACGGCAGGCGCGGTGCAAAGGCTACGTTGACGTTGCACGGCTACCAGTGGTTTGGCATCCTCACGTCATGAGCAAGGCCGAGTTAAAACGCGAAATGGCCGCCCTCCCCCTGGAGGACCAGAATGAACTGGCCGCCTACCTCCTGCACCTCCGACTGGAACGCGACCCAGTCTGGCGCACGGAAATGACCCACCGCATTGACGACCGGACTCCGGGCCAGTGGGTTCCGCTGGCAGACTGGAAGAAGGAACTAAACGCTGCTGAATGACGCCATATCGCGTCTTCCTCGCGCGGGAAATTGTGGAATCGCTCCGCAAGCTGCCGCTCCGACAGCGTCAGGAATTGACCAAGTTTGTGGAGCGCCTGGAGGAAGCGCCTTTCCAGCGTGGCGATTACACCGAACGCGATGAAGCGGACCGCCCCATCGAAGTCCGCATCATCGGTCGCCACGCGGTTTGCTACTGGGCTGATCACGCGGTGAAGGAGGTCAAGGTGATTGACTTGAAGCCGGCGGGGACTTGAGGCGGGGCTTATTCACAGCCCCAGCCACTTCATCCCCGCGCGAATCCACAGGGGTATCGTCACGAAGCTCACTGCTGACGTGGCGATGACCACGCGCAGCGCGGTTGGGCCGTCGCCGCCAAAATGGCGCGCGGCGAGGATGGCAAAGACGGCGGAAGGCATCGCCGCTTGCAGCAGGATGACGCGCTTCAACTCGACCGAGCACGGCAGGAACTTCGCCAGCAGCAGGAACAGCACGGGAATCACTCCCAAGCGCAATACGCACGAAGCCCCCATCACGCGCCAGCCCTGCTCGGAGTGAAACTCCGCCAAGTGATCGGCAATCATTGCGCCGACGAGCACCAAGCCCATCGGAATCGCGCACGCGCCGAGCATGTGCATCGTGGTCTTCACAAACACCGGCACATGCGCCGCGCCCCCGGTGAAGTTGAGCATGAGCGTCAGCACGATGGCGGCGAGCGGCGGGTTGAGGATTTTCTTCCACAGCGGCTCGTTGGCCGCGTGGGCAAAGACGATTGTGCCCAGCAGCCAGAAGGCGATTTCCGTCCCGAGGTTGTGAACGATGAGCACGCCCACGGTCTCGCGGTCGAAGAGCGACATTGCCAGCGGCAGCGGCACGTAGCCGTAGTTGTAGAGGCCGGTGCTGAAGGCGAACGTGCGCCCAGCCGCATCGCGTTGCAAACCTGCCAACCGCATTGCGAGCCAGCTCGCGCCAATGCCCAGCGCCACGGTGCCAAAGCCGACGAGCGGCGGGAGGAAGAGGTTTTCCGTGCGGTTCAACGCGGGGTTGTCCAGCACCTTGTCGAAGATGAATGCGGGCACCAGCAGGTTGATGGTCACGCGCAGCAGCGAGTGGTCCGCCTCCTCGGTGAGCCAGTCAAACTTGCGCATCGCGACCCCCGCGCAGGCGATAGCCAGCACGGGCAGGACGGCGGAGAGGACGACGCTGAACTCGTTCACGGCGGACTTGTAGCCGCGCAACCACCCGGGCGAAAGGAGGAATTCCCCTGCCCTGCCCGCGCTCGTGCGGTCGCGCGACTCAGAGCCGCAGGTTCCAAGCCGCCTGCGAATAGCATTCGCTGACCAGCCGCGCGGTTTCTCCCGCAGGCCATTCTGCCGAGGCGACCGCCGCCCCCCAAACCTCCTGCAACGACTGCTTCACCGTGTCGGCGGCCAACGGCAGGGCGGAAACGAACTCCGCATGGCTGCGGTCCTGCCGATACTCCGGAGTGCGCGAAGGAAACCGGAGGCACCGGTCCATCAACGGCTGGTTCAACCCGAGCAGGACCGTGCCGTGAAACAGCAGATGCGTTCGGCGGCGACGCTGGGCATTGCCGGAGAACTTTCGCCCGCGCCAGACGAGATCGGTGTCGCCGCAGCGCTGAACCGGTTCGGCCAAACTATGACTCAAGGCTGCGGCCACCCGCTGGAGAATATAGGCGTTGGCTCCTGAAACCGTGCCCAAAGCCGCAGCCCGCGCGAGGTCGAGCACCAGCGCATAGTTCAAACAGCCCGGCCCCTGCAACACCGTGCCCCCCCCGGAGCAGCGACGCAGCACGGGCACGGCCGCCGCCGCGCAAGCGGTCAGGTCGGCCTCGGTCGCCGCGCGATTGCCGTAGCCGAGCACGACGAACGGCACGGGTGACTCCCAAAATCGCAACGCCTCAAAACCCTGCGCCTCACCCCGGTTCAAGAGCGCCTCATCGCCCGCGAGATTCTCGGCCGGACTGGCGAAACTTAGGTCAAAGCACTGCATCGCTCCGGAGTTGTTCACGGCAACGGCGGCGGCGTGCGCAGCCACTTCTCCCAGGACGAGTGCACCCCGCAGTCTGGGCAGGCGGTCGTGAGGAAGCGCGCCCCGCACTGGGGACACGCCCCGCCCGTGGCAAAGGTGTCGAAGGCGACGCGGCAGTTCCCGCACATCCACAGCGCACAGACCGGCGGGGCCGCGTTGCACGACGGGCAGGCGAACCCTTCGTGCCGGCGCAACTGATCCAAGCGGGCGAGGCCCCGGGCTTGCTGAAAGCCGCGCCAGCAGTTCAACAGGAGGAAGCCCGCCATGATCCCGAGCCACCACGACTGGGACCAGAAGGCCACCGCCGCCAGCCCCGCCACGCCGACCAGTCCGGTCACGCTGGCCACCAGCAGGCTGCGCGCCCGGCCCAGCCAGAACCAGAGCAGCGAGCGCAGCATCTGGCCACCGTCGAGGGGATAGACGGGCAGCAGATTGAACACCAGCATGGCCAGGTTGATGATCCAGAGCGTGCGCAGAAAACCCGCCGCATCCCCGCGCGCTCCCCCCGCCTCGGGGGACGGCAGGAAGACCAGCACCAGGGACAAGACCAACCCGAGGACCACGTTCACCAGCGGCCCGGCGGCGATGCTCCACAAGGTGGCCCCGGGACGTTGCGGCGGATTCACATACGCCACCCCGCCCAGTGGCCAGAGCACGATGAGCGAAGCCTGGCCGCCCACCTGCCGGCAGGCCAGCGCATGGCCGAACTCATGCAGCAGCACGATGGTGAAGAGCGCGAGATACTCGAGGACGTTCCACACCGGCGAGGAGTATTCCCCGGTCCGGCTGGTGATCTGGTAGAGGGCGACCAGGAACCACGACCAGTGCAGGAACACATCGATTCCGGCGAAACGAAAAAGGTGGAAGGAGCCTTGGCGCGTCGGCGTCACGCGTTCAGAGCTAGCACGGCGGGCAGCACGGCAACAAGTGAATTGCCCGCCGCCGGGTGACTGCGAGCTTAGAATCCGTTGCCAACTTCGTTCCGCCGGGTATAACCACCCGCGTGTTTCGCCCCATCCTCCTGCTGCTTGCATTGGTTGCGGCCGGCGTTGGGCAGATTCCCACCGAGCCGCCGCGGGTGCGCCACGTGCAGGTGGGCATCGGCGGGCAGTTCCGCAACCGGCATTGGACGCCGGTGGCGGTGGATGTCGAAAACACCGGTCCGGCCCGCACCGGACAGCTCGTGGTGGAGCTCGACGGCCACTTCTCCGGCCAGCGCCTCGAATTCATCCGGCCGGTGACGCTGCCGGCCAATTCCTTCCGCCGGTTCGAGTTCTCCATCTTCCCCGACGCGCGCAATCCAATCGGAGCCAAGCAAGCCCTGGAGCGCGTGGCCCAGGTGAAGCTGACCGACGGTGGCTTGCAGGTCTGGAGCCGGAACGAAGGGCTCGGGCACAAGGTCGCGGAGGACGCCGTGTTCCTGCTGGTGTGCGACACGACGTTTGTCGGCTACCGGGGGTTGCGCGACGTGCCCGTCGGCACCGAGAAACGGATGCTCTCGAAGGCGCAGGTGCAGCCCAAGAACCTGCCCCGTCGGCCGCTGGACCTGCGCGGCTTCGACGCCGTGGTGCTGGGTGGCCTGGCGGACTACGCCCCCACCCCGTTGCAACTTCAGGCGCTGCATGACTTCGTGGCCCAAGGCGGTCATTTGATTGTTGTCCCCTCCGCCGCCCCCGGCATCAGCCCGGCCTTGGCCGAACAGCTTCCGGGAACTTTCCTCAGCCCGCAGCGACTCGAGACTGTGCCCCCGCTGACGGGTGAATTCATTTTCACCAATGGCCTGGCGACGAGCCGGCTGGTGCCCGGCGCGGGTGAAGTGACGGTGGGCACGCGTGACCGTCCGTGGGCGCTCACCCGCACGGCGGGGGCGGGA
>Ga0255188_1000118_pt1 | contig 31265 bp, 23 predicted proteins | sample Miss_Cont_RepB_8_FD_188427 | JGI IMG/M metagenome (GOLD analysis project Ga0255188, IMG submission 188427) | Freshwater microbial communities from Mississippi River, Louisiana, United States - Miss_Cont_RepB_8h | ecosystem: Environmental > Aquatic > Freshwater > River | place: USA: Louisiana... | reverse complement strand
GCTCCCGCTCTCGGCTGCGGCCCGGCGCACCGGCGAGACCAGCCTCGCCGCGCACACCGAGACCGTCACCCGCGCGGACGGCGAGCCGGTGCGGCTGGCGACCGTGCCCATCTCGTTCTACCGCGACAACCGCAACCACGTCACCGGCTTCGCGCAGTGCGGCGTGCTCTTGCGGGACCGGGAAGCCCGGCTGCGCACGCTGCGGCTGTGGCTCGTCGTGGGTGTCGTGGCCACGGTGACGGCGGTCTGGCTCGTGGCGTTCCTGCTGCTCAATCACTGGCTTCGCACCGTGGACGCCGCGAGCGAATCCGCCCACCGCATCGGCTCGCAGGGCCGGCTGCGCGAGCGTCTTTTCGTGCCGCCGCAGGACGACGAGCTGGCCCGGCTCGCCCGCACGTTCAACGAGCTGCTCGACCGTCTCGAGGCCGCGCACACCACGCAGCAACGCTTCCTCGCCGACGCCTCGCACGAGCTGCGCACGCCGTTGACCGTGCTGCGCGGCGAGATCGAAGTCGCCCTGCGCCGCGAGCGCACCGGACAGGATTACCGCGAGGTGCTTCAGAGTGCGCGCGAGGAAATCGAGCGGCTCTCCCGGCTCACGGAAAATCTCCTCGCCCTGGCCCGCGCCGACGCCGGCGAAGGCATCGCCGCCCGCGCGCAGGTGGACTTGGCCGCGCTCTGCCACGGCGTCGCTCGCAAGCTGTCGTCCTTGAGCGACCTGTCCGGCGTGACCATCACCGTGGAGGCCCCGGAGACCGCCATCGTGCAGGGCGACAGCGTCGCGCTGGAGCGGGTGCTGGCGAACCTGGCCGAGAATGCCCTGCGCTATTCGCCGCGCGGCGAGGGCGTCACTTTGTCCGCAGCGACGGAAGCCGACACCGTCGTCGTGCGCGTGCGCGACACCGGGCCGGGCATCCCGGCGGAGCACCTGCCGCATCTCTTCGAGCGGTTCTACCGCGTGGACAAGGCGCGCTCGCGTGAGTTCGGCGGGGCCGGGCTGGGACTTTCCATCGTCGAGGCGCTGGTCGAGGCCCATGGTGGCAGCGTGAGCGTCGCGAGCGAGGTCGGCCAGGGCACGGAGTTCTGCGTGCGTCTGCCGGCGGCGGACGTGCGCGGATGAAAGACTTTTCATCCGCCTTTCATCTTCCCTTCACCGGCCCGGTGGTAACGAGAGGCCATGAAAACAAAACTCATCCTCCTCGGCTGTCTGCTCGGCGCGCTCACCTGTGCCGCACCGGCGGCGGACAATTCCGCTGACCTGAAGCAACTGCTCGGCACCTGGGAAGGCGCGGCGGTGGAGGGCGACGGCTCGCGGCCCGGCAGCGAGCGCGCCCGCATCAGCGAACTGGTCATCACGCCCGAGAAAATCACCGCGCGCGACGGCCGGGGCAACAGCCTGGGCGAAGGCACCTTCACCCTCGGCCGCGAGGGCGCGGTGCTGACGATTGACGCCAGTGGCACCGGCGGCCCGACGCGCGGGAAGTTCTATCGTGGCATCCTCCTGCTCGACGGCAACATGCTCAAGTGGTGCTCCGGCAATCCGGGGAAGAACCGTCCGGCGCAGTTCCGCAGCACGCCGCCCGACGCGTTCCTGATGGTGCTGAAGCGGAAGCAATGAGCGGCGTGACGGTGGTGAACATGGACGACTGATTCGGCGCTGGCGGGGAGGGCTGGAGCGCGGACGCCGACCTCCGCATCCGGATCGGCTTGGTAGAGATGATCGGGATTAAGAATAGGAGTAGGACTGCGAAGGTAAACCGGCGGCTTCTCACTCTTGCTCCTACTCTTACTCTTAATCCCAATCCCCTCTCATGGCAGAAGCTGCGGATGCAGGCGTCCGCGCTCCTCGCCTCACCGGTGAATTCACCCTCCCTCCTCGCGTCACTTCTTCCGCATGTTCACTCGGCTGTTTCTCTGCGCGTTGGCGCTGGCTGCTTCGCCCGTTCTTCACGGAGCCGAGGCGGACACCCACGCGGCGGCCGCGATGACCATTCTCCGCGCGCACTGCTTCAGTTGCCACAACGTCGAGAAGAAGCGCGGCCAGCTTGACCTGACTTCGCGCGAGGCGGCCATCAAGGGCGGCGAGAGCGGCCCGGCCCTCAAACCGGGCAAGGCCTCCGACAGCTCCCTCGTGAAGCTCCTCGCCCCCGGCGCGGACCCGCACATGCCGCCGAAGAAGCAGCTCCCGGACAAGCTCATCGCCACGTTGCGCGGCTGGGTGGATGCCGGCGCGCCATGGGATGCCGGGGTGCTCAAGCTCCTCACGCGCGAGACGAGGGCCGACGAGCTGAAGTCGCTTCCCGCCAGCTACACGCCCGTGCTCGCCGTCGCGCTCGCACCGGACGGTCAGCGCCTGGCCAGCGCGCGCGGCAACCAGTTGCTTATCCACACGCTCGGCGCGACGAACCGCACGCTCTCCGCCACGCTCACCGGCGCCCGCGATGCCATCCAGTCCATCGCTTGGAGCGCGGACGGGCGCTGGCTGGCGGCCGGCGAGTTCCGCCGCGTGCTGCTCTACGATGCGAAGACGCTCCAGCCCTTCGGCACGCTCGACAAACCACTCGCGGGCCGCGCCACCGCCATCGCCTTCACGCCGGATGGGAACACGCTCGCGGTCGCGGACAGTGCAGGGGGCGCACCGGGGCTGGTTCATCTGTGGAAGATGGGCGACGAAAAGCCCTTCGCCTCGTGGGCTGCGCACAACGACAGCATTCTCGACTTGAAAATCAGCGCGAACGGCAAGCTGCTCGCCACCGGCAGCGCGGACAAGCTCGCGCGGGTCTGGAACCTCGCCACGCAGAAGGAAGTCGCCAAGCTCGAAGGCCACACCAGCTACGTGCAGGCCGTGGCCTTCGGCAAGGACGATGCGGAGTTGGCCACCGGCGGGGCGGACAAGGAGATCAAGATCTGGGACATCGCCAACCAGGAGAAGAAGTCCGCCTTCCAGAATCGCAGCGCAGCGGTGACCGCGCTGCACTGGACCGTGGGCGGCACGAACCTGCTGACCGTGGCTGAGGACGGAAGCGCTTCGGCCATCACGGACATCAAGCGCCACTCGGGCGAGCAAAGCAGCGCGCCCGGCACCGAACGGAAACTCTCCGCCATCGGTGATGTGCTCTACGCCGTGACCGCCACGCCCGACGCGAAGACGGTCTTCGCCGGCTGCCACGACGGGAGCGTCTATGTGTGGGCGGCCGGCAAGGCCGCCGCGAAGCTGGAGGCAAAATGAATCTTCGCCACAAAGAGGCGCAAAAATGCGCAAAGACATCCGGTCGGGTGCAAGAGGCCACGATGGGCGGCAGCCTTATGGACTGCGGTGACTTGTCACCGCTTTCCGCAGGCGACTGGTCGCCGTCGAGGTTCCGTGGAACTGGGGTTGAGCGAGGGCGCTTCGGCTTGCGCCAGCCGGGAGACGCTTCTGCTCACCCACGCCGCCGCGAGGCAGACGGCGACAAGTCGCCTGCGGAAAGCGGCGAGAACTCGCCGCACTCCAAAGTGCGACGAGCGCGTCGGCTGCGCTGGTTGCGCACACTGTGCCATTCGGCTGCGGTGCTCCTCGCCCTGCTCACCGCCTGCACGCCGCCGCAGAAGTCAGCTTCCAAATCCGGCTCGCCGGCTGTTCTGCGCGGGGTCAAAGCCATCACCGTGTTTCCCACGGAGCTGCCCTTGCTGGCCGGGACCGCACCGCACCGCATCGTCATCACGGCCACGGACCTCGACGGGTTTGAAGTCCCCGCGCCTGCCCAACTCGCATCGGACAATCCCGCCGTCGCCGCCGTCGGCACGGATGGCCGGGTGCGTCCGGTGGCCGCCGGTTCCGCGATCATCACCGCGAAGTTCGGGGGCAAGTCCGCGAGCGTGAAAGTCACGGTGCGTCCCAGTGCCGGCGACTTGCAGTCGCCGTCCGCAGGCAACGAAAGCCCTGCGGCGACGAACGCTCCGGAGCGGCGACTGCAAGTCGCCGGCACTGGCTCCCAGGTCAGCTTCGTCAACGACGTGATGCCGGTCCTCAGCAAGGCGGGCTGCAACCTGGGCTCGTGCCACGCCAAGGCCGACGGGCAGAACGGTTTCAAGCTCACCATCTTTGCCTACGACACGCGGGCGGACTACCTCGAGATCGTGAAGGACGCGCGCGGCCGGCGCGTGTTCCCGGCGCTGCCGGAGGAAAGCCTGCTGCTGAAGAAAGCCACGCTCGCCGTGCCGCACGAGGGCGGGCTGCGCATTGAACGCGATTCCGAGGAGTTCCGCACCATCGCCAACTGGATTGCCCAAGGGATGCCCTATGCGCGCACGAACGAGCCCGCGCTGCTGGGCATCGAGGTGTTTCCCAAGGAACGCCGCTATCGCCGCGAATCGCAGCAACCCCTGCTCATCCAGGCGCGCTACTCGGACGACACGGTGCGCGACGTGACGGAGCTGGCGGAATATCTCTCGAACGAGAAGACGCTCGCGACGGTGGATGACGAAGGCGTGATCAGTGTGGGCAAGTTCAGCGGTGAAAGCGCAGTCATCGCCCGCTTCCTCGGGCGGGTGGCGGTGAGCACCGTGATGGTGCCCAGCGACCGCGTGCTGCCAGCGGAGCGGTTTGCCGCGCTGCCCGCTCACAACGACATTGACCGTCTCGTTTACCAACGGCTCCAAAAGCTCGGGCACTTTCCCTCGAAGGGCTGCACGGATGCGGAGTTCATTCGCCGCGCGTCGCTCGACACCGTTGGCACGCTGCCCACGGCGGAAGAGGCGCTGGCGTTTCTGGAGGACAAGTCGCCCGACAAGCGCAACCAGCTCATCGACCGCCTGCTGGAGCACCCCGCCTGGGCCGATCATTGGGCGGTGAAGTGGGGTGATTTGATCCGGGGCAACCCCGCCCGCGTGGGCGTGAAGCCGGTCTTCCTCGTGGACCAATGGCTGCGCGATGCGTTCCGGCAGAACAGGCCGTATGACCAGTTCGTGCGCGAGTTGCTCACCGCACAGGGCAGCACACACAAGTTCGGCCCCGCCGCGCTCTTCCGCGACAAGCGCACGCCGGAGGAGGCCAGCGGCTTCGTGAGCCAGGTGTTCCTCGGGGTGCGGCTTGAGTGCGCCAAGTGCCACCATCACCCGAGCGAGAAGTGGGACCAGAAGGACTACTACCAACTGGCGGCGTTCTTCAGCGGCACGCGGCGCAAGGGCCAGGGTATTTCCGCCCCCATCAGCGGCGAGCCGGAATACATCTGGGCCACTTCCAGCGTCGCGATGAAGCACCCGGTCACCGGGGAAGACCTGAAACCCCGTGCTCCCGACGGTCCCGAAGCGGTCATCGAGACGGACCGCGATCCCCGCGCCGTGTTGGTGGACTGGATGGTGCAGCCGGACAATCCGCTCTTCGCGCGCGCCGCTGTGAACCGCGTGTGGAACGCCTTCTTTGGCCGCGGCATCGTGGACCCGGTGGATGATTTCCGCGCGTCGAACCCGCCGTCCAACGGGCCGCTGCTGGACTGGCTGGCGCAGGATTTCGTCGCGCACAAGTTCGACCTGAAGCACTTGATGCGCACGATCCTGCGCTCGCACACCTACCAGCTCAGTTCCACTCCGAACGAGACCAACCTGGCCGACACGCGCAATTACTCCCGCAGCTACCGCCGCCGACTGCCGGCGGAAGTGCTCCTCGACGCCGTCACGCAGGTGACCGGCACGCGCGAAAGTTTCGCCGGCCTGCCCGAGGGCGCGCGTGCGCTCCAGACCTGGAACCATGTGCTGGGCAGCGAGTTCATGGACGCGTTTGGCCGGCCGAACAGCAGCGCCGAGTGCCCCTGCGAGCGCGACGCCAAGCCCAGCATGGTGCAGGCGTTGCACATGATGAACTCCACCAAGCTCAACACCAAGGTCACCGCAAGCGAAGGCCGCGCGCGCCTGCTGGCCGCGAGCACTGCCACCGAGGAACAGATCGTCAACGACCTCTACCTCAGCGCCTACAACCGCAAGCCCGCTGCCGAGGAAATGGCGCTGGCGCTAAATGCCTTCAAAGCCAAGGACGCCACCCGCCAGTCCGCCGTGGAGGACATCCTCTGGTCCCTGCTGAACTCGGCAGAGTTTGTCTTCAACCACTGAGCAGTCGTGCCGGCGGCTTCCAGCCGCCGTCCGTGGCAACGGACAAACCGCCTTTGCAATCAACCCGCAACGCGGCGGCTGCAAGCCGCCGGCACGGGTTCATGGTCCGAATGCGCGGGCTTCGGTCCGTGGTGGCCATCTCACAACCGGAGGGGGAAAGAGCAGGATTAGGATTAAGATTAGGATTACGAGGCGGACGAAACGTCACGGCCCGGACTCCTGCTCGTAATCCTAATCCTAATCTTGCTCTTTCCCTGACTTGCTCGCAGGCCATGAACCGGTGCTCCGGGATTTCGGGGCTACTTTTTCCCCTTCACGCCGAGGGCGATGGGACCGTCCAGCTCGCGTGGAGGGAAGGGCATGGCAGGAAAAATCTTCCGCAGCGCGAGGGTGGTGCGGGCGGTGGCGGCAAACTCCACTTCGCCAATCTTCGCCTTGCCCACGATGCGGAAGTGCGTCAGCGACCCCGGCGTGATGGTGTCCGGCAGCGTGACCTTGAGCGTCGTGTTGGCGGCCTTGTCCTTGATGACCTCGTCCGCCAGTTTGGCTCCCTCGATTCCCGCCAGCGACAGGGTGATCGGTCCCGTGTAGTCGCGGCGGGCCACGGTCACCTTCACCGTAAAACTTCCGCCGGGAGCCGCTTCAGCCTTCTCGGCATCCGCCTCCAGCGAAAAACCCGCGGGCTGCAACTCGGCCTCCACCCGGTAAGCGTGCTGCGGGCCGCCGCGCCGGATGAGCTCGTCCACCACGAGGAAGTAAGTGCCGTCCGCCGGAATGCTGTTCGTCACCGCGCCCTCGCTGGCGTCATTCACCGCCGAGCTGACCAGCGCGGTGCCCTTGGCATCGCGGAGTTGCAGCATCACCTCGCTCGCCGAGCCGAGGCTGCGAGTCTGCGCGGTGAACACCACGCGCTGGCCCTTCTTCGCGCTGAACTTCCAGAAGTCCCGTTCCTTGGCCTTGAGGAAGCGGCCGTTCAACCCGGCAGGGAGCGTGAACGGGGTGGCCGTCTCGGCGTTTTCGTTCGGTTCAGTCTCCACCACCTCGGTTAGGTCGCTCACGACCGCCGCGCCGAATCCTGAAGACTTGCCCCCGGGAAATTTCGCGGACAACGGCAGGTGCAACGCATCCGCCGCCGCAGTCGCAGTGACCGTGGGAACTTTGTCCATCTGCGGCCCGACGAAGGTGAATGTGCCCGGGCTGCCGGCCTTCACCCCGGCGGGGAAGGGCAGGTTCACGAGCGGGAAATCTCCGACGCGCAACCGGAAGCGATAATCCGCGCCGCCGCCGTAATTGATGTCGCGCACCTCGATGAAGTAATCGCCACCCGCCGCAAAAACGTGGGCGAGTCGGCAGTCGCCGCTCAGGCCCGACTCGTCATCACAAAACGCCAGCTCGCGGCCCTTCGCATCCAGCAGGCGCAACACCGGATCCAGCTTGGAGCCGAGCCGCTGGGCGACGACCTCGATGGCGAGGCGCTCGCCCGGCTGAACGGTGACGCGATAGCACTTGGGTTTGAGCGCCACCGCCGCGCCGTCCACCGCCACCGGCCACTTGAGCGCCTGGGCGTTCGTCGGGGCCGTGTTGGTGCCGGCGTCGGCCACGCTCGGCAAGTCATCCACCATCAGAAGCAGCGGGTTGGAGACGCCGTTGGTGGACGCTACCCGCACGGCGTGGACCCCCACCGGCACTGCGCTCCCCAGCTTCACCGACAGCTTCAGCGCGCCGGCCGGGCCGCCCTTGGGCGTGATCGCCTCGGTCTTGAAGCCGGTCCACAGGTTGGTGGCACCGGCGAGATTGGCTCCCTGCAAGGTCAGTTCCGTGCTCTGTCCCGGCACGAGCGCCCCGGGTGTGGTCTGCGTCAGGCTGGGGCTTTGCGCTGCGGCGGGCAGGGCGAGGACCACGGCCAGGGCGGCGAGCGGGAGCGGGCGGAGTAGATGCATGAGCGGTGGCAAAGCGATTTCGACTGGCCGGTCTTGGACGTTGTGGTGGCGGTAAGTTTCAGCCACCGGACAGTCTTGGCGATCAAAAAGGCGGCGGAGCGCGGCTGTGTCGCAGACCAGCCGCAGCATGCGGAACCGGCTCCATGCCTTCCAACTCGCCCGGTGGTCTTCAACTGTTGTGGCCGCTGCGGCTGGTCTGCGACACAGCCGCGTTCTGAAGCAGTGCCGGGTTCAATCCAACGCGATCTGACCACTGACCACCCGCGAGTAGTAGCCACCTTGAGCCAGCAATTCGGTGTGTGTGCCCAGCTCGCTGACGCGGCCTTCGTTCAGCACGACGATCTTGTCCAGGTCACGGATGGTGGAGAGCCGATGGGCAACGATGAGCGTGGTGCGGCCGTGCATGAGGCGCTTGAGGCTCTCCACCACCAGCGCTTCGCTTTCAGCATCAAGTGCGCTGGTCGGCTCGTCGAGCAGGAGGATCGGGGCGTCCTTGAGGAAGGCGCGGGCGAGGTTCAGCCGCTGGCGCTCGCCGACACTCAGCCGGGCGGCACCGTCACCCACGATTGTGTCGTATTGCTGCGGCAGCTTCTCGATGTAGGCGTGGGCGTTGGCGGCCTTCGCTGCGGCCTCGATCTCGGCCCGGGTCGCGCCGGGCCGGCCGTAGGCGATGTTTTCCGCAATGCTCGTGGGCAGAAGAATCGGCTCCTGCAAGACGATGGCGATCTGCGAACGGACATCACGGACCCGGAGGGATCGCAGGTCCGCACCATCGAGCCGGATGGTGCCACCCGTGGGATCAAAGAACCGCGGGACGAGATTGAGCAAGGTGGTCTTGCCCACGCCGCTCGGGCCGATGAGGGCGGCCGATTGGCCGGGGGCGAGGGTGAAGCTGATGCCACGCAGAATTTCGCGGTCGTCAGCGTAGCGGAACGTGACGGCGTTGAAGGCGAGTTCGCCCCGCAAGGCAGAGCGAACGACGGGTTGCGCGTCCGGCGCGTCTTTCACTTCCTCGGGGGTGTCGAGAATCTCAAAGACCCGCTGCGCGCCGACACTGGCGTTGGCCACGGTCGCGCCCACATGCGAGAGCTGGTTGAGGGGCTCGTAGAACTGGCCAAGGTAGGTGAGGAAGATCAGCAGTTCGCCCACGGTGGCCTCGCCGCGAATCACCTGGTTGGCTCCCAGCCACAAGATTCCAGCCGCGCCGCTGCCGAAGACGGCGGTGATCGCAAACCAGTAGGCGACTTCCCAGCCATGCTGGCGCAGGCGGCGCTCCTGCGCCTGCTCGGTGTGGGTGTTGAACCGCTGCGCTTCATGCTCTTCGCGGGTGTAGCTCTGCACGAGCGGAAGCGCGGCGATGTTTTGCTGCACGAGCGAAGTCACCTGGCTGTCGGCTTGTTGTGCGGACGCGCCCTGCTCGGTCATGCGCGCGCCAAAGGTGCGGATCACCAGCAGCAACAGCGGCACGGTGGCCAGTGCCACCAGCGTGAGCCGCCCGTTCAACTGCGCCATCACCACGACCATCATGCCAAAGGAGAGCGCGGCGCTGGCGGACGTCATCAAGCCCTGCTGGAACAGGGTCTGGAAGGAATAGGTGTCCCACGCGGCGCGGTGAATGAGGTCGCCGGTGTTGCGACCTTGATGGAAGCGCAGCGACAAGCGCTGAAGCCAGCCGAAGACTTCATTGCGCACCCGGCGCAGCCCGCGCAACCCGATGTCGATGGCCAGGTAGTTCTGCGTCGCATTGAGGCCGCCGTGGAGAAGGTGGAGCACCGCTGTCACCGCCGCGAGCAGCACGATCAGCGTGGGCTTGTCGTTCGACCACGCCTGGAGCGCGGTGGGCAGGGCTTTGGTGCCCAGCACGCTGTCCACCAGCACGGCCATGGGCCAGGGCTTGAGGAGATTCGCCCCGATGCCGGCGAGCATGAGCACCGACACGCCGGCGATGCGCGCGCGCTCGGGGCGGAAGAACTGAAGGGCGCGACGCAGCGGACTCACTCGATGGGGGGCTGTGACTGGGCCTCGGCCAGCAGGAACTGCAACAGGAACTGGAGGCGCGTCTCCACCTGCGGCGTGGCCAGCAGCAGTTGCCGGTCGTAGGGATCTCCTACCAGCGTGCTGGCCACGAGATCCGCCAGGTGCTCGGGCGACTTCACCGTGGCCATGTGTTCGGCGAACCGGCGGAGGGAAAGATTCGCCAGCTCCTGCATTTGCTGGAACTGCATGGCCTTCTTCGGATCGGTCACGGGCGGAAAGCCCAAATCAAACCCTTGCTTCACCCGCCGACGAACCAGCGCGCGGACTTTCCGGGCCAGCCGGGTGGTGGTTTCTGGCTCCGGCGGGGGCGCGGCCAGGGCGCGGATGGCCTCGACGCGGTAGGGCTTGCGCCGGACCGGACCGAGAAACTCCACCCGGGCCAGCCCATGCAGGACGAGGTGGCTGGTGCCATCGGGATGTTCCACGGACGCGCTCACGAGCCCCAGGCCGCCGATGGACGAAGGAGTTTCGCCCCGGGACTTGGCCTTGCGCAACGCCACGGCAAACATGCGTTCCCCCTCCAGCACGTCCTTGAGCATCTGTTGGTAACGCGGCTCGAAGATCCGCAACGGCAGCGTCATCTGGGGGAACAGCGTCGCGTTGGGCAGAATCATCACCGGCACTTGGGACGGCACTTGCATCGGGCGGCAACCTAGCAGGTCATCGGCCCTGCGCCCAATGGATTTCCCGCCACCGGCCGGCCGCCTTGTGCGCTACTCCGCGACCAAGTGATTGCGCAGCACGCCGATGCTGGCGATGGCCGCCTCCATCTGGTCGCCCGGTTTGAGGTAAGTGCCCGTGGTGTTGCCCACGCCGGAGGGTGTGCCGGTGGAAATGATGTCGCCCGGCTCCAGCGTCACGATGGCCGAGACGAACTCAATGATGGCCGCCACGGGGAAAATCATCTGGGCGGTGCTCGCTTTCTGCCAGGTCTTGCCGTTGACCGTGAGGGAGAGCGCCAGTTGCTGCGGGTCCGGCAACGCGTGGGCGGAGGTCACGCACGGCCCGACCGGGCAGAAGGTGTCGTGCCACTTGCCATGCTGCCAGTCGAAGAACGTGTCCCGGTCCCGTTTTTCGCGGCCGGGATTGGGCCGGAACTTGCGATCGGAAATGTCGTTCACCACGGTGTAGCCAGCGACGTATTGCAGGGCCTCGGCCTCCGTCACCGCTTTGCACCGGCGGGCCATGACCACGCCCAACTCGCATTCCCAGTCCACATGATTGGGCGACACCTTCGGGATAACGATGGGCGCACCCGGATGGTTGAGCGTCGTGGTCGGCGGCTTTTGGAAGAGGTAGGGAAACGTCTTCGTGCGCTCGGTCGCCTGGCCGCCGCCCTCCTTGATGTGCTCGTTGTAATTGCCGGCGAGTAAAATGATCTTGGGCGGCCGCGCGATGGGGGTGAGCAACTGGACTTGCTCCACTGCCCGCTCTGCGCCGCTAGCGAGATGACGGTGCTCCGCCAGCCAACCGCCCAGCGCACGGGCGGCTGGGAAGTGGCTGCCGCCGGGCAGCAGCGCGAGCAGATCGTCGCTGGCCGGCAGCTTCAAATCCTGGTGCGTGTGCTCGCGATGGAGCCGCGCCGCCGCCGCCAGTGGAATCACGGTGGCATCAAAGAAAAAACCAGCCCGCGCGTCGCGGCCTTCAAGGAAGCGGCAAAGTCTCATGTGTGGCGGGGAGCTTGGAGAAGGCGCGGCGGCGGGTCAACGGCGCACGGGCACGGGCGAATCTTGATCCTGCCCCTAAGCCAAATCGGCCGGAGCGCGGCTGTGTGCACAGCACCAGCCGCAGCAGCTTCGCCATGACGATGTGGGCGGAAGGTTCGACTGTGCCTCGTGGTTCGATCGTTGCTGCGGCTGGTCTGCGACACAGCCGCGCTCCGGGACCTGCGCCCCACGGGTGATTCCCCCTCAACACCCGGCTGTTCAAGCTGCAGGCCAGATGCTTGAATCCGCCGTCGCATGCGAAAGCTGGTTCATCTGTTACCGAAGCCCGTGCTGTTTGGCCTGCTGGGCGCGCTGGGCTGCGTGTTCGGTTGGGCGGCGGGCGAACCGCTGCTCAAATCAATCAAACCACCCGTGCCGAAAGAAGGCGAGGAGGCGAAAGGCCAGCCCGCCGCCCCCGTGCTGGTCTTCAGCAACGAGCTGCAGAAGCGCCTGCAACGGGAGGAGGCCAAGACGGGTGACGTGCAGATTTCGCTGATGTGGGACAACTCCAACGACCTCGACCTGCACTGCACGGAACCGAGCGGCGAACGCATTTTCCATCGCCACAAGCTTTCGCTAACCGCCGGTGAACTGGATGTGGACATGAATGCCCGGCCGCCGTTTTCCAGCAAGCCGGTCGAGAACATTTACTGGCCCACCAACGGCGCGCCCGAAGGCCACTACCAGGTGTTTGTCCACCATTACTCCCTCCACGCCCAAGTGGATGAAACGCCCTACACCATCGCCATCAAGCAGGGTGGCAAGGTGCAGGAAATCCGCGGCCTCATCCGCCACGGACAGACCAACGTGGTGCAGACCTTCGAGGTGAAGAAAGCTCCGCCGCCCGACCTGGCGAAGTTGAACCAGCGCCAGCCCCCCTCGTTCAAAACCACGCTGGTCATCGGCCTTTGGACGGCCTTGCTCGCGGTGGGCATGTCGGCGCTGATCGTGGCCGGGCAGAATTTTTTGCTGCGCCGTGCGCTGTGCAACTTCAAGGAAGCCGCGCTCGTGCTGGGCGGCGGGCTGCTCGCCGGGTTGATCTCCGGAGCCGTCAGCCAGCACCTCTTTGCGCTCGGCGCGAACAGCGTCGCCGCGCAGCTCACGCCCGTTCAGGCCGACCAGGTTCTACCCCTCATCATCAAGGCGGGGCAGATTGTGGGCTGGTCGCTGCTCGGCGCGCTGCTGGGCTTCGGCATGGCGTTCTTCATTCCCAACCTGCCGAAGTTCCGCGCGGGCTTTGCCGGCCTGCTGGGGGGCGGGCTCGGGGCGGTGGCGTTTCTCGTCGCGCTCGCCAAGTCGGGCGAGGTTTCCGGGCGGCTGGTGGGCGCAGCCATTTTGGGCCTGACCATCGGGCTGGTCGTCGCGCTGGTCGAGAAACTCGCCCGCGAAGCCGCCCTAGTGGTCCACTGGCACGAGAACGAACGCACGGTGATCAATCTCGGCGCGGAGCCGGTCATTCTGGGCAGTTCGCCGGAAGCCCACCTTTACCTGCCCAAGCACAAGGGCTTCCCGCCGGTCACCGCGATTGTGACCTTCCGCGACGGCCGCGTGCAGATGGAGAACAAACTTTCCAACTCCACCCACACGTTGGCCGGAGGCAACAAGCTGCAGATTGGCGAGCTGTGGATTGAGATTCAGACCGACGCGAAGTAAGTCGCCCGCCGGCAGCCGCCGACGTAAGGAGGCGGACCCGACGACAACCGCAGACTCCGCCTCCTCACGTCGGCGGCTACTCGCACTTCACGGCTCGAACCGCACGAAGAGGCACTTCAAATAGCTCGCCTCCGGAAATGTCGCCGGATGGTCCGGCGCATGCCCCGTGCGCTCCAGTTCCACAAAGCGCCGCCCCGAGGTTGCGATCGCTTCCAGCACCGCGCCAAAAAACTCTCCAGTCGTCACATGGGCGGAGCACGAGGCCGCCACCAGGACACCGCCCCGGCGCAACCGGGGAATTCCCAAGGTCACCAGCCGGTGGTAGGCCAGCACCGCTCCCTCCCGCTCCGCCTCGCGCCTGGCCAGCGAAGGCGGGTCGAGGATGACAAGATCGAACTCCGCGTCCACCCGTCGGCCCAGCCAGTCAAACGTGTCCGCCTGCACGCATTCGTGCCGGCACGCCGAGATGCGCGGGTCTGCGTGGTTCAGCGCGAAATTCCGGCGCGCAGACTCCAGCGCATGCGGGCTGATGTCCAAATCCGTCGTGCTGCGCGCCCCGCCCCGCGCGGCGTAGAGCGAGAAGCCGCCGGAAAAGCTGAACGCGTTCAACACATCACACCCGGCCGCAAGCGTCTCCACCCGGCGGCGGTTCTCCCGTTGGTCGAGGAAGAAACCGGTCTTCTGTCCCCGCACGACTTCCGCCTCGAAGCGGATGCCCGTCTCCTGAAACACCACGGGTCCGCTGGGTGCGACCCCGACCAGCATCTGTCCCTCCCGCAATTTGAAATTTGCCTCTGCCTCCGTTTGAATGTTGCGGCTCAACCGCAGCACCAGTCGCTCGGGTTTCACCGCCTCGCTGATCCAGCGCACCACGTCGTTCAAGCGCGGCAACCAGACGGCGCTGTAGAGCTTGAGCACGTAAGTCGTGTCATACCGGTCGAGCACCAAGCCCGGCCAGCCATCGCTTTCGCCACTCAGGCAGCGGTAGCCATTTGTCGTCGCGTCGAACAAGCCCGCTCGCCGCTCCAGCGCGCCGGTCAGCCGCGCCCGCCACCAGGCGTCATCCGCCGTGGCCGGCTTGCCGTGGTGCAACACCCGCAGGCGGATGGGCGAGAGCGGGTCGTAAAGGCCGAGTGCCAGAAAGCGGTCCCGCCGGTCAAAGACCACCGCCAGCTCGCCCGCCGTCCCGGCCCGGTTCTGCTCGCGAATGCTGTTGTCATAAACCCACGGGTGCCCGCTGCGGATCGCAGATTCAGCCGCCGCCGTGACGCGCAGGCGCAGACGGGGCGGATGGGTGTTGGGTTCGGCCACGCGTGCAGGTTAGTGCGAGACGCCTCGCGAAGTCCACGCGCGCGATCGGTCGAGGCTTCCGGTGGAGTGCGGCCAGGGTGGGAATCGTCGGTGGGAAAAAGGAAGGGGGCCTCCAGGCCCCCTGTCCGGCCTCGCGGGAAACCGGCTGGCAAGCCAGCCGGCGGAAGCCATTAGAGGCCGCAGAGTCACGCCGCTTCACGGCAGTGTCAACCGCTACGTTTCACCGGGCGGAGCTTGGTGCTCCGGTTCATGGGTAGCCGCCACGGACCAAGGCCCGCGATTTGTGACCCAGAAGCCGTGCCGGCGACTTGCAGTCGCCGTGTTGCGGGTGGATTGCTTGAAGCGCCTTCGAACGGCGGTTGCCCACGGACGGCGGCTGGAAGCCGCCGGCACAGGTTCATGGGTAGCCACCACGGACCAAAGCCCGCGTATTGGGACCATGAACCAAAGGCTGAAGACCCAAAGATTAGGGGCGGACAAAGAGGGGCTTTGGAATCTATGTCCGCCCCAAATCTTTGGGTCCTTATCAGGCGGTTCATGGAGAGAACCAACGGCCCGCCAGTTGCCGCGATTTCGCCCCCTGAACCCGCTCCGGGGAACAGCGGCGCTGAAGCCGCCGCAGTCCAGACGCTTCGCGCCGCACGGGGATCTCGCTGGGTCGCGCCAGCGTCTGGACTGCGGTGGCTTCAGCACCGCTTTTGAGCCTGCCTAGGCCCCAAGCCCGCTCCGAGGTTCATGGGTAGCCGCCACGGACCAAAGCCCGCGCATTGGGACCATGAACCCGTGCCGGCGACTTCCAGTCGCCGCGTTGTGGGCGGATTGCTCGAAGCGCCCTCGAACTAGAGTTGCCCGCGGCCGGCGGCTGGAAGCCGCCGGCACAGGTTCATGGAGAGGGGAGCCTTGACCCTACAGCGGGAAGGCCCCTCCTCTCGCCGCCCGGCAGTTTGCCTTCGCTATGTTCATCGCGTCTCTGGGGTCCATCTCGATCTTCCCACTCAATCGTTTCGGTTTGGAGTTGCGGCACGGGCGGCTGCTTTCTTGCCGTTTCACGCGGTTTCGCTCACCCTCCCGGCATGGGCAACACCTTTGGCCACTTGTTCCGCGTCACCACCTGGGGTGAATCGCATGGCGGCGGCGTGGGCGTGGTCGTGGATGGCTGTCCGCCCCGGCTCGCACTGACCGAGGCGGACATCCAGCCGGAACTCGACCGCCGCCGGCCCGGACAGTCCAGCATCACCACCCCGCGCAAGGAGGCGGACGTGGTGCAAATTCTCTCCGGCACTTTTGAGGGCAAAACCCTGGGCACGCCTATTTCACTGATGGTGAAGAACGAGGATCAGCGCTCCGAGGCTTACACGGAGATGGCGACCAAGTTCCGCCCCTCGCACGCGGATTACACCTATCAGGCCAAGTATGGCATTCGTGCGTGGCCGGGAGGCGGGCGCACCAGCGCGCGGGAAACCATCGGCCGCGTCGCCGCCGGGGCCATCGCCAAGAAGCTGCTGCGGGAACGCTGGGGGGTGGAAATCCTTGCCTGCGTGGAGACCGTGCAAGGCCTCCACTGCCATGTGGATGTGGACAAGCTCACGCTGGCGCAAGTGGAGGCCAACATCATCCGCTGCCCGGACCCGGCCGTGGCGGAGGATATGATCGCGCTCATCGAGCAGGTGCGGGCGCAGGGTGACAGCGTGGGTGGCGTCATTGTCGGCATCGCGCGCGGCGTGCCCGTTGGCTGGGGTGAACCGGTCTTCGACCGGCTGGAGGCGGATCTCGGCAAGGCGATGCTGAGCCTGCCCGCGACGAAGGGTTTTGAAATCGGGTCGGGCTTTGGTGGCACGATGCTCACCGGCAAGCACCACAACGACGCCTTCCGCAACGTGGACGGCCAGGTCCGCACCACCACCAACCGCTCGGGCGGCGTGCAGGGCGGCATCTCCAATGGCGAGACCATCTACTTCCGCACCGCCTTCAAGCCCACGGCCACCGTCTTCCACGAGCAGGAGACCGTGGATGCGAACCTGCAAAACACCACGCTCAAGCCCCGCGGCCGTCACGATCCCTGCGTGCTCCCCCGCGCCGTGCCGATGGTCGAGGCGATGACCGCGCTGGTGCTGGTGGACCACGCCCTGCGGCATCACGCGCAGTGTGCGTGAAGGGCCAAAACCATCATTGACCCCTCCCAGGGTGCTTGTTACGTTTCGCCCCCTTTGGCGGCTGTTCACGGCCGCCGGTTTGTATGCGTCACACGATTTCAGTGCTGGTGGAAAACAAGTTCGGCGTGCTCACGCGCGTGGCCGGCCTCTTCTCGGGGCGCGGCTACAACATTGACACGCTCAACGTCGCCCCAACCCAGGACCCCAGCGTCTCCCGCATGACGGTCGTCACCCGGGGCGATGACGCGACGCTGGAGCAGATCGTCAAGCAGCTCAACAAACTGGTGGACGTGCTCAAGGTGATTGATTTCCGCGACGGCGAATACATCGACCGCGAGCTGGTGCTGGTGAAAGTGACCGTGGACTCCAAGTCCCGCGCCGAGGTGATGCAGATCGCCGACATCTTCCGCGCCAAGATCGTGGACGTGCAGCCCAAGAGCCTCACCATCGAGATCACGGGCAATGAGTCCAAGATCGAGAAATTCCTGACCCTCATGCAGACCTTCGGCGTGCTCGACCTCACGCGCACCGGCAAGGTCGCATTGCCCCGGAAATAGTCAGAAGCCAGATTCAGTAGTCAGTTCAAGTCCCGCAACCCGAAACTCCGTAAATCGCCCATGCCCGCTAAAGTTTACACCGACAAAGACGCCGACCTCGGCGTGCTCAAGAACAAGACCCTCGCCGTCCTCGGCTTCGGCTCCCAAGGCCATGCCCACGCGCTGAATCTCAAGGACAGCGGCCTCAACGTCATCATCGGCCTCTACGAGGGCTCCAAGTCCATCGCGGTTGCGCGCGAAAAAGGCTTCGAGGTCGTCTCGACCGCCGAGGCCGTGAAGCGCGCCGACGTCATCATGGTCGCGCTGCCCGACACCAAGCAGGCCGCCGCCTACGAGAAGGACATCGCGCCCAACCTCACCAAGGGCAAGACCCTGCTCTTCAGCCACGGCTTCGCGATCCACTTCAAGACGGTGGTCCCGCCGAAGGACGTGAACGTCATCATGGTTGCGCCCAAGGGCCCCGGCCACATCGTTCGCCGCCAATACACCGAGGGCAAAGGCGTCCCCAGCTTGATCGCCGTCTATCAAAACCCCGGCAAGGACGCCAAGAAGATCGCGCTGGCCTGGGCCAAGGGCATCGGCGGCACCCGCGCGGGCGTCATCGAGACGAACTTCAAGGAGGAGACCGAGACCGATTTGTTTGGCGAGCAGACCGTCCTCTGCGGCGGTTGCACCGCGCTGGTGAAGGCCGGTTACGAAGTGCTGGTCGAGGCGGGTTACTCGCCCGAAATGGCCTACTTCGAGTGCCTGCATGAGCTCAAGCTCATCGTGGACTTGATGAATGAAAAAGGCATCGCCGGCATGCGCTTTTCCATCAGCGAGACCGCCAAGTGGGGCGATGTCACCGTCGGCCCGAAGATTATTGATGCCTCCGTCAAGAAGCGGATGCAGAAGGCCCTCAAGGACATCCAGACTGGCAAGTTCGCGAAGGACTGGGTGGCCGAATACAAGGGCGGCTACAAGAAATACAACGCGCTGCTCAAGGCCGATGAGAACCACGGCATTGAGAAGACCGGTGAACGTCTCCGTGGCCTGATGCCCTGGATGCCCAAGCGCAACGTCAAGGGCGTGCAGGCCGCCTACTAAACGCGGAACGAGGAAGCTCGAAGCGCCATCACTTCAAACCGCCGGCAGCGCAAGCAGCCGGCGGTTTTTGTTTTGGGCCGCACCTCCCGACTGCACCGGCGACCCCATGGGGTTTGAAGAACGAAAAATCCCCCGGCACATGGTGCCAGGGGATGTTCGTGATGGTTGATGGCCGCGGCTGTCAGACGCCGGCCGGGAAGCGGAGCCCGGCTTGCCTTACTTGGTTGCGATAGGCTTGGGCTGGGCCTTCTCCCACTCGGCCTGCGACGCCTTTTTTGCAGAATGGAGGTGGACGAACGTGCCTTTCTTGTTGCCCACGACGATGTCCGGAAGCTTGTCTCCGTTGATGTCTATGACCAGCAACTGCGTGCCGACTCCGGAGTTGTCATCAATCAGGTGCGGCACCCAGTCCACGGACTTGTCGGCGTGGCGCACGAGCTTGAACCAGTAGAGGACAGCCGCCGCGTTCGGCTCGGGATCGCCCTTGGGGCCGTGGGCCCAGAAGCGCTTGCCGGTGACCAGATCCTTGAGGCCGTCGCCGTCCATGTCCACCAGGTCCATCGCGTGGGGCTGGGAGAACTTCACGCCGTAGCGGTTTTCCTGTGGCTCCTTGTTCATGAAGGTGTGGTTTTTGAACTTCGGGCTGCCGCGCTCATCCTTTTCGGCGAGTTGCTCGAACCACGCGAGGCCGTAGCCATGGGCGGCGAGGCCGGTGACCACGTCGTTGCGGCCGTCGCCGTTCACATCATAAACGTGCATTTGCGCGCCGCCGGTGCCGAAGGAGAACTTGTGCTGCTTCCACTCGGGATCGCCGGCGAGCGAGGCGGGTTGCTCCCACCAGCCGTCCTTTTCCAGCAAGTCCAGCCGGCCGTCGCCGTTCACGTCGCCGAGGCCCAGCCCGTGGGTGAACTTCTGCCATGGCCCTTTCGGAGAAATCTTGTGGAAGGTCCATTTGTTCGTGGGGTTCTTCGTGTCGGGCGTCGCATAACCGAGGAAGCCGCCGCTGCTGAAGATCAGCTCGGGTTTCCCGTCGCCGGTGAGGTCCGCAAAGGTCGGCGATTCGTTGTCCGTCACGTCCACCGCCACATGGCGCTGCCAGTGGCCGGGCTTGCCCTGCGGGTTTTCATACCACCACGAATGCAGGCCGGGGAAACCCAGCACGATGATGTCGGCCCAGCCGTCGCCATTGATGTCGCCGGTGAAGGTGAAGAAGTTGTCCGAGTAGGCGTTGTTGACGCCGAGTCCGCCCTCGAAGCCGGGCACCTGCTCGTCCTTGCTGTCGGCGGTCTTGCGGGTGAACGGCGCCTTGCCCGCCGGGAGCTGCGCGTGGTGGGCGCGTATTCGTGGCGGGTCTTGAAGTCCGGTCCCGCATACCAGTAAGGGCCGGAAGCCACGTCCAGCTTGCCATCGTGGTTGAAGTCGGCGGCATGCGCGCCTTCGCCCCAGAATTCCGGCGTCAGGTGGAGTTTTTTCCACGTATGCACGGTGAGATCGGCGGCGGTGGCGGCGGTGGCCAGGGCCAGACTGGCGGCGAGAGGCAGGAAGCGTGGTTGCATGGGCGCATGATTCGGCTTCGGCCGGGCACGGTCAAGCGCGGCCGATTTTCTAGTGGAGCCGGAGGCGGCCTTTGCGCCAAGCTGCCGGCGTGGAAGTCATCATCCAATCCACTCCGGAAGCCGCCGCCGAACTCCTGGCCCGGCTCGTCGCCCACGATTTGCGCGCACAGCCGCACCTGGTCCTCGGCCTGGCCACCGGCCGCACGATGGAGAGCGTTTACGACCGGCTCGGGCGGATGCACCGCGACGAGCGGCTGGACTTCTCCCTCGCCCGCACTTTCAACCTCGACGAATACGTCGGGCTGCCGGCGAGCGATCCGCACTCGTATCGCCACTACATGAACGAGCACCTGTTCAATCGGGTGAACGTGGACTTGCGGAACACCCATCTGCCCGATGGCATGGCCGCCGATCTGGACGCAGAGTGCCGGGCCTACGAGGCGCTCATGGTCAAGTGCGGCGGCATCGACCTGCAACTGCTCGGCATCGGGCAGACTGGCCACATCGGCTTCAACGAGCCGCTGTCCGCGCTTCGCTCGCGCACCCGGGTCAAGGCGCTTTCCCCGGTCACCATCGCGCAGAACGCGCCGCTCTTCACTCCGCCAACGCAGATGCCGCGCCGGGCGATCACCATGGGCGTGGGCACCATTCTCGAAGCGCGCCGCGTAATCCTGCTGGCCACGGGGGCGAGCAAGGCGGACATCATCGCCAAGGCGGTGGAAGGCCCCATCACCTCGATGATTTCCGCCACCGCCCTGCAAATGCACCCGCGCTGCACGGTGATCGTGGACGAGGCGGCGGCGGCCAAACTGCAAGGCGTGGATTACTACCGCTGGATCTTCGCCAACGAGCCGGAGTGGGAAATTTACCGCGACCTGCGGTCGGCTTGAGCCGGTCGCGTCAGGGCTTCAACAACCGTTGTCTGATCTCCTCCGGCAGCGGAGCCTTGGCCAGCCACGCGCGGGCGGCGGCCGCATCCGTCTCCCGCCACACTTCCAAGATGTGCTGGGCCACCTGTTCGCGTGAATTCGCAGGCAGCTTTTCCAGCAATGCCGCCGCCGCTGCGGGAGAGTTGTTGGCGAGTTGGGGGACGAGGCCTTCGTAAGCGGCGGGTTGGGCTGCGGCCGGGAGCTGCTGCGTCCAGCGCAGGGCAGCGTCAGGATCGTCATCGGCCCAGCGGGCGGCGAAGTTTTGCAGCAAGGCCTGTTTGGTGTTGCTGGCCGGGAGGTTGGCCACGACGACGGCGGCTTCCTCCGGGGCGGTGCCAGCCCAGACGGTGAGGGCGGTCTCCATGGCTTGCAGGCGGGCCGCATCGCCGGGGAGCGCCTGTGCCCACTTCAACGCCGATGCTGGATCGCTCGTGGCCCACTGGTTGGCGACCGCAGTGTAAAGCGCGTCCTGCGTGGGACCACCGGGCAGGGCGGCGGCGAATTCAGCGACGGCGCGCGGGTTGGCCTCCGCCCATTCGTGGCTGAGGTTGAGCAGGGCATTGTCGCGGGCTTGTCCGGCCGGAAGTTGTTTCACCCAGTCCAAGGCGGCGTCGAGATCCACGCTGCCCCAGCGCGAGGCGATTTGGGCCAGCGCCTGTTGCCGGTGGCCGCCTTCGGGCAGGGTCAGGGCCAGCTCAACCGCCGCCTTGGGATCCGTGGCGGCGAGGGTGTCGGAGAGGTTTTGGATCAACTCGCGTTTGCCTTTGCCATCGGGCTGCTGTCGCACCCAGTCGGCGGCGGCGACGGGATCGCTGGCCGCCCAGGTGGCGGTGATGAGTTGCAGGACGCTGTCGCGCTGCCGGCCCGGGGGCAGCTCGGTCAGGGCTCTGGCGGCGGCGGTGGTGGGATCGGTGCCCGCCCAATGTTGAAAGATGGCTTCGTGCAGGCCGCTCGTCAGGCTGGTGAGGCCGGCTTTCTTGAGTTCAGCCAGCGCCGCGCCGGGGTCTTTCTCGGCGAGCTGGCCGAGGACGGCTTGGAAGGCCTGGTTGCGCTGATTGCCGGGCGGCTGGGTCTGCGCCCAGGCAAGGGCGGCGGAGTTGTCCACGGAGGCCCAAACCCCGAGCGCAGTGACGGTCGCGGAAAGGCGCTCCGGTCCACGGGTGAGTTGTTGGGCATAAGTCAGGGCGGCGGCGGGATCCGCGCCGGCCCACTTGCCAATCAACACGCCCAGCAACGCGGTGCGATGGTCACGGCGGGTGACTTGATCCAGGAATGGCATGACCCGGGACGCCTCGGCCGGGAGGACTCGCTCGGCCAGTTCGATGAGCTGGGTGAGGCGGTTGTCCGGGTTGCGCTCACTCATGGCCGCGTTGAACGCGAAGGCAAACTCGCTCGCGCTGAGCGGCGGGCCGGCGGGCTCCGATTGCACGGGGAACGTGCTGGAGTCTGGCCGGCTGGCCGGTGGCCGGGCGAGGGCAGGGAGCTTGCCGGGCTTGCTCGACGGTGCCACCGGGCTGGTTCGGCTGGCGGGTTGGGGCAGCCACGCACGGTCCAGCCAGATGCCCAACGCCACGCCCAGCAGCAGCAGCAGGCTGGCTGAGGCGAGGTCTTTGGGCTTCATGGCGGCGAAGTGTTGGGCGAACTTTCCGCTCCGGGTGGGTCCGGCGCAAACAGAATCCGGCGACGGGTCAAAAGGTTCCCGCTTTCGGGGAGGCTCCATCCACGACCGCAAATTCCGCTTCCCTGCCGGGAGTGGTCAGGCGAAGGTCCGGGCCTTGCCATGAAAAACATTGCTCTCTGCCTGACGGCTGCGTGTGCCTTCCTCGCCTGGTTCAATCCCGCCGCCGCGGCTGCGGATGCCCCCCGATGGTGGCGCGGCAACCTCCACACCCACTCGCTGTGGAGCGATGGTGATGATTTTCCGGAGATGATCTCCGAGCTCTACAAGACCAACGGCTATCATTTCCTCGCCTACACGGACCACAACACGCTGCACCTCAGCAACAAGTGGGTGAACGTGGACACGCACAAGGGCGCGAAGGAGGCCTTCCCCAAATATGCCGCCCGCTGGCCCAAGGAATGGCTGGAAACCCGCCACAACCCGAGCGGCCAGACCGAGGTGCGGCTGAAGTTCTTCCCCGAGCACCGCGCCAAGTTCGAGGAGCCCGGCCGGTTCCTGCTCCTGCAAAGCGAGGAGATCACCGATCGCTGGAAGACCGCGCCGCTGCACATGAACGCCCACAACCTGCGCGAACCCATCAAGCCCGGCGGCGGCAGCAACGTGGTGGAGGTGCTCCAGAACAATGTCAACGCCGTGCTCGAACAGCGCCGCCGGACCGGCCAGCCGATGTTTCCGCACATCAACCATCCCAACTTTGGTTTCGCCATCACTCCGGAGGAGTTGATGCAGGTGCAGGGCATCAAGTTCTTCGAGGTTTACAACGGGCATCCGACCGTTTGGAACCACGGCACCAACCGCACTCCCAGCTTGGAACGGCTGTGGGACATCGTGCTGACCCGCCGGCTGGCCGAGCTCAAGCTCGGGGTGGTTTATGGCCTGGCCACGGACGATGGCCATCACTACCACACCAACCGCATCGGCCGGAGCAATGCCTTGCGCGGCTGGGCTTGGGTGCGGTCGGCGCAGCTCACCCCCGAGAGCCTCATCAGCGCGCTGGAGGCCGGGGATTTTTATTCCTCCACCGGTGTGACGCTGCGCGAGCTGCGCCAGTCGCAGACTGGGATCAGCCTGGAAGTCGAACCCCAGGCCGGCGTCACCTACACGATCCAGTTCATTGGCACCCGCCGGGGCTACGACCCGCGCAACGAGCCGCAGCGCAACCCTGCCGGGGAAGCCCTGCGTGTGGCACACACCTACAGCAAAGACATCGGTGCCGTCCTCGCCGAGGTGAAGGGACCGCGCGCCACCTATCAGCTCAAGGGTGACGAGATCTATGTCCGCGCCAAGGTCATCTCCTCCAAGGTGCAAGTGAACCCCTCGCAGGTAGGTGATTTGGAAACCGCCTGGACGCAGCCGGTCGGCCCGGGCCTTGGCAGCCGCTGAACGGGGCTTGACTCCCCGCGGTTGCGGCCTGCTCATACGCGCATGATTCACGTCCTTGCGACCATTGAACTGCAACCCGGCCAGCGCGAGGCCTTCCTCCGCGAGTTCCACGCGCTGGTGCCGCTCGTGCTGGCGGAGCAGGGGTGCCTCGAATATGGCCCGGCGGTGAACTGCCCCACCAGCATCCCCGTGCAGGCCGCGTTGGGTGACGATGCCGTGATGGTCATCGAGAAGTGGAGCACCGTGGCCGCGCTGGAAGCGCATCTGAAAGCGCCGCACATGGCGGACTACCGGGTGAAGGTGAAACCCTTCGTCAAAGGCGTGACCCTCCGTGTGTTGCAGCCTGCCTGAGCGGCTGGTCCGCCAGCGCGCTCATTCATACTCTTTCAGCCAGCGCCGGGAAAAACTGCTTGTCGGCCCGGAAGCGGAGGGGTAGCCATTCGCCATGTCCAAAACTTACTTCCTGCCGCGTTCGTCCTCTGTCGTCCTCACCCGCCGTGATTTCGTCAACCGTTCGTTGCTGGCCTCGGCGCTCGCCGCCGCCAGCGCGCCGGCGTTGCTGCGCGGCCAAAACCTGAACAGCCGCGTGGCCATCGCCGGCATTGGCGTGGGCGGCAAGGGCGCTAGCGACATCAGCGGCATTGCCGCCGCCGGCGCGGACATTGTGGCGTTGTGCGACGTGGACGAGGGCACGCTCAAGAAGTCCAGCGCGCTGTATCCCAAGGCGCAGTTGCACCGCGACTACCGGAAGATGTTCGAGCAGCAGAAGGACTTCGACGGTGTGTCCGTGAGCACGCCGGACCACCATCACGCGCTCGCCGCCGCCCTTGCCATGAAGCTGGGCAAGGGCGCGTATGTGCAGAAGCCGCTCACCCACTCGGTCTGGGAGGCGCGCCGCCTCGCGGAGATTGCGAAGGAGAAGAAGGTCGCCACGCTCATGGGCAACCAGGGCCACTCTGGCAACGACGTGCGCAACTTCTGCGAACTCATCTGGGCCGGGGCCATCGGCAAGGTGCGCGAGGCGCACATCTGGACCAACCGCCCCATCTGGCCGCAGGGCCGCAACCGTCCTGCCGGCGAAGATCCCGTGCCTGCCACGCTGAACTGGGATGTCTTCCTCGGACCTGCACCGATGCGTCCTTTCAAATCCACCTGGCCCGACGAGGACGGCAAGGACGGCAAGAAGCGCCGCGGCGGCACTGTGTATCACCCCTTCGCTTGGCGCGGTTGGTGGGACTTCGGCACCGGCGCGCTGGGCGACATGGCGTGTCATTTGATGGACCCCGCCTTCTGGGCGCTGCACCTCGGCCATGCCGACAGCGTCGAGGCGGTTTCCGAAGGTGCCACGTCGGAAATGGCTCCCAAGTCCTGCGTCATCACCTACCAGTTCCCCGCGCGCAAGACCGACCACGGCGATCTGCCTCCGGTGAAAATCGTCTGGTATGACGGCGGCAAGAAGCCCACGAACGAACTGCTCGGCCTTGCTCCCGAAGCCAAGTCGCCGGACAACGGTTCCCTCTTCATTGGCGAGACCGGAAAGATGACCTGCGAAACCTACGGTGGCGCGCCTAAGTTCACGCCCGACTCCAAGACGAAGGAATTCGCCAAGCCCGACCAGACCCTCGCGCGCTCGCCCGGTCATCACAAAGAGTTTGTCGAGGCCATCCAAGGCAAAGTGCTCAAGGGCATGGCCAGCCTCGACTACGCGGGCCCGTTCACCGAGATGGTCCTCATGGGCAATCTCGCCGTCCGCACCGGCAAGAAGGTCGAGTGGGATGGCCCCGGCATGAAGGCGAAGAACATGGATGTTTCCAAGCTCGTGAAGCGTGATTATCGCGCTGGCTGGGATTTTTGATCCCGGCTTCAGCCGGCTCGTGGCGGCGTGGCCTTGCCCTTGGGTTGCAAGGGGCGCTGCGCTGTCGGAAAACAAATCCATGCGTCGTTTGACACACCTTGCCGCCGCCCCTACGTTCGCTCCGTCATTCAGATGAGCACCGCCACCACCGCCGAACCCGTCATCAGTCTCACGCCCAGCGCCGCCGAGCAGGTGAAGTCCATGCTCGCGAACGAGCAGGACAGCGCCGGCAAGTCCCTCCGTGTGTATGTCGAGAAGGGCGGCTGCTCCGGCATGCAATACGGCATGGTCTTCGACGAGAAACGCGACGGCGACACGGCGGATGAGTTCTGCGGTGTGAGGGTTCTGACCGACGCCATCAGCGCCGACCTGCTGCGCGGCTGCGTCATTGACTTCAAGGACGAGCTCACCGGTGGCGGGTTTAAGATTTCCAATCCCAACGCCAAACAAAGCTGCGGCTGCGGGAAGTCCTTTGAGGCCTAGGCCGATTTGATCACCCGGCGCAAGGCCGAAGTCAGCCCTTCCGTGCGATGCGGAAGGGCTCTTCGTTTGCAGGGAGGCGCATCGCCGCGAAAGGGCGCAGAGGTCGCAAAGGATTTACATTCCCGCTTCGCTTTGTGCTCTTTGCGCCGTCTTGTGGCCAAACTCCTTGCTTCTCTTTGTCCGTCCCAAATCTTTGGTGCAGCCCTGCTTTGAACCTTGAACTTTGCACCCCAAACTTTGAACGTCGCGCCATGAGCCAGCCCTTTCGCGTCGCGTTCATCGGCGTTGACCACCCGCACGGTGCGGCGTGGCGTGAATCGCTGCTCCACCTTGCTGGCGAGGTCACCATCACCGCGCTCGTGCCAGAGTTTCCCGGCACGCTCGCGAGTCTGGAGGAACAACTTGCCGCCGTGCCACGTTTCAACAGCATCGCGGAACTCCTGGCTCGCGGTGCCAGCCTCTTCGACGGCGCGGTGGTCTGCCTGCCCAACGCTCGCACTCCCGCCGCGCTGGAGCAGTTGGCTGCCGCCGGCAAGCACATCCTCGCCGAGAAACCTTGCGGCCGGAACGCCGCCGCCGCGCGCCCGGCCTTGGAGAAGGTCCGCCAGTCCGGCGTGGCGTTCCAGACCGGCTACGTCTGGCGTTATGACGAGGGCTCGCAACGGCTGAAAGCCATGATCGCCGAAGGCCGCTTCGGCAAGCTCATCAGCGTGGAGATGACCTGCGTGACCAGCGACGCGAACCGGCGTGGCCCGTCACACTTCCTCTTCGACCCGCAGATGAGCGGCGGCGGTTTCTTCAACTGGCTTGGCTGTCATTACCTCGATCTGCTGGGCTACGTGACCGGCCAGTCCGTGGCCGGTGTGACCGCGCGCACCGGCGTCTTTGGTGAGACGCCGCTGGGCGTCGAGGACGGCGGCTCGGCCATCTTTGATCTGTCCGGCGGCGGGCTGGCGACCTTTGTCGGTGGCTACTGGCTCCCGCGCTGGGCGGGTGAATGGCGCTGGGCCCTGCGCGGCAGCCAGCGCTGGGTGCATTGGGATCCGAATCGCTCGGGCACCAGCGGCGTGCTGGAGATTCACGGGCCGCAGCCGCAGTTCCATGCGATGGAGGAAGTGTTTTCCATTCCGCCGGACAAGACGCCTGGCTACTGCGGCTATCGCAGTCGGGACTTGATCCGTGACTGGATCGCCGTCGCCCGCAGGGAGCGCCCCGAATGCCAGAACACAACCGCCTCCGCCCTCGCCACGCTGGAGTTGATGGACGCCATGTATCGCTCCAGCGCGGAGGCAAGGCTGGTCAAACTGGGCTGAAGGCCCGCTTGACCGCGCCAGCGTCCGGCGTAACCTGCCCACCGAATCGGGGAGCCGACCGGCCGCAGGTGCGGCAAAGGCTGAGAGGGCGACGCGGGAGCGACGCCGACCCATAGAACCTGCTCCGGGTAATGCCGGCGAAGGGATGCGCCTCCGGCCCCTTCTCCCATTTTCCCCAGTCAGGCGGTAACGACATGCGGTCACATTGAAACAATTTGCCTGAAACCCTGAACCATCAGCAGCCATGATTGCCAACCCCAAGACCTCCTTCGAACCGCACAGCAGCGAACAACTGCCCGCCAGCAAGAAAATCTACGTCCAAGGCACGCTGCACTCGGACGTCCGTGTGCCCATGCGCGAGATCGAGGTCACGCCGACGAAGTCTTACACCGGCGCGGTCACGCCGAACGATCCCGTGCGCGTCTATGATTGCTCCGGGCCGTGGGGCGATCCGGCGTTCACCGGCACGTCCGAGCAAGGATTGCCCGCGTTGCGTGCCAAGTGGATTCGCGAGCGCGGCGACGTCGAGGAAATCGATGGTCGTGAAGTGAAGCCGCAGGACAACGGCTATCTTTCCGGCAAACACGCCGAATACGCCAGCAAGGCGGAGAAGAATCGGCTCGTGGAATTTCCCGGACTTACCTCGCAGCGCCGCCGTCCGCTTCGCGCCAAGGCAGGCAAGGTCGTTACCCAACTCGCCTATGCCCGCGCCGGCATCATCACGCCGGAGATGGAATTCATCGCCATCCGTGAGAACATGGGGCGCGCGAAGATTGCCGAGATGTCGAAGGACATCGTTCGCAACGACCTCAATAAACAACACGCCGGTTCATCGCAACTCGGCCAGAGCCCTTACACGCCGAGCATTTTCAGTCGTTTCCCCCAGCGCATTCCCGCGCAGATCACGCCCGAGTTCGTCCGCGATGAAGTCGCCGCTGGCCGCGCCATCATTCCGAACAACATCAATCACCCCGAGTCCGAGCCGATGATCATCGGCCGCAACTTCCTCGTGAAGATCAACGCCAACATCGGCAACAGCGCCGTCGCGTCGAGCATCGAGGAAGAAGTCGAAAAAATGCGCTGGGCCACCAAGTGGGGCGCGGACACCGTCATGGACCTTTCCACGGGCAAGAACATCCACGCCACGCGCGAATGGATTCTGCGCAACTCGCCCGTGCCCATCGGCACCGTCCCGATCTATCAGGCGCTCGAGAAGGTCGGTGGCAAGGCCGAGGATCTCACCTGGGAACTTTTCCGCGACACCCTCATCGAACAGGCCGAGCAGGGCGTGGACTACTTCACCATCCACGCCGGCGTGCTGCTGCGCTTCGTGCCGCTCACGGCGAACCGCATGACCGGCATCGTCTCGCGCGGCGGCAGCATCATGGCCAAATGGTGTCTCGCGCATCACAAAGAGAATTTCCTCTACACCCACTGGGACGACATCTGCGACATCATGGCCGCCTACGACGTCGCATTCAGCATCGGCGACGGCCTGCGTCCCGGTTCGATTGCCGACGCCAACGACCAGGCGCAATTCGGCGAACTTCAGGTGCAGGGCGAACTCACCCGGCGCGCGTGGGCCAAAGGCGTGCAAGTGATGAACGAAGGCCCGGGCCACGTGCCCATGCACATGATCGAGGAAAACATGGCCAAGCAACTCGAGTGGTGCGGCGAAGCGCCGTTCTACACGCTCGGGCCGCTCACCACCGACATCGCGCCCGGCTACGACCACATCACCAGCGGCATCGGCGCGGCGATGATCGGCTGGTATGGCTGCGCGATGCTCTGCTACGTCACGCCCAAGGAACACCTCGGTCTGCCAAACAAGAAAGACGTGAAAGACGGCGTCATCGCCTACAAGATCGCCGCGCACGCTGCCGACCTCGCCAAGGGCCATCCCGGCGCGCAATACCGCGACAACGCGTTGAGCAAGGCGCGCTTTGAATTCCGCTGGGAAGATCAATTCAACCTCAGCCTCGACCCCGTCACCGCGCGCGAATTCCACGACGAAACCCTCCCGCAGGAAGGCGCGAAGACCGCGCACTTCTGCTCCATGTGCGGCCCGCACTTCTGCTCGATGAAGATCACCGAAGACGTCCGAAAATACGCCGCCGAACAAGGCATCGCCGCGGAAGAGGCGCTGAAGAAAGGGATGGAAGAGAAGTCCCGCGAGTTTACGGAAAAGGGTGCGGAGCTCTACGCGAAAGCCTAATCTTCTCAGCAATGGAAAACGGTGACAAACATCGCGCGCCAAGAAATCGAACTCTAACGCTAGCACCGTTGGAACAACAGCAACTTGCCAGCGCATTGCTTCGTCCGCCGCTAACCGGCGAACTAGCGTCACTCGTTGACCGCATTGTTTGCGCCGATTCGCTTTCGCTGTTTTCCACCTTCCCGCGACAGTTTGTTGATCTGCTTATTCTTGACCCGCCTTACAACCTCAACAAGCGCTTCGGCGCGGAGGCATTTCGCGAGATGTCGCTTGCCGAGTATGAAGAATGGTTCGAGGGCTGGTTCGTCAGATTGCTGCCGTTGCTCAAGCCGACAGCGAGTCTCTACGTTTGTGGTGATTGGAAATCGTCCGCCGCCATCCAACGCGTGCTTGACCGGCATGTCGTCTTGCGCAACCGCATTACATGGGAACGCGAGAAGGGACGCGGGGCGAAAACTAATTGGAAGAACGCCAGTGAGGACATTTGGTTTGCGACTGTGTCCAACGATTATGTTTTCAACGTCGAAGCAGTGAAGTTAAAGCGCAAAGTCATCGCGCCGTATCGTGTGGACGGCCAACCGAAGGATTGGGAAGACTCGCCCGACGGCCAGTTCCGTCTGACGCACCCCTCGAATCTCTGGACCGATTTGACGATTCCGTTTTGGTCCATGCCGGAGAACACCGACCATCCCACGCAGAAGCCGGAGAAGCTGATCGCAAAACTGCTGCTGGCGAGCAGCCGTGAAGGTGATTTTGTTTTCGACCCGTTTCTCGGTTCTGGCACGACGGCAGCAGTAGCGCGGAAGTTGAACCGCCGCTTCTTGGGTATTGAAGTTGACGAGAGCTACGCTTGCCTTGCAGCCAAGCGAGTCGAACTCGCGAAGTATGACTCGTCCGTCCAAGGCTATTCGGGCGGAGTTTTCTGGGAGCGCAACAGCCTCAACTTTCAGGGCAAGGAAGCCAAAGCACCGCTCAATCTTCAACCCGCGCTCTTGGAGGACAGCCCGACGTATCGCTGCAACGAGGGAACAAGTTCACGGCGGAAGGTAAAGGCGCGAGTTTAGGCTGCCAGCAGCTTCTTCAGGAATTCGGTCGCTTTCGCCACGTCAACCTTGCGCTGAAACGACGGCGAAAAGAACGATTTTGCTGAACCAGTCATCTGTGTGACGCCGCGCGAATTCCGCCCTGCCCAATGATACCATTTCCCATTAGGTTCCGGTAGAATTAGTCAAGCAGTAGCGTTTGCTTGATCGTGGAGCCAGTGGTGCACGAGCGACAAGGCCCGCGCCGGGGTTTCCCAGAAGGGCCGCAAGGCCTCCG
>Ga0255188_1000117_pt1 | contig 31766 bp, 21 predicted proteins | sample Miss_Cont_RepB_8_FD_188427 | JGI IMG/M metagenome (GOLD analysis project Ga0255188, IMG submission 188427) | Freshwater microbial communities from Mississippi River, Louisiana, United States - Miss_Cont_RepB_8h | ecosystem: Environmental > Aquatic > Freshwater > River | place: USA: Louisiana... | reverse complement strand
TCCGCCGCCCGAGGCTTCCGCAACTTTCAGAACTATCGGACGCGCATCCTGTTCTTCTGCGGAAAGCTCGATCTTTACCCACTATGATCCCCGAAGGAGCGATTCCGCGACGCCGATGCGGCCGCCACGCAAATGAAAATCGCCCGACACTTCCCATCTCGCGCCGCTGGCCGTGCTGCACCCCGCCGATCCATCGGCGCTCCGGGTTCATCGCGCCAGGCTGCCAAAAGTCGCCGCTCGGCCGGGAGTCGAAGGGGCCGAGTTTCGCCTCATCAAGCCCTGCGAGTTGGCAAGAGATGGTTACCGGTTCGCCACGCCAACATGCTGCACCAGCTCGGCATCGCTCCTCTCAAACTCACCCACCGCCACCTCGGTCGTGACTTCCACCTTGCGGATGTGTATGGCGTAGTGGTGCGCGAGCTCCTGACCTGATTCATACTGACAACTACGATGTGCCATCGCCGATATTTTTCCCGTTACTGCCTGTTCCTCACTGCCTGCCTTGGCTTGGCGGGTGCCACCCGTGGGGCGGAGCCGTTTGAAGCCTTCCTGACCAGGCATTGCGTCAGTTGCCACGGGCCTGACAAGTCGAAGGGTGACTTGCGCATCGACAAGCTTTCGCGCGATTTCAAGCTGGGCGGGGACACGCATCACTGGGCGGAAGTGATGGAGCAGGTGAATTCTGGTGAGATGCCGCCGAAGAAGGAAAAACGGCCGACGCAGGCGGAGATCGCCGCGTTTGTGACGAGCCTTGATGCGCACATCAAGGCGGGCAAGGCGGCGCGGATGGCGGCCCGGCCGCCGGTGGCGCATTACCGCCTGAGCCGGAAGGAGTATCAAAACACGGTCTATGACCTGCTCGGGGTGCGCTACGATCCCGCGAAGCCGGGCGAGTTGAACGAGGACACGCTCTGGCATGGCTTTGAACGCATCGGGTCGGAGCTTTCGCTGTCGCCCTCGCACGTGGACCGCTACTACCGCGCGGCGGAGCTGGTGCTGGATCGGGCGTTTCCAGCCGCCACAAGTGAAGCGCGCAAGGTGCGCAAGACGGCGGCGGAGCTGCGCTACGGTGGCGGCAAGGATCAGCAGGCGACGCTGGACCGTTTCGGCATCAAGCGGCCGCTGCGTTATCTGCTCTACCCCGGCAGCACCCAGCAGGCGGTCACGCCGAATTGGTTCGGCAAGACGGGGCCAGAGCACAGCGGGCTCTACAAACTGCGCATCCAGGCCAGCGGCATCCGCCCGCCCGGCGGCCAGACAGCACACCTGAGCATCGGCAAGCGCACGGGCGAGGAAACGGTGGATGGGCTGGTCGAGTTCGACATCACGGCGCCGGAGGACAAGCCGCAGGTGTATGAGTTCGAGGTGTTCCTCGAAATGCCCACGTCATTGGATTTCTGCGTGGTGGCCACGGATGTGATCGACCGGCGACAAGGCGCGGCTTTCCGCGGTGCGCTCGGGAGCCGGGGTTACATCTTCACGCACAGCAGCGAGAATTATCTGCTGAATCCGAACGCGCCACAGATGTTCGATGGCAAAGGGAACGGTCTCTTCTCCACGGTGATTCTTGATTGGGTCGAGTGGGAAGGGCCGCTGGTGTCCGAGGCGGAACAATCGCGGCGCAAGGATGTGGTGCCGCCGAACGACGCGACGCCCGAGGTGGTCGCGGCGCATTTGCAGCGCTTTGCCGAGCGCGCCTGGCGTCGTCCCGTGAAGCCGGAGGAGCTGGAGCAGTATTTGAAATCGTATCGCGAGGAGCGCGCGGCGGGCGAGAAGCTGGCGGATGCCTATCGCGTGGCGTTGCAGGGCGTGCTGACCTCCCGCCATTTCATCTACCTCGTCGAGGGCGATTTGGTGGCCCGCGAGCGCCTCACCGATTCGGAACTCGCCGCGCGGCTCACGTATTTCCTTTGGAGTTCGATGCCGGATGACGCGCTTTTCACCGCAGCCAAACGCGGCGCGCTCAATGGCGAAAGTTTGAGGCAGCAGGTGGATCGCATGCTCGCGGACGGCAAAGCCAGCCGCTTCCTCGAAGACTTTGCGCGACAGTGGCTGCAACTGCACCGCGTGGGCATGTTCCCGCCGGACAAGAAACTTTACCCCACCTACGACGCGTGGCTGGAGGACAGCATGCGCGCCGAGCCGGTGGAGTTTTTTCGCGAGATGTTCGCCAAGAACCTGCCCATCGACGGCTTCATCCATTCCGACTGGACCGTGGCCAACGCGCGGCTCAGCGAGTTCTACGGATTGCCGGAGTCAAAATCGGGCGGCTTCCAGCGCGTGTCGCTCAAGCCCGAGGACCGGCGCGGCGGACTGCTCACGATGGGCGCGGTGCTCGGCCTGACCTCCGACGGCACGCGGCATCGCCCGGTGCATCGCGGCGTGTGGCTCAGCGAAGTGATCTTCGGCAAAACGCCCCCGCCGCCGCCCGCGAACGTGCCCGCCATCGAACCCAACCCGCCCAAAGACCCCAAGGCCACCCTGCGCGACAAACTGGCCGCGCACGCCAAGGACGCGAATTGCGCCGCCTGCCACGCGAAGATCGATCCGCTCGGCTTCGCCTGGGACAACTACGACGCCATCGGCCAGTGGCGCACGCGTGAAAAAGTCCCGGCGGGAGTCGGCGAGGACCCGCTGGTCAATCCCGCTGGCACGATGCCCGATGGACGGGCGTTCAAGGACGCCCACGAGTTCAAGCGCCTGCTCCTCGAAGACCGCGACAAAGTCGCCCGCGCCTTCATCGAGCACCTCTGCACCTACAGCCTCCGCCGCACCATGGCCTTTGACGATCAGGACGACCTCAAAGCCATCCAGGCCGAAGCGAAGAAACACGAATACCGCATCAAGGACATCATCCGGGCCGTGGCGATGTCGGAACTGATGAGGAAGCGATAACGAGCATGACAGCACGGACACAAATGACGGACAAAAGTAGAATCCAGAGCCGGGCCAAGGGGAAGCGGTCGCTCCACGCCTTTGCCTTACTTTTGTCACTCATCTTTTTGTCGGCAAGTCCCACTCTGGCCGCAACCGTCCAGCTTTCTTTCGTCGCACAGCATTGCGTGGGGTGCCACGACGACTCGGCCAGCGAAGGCGACTTCCGTGCGGACTTGCTGCCAAAGAATCTTGGTGATGCCGCGAGTTACAAGGCCTGGAGCCGGGTGCTGGCGCGCGTGCAGAGCGGTGAAATGCCTCCGCCGAAGAAGAAGGATCGCCCCGGCGACAAGGAGGTCCAAGCAGCACTGGAAGCACTCAAGGCAGCGTTTCACGAAGCAGCGCTGGCGAAACATGGCGAGTCCGGGCGAGTCCGAGTGCGTCGTCTCAACCGGCTCGAATACGAGAACACCGTCCGCGACCTGCTCGGCATCGACACGGCGCTGCGCGATCTGCTGCCGGAGGACGACCACCGCGACGGATTCAACAACCAGACCGTCGCTCTGAGCATCTCGCCGGTTCACATCCAGCAATACATGGCGGCGGCGGATCGGGCGCTCGAGGCAGCGAGCGTCCGTCAGGCCCGGCCTGAAACCAAAACTCACCGCTTCGCCTTCAATCACGAGGCGGAGAAGCCCTGGTCCGCCTACGCTCACAACCGGCTCCAGTGCAATCTACATGGCGAGGATCTGCATTTCTTCCTCGATACCCACATCGAGGTGCCGGTCGCGCTGCGGCAGTTTGAGGCGGTCACGCGGGAGACGCCCGGCCGGTATCGCCTCCGCATCACGTCGGAGTCACGCGACACGACGAATGGCGAAGATCTCATCTACAGCGTGTGGAGCGCGGCTGGCGGCAAGCGGAAGGAATTGCTCGGGCACTTCGACGCGCGGCATCGCCAGGAAAGCACCATCGAGCTGACCCGGTCCTTTGAGCGCGGCGAAACGATCATCATCGCCCCGTATCGCATGGCGAAGGTGCGGATTGACGCGGGCTACAGCGTCTATCTGCCGGACAAGCAGGACAAGATCCCCAAAGGCTGGCATCACATCAGCAATCCCAACCCGCCCATCGCCACGGTAGGGCCGGCGATCGTGGTGAAGCCGGTGGAGATCGCTGGTCCGTTGATCGAAACCTGGCCCCCAGTCGGGCATACCATGCTCTATGGTGAGGCCGCCGAGTTGGCCCCGACTACCGAGGTGGCGAAAACGGCGCGAGTGCCGGACACAATTATCCGCCCAGTCCGGTCCTATCGGCAGCTCAAGGATACCCTCACCGTGCGGCTGCCAGCGGACAAAACCGAATCTGCCATCCGCGAGACACTCACCCGCTTCGTGAGCCGCGCCTTCCGCCGACCTGCGACCGCCGGGGAGGTCGAGCTTTACCACGCGATGACCCGCGAGCGGCTCGCCAAAGGCGAATGCCTCGAAGTCGCGCTCAATGCCGCGCACCGCGCCGTGCTTTGCTCGCCGGAGTTTCTGTTTCTCGTCGAGCAGAAGGCGAAGTTGACCAGCCACGAGTTGGCCGCGCGGCTCTCGTATTTTCTCTGGCGCACAGCTCCCGATGCCGGCCTGCGCAAGCTCGCAGACACCGGCGAACTGACCAAACCCGATGTCTTGCGGAAAGAAGCCGCTCGGCTGATCGCCGCGCCCCGCTTCGAGGCTTTCGTCAGCGATTTTCTCGCGCAATGGCTGAACCTCCGTGAGATCAACGCCACCACGCCGGACCGCGATTTGTTTCCCGAGTATTTCGAAGCCATCCACGATGGTCGGCAGGATGTGTTTTTGCATGATTCACTCGTGGGCGAAACCCGTGCCTACTTCCGCGATCTCGTGCAGCGTGATCTCGGGGCGGCGATGCTCGTTTCCGCACCGCACGCCTATCTCAATCAACGCCTCGCCGAGCACTACGACCTGCCTCCGGTGAGGGGCGCGGCCTTGCAGCGGGTCGCCCTGCCCGCCGACAGCGTGCGCGGCGGATTGCTCACCCAGGCAAGCATTTTGAAAGTCACCGCCAATGGCGCCAACACCTCGCCTGTCCTGCGCGGGGTCTGGCTATTGGAGCGCATCGTCGGCACGCCCGCGCCACCACCACCGCCGAATGCCGGCTCCATCGAGCCGGACACACGCGGCGCGACAACCATCCGCGAGCAACTCGCCAAGCACCAGTCGGTGAAGACCTGCGCCGGCTGCCATCAGAAAATCGATCCTCCCGGTTTCGTCCTTGAGGCGTTTGATCCGATCGGCCGCCACCGCGACTACTACCGCACCACGCAAGCCGGTGAGAAACTCAAGGATGCGAAAGTCTTTTTCGGCGGGCATTACGGGGCGGTCAAATACCTGAAAGGCCCTGCGGTTGATACGCGGAGTCAGCTTCCCGGCGGCGTGGAAATCGCCGACATCCGCGCCTACAAGGCCGCCCTCGCCGCCCGGCCCGAACTCCTCGCCCGCAGCCTTGTCCGCAAACTCGCGACTTTCGCCACTGGCGAGAGTGTCGAGGCCGGTGACGAGCTGATCATTGATGCCGTTTTGAAACAGGCCGCAGCCTCCGGCTTTGGAGTGCGCACGCTGATTCACGAGGTTGTGCAAAGCGAACTCTTCACTCAGAAATAGCCCGATCATGAAACCCATCTCCCGTCGCCTCCTGCTCCAAAGCACCGGCATTGCCCTTGGCTTGCCGATGCTGGAGTCCATGCTGCCCGCCGCTCCCGCCGCCGCGCCGCGCCGCATGATTTGCATCGGCGTGCCTTTCGGCTTCGAGCCGTCGGCGTTTGTGCCCGTCACCACCGGCCGCGATTACGCGCTGCCTTCGCACCTCACACACCTCGCCGACTTTCGCGATGACTTCACGATCATCAGCGGCCTGAGCCACCCCAATACCGGCGGCGGCGGGCACAAGGCGGAAGCCGTGATGCTCACGGGAGCGCCTTATCCCGACTACTCGCACAATCTGAAAAACACCATCTCGGTGGACCAGGCCTTCGCCACCAAGTTTCGCGGCGAGACGCGCTACGAGAGTCTTTCCCTGACCACCCAAGGCCAGTCGCTTTCCGTCACGGCCAATGGCGTCTCCATTCCGGCCATCGGCCAGCCCTCGGCGGTGTTTAAGAAACTTTTCCTCGCCGCCACCCCTGCGGAGATGGATGCCGAAATGCGCCGCATTGATGAAGGCCGCAGCATGCTGGACTTCGTCGGTGACCGCGCCAAGAGCCTGAACCGCCAGATCAGCAGTGCCGACCGGCAGCGCGTCGAGGAATACTTCGAGTCCGTCCGCGACGTGGAGCGTCAGCTCAGGATGACGCGCGAATGGGTGAACCGCCCCAAGCCCAAGCCCATCGGCACCGAGCCGAAGGACATCGCCGACAACCAGCAGCAGAAGGCCAAATTTCAGCTCATGATTGACATGATCCACCTCGCGCTGGTCACTGATTCGACCCGTGCCGTGAGCCTCATGACCTTCGGCATGCATCACGATCTCTCCCATCACGGCAAAGAGCCAAAGAAGCTCGCCGCCTGCCAGCAAGTCGAAGCGGAACTCATACAGGCCTTCGCCGGCCTGCTCGCCAAGCTCAAGCACGCCAAGGAAGGCGGCGCCACGTTGCTCGACTCGACCATGGTCATGATGACCAGCAACCTGCGCGACGGAAACACCCACTGGACCTACAACCTGCCCGCCATTCTCGCCGGCGGCGGCTTCCGCCACGGCCAGCACCTCGCCTTCAACCGCCCTTACCTCGAAGAGGTGAAGCAGGAACTTGCCCCGCCCACCGATGGCAAAAAGATCAACCCCGAGAAAAAAATCCCGCTCATGGGCCGGGACCAGCAACCGCTTTGCAATCTCTACACCTCCATGCTGCAAAAGGGTGGCGTCGAGATCGAACGCTTCGGCACTGCCACCGGCCCGCTGGAGGGGCTCGCTTAACAACGAAAACAACGAACCAAGAAAATCTATGAGCAACTACCTGTCCCAATCCTGGCTGATTAACCGCCGCCACGCCCTCAAGGCCCTCGGCAGCTTCGTTTCGTTGCCCTTGCTCGAATGCATGGTGCCACTTCACGGAGCGGAGAAAGTCACCGCCACGCCGAAGCGCAGCGCATTCATCTACCTCGCCAACGGCGTCCACTCGCTGAACTATCAGATCACCAAGTCAGGGAAGGACTACGAGTTCTCCCGTTCGCTGAAGCCGCTGGAGAAGCACCGCAATGTCATCACGCCCATCAGCGGACTGCATCACCCGGGCAGCCTTGGCCACCACCACAACTGCATCAACGTCTTTCTCACCGGCGGCAAGCTCGGCCCTTCGGATCGCAACACGATCTCCGTGGACCAAAAGATGGCGGAACTCACCGCGCAGCAGACCCGGGTCGCTTCGATGGAGATCGCCCTCACGGACCAGTCCCTTGCCTGGACCGCCGACGGCGTGCAGTTGCCTGCGCTGCGTCGCTGCAGCGAGATTTTCGCCTCGCTCTTCGAGGAACCCAAAGGCGGGAAAACGGTCCAGCGCCGCGCCTTGCGCCGCAAAGGCAGCGTGCTCGACGCCAACCTCGCGGAAGTGCGCCGACTCGAGCAGAAGATGGGCAAGGAAGACAAGGGCCGCATGGAGCAATACCTCACCTCCGTGCGCGAGGCCGAGATTCGCACCCGCCGGGCTGATGCGTGGCTCGACACGCCGCTGCCGACCATTTCTGACACCGACCGCAAACGCACCAACCGCGACATCGCCGCGACTTTGGCGGGCGATTACTTCCGCACGGTCTATGACCTCATGGTGCTCGCCTTCCAGACGGATGTGACCCGCGTGGCCACCTTCAGCCTTGGCGGCGAGGGCAACGCCTTCGCCATTCCCGAAATCGGCATCACCGAGTCGCGCCACCAGCTCAGCCATCACGGCGGCGATGCCGGCTACATGGAGAAGCTCACCAAATACGACACGTTCGCCATCGAGCAATTCAGCTACTTCCTCACCCGGCTCGCGGAGACCAAGGACCTCGGCGGCAAACCGCTCCTCGGCTCCACGATGGCGCTGTTCGGCAGCGGCATGTCCTACGGCCACAGCCACGGCAACGCGAACCTCCCGCTCGTGTTCGCCGGCGGCTCTGACCTCGGCCTGAAGCACGGCAGCCACATTGACTTCAACCAGGAAGCCAAAGGATTCTCAGGCTATGCACTTGGCCCGGACGGAGCCCTCACCACGGCGCATTACCAGCTTTGCAGCCGCCCCGTGAACACGGACGCCCACATGAGCAACCTGCTCCTCCTCATGGCCCAGCGCATGGGCGTGGAGACCGACCGGTTCGGCGACAGCAACAAGGTCATCGCAATCTGACGGCGGGCACAAACCCAGTCGCGAAGCGACGCCAGCATATAGCTGCGGGTGTTAACCCGCAGACCACGAACCCCAGAAGAAACATAGCCGCGAAGCGGCGACAGCAAATAGCTGCAGGCGTAAGCCTGCAGACCAAGCCAATGGGCAGTTTCACACGCCTGACATACCACATCGTTTTCGCGACCAAATATCGGAAGCGAACGATCACGGAAGAGATTCAGGCGCGGCTCTACGAATATATTGGTGGCACCCTTCGTGGTAAGAAGGGGCATCTGATCGAGATTGGTGGTGTCGAAGATCACGTTCACCTCCTTGCGGGCTTGTCTCCCTCACTTGCCGTGTCGGATGTGATTCGCGACATCAAAGCGAACTCATCAAAATGGATGACAGAAGAGCGTCAGATCACCGGATTCGAATGGCAGAAAGGTTACGGAGCGTTCACGGTCAGCTATGATCGCATCGATGCGATTCGGAAATACATCCAGAATCAGAAAGAGCATCACAAGACGAAGACCTTTCAGGAAGAATACATCGACTTCCTGCAACGGCACGGCATTGAGTTTAGAACCGAGTATCTATTTGAAGAGGAACATCATGGTTAGAGCGCTTTCGCCGCTTCGCGGCTGGTGGGGTATTTGTTCCGGGGTCTGCGGGCTCACGCCCGCAGCTATACGCTTCCGTCGCTTCGCGACTAAATGCGCAAGAACGATTTCTTTGCTTCGGCTTCCCACGTCTCCCCAATGGCTCGCGGCACTTTGTCTGGGGCTTTCCCTGCTCGCATCCGGTGCCACCGCCGTTGGCGCAGAACGCAGAACGAAGAACCAGGAACCAGCAACAGACGTATTCCGTCCGGAAGCCGGCAAGTTCCCGCCTTTGGAGAAAGCGCACACCTACCGTGGCGAACTCGTCTTCGTCGATCATGCGAACCGCCGGGGCAGCCTCCGCGTGGCGGGGACGGGCAAGTTTTACCGCAATGACCCGCATCCCTTCGCCTTGCTGCCGTATGGCATCGTGCGTTATCAGGGCGCACCGGCGGATCTGCGCGACATCCCGCTCGGCACCGTGCTGCACGTCTGCGCCTTTCTGCCGCCGGACCCGAAGACCTCGGTCGTGCCGGTATTGCCGGTGGACAGCAAGACGAAGGACGCCGGCCATTATCGCGGCATTGGCGTCTTCCCCGCCGAGAACCACGCCCTTCTCCTCGAAGACGATCCCAGTCACTGCCTGCGCGTGGGCAAAACCTGGAAGCTCAGAGAAGTGGAACTCAACAACCACAAAGGGACGATCCTCGCCAGCCGCGAGCTGAGGGCAGGCGGAGGCGACAAAGTGGACGAGGAAAAGCTGACCTTCGACGCCGGGACCCGCATCTGGCGCGGACGCGAGCGCATCGGGGTTGCGAATCTGATCGCCGAAGGCGCGTGGCCCGCCAGCGGCAAGAAAAGTCTCGGTGGGCAGACCGTCCTGTTCGGGATCACTTGGCGGCCCGCCCCCGGGGATGGGCTCAATGGTGCTTTCACCCAATTTCACATCTCGGACATCTGGCTGGACGCCGCCGCCATCGAAAACGCCGCGCAATTCCAAACCGAGACGCACAAGGCCTTCATCCGCAGCCGCTGGATGCCGGCCTGGGTGGATGCCGTCGAGTATGGCAAGTTCGGCCGCGCCACCGTCACCGCGACGCTGTTCGGCGGCATGGACGCCGGGCTTTACGCCGACTTCCAGAAAGACCTTCAGGCACAGATCAACGGATCCGAGAGCACCTTGAAACACGCCGCCGGCCACTACGGCCCCGGCCATGTGGCCTCCAATGGCAAGATTGTCGCCGTCACCAAGGCCAGCGGAGAAGTTCCCCTGGGCAGCAGCGGCATCCAGATCCAGTTCGAGACCGATCTCATCATCGAAGGCATTCGCCCCACGAGAATCGTCCGTATCCGTCCGGGAAGCTGGCCGAAGATGCAAATCCCCCGCGAGGAGTTCGACAACAGCAACCTCGAAGAGCGCTTCCCGACGCCGGCCATTTTCCCGCGATACTAAGCCCGCTTTACCTTCATTCCGTTCTCCGATTTTTTGTTAAAATGTTCATCGCAACCCTCCCTTCGCGCCCCACATCCGGCCTCGAGGCTGGTAAAAGATTCCGGGTGAAAAATGAAAACGACTTCCTGAATCTTTTACCCCCAATCTTTTACCAACTGTGCCTCTGCCTCTCGATGCTCACGGCTTCATCCCTCGCCGCCGACGCGCCCTTCCGCCCCGAAGCTGGCAAGTTCCCACCTTTGGAAAAAGCCCACTCTTATCGCGGCGAACTGGTCTTCGTGGACCACGCCAACCGCCGTGGCAGCATCCGCGTGGTGGGGCCGGGCATGTTTTTCCGCAACGAGCCGCACCCCTTCGCCCTGCTCCCCTACGCCATCGTCCGCTATCACGGCGCGCCAGCGGATCTGCGGGACATCCCGCTGGGCACGGTGCTGCATGTCCGGGCTTTTCTCCCGCCTGACCCCAAGCTCTCCGCCGTGCCGGTGTTGCCAGTGGACAACAAAAGCCGGCCGGCAAACTACGCCGGTGGGGGCGGCATCGCCCCTGCTGAGAACCACGTCCTCCTCCTCGAAGATGAGCCGAGCCACTGCCAGCGCGAGGGACTCGGCTGGAAGCTCAAGGAAGTGGACCTCAAGAACCGCGAAGGCATGATCATCGCCACGCGCGAGCCGAAGCAAAGCGGCGATGCCAAAGCGACTGAGGAGAAGATGACCTTCGACGCCGCCACCCGCATCTGGCGCGGACGCGAACGCCTCAGCATCGAGGAACTCGTCGCCGAAGGCGCGTGGCCTGCCGACGGCAAGAAATCCCTTGGCGGTCAGTCCGTGCTGCTCGGCATCACCTGGAAACCCACGCCAGACGGCATCTTCACCCGCTTTCACATCTCCGACATCTGGCTCGACGATGCCTCCATGAAGCGCGCCGCAAAGAACCAGACCGAAACCCACAAGGCCTTCATCCGCAGCCGCTGGATGGCCGCATGGATTGACGCCGTCGAGTATGGCAAGTTCGGCCGGGCCACCGTCACCGCGACGCTCTTCGGCGGCATGGACGACTCCCTCTACGCTGATTTCAAAAAGGGCACCTCAGCCATGATGAACTCCGTCGAGAACACCTTGAAGCACACCCACGGCGCCTACGGCCCCGCGCACATGGCCTCACGCGGCTCCATCCTCGACGCGATCAAGAACTCCGCAGCGCCCCCACTCGGCAGCAGCGGCATCCAGATCCAGTTCGAGACCGACCTCATCATCGAAGGCATCCGCCCCGGCCGCGTCGTCCGCGTCCGTCCCGGCGACTGGCCGCGGGTCCAGGTGCCGCGGGAGGAATACCTGAACGACAGCCTCGATGAGCGCTTCCCAAGCCCGGCGATCTTTCCGAAATACTGACCCCCTTCTCGCCCAATCGAACACCACGCCCATGAATCGCCCCCTTCTCACCGCACTCCTCTGCGCCCTCACCACCGTCAACACTCTCGCTGCCAATCCCCACGTCGAAGCCGTGATCCGCATCGTCACGGCCGCGAAAGGCAAAGTGGAGAAAACTGCGGACGGCCAAAGCCTCAAGCTCGTCGATCTCGCCGTGCCGAATGCGGGCCCCCACGATCATCGGAAGGAGGATCCCTACGACGCGGCCTTCTTCGAGCACCTCGGCCACCTCACCACGCTGGAGTCGCTCAACGTCATCTCCACCAAGGCCAACGACGAGTGGATCAAGCCGCTCGGCAAGCTCACCAACCTCAAGACCCTGCGCTTCACCAACAACGGCAAGCTCACCGACGCCGGCATGGCGACCTTCGCCGGGCTCACCAACCTCGAAACCTTCTCCTTCGTCGGCACCGCCATCACCGGCAAAGCCTATGCCCAATGCACCGGCTGGACCAAAGTCACCCGCGTCAGCCACCGCGGCAGCAGCATTGATGACACGGGCCTCAAAGAACTCTGCGAGCACCTCCCGAATCTCGAAAGCATCAGCCTCGCCCACGCCAAGTTCACCGACGCCGGAAGCGTGCATCTCGCCAAGCTCACCAAACTCAAGAGCCTCGAACTCGGCACCCACCACGCCACCCCGGCCGCCCTCAAGCACCTCGCCAAGCTCCCGCTCGTATCCATCCAGCTTGGTGAGGGCTTTCACTCCGCCGACGCCTTCACCACCATCAAAAACATCCCCACCCTCCGAAGCCTCTCCGTCACCGACGGCAGCAAACTCACCGACGCCGATTTGCGCCTCATCGCCAGCATCACCCAGTTGGAGACGCTCACGATGGACAAGCTCCCACTCGCCGATGACCGCCTCCCGAGCCTGTCCGCCTTCGCTCATCTCAAAGCCATCTCCCTCGCCCTCCGCCCCAAAGGCTACCCCGAGGAAACGCAGGCCAAAGTAAAAGCCCTGCTCCCGAAAGTGGACGTGAAGTTTGTGAAGTAACGCACCGCCCCAAGCATCCCAGCCCGCACCTGCCCACCGACACCCCCCATGAGCCAGCTCCCTCTCGTTCTCATCACCGACCTCATTGTCGAGCCGCTCGATTGCGAGCGCGCCGTGCTCGACGGCCACGCCGAGGTGCGCGCGCTCAACGCGCGCTCGCAGACCGACCTCGACGAACGACTCGAAGCGGCGGACGCGGTGATGATTTACCACTACCTCCGCCTCGACCGCGAAGCCATTGGCCGGTTGCGGAAATGCAAACTCATCGCGCGGCCCGGCGTGGGTTACGACAACATTGACATCCGGGCAGCCCGCGAGCGCGGCATCCCCGTGGTCAATGTTCCCGACTACGGCACCGAGGAAGTGGCGGACTCCGCGCTGGGCATGGCCGTCTCGCTCGCGCGCGGCACGCACTTTCTGAACAGCCGGCTGCGGCGCGGCATCGGTGCCTGGAACGTGGACCAGGCCACGCCCATCCACCGGCTGCGCGGGCGCGTCTTCGGCATCGTCGGCTGCGGGCGCATCGGCTCGGCGGCGGCGCTGCGCGCCAAGGCATTCGGCTTCGACGTGGTTTTCTTCGACCCCTTTGTGCCCGACGGCCTCGACAAGGCGCTGGGCGTGCGCCGGGCGGACACGCTCGACGAACTGCTCGCGCAAAGCCACATCGTCAGCGCGCACTGCCCGCTCACCCCGCAGACGCGCGGGTTGCTCGGCGCGCGGGAAATCGCCCGGATGCCACGCGGCTCGTTCCTCGTGAACACCGCGCGTGGCGGCGTGGTGGACACGGCGGCGGTTGTGGAGGCCCTGGCGAGCGGTCACTTGGCCGGCGCGGGCATTGACGTGCTGGAGGCCGAGCCGCCCCCCGCCGATTCGCCCGTGCTGCGCGCGTGGCGCGACCCGAACCACCCGGCGCACGACCGGCTATTGCTGAACCCGCACACCGCCTTCTACTGCGAGGAAGGCTGCGTGGAGTTCCGCACCAAGGCCGCGCGCGAAGTGCTGCGCGCGCTCAAGGGCGAGCCGTTGCGCAATGTGGTAAACTGAGATTGTCCTCATGAACACTCTGCCGCTGCCATCGCCCGGCGTATGAAGAACGATTCACCTTTCCATCGCGTCGCCCCCGTGCGTCCGCGCTCGCGCCGGGAGTTCCTGTGGCAAAGCGGCGGCGGGCTCGGCGGCCTTGCGCTGGCGAGCTTGCTCGGTCGAGAGCATCTGCTCGCCGCTCCCGCTTCTGACTCCTCACTAATCACTCCTCACTTCCCACCCCGCGCCAAACGGGTCGTGCAACTGTTCATGGCCGGGGCGGCGAGCCACCTTGACCTCTTCGATTTCAAACCCGAACTGGTGAAGCGCGACGGCCAGGCCAGCGACTTCGGCGAATCGGTCGAGGCTTTCCAGAATGGCCTTGGCCCGTGGAAGAAACCAGTGTGGGACTTCAAGCCCTACGGCCAGTGCGGCAAAATGTTGAGCGAGGCCGTCGCCGACCTCGGACACGTCGCGGATGAGCTGGCCTTCATCCACAATCTTGTCGGCAAGACCGGCGTCCACTCGCAGGCCACGTTTCTCCAGGCCACGGGCTTCAACCTGCCCGGCTTTCCCGGCATGGGCAGTTGGGTCAGCTACGGCCTCGGCACGGAGAACGAAAACCTTCCGACCTTCGTCGTGCTGCCAGACCATCGCGGCCTCGCCAGCAACGGCACGAAGAACTGGGACGCCGCGTTCCTCCCGCAGCAGCACAGTGGCACAGTGATTTACCCCGGCATGGAGACACCCATCGCCGACCTGTTTCCCCACAAGAAGGGCGACTTCGTCACGCGCGACAGCGAGGCGGCGGCGCACGCGGTGATGGCGAAGTTGAACCAGGCCCACGCCGCGTCGCGCGCCAGCGATGACCGCCTGGAATCGCGCATCCGCAGCTACGAGCTGGCCGCGCGCATGCAGCTCGCCGCGCCCGAGGCACTCGACATCTCGAAGGAGCCGGACTACCTCCTGCGCGCTTACGGCATCAACAACTCGCGCAAGGAATGGCCCAAGGAAATCAACGCCGAGGAGGAGGCCGACATCTTCGGGCGCAAGTGCCTTGTCGCCCGCCGGCTGTTGGAGCGCGGCGTGCGTTTCGTGCAAATCTGGAGCGGCAACGACAACGGCTTCCCGCGCCGCAACTGGGATTCTCACGAGGACATCGAGCGCGACCACGGCCCGCTCGCACGCGGCATGGCGCGCGGTGCGGCGGCGCTCATTCAGGACCTGAAGCAGCGCGGCTTGCTGGAGGACACCATCATTCTCTGGACCACCGAGTTTGGCCGGATGCCCAGCACGCAGGGCGGCAAGGGCCGGGACCACAACCCGTTTGTGTTCACCAACTGGCTCTGCGGCGGCGGCATCAAGGGCGGCGTCACGCACGGCGAGAGCGACCAGTGGGGTTACAAGCCGCTGAACCGTAACGCGCCCACGACTTGCTACGACATCCACGCCACGATGCTGCACCTGCTGGGCATTCACCACGAACAGCTCACCTTCCGGCACAACGGCATCGACCGCCGGCTCACCGATGTGCATGGCGAAATCCTGAAAGAAATCCTCGCATGAATTTATCCGCTTTCCTCCTCCTCACATGCGCGATTCCCACTCTGCTGTGGGCTCTGGCAGCCTTTGCTTCGCCCGGAATCGCCGCCGAAACCCCGGACTTCCCGCTCGCCCCCGCGCAGGAATGCCGCCCGCGCAACGGCTTGCCGAATTTCTTCGCGAAGGCAACCACCGCCGGGGCCGAGGTGAAAATCGGATATCTCGGTGGCTCCATCACGGCGCAGCCGGGCTGGCGGCCCAAGACACTGGCGCATCTCCAGAAGACTTTTCCCACGGCGAAGTTTTCCGAAATCAACGCGGCCATCGGCGGCACCGGCTCGGATCTGGGCGTGTTCCGGCTCAAGCAGGACGTGCTCGATGCGAAGCCGGACCTGCTCTTCGTCGAGTTCGCGGTGAATGACGGGCTGGCCGCACCGGAGCAAATTTTCCGCTGCATGGAAGGCATCGTGCGGCAGACTTGGCGCGCGCTCCCGCAGTGCGATATCGCGTTTGTTTACACCATCACCGAGCAACTGGCGCCGCCGATGCTGGAGGGCAAGTTCCCGCGCGCCGCGAGCGCGATGGAGAAGGTCGCCGACCACTACGGCATCCCGACGATTCACATGTGCATGGAAGTCGCGCGGCTGGCGAAGGCCGGCAAGCTCGTGTGGAAGGCGCCGTTGCCCAAGACACCGGAGGAGAAGGCCAAGCTTGGCGACCAGTTCGTCTTCGCGCCGGACAGCGTGCATCCGCACGTCGAGACAGGGCATGAGCTGTATTTGCAGGCCATCGCCCGCTCGCTGCCGGTGATTCACGAGGCATCGAAAACCACCGGCCCGCACAAGCTAGGCACGCCGCTGATCGCCACGAACTACGAGCACGCCAAGCTGCTGCCCATCAACGCAGCCACCTTGTCCAAAGACTTCGCCCTGCTCGACGCGAAGACCGACGCGTTCGGCAAGCGTTGGGCGAACCGCATGACCTCGCTGCACAAAGGCTCGCAGCCGGGTGCGACCTTGAGCTTCAAGTTCAAAGGCACGCGCGCCGCCATCTACGACATCATCGGCCCTGACTGCGGGCAGGTCATCGTCACGGTGGACGACCAGCCGCCGCGCACGGTGCCGCGCTTCGACAGCTACTGCACCTACCACCGGCTCGCGACCCTGGGCCTCGGCACAGAGCTGCCGGACACGATCCACACGGTGAAGATCGAGGTTCACCCCGAACAGCCCGACAAGGCGAAGATTCTCGCCACGCGCAACAACACGATGGACAAGCCGGAGCGCTACCACGGCACGGCGTTTTTCCCCGGCGCGATTCTGCTCGTGGGGGAACTGGTCAAATAAGCGTCAAACCCCGACCTCGATGCAACGCACCCTGCCAACGGCACTCGCGATCTGCGGCCTGGCTCTGGCCAGCGGCGCTGCCGAGCCACGGGGCAAGGCACCGTCCGGTGACTGGTGGTCGCTGAAACCGCTGGTGAGACCGACCATTCCTCAGGTCGGCAATCGGCAATCGGCAATCGGCAATCCCGTTGATGCCTTCATTCTGGCCAGACTTCGCGAGCAGAAGCTCACGCCCTCACCCGCCGCTGACCGGGGCACGTTGATCCGCCGGCTGACCTTCGATTTGCACGGTCTGCCGCCCACGCCGGAAGAGGTGGACCGGTTTGAGCAGGACGCCGCCCCGCAGGCGTATGAGCGGCTGGTGGACCGATTGCTCGCCTCGCCGCGCTACGGCGAGCGCTGGGCGCGGCACTGGCTGGACGTGGTCCACTACGGCGAGTCGAATGGCTTCGGCATGGACCGGCCACGGTTGCAGGCTTGGCCGTATCGGGACTACGTCATCGCCGCCCTGAACGCCGACAAGCCCTACGCCCGCTTTGTCCAGGAGCAGCTCGCGGCGGATGCGTTGTTCCCCGAGGATGCGGCGCTTGTGCCCGCGCTCGGTTTTGCGGCAGCGGGACCGTTCAACCAGAGCGCGCTCGTCGAGCAGGTGGACGGCACGGACTGCAAGCGCATGGCATTGAACCTCGACCGCGACGACATGGTCGCGAGCACAGCCAGCACGTTTCTCAGTCTCACAGTGCATTGCGCGCGATGCCATGAGCACAAGTTCGACCCGATTTCCCAGCAGGATTACTACCGGCTCCAGGCGGTCTTTGCGGGCGTGGGCCGCGCTGAAAGGGCCTTCGATGCCGATCCGCAAGTTCGCGCCCGGCGTGCCGGACTGCGAGGGCTCATCGCGGACTTGGAGAAGAATCCTGATGCCAATCCTCCGACCGCTGCCGAGCGCGGTTCGCTCGCCGCCGCGCAAATGGCCTGGGAAAAGTCGCTCGCCGCTCAGGCAGCGAACTGGACTCCGCTGCCCGTGGATCAAATCACGTCCACGAATGGCACGACCACGTTCACCAAGCTGGACGACGGCTCGTGGCTGGCCACCGGCACCGCGGCGGACAAGGATGTTTACACAGTGCGAGCGCGGGTCACCTTGCCTGCGATCACCGCCCTGCGGCTCGAAGTGCTCCCGGATGACCGCCTGCCCACCCGTGGTCCCGGACGGCAGGACAACGGCAATCTGCACCTCTCGGAAATCCGCGTTAGCTTGGCGGGAACGAATGTTGCCGAGAAGCCCAAGCCGGTTGCCCTGCGCAACGCCTCGGCGGATTTCAACCAGGCGGGCTGGGGCATTGAGCGCGCCTTGGACGGCAAGCCGGAGACGGCGTGGGGCATTCATCCGCAGGTCGGCAAACCACATCACGCGGTCTTTGAGCTGACCCAGCCGTCCGCTGCGACCAACGGCGTGACGCTGATCATTCAACTGGATCAACTGCACGGCCAACGGCACCTCATCGGGCGCTTCCGCCTCTCGGCAACCGACAAGCCCCAGCCCGTGCGGGCACCCACGCTGCCGGTGGAACTGCTCGCCAAGCTGGCCCGTCCGGACGCCGAGCGCACCGAGGCGGAGCGCAAGCAGCTCTTCGACCTTCACCGGCTGGTCTATTTGCGGGAACAGCTCGCCCAACTCCCCGCCGAGCAACGGGTCTGGGCCATCGCCGCGGACTTCGCCCCCCTGCGCAATTACAAGCCCACGAAGGAGCCCCTGCCCATCGCGGTGCTGCACCGTGGCGACATCAAGCAGCCGCTGGCCACGATCGGTCCCGGCGCGCTCGCTGCGGTGGGCACGCTGCCGGCGGAGTTCGCGCTGACGAATGCGCAGGGCGAAGCCGCCCGCCGGGCCGCGCTGGCCCGCTGGATCACGGCCCCGGAGAACATGCTGACCTGGCGCAGCATCGTGAACCGCGTCTGGCACTGGCACTTCGGTCGCGGCCTGGTGGAAACCCCGAACGACTTTGGCCGCATGGGCTCGCCGCCCACTCATCCGGAATTGCTGGACTGGCTGGCCGTCGAGTTTCGCGAGAGCGGCGGCTCGCTGAAGCAGTTGCACAAGCTCATCTTGACTAGCGCGACCTATCGGCAGACCTCCGTAGCCGCCGACGTGAGGAGGCGGGCTTTTGATGCGCTCCCAGTCCGCCTCCCCACGTCGGCGGCTACGATTGATTCGGACAACCGCTTCCTCTGGCGCATGAACCGTCCGCGCCTCGATGCGGAGGCCGTCCGCGACGCGTTGCTCGCGGCCAGCGGCAAGCTGGACCTCACCATGGGCGGTCCCTCAGCGATGCAGTTCAAGTTCGAGGATCCGAACGTGAACGTCAGCCCGCGTGTGGACTACGCCGCCTTCGATCCCGACAGCCCGGCCAGTTACCGGCGCAGCGTGTATCGCTTCCTGTTTCGCAACTTGAACGATCCGCTGCTGGAGGCCTTGGATGCCGTGGATCCCTCGCTTTCCACGCCCAAGCGGAACTCGACCATCACGCCGCTTCAGGCGCTGTCACTGTGGAACAACCGGTTCGTCCTGCGTCAGTGCGAGCACCTTGCCACGCGCGTCGAACAGGAGGCGTCCGGCCTCGAAGCCCAGGTCATCCGCGCCTTCCGACTGCTCTGCGCCCGCACGCCATCGCGCGAAGAAATGGCGCTGCTCACCGAGCACGCCCGCCGCCATGGCCTGGCCCACGCGTGCCGCGTGGTGGTCAACCTGAACGACTTCTTGTTCGTGAACTGACGCGCCATGAACCCCGCCTCCCATGCCCAAAGCCGTCGCGAGTTTGCCGCACAGTTGGCCGGGGGCTTTGGCTCCGTGGCCCTCGCGTCCCTGCTGCAGGAGCCGGGCCGGGCGGCCGCCGCACCCGCCGGGACGCCTCCCCTGCCCCATCACCGGCCGCACGCGAAGCAGGTGATTCAACTTTTCATGCTCGGCGGCGCGAGCCAGTGCGACACGTTCGATTACAAGCCGGCGTTGCAGGAGCGGGGCGGCGAGAAAGTGAACTTCACCGTCACCGGCGGCACGCAGGCCAGCGCGGGGCCGTTGCTGAAAAGCCCGTGGGCCTGGCAGCAGCACGGCCAGAGCGGGCGCTGGGTTTCAAGTGCCCTGCCGCATCTCGCCAGTTGCGTGGACGACCTGGCCTTCCTCATGGCGATGAATGCGCCGACCAGCGAGCACAGCGCGGGGCAGACGATGCAAACAAGCGGCTTCGTGGTGCCGGGTTTTCCGACCGTGGGCGCGTGGGTCAGCTACGCGCTGGGCCGGCTCACCGACAACCTGCCGGTCTTCGTTGCGCTGCCCGATCCGGTGGGCCTGCCATGGACAGGCAAGGCCGCGTGGACCAACGGTTTTCTCCCCGCCGTGCATCAAGGGACGATGCTCAATCCCGCCGCCGAGAATCCCGTGCCCGACCTCTTCGCACCAAAGGACTCGAGCCTGGCCAGCGCCGGGAGCGAGCACGATGGCCTCGCGCTCCTGGCCAAGCTCAACCGCGCCCGGTTGCAGCCCGGGGACTCGCGGCTGGAAGCGCGCATTGCCAGCTACGAACTAGCCGCCCGCATGCAACTGGCCGTGCCCGAGGTGCTCGATCTGCACGGTGAGACCGCAGCCACGAAAGCGCTCTATGGCTTCGGCGACGCGAAGACCGAGCCGTTGGGCCGCAACTGCCTCATCGCGCGCCGGCTGATCGAGCGCGGCGTGCGCTTCGTGCAGTTGTGGTGCGGCTCCGGTCTCGCGGGCGCTTCCGGCAACTGGGACAACCACGGCGACATCACGCCCGGCTCGGACTTCGAGCGCATGTGCGTCCGCTCCGACAAACCCATCGCGGGGCTGCTCAAGGATCTCAAGGCGCGCGGGCTGCTCAATGAAACCGTCGTGTTGTGGACCACCGAGTTTGGCCGCACGCCCTACAGCCAGGGCAGCAAGGGCCGCGACCACAACGGCAACACGTTCGTGAGCTGGATGGCCGGGGGCGGCATCCGGGGCGGCACGACTTATGGCGAAAGCGACGAGTTCTCCTTCAAGGCCGCGCGGAACACGACGATGTGTTACGACCAGCACGCCACGCTGATGCATCTGCTGGGCTACGACCACGAACAGCTTTTCTTCCGGCACAACGGCGCTGACCGTCGGCTGACCGATGTGCATGGCAGCGTGATATGGGATTTGCTTGCCTGACCTTCAAACCACACCTCTCGATGCATCGCTTCAATCTCTGCTGCCGGCCGCTGAGGCGGACCCTCTCAATCGCCGCGCTGGCTTCCACACTGGCGGGCGCGGCTCCCAGCGCGGCTGCCGAGGATAAACCCAAGTCATCGCCAGCCCCGGCAGCCAAGACCGGTGCCTCGCGTGACTGGTGGTCGCTGAAACCACTGGTGAAACCGACCGTTCCTCAACTCGGCAATCCGATTGACGCCTTCATCCGTGCGAAGCTCGCCGAGAAGAATCTCCAACCCTCACCCGAGGCCGAGCCGCGCGTGTTGATTCGCCGGCTCTACTTTGACCTGCTCGGCCTGCCGCCCAAGCCGGAGGAGGTCGAAGCCTTTGAAAAGGAATGCGGAGTGCGGAGTGCGGATTTCGGAATGGGGAAGAGCGCGCGGCCTGCGGATTCCGCGTTCCGCATTCCACATTCCGCCTTGGAACGTCTCGTGGACCGCCTCCTCGACTCGCCTCACTACGGCGAGCGCTGGGCACGCCACTGGCTCGACGTGGTCCACTACGGCGACACCCACGGCTACGACAAAGACAAGCCCCGCCCGAACGCCTGGCCTTACCGCGACTACGTCATCCGTGCCTTCAACGAGGACCGGCCCTACGCGCGTTTCATCCAGGAGCAGGTCGCCGGAGATGTGCTCTTCCCCGGCACGCGCGACGGCGTTGAGGCGCTGGGCTTCATTGCAGCGGGACCGTGGGATTTCATCGGCCACGCGGAGGTGCCAGAGAGCAAAATCGACGGGAAGATTGCGCGGCACCTCGACCGCGACGACATGGTCGCCAATACCTTGCAGACCTTCAACAGCCTGACGGTCGGCTGCGCCCAGTGCCATGACCACAAGTTCGACCCAATTTCGCAGCGCGATTACTACCGGCTGCACGCCGTCTTCGCCGCGCTGGACCGGGCGGACAAAAAGTATTTCGCCGACGCGAAGCTGACCGAACGCTTTGCCGCGCTCGAACACCAACAGCGCACACTCACGGCGAAGCGCACCGCGCTGGAAGCCAAACCCAAGACCGCGGCCGGCAAGGAACTTGAAGCGCTCGACAAAGAAATCGAGGCGGCCAGCAAGGCCAAGGGCGGCCTGCGCCCGGAATATGGCTACCACAGCGGCATCTCGCCCGCGCAGGACGCGGTGAAGTGGGTGCAGGTGGACCTCGGCCGCAGCGTGGCGATTGACCGCGTGGTGCTGCGTCCGTGCTACGACGATTTCAACAAGATTGGCGCGGGTTTCGGCTTCCCGGTGCGGTTCAAGGTGGAGGCGAGCGACGACACTCAGTTCAAGAGCCGTGTCCAGGCCATCGCCGACAAGACAGTCGGAGACTTCGCCAACCCCGGCACCGCACCACAAATCTTCAAGAGCACCGGCGCGACCGCACGTTTCATCCGCATCACGGCCACCAAGCTCGCGCCGCGCCAGAACGACTACATCCTCGCCCTCGCGGAATTGCAGGTCTTCGACACGGCGGGCCGCAACGTCGCGCTCAAGGCAATCGTCAACGCGCTGGACTCCATCGAGGCCCCGCCGCGCTGGCGGAAGGCGAACCTCACCGACGACATCGCCCCGCCCACGGACAACTCTTCCGCGCTGGCCGAGTTGCAGGCGAAGCGCGAGGCGTTGCTCGCGAAGTTCACCGATGACAAATCCCGCGCCGAGCTGGCCACGCTCGCAAAGGAGTTGGAGCAGGTCGTGGCGGAGCTCAAGACCTTCCCGAAGCCCGACGTGGTCTATGCCGGCACGGTGCATTACGGCAGCGGCTCATTCGCGGGCACGGGGTCAAGCGGCGGCAAGCCACGCGTCATCCAGGTCCTGCATCGCGGCGACGTAAAGCAACCCCGCGACGAGGTCACTCCGGGTGCGCCAGGGTATTTCACAGGTCTGCCCGGCGAGTTCGCCCTTCCCGCTGGCCACCGCGAAGGCGAGCGTCGGGCAGCGTTGGCGAAGTGGCTTTCCTCGTCCGACAACCCGCTCACGTGGCGCAGCATTGTGAACCGCGTGTGGCAATATCACTTCGGTCGCGGCTTGGTGGAGACGCCAAACGACTTCGGCCGCATGGGCGCGCTGCCGACACACCCGGAGCTGCTCGACTGGCTGGCCGTCGAGTTCCGCGATGGCGGCGGGTCGCTGAAGAAGCTGCACAAGCTCATCGTGACGAGCGCGGTGTATCGGCAGAGTTCAAGTGTGCAGCATTCAGTGTCCAGTGTTCAGACCGGAAAGCGCACGGCGTCCAGCCCCCCCACTGAAAACTGGACACTGAATAGTGAACACTCGCAGCGCGCCGCCGCCACGGACGCGAGCAACGCTCTGCTCTGGCGACAAAACCGCCGGAAGCTCGACGCCGAGGCCGTGCGCGACGCGACCCTTTTCGTCGCTGGAAAACTAAACCCACAGCTCGGTGGCCCGGCGTTTCAGGACTTCATCGTCGAGAAGCCGGAGCACTCCCCGCACTACCAGTATCACCTGCACGACCCCGAGGACCCGAAGTCGCACCGGCGCTCCGTGTATCGCTTCCTCGTGCGCTCGCAGACGCAGCCGTTCATGACCACGCTCGACTGCGCGGATCCCTCGATGCAGGTCGGCAAGCGCAACGAGAGTGTCTCGGCGCTGCAAGCCCTCGCGCTGCTGAACAACGGCCTGATGGTCACGATGTCCAAACACTTCGCGGCCAAGCTCGACGCGGGCGGCGGTGACCTCGGTGTGAAAGTGGACCGCGCGTTCAGCGAAGCGCTCGCCCGGAAACCCACCCCAGAGGAGAAGGCAAACCTCACCGCCTACGCGCAGCGGCACGGCCTCGCCAACGCCTGCCGCGTGCTCTTCAACCTGAACGAGTTCTCCTTCGTGGACTGAGCCCTCGCTGGACAGAACCTCCCCGGCCAACCACCGGCCAAATCACCGGGCCGCGCCCGCCTGCAGGCGCTTCATGGCTTCCGCGTAGCGCTGGCCGAACTCATGCAGCGACGGGGTGTCGAAATGCACCGCGTCGCCCTTGTGTTTGAGGCCGGCGGATTCAACGGAAGCCGTGTTTGGCACTGACTTCGGCAGCGCGCCGATCTGTTCGTTCACCTTGGGCCAGAGCGCGGGCTTGCCGTCCTTGTCCTCGCGCTTGAGGAACTCGCCGAGTTTGCCCGCGACGAACGGGACTTCGCCGGCACCCAGATCCGCGCGCAAATCCTTCACCATCTGCGCCAGTCGCTCGCCGTAGTTGCTGGCCGTGCGCTCGTTGCCGGAATCGCTTTCTCCCTGATGCCAGAGGATCCCCTTCAGAGTGCCGTCCTTGAGCGCGAGTCTGGCACGGGTTAGCGCTTGCTGGTAAAGATCGCCCCCCTTGCTCCAGCGCGCGAGCGGCGTGCCACCCACCGCGCAAGGGATCAATCCGATGGTTGCGTCAGGACTGGCCTCCGCCATCGCACGTCCGAAGCTGGAGCCTAGGCCGACACCGGCAATGGGCTTGTCGAAGTGCAGCGGGTCCGTGGCGGGTGCCCACGAGTTCTCCTTTGTGAACTTGAGCACGCGGGGAGACGGGGTCTTGTCCTGCTCCCCCACCGCACCCCGGCCAGCCATGTTGGACTGGCCGATGAGCAGGTAGAGGTGGAGTTTTTCCTTGGTCGGCAGCTTGATCGGATCCGCACCGAAGGCACCGACGCAGAGCGTCAGCGTGGAAAAGAGGACAGAAAGGCGGGCAAAATGAAGCAGGCGCATGGCCCCGGTGTAGGCCACCCGGACGTGCGACTCAAGGAGAATGGCCGGCCTCAGCGCAGCCGATAGACGATCCGGGCCTTCGACAAATCGTAGGGCGAGATCTCCATCTTCACGCGGTCGCCGGCGGTCAGACGCACAAAGCGCTTGCGCATTTTGCCGCAGATATGGGCCAGGACCTCATGCTGGTTGTCCAGCTTGACGCGGAACATGGTTCCGGGAAGGACGACCGTGATGTGGCCTTCGACCGTAAGGGGTTCTTCCATGAAAGTGGGGGACGGGGGCGTGAAAAAAAGGGGAAAAAAAGGTGCGGGAAGCCGTGAGGCCTCCCGCACCCGACGAAATTCAGCCGGCCGGATTAGTAGCGGCGCTCGCGGCGCTCGCCACCACCACCGCCGCCGCCACCGTAGCCGCCGCCGCCGCCACCGCCACGGGGACGCTCTTCACGGGGACGGGCCACGTTGACCGTGAGGTCACGGCCGCCGACGTTCTTGCCGTGCAGACCGCTGATGGCGGCCTGGGCGGACTGGTCAGAGTCCATGGTGACGAAGGCGAAGCCGCGGGACTTGCCGGTCATGCGATCCATCATGAGGTTGACTTCCATGACGGTGCCGTGGGCGGCGAACGCGTCCTGGAGATCATTCTCGGTGGTGTTGAAGGAAAGATTCCCTACAAACAGTTTGTTGTTCATGTGATGTATTTGACTAGACCCACTCCTGCTTCGCCGACTGTTCCCGAACTACGGGTTTCAAATCATCACCGAACCACGTTCACCTGACGATTCACCATGCCTAGCTAACCTTGAGCAATCTAAGTGCAAGCGCACCCTGACGATTCCCCCGGCGATTACAACAGTTATCCCCAACTATCTTTGGCCGTGATTTATCCTGACGGCCGCAGTTGTGCCCACGAAACACACGAAAGGCACGAGAGGAGAGGCAGTTGCGAACGCGGGGGCTTCACCGCGTGGGTGAACGAGTGGAAGCGGCCAACGCCCGGTCATTTCGTGTGTTTAGTGTGTTTCGTGGGCTCCAACGGCTGAATCTAGGTTTAACCCGAACGCCGAAGTTGAACCACGGATGGACACGGATAAGCAAGACCCAGCACGGTGAACTGTTCAGCGGGTCACTTTGGGGCTGGGAAAATTTCCAACCACCGCTCGGGGTTCGCTCCCATCCGTGCTCATCGGGGTCCACCCGTGGTTGCCCCACTCCAACTGCGGAGTTTTGGTTTATCGAACTGGCGGCGCGAACAGTTCGGCGACCGCGAGATTCAGCGCCGGCAGCAACCTCTCCGCGAGCACCTCGCGTCCGGCGTAGATGTGCTGGAGCGCCAGACCGTGCGGGCTGCCGTGATACACCTCCACGTTGTCGTAGCGCGGGTCCACCATCCAGAGACGCGGCACGGCGAAGTTCTCGTAAAGCTCCTTCTTCGTCACTGTGTCCCAGCGGTGGTCCGTGGAGCTGACGACCTCGGCGGCGAGCCACAGTTTGCCCGTCGCGGTGGTGACGAGTGCGAGGTCGGGCCGCAAAAGCGTGCCGGGGGTGAGCTGCACGATGGAACGCGGTTCCAGCACTCGCGCGACGGCGCCCCCCGCCAGCGCAGTGGCAAAAGCCGCGTGCAATACCTCGCAAACCGCCTCGTGCCGGCCAGTTGGCGCACGGCGCAGCACAGACACGCCTTCGATGATTTCTTCGTAGTCGAGGCTCACGGGCAGTGTTCAGCAACCAGTTTTCAGTATTCAGTCAGAGACCGTCCGCGCCGCCTACTGAATACTGATTTCTGAACACTGAATACTTGTTCCCTCAGCGTCCGACCAGCCCGCTGAGAAACCGCCCGGTATGCGACGACTTGTTCCGGGCGACCTCCTCCGGCGTGCCCTCGCAAACCAAGTGCCCACCCGCCTCGCCCGCCTCCGGCCCGAGGTCAATCACCCAGTCCGCCTCCGCGATGAGGTCGAGGTTGTGCTCGATGACGATGACGCTGTGCCCCGCGTCCACGAGCCGCTGGAGCACGGCCACCAACCGCTGCACGTCGCTCATGTGCAGGCCGATGGTCGGCTCTTCGAGGATGAAGAGTTTGGCGTTGCGGGTTTGGAATCGCGGGTCTGGCAGCGTGTCAGTGGAGGAATCCTTCAATCCGCCGAGCAAGTGCGTCACGAGCTTCACGCGCTGCGCCTCGCCGCCGCTCAAGGTCGGACTGGTCTGGCCGAGCTTGAGGTAGTCGAGGCCGGTGTCGCGCAGCGCCTCCAGCGGGCGACGGATGCGCTTCTGCGCCGCGAAGAACTCCAGCGCCTCGGCCACGCTGAGGTCCAGCACCTGCGCGATGTTCTTCCCGTTGAAGAGCACGTCAAGTGTCTCGGGGTTGAAGCGCAGGCCGTTGCAGACTTCGCAGCGCACATAGGCGGGCGGCAGGAAGTTCATTTCCAACTTCACTTCCCCTGCCCCATCGCAGCCGGGGCAGCGGCCCGCCGGGCTGTTGAAACTAAACCGCCCCGGCCCGTAGCCGCGCATCCGCGCCTCGGGCACCTGCGCGAACAGCGCGCGAATGTCATCGAAGAAGCCCACGTAGGTCGCCGGCGTGGAGCGCGGCGTGCGGCCGATGGGGGACTGGTCCACTTCGTAAACGGCGGAAAGCAGCTCTGCGCCGGTGAGGCGGGGAGAAGGGTTTTGGGTTTGGCGTCTAGGGTCTGGGGCGGAGCGCCGAGCATTGCTCGGCTTGGCGAGCGCGGCTTCCACAGCGGGCAGCAAGCACTCGCGAATCAACGTGCTCTTGCCCGAGCCGCTGACGCCGGTGATGGCGACGAAGCGGTTCAGCGGGAAGCGGACGGTGAGGTTTTTGAGGTTGTGCGTCGCGGCATTGGCGAGGGTCAGCCAACCCGTAGGAGACGACATGAGGAGTCTCTGACTTTTCGGCTTCTGGGGTTTGGCGGGCGCTCTGCGGGGAAGTTTGAGACTCCTCACGTCGTCTCCTACGAGAACGGGCCTCCGCTCTCCCCGGCTCGGATACTTCTTCCCTTCCTGTGCGCGGAGCTGCTGGCCGGTGATGCTCTCCTTGTGCCGCAGCAATTCCTTCAACGTCCCGCTGGCGATGACTTCGCCGCCCTTCACGCCGGCACCGGGGCCGAGGTCAATCACCCAGTCCGCGTGGCGCATCGTGTCCTCGTCGTGCTCGACCACGAGCAGCGAGTTGCCGCGTGCCTGAAGCTGCTTCAGCGCGCCGAGCAAGAGCGCGTTGTCGCGCGCGTGCAGGCCGATGGTCGGCTCGTCGAGGATGTAGAGCACGCCACTGAGGTTGGAGCCGAGCTGCGCGGCCAGACGCATTCGTTGCGCCTCACCGCCGGAAAGCGTCGGCGCGCTGCGGCCCAGTTGGAGGTAGCCGAGGCCAACTTCGCTCAAGAACTTCAGCCGCTCGCGTATCTCCGGGAGGATGTCGCGCGCGATGTCGGCATCGCGGCCCGTGAGCTTGAGCGCGGAGAAATAAGCGAGCGCGGCATCCACGTTCGCGGTGGAGAAGAAGTCGATGGTCCGCCCGTAGGAGACGACGTGAGGAGTCTCTGACTTTCTCTTCTTAGCAGCGGTCGGGGAGTTTGAAGTGAGACTCCTCACGTCGTCTCCTACGAGGAGGCGGACGGCGCGCACGACGGGATTTAGCCGCGCGCCGTGGCACTCCGGGCAGACCTCGCGCTCGCTCGCCCAGCTCCACCAGCTTTCCTCGATGGAGTCCGCGTTCGCGCCGCGCTCCACGTCGGGGATGTAGAACAGTTCGCCGAAGCCACGGCACTTGGGGCACCAGCCCTGCGCGGAGTTGTAGGAGAAGTTCTTCGGGTCGAGTGCGGCGAAGCTGGCGTGGCACGTCGGGCACGCGCGCTCGGTGCTGTGGACGGTGAGGCGACGGTGGTTATCCAGCGCGTAGAGCGTGCCATGGCCGAGCTTGAGTGCGGTGTCCACGAGTTGATGCGGGGAGCGGCTCTCCGGAGCCGCAGCAGGCTCGCTCACATCGGAAGCGGTGGAAGTTCCTGCGCCGCTTTTACGAGCGGACTTGCTGCGGGTCGGGAGACCCGCGCTCCGTTTCTTCTCCAGCACGCCCACCACGATTTCCACGTCGTGCTCCTTGAAGCGGTCGAGGCGGAACGGCTCGTCGGTGCGGAACAGCTTTCCGTCGGCGCGGATTTCCGCGTAGCCGTTCTTCGCGGCCCACGTCGCGACTTCGCTGTGGAAGCCTTTGCGGTTCTTCACCACGGGCGCGAGCAGCAGCAAGTCGCCGCGCTGCTTCAGTTCGTTCTGCAAATTCGCCGCCAGCGCGTCGCGCGTCTGGCCGGTGACGGGGACGTTGCACTGCGGGCAGAACTGCGTGCCGAGCTTGGCGAAGAGCAGGCGCAGGAAGTGGTGAATCTCCGTGACGGTGGCGACGGTGGACTTGCCACCGCCGCGCGAGTTGCGCTGCTCGATGCTGACGGTGGGCGGAATGCCCGTGATGAGGTCCACGTCCGGCCGCGCCATCTGCTCCACGAACTGGCGCGCGTAGGCGTTCATCGCGTCGAGGAAGCGCCGCTGGCCCTCGGCGAAGATGAGGTCGAAGGCGAGCGTGCTCTTGCCGCTGCCACTGACACCCGTTACCACCACGAACTTCCCGCGCGGAATGGCGAGCGAGAAGTTCTTCAAGTTGTGGTGCCGCGCGCCATGGATACAGACGGCATCGGTGGAATCGAGGTCTGTTTCAGGTCCAGCTAACACGCTGACAGGATGGGGTGAAAGAAATGAGGAGCCAAGTTGTTTACCCGGCGTGGCCGCGCAGACCGCACTGGGAATCGAACTTGAATTGCAGTTTGCAGATGTGTATCTCCAGTCCATATGCGCGAATTTACCAAGCAGTTTCTCCTCGCCGGCTTCATCACTCTTTACGCTTTGTCGGCTCGCGCACAAATCCCCATCGTTCCGGATTGGTCCTACGATCAGGCCAACGACGTCGGATTCTTCGACCCCGCTGCTTCACCGGTCGCTGGTTACGGTTCGATAGGCGAGCTGCGCCGGACCATATTCGCCGCTGGGGCGAACTACGTAGGGTCCCTTTTCACACCGGCGTATGCCGGTGAGGTCATCCGAGTTAAGGCAGCTTTTACCAATCTAGGCACCGGGACTGTCGGTAACGGCGGGACGATCGGCTACAGGAACAATTTTGGCAGCGCGAATCCAAAATACAAAACCAACGTTGATTACCCCTCTACTCTGGCCAACCACGTCGCAGGGCGCGAGTTGATCGCGACCAATACACTGGCCGTGAACTTCAATACGAATCCGGCCATCACCTACAACTACAACACCAACGACTCTGCCCCGTTGGGCGAAGGGCAGGAGAGCCTCTTTACGACCGTCGTCCACGAACTCATCCACGGGATGTGCTTCATCAACTACATCAACCCTGGCACTGGGTCCTTTGACGGGTTTCCTACCGCCTATGACTCGTTCATCGTGCAAGATACCAACAACCCGGTTAGCTACGTAGGCCTGACTGATGCCGAGCGATTGGTAGCCATCACGAACAACAACTTGTTCTGGAATGGCCCGCTGGGTATTGCCGGCAACAACGGGGAGCGCCCCAAATTGGCGGCGCCTTCTTCCTACTCGTCGTCGTCCAGCGTCTCACATCTGGACACGGGCACGTTTGATCCCCTCGGTCTCCTTCTTCTGCCCCGTGATTCCTCGTTGGTGCAGGCACAGGTTGGGTTGGTCGCGCTGGAGCGCGGGATGCTCTACGATATGGGCTTCACGCCGGCCCGGCCGCAGGTCCAGTCCATCGTCGCCAGTGGTGGCAATCACGTCATCACCGCCACCAGCATCTTGAACGCGAAGTATCGCCTGCGCTTCACCAGCACGCTGACTAACGGCCTAAACGCGACGAACTGGTCGGCTGTTGGCGGCGCCGTCCGTTCAGGTTGGAACACCGTTACTCTCACCAACACGCCGACTGGCAGTGCCGGATTCTACGCAGTAGAAATCGTGCCCTGAACCGCGCCACGCAGGGCCGCCCCTGTGTAACTCCGCGTGCACGCGGCGACTTGCTCGGGCGGGCCGGCGGTGACGAGTTCGCCGCCCGCGTCGCCGGCCTCGGGGCCGAGGTCAATGAGCCAGTCGGCGGCGCGGATGACATCGAGGTTGTGCTCGATCACGAGGACGGTGTGGCCCGCCTCCACGAGGCGCTGGAAGACGCCGACAAGAACGCGCACGTCATCGAAGTGCAGTCCGGTGGTGGGTTCGTCGAAGATAAAAAGCGTCTGGGGTCTGGGGTCTGGGGTCCGGGGAGGCGGCGCACATGCTTTGGAGTGCGGCGAGTTCTCGCCGCTTTTCGCAGGCGACTGGTCGCCGTCGGCGGTTCGTTGAGCGGTGGAAAGCACACTGGCATCCAACTGGCGCAAGCTGAGGCGTCCTGATGTGTTCGGGGCCGCCGATGACTTCGACAGCGACAAGTCGCCTGCGGAAAGCGGTGACGAGTCACCGCACTCCATAGTGCCGCCAGCCTCCGCCAGGTGCGCCGCGAGCTTAAGGCGCTGGCTTTCGCCGCCGCTCAGGGTGTTGATGGGCTGGCCGAGGCGCAGGTAGCCGAGGCCGACTTCCTGCAAGACGCGCAGCGCGGACGCGGCACGCGCGGCGGGCTTGGAGTCCGGCAGCGCGGCGAGGAAGGCGAGGGCTTCGTCCACGCTGGCGGCTAGAAGGTCGGCGATGCTCCAGGACCAGTGTTCAGTGTTCAGTGGGTCAGTGTTCAGTAGGGACTCGGACTTCGAGCGCCTCTTCGACTGAACACTGGATGCTGAATACTGATTACTTCCCTCGCTCCGCCACGCCTCCACCTTCACTTCGAGCACATGCTCGCGATACCGCCGCCCTTCGCACGCGGGGCACTTGATAAACACGTCGCTGAGGAACTGCATTTCAATCTTCTCGAAGCCCGCGCCACGGCAGCGGTCGCACTGGCCCACAGCCGAGTTGAAGCTGAAGGCGCTGGCGTTGAGGCCGCGCTGCTTCGCGAGTTCCGTGGCGGCGAAGAGGTCGCGCAAGTGGTCGAAGGCGCCGATGTAAACAGCGGGGTTGGAGCGCGGGGTTTTGCCGAGGGGGGATTGGTCAACGAGGAGGGCGCGGGTGAGGTGCTCCGCTCCGGTGAGGCGGAGAGGGGATAGGGTCTGGGGTCTAGGG